>LKMJ01006140.1_pt1 | contig 11321 bp, 13 predicted proteins | sample 643391 | NCBI WGS metagenome assembly LKMJ01 (sample SAMN04112250, study PRJNA286221) | soda lake metagenome | biome: soda lake; feature: Kulunda Steppe; material: water; isolation source: sample PL-Br10 brine of Picturesque Lake | place: Russia: Kulunda steppe | collected 2010-07
CGACGGCCCCATCGACTGGACGGCCGTCGGGACTGCGGCCCGTGCCGGGACCGACCCCGGCGAGCTATCGCTGACGGAGGCTGAACGTGACGGCTACGCCGACGACGTGGCCGACGCCAGAGACGGTATACGTTCGGCGAGCGGCGTCGATTTCGATCTTCCGGAGACGGTCGAGATCCAGAACCGTCACCACTGGATCGACGCCAACGTCGATACGTTTCGGCGGCTACTCGGGCCGATCGAGGGACAACAGATGCTCTTTCCTGGCGTCGCTCGGACCGCGAACACCGCATCGATGGCCGTCACGCTCGGATTCCTCGCGAACAACGTTCTCGGGCAGTACGATCCACTGCTGCTCGATGACGGGGATCACGGCCTCTACTTCGTTCATCCGAACATCGAACGCGTCGCGGACGTTCTCGACGTCGATCGAGATCGGTTCAGACGCTGGATCGCGTTCCACGAGGTCGCCCACGCCGCGGAGTTCGACGCCGCTCCGTGGCTCACGGAGCATCTGGAGACGCACATGGAAACCGCCGTCTCCGAACTGGCGGCCGGTCGGTTCGACCGGACCGTACTACGCGAACTGAACGTCACGATGACAGCCGTCGAGGGGTACGCCGAACTCGTCATGGATCGCGCCTTCGACGATGAGTACACCGATCTCCGGGAAAAACTCGACGACCGTCGGCGGAACGCAGGACCATTGTCTCGGATCCTCAGACAGCTACTCGGATTCGGGATGAAACGCCGACAGTACGAGCGGGGGAAAGCGTTTTTCGACACCGTCGCGGACGAACGCGGTATCTCCGGTGCCGCCGTCGTCTGGGAACGCCCCGAGAACCTCCCGACGGACGAGGAGTTGGACGACCCCCGAGCGTGGCTCGCGAGAGTCAGCAATTGAGTGATACGTGGAGATTCGCCGAACCGGGCGCGCAACAAACGGTTAAGTGTCGGTAGAACGTACTTTTAGGGTACCATGGAGAGCATTCTCGTGCTCACCGCCCTGCTGTTTGTCTTCCATCTCGTTATTATCGTGTATCTGTACCGGTCGATCTCCGCGGAGGGAACGGATGAGAAGGAAGACGGGATCTCCGATTCCTTCGAACGGATCTCGGACTCGATCTCACCCAGCGATCCGTCGAATTCGTCCGAACGAAAGCGGAACACGTCCGGGATGGTCCCGTGTCAAGTCTGTGGCGTCCCGAACGACCCGTCGTTTCGGTTTTGTCGTCACTGTGTATCCGAGCTCTCCGGCAGCAGTAGTCCGTACAACGGTCGTCCGACCGGACAGCCGGACAAGTGACATAGCCGATCGGTTGTTCCGCCGTCACTCGGCTTCGAACCGCGGCGTCGCATATCCGCTCCGGTCCTCGTCGAATCCCGAGAGTTCGACACGATCGCCGATCTCGACGCTTTCGTCCGCGAGTCGACCCATCACACGGGCGTCGCCGAGTCGAACGACGGCGACCTGATACCCGCGCTCGTCGACGCCATCCGGCGGGACGTTGATCGTCGTCTCGGTGTACACGGTTCCGGTCGTGGGTAACTCGACAGTCTCGAGTTCCGTCGATCCGCAGTGTGGACACGCCGCCTTCGGCGTTCCCTGCGTCGCGCCGCAGTCGGGACAGGTCTGCCCGAGCAGCGTTCCCCCCCGAACCGCTTCGTTCCACTCCTCGTGCGTCAGATCGCTCATTGTCGCGCCTCCATGACGGTAACGATAGTCGTCGCCGCGTCTCCGCCGAGGTTGTGAGCGACGCCACGTTCGACGCCGTCGAGTTGTCGTTCTCCCGCGTCCCGACGGAGGTGAGCGGCGAGTTCGACGACCTGGGCAGTCCCTGTCGCACCGATCGGATGTCCCTTCGCTTTCAGGCCGCCGGACGGGTTGATCGGGATCTCGCCGTCTCGGGCGGTTCGGCCCTCTTCGGCCGCGATGCCACCCAATCCGTCCTCTATGAGGCCGAGCGCCTCGCTCGCGAGGATCTCAGCGCCGGTAAAGCAGTCGTGCACTTCGGCGAAGTCGATTTCGTCGGCGGTCGTCTCGGCCTGTTCGTATGCTTCCGAGGCGGCGTCTCGTGCCGCCTGCGTGGCACAGAGCTCCCGTTTGTCGCCGATCGGGACGACGTCCGTCGCGTGACCGACGCCCGCGACATCCACGGGCGCATCGTATGAGTCGGCCGCATCCTCCGAAACGACGACGACCGCGCTCGCGCCGTCGGAGAACGGACAACAGTCCATGAGTCGGAACGGATCCGCGACGATCGGGCCATCGAGAGCGTCCTCTATCGTCACCTCCTTTCCGAAGTGGGCGTTGGGGTTCAACGCGCCGTTTCCGTGATTCTTGACCGCGACGTGTGCGAGCTGCTCGGCGGTCGTCCCGTACTCGTGCATATGGCGCTTCGTCAAAAGCGCGAAGACGCCAGGGAAGGTGAGCCCGGTCGGCTGTTCGTACTGCCGGTGCGACGCCGAGGCGAAGATGCGCGTCATCGCGGCGGTGTCCTTGCCGGTTTCCGGTGTACATCGTTCGGTCCCGCCGACGAGGACGACGTCGTGAATTCCCGCTTCGACGGCCTCGACGGCGTTTTTAAACGCGTTCGAAGAGGTCGCACAGGCGTCCTCGAACCGTTGCACCGGGATCCCCGCCATGCCGACGTGGGAGGCGATCTTCGGTCCGAGGTGAGTGTCGTTTTCGGTCAATCCGCCCATCGCGTTACCGAAGTACAGGGCGTCGATTTCGGGTGGCGAAACGCCCGCATCGTCGAGCGCCTCGAAGGCTGCCTCGCCGAAGAGTTCCTGCATCGGTGTGTCGTGCACGCCGAACGTCGTCATGCCGGCGCCGACCACGGCTGCTCGTGCCATACCGGAACGTGGATGTGACTGGTTATAACGAACACGGATTCGCTCGGAATGGCCGCGTTATCGATCCCGGTATCGGTAGCTGGATGCGGGCGCGATCGCCTCTGCGTCGGGAAACAGATACCACACGAGGCCCGTGCCGACGATGACGCCCGAAGCGGCTGCCCCGAGCGTGACTTCGATCGATGCGTCGCCGTGAACGGCCATGAGTCCGGTAGAGAGGCCGACGAGGACGACAGTCGCGACCTTCGCCCACCGCAGCGTTCGAACGCGATCCGCGTCCGGGATCGGATCGACCACTATCGGGTCCCTCCGGCCGTCGAAACGTGCATCCCGACGAATCGCCACGGAGTTTCGAGACGGTTCTCGTCGGTAGCTACGCTACGGCGTTCTACGGTTCCGCTCCAGCGGGTGTCGAACTCGTACCGGACGCCCCGTTCGAGATCGGTCCACGCCATGAACACGTCGTCGGAGAACCACGCGTAGTCGTCCCGTTGGGTCACGAGAAGCCGATCGCTCTCGACGTGCCACTCGTCGGTCGTTTCCGTCTGCTCTGAGAGTCCCAACCGGATGTCGTCGTATCCGGTCAGCCGTTCCCCGATCCCGAATTTCACCGTCGATTCCTCCGAGGCAAAGAACGGAGCCAGCGGCTCGCCGCGACGGAGCGCGTCGTAGTAGGCTCGGACGGTCTGTTCGGCGTCCATGGGTTCGTTTGGGCTCGTACTGACTTACCGCTACTGGACGCTCCTCCCGCTCGGGAGACCGATTTAAATATCCGCAGTCCCGATGGGTGGTTGTGTACCGCGCGCGCGATCACGTCGAGAACGAACGATGGGTGGCCGCGATCGACGACGCGGCCGAGCGTCTCGAACTGAGTGGCGAGGCGAGATCCCGAGCAACGGATCTGTTTCTCTCGACGGTCCCGGCTGAAGACCGATCGAAACGGGCGACGGTCGCAGCCAGCATCTACGCGGGCGCGCTCATCGCCGGTGACGGGCGGTCTCAATCGGCAGTGGCCGAGGCCGCCGATGTGTCGCGGCTCACCGTTCAAAAACGCTGGAAGGAGTTATTGGAGGAGGCCGGGCTCGAACCGCCGAAGTGGTGATGACTGCCGATCGTGTGAGACGTTCACTCGTCACCTCCCCTTTTCGAAGCGTAATGGAAAAGGCTTATGCGCGTTTTGACAGTGTATCCGGTCAATGAGTCAGCGGTTCGATGAGTTCGAAGAGCGACTCTCCGAGTACGAGTCGCAGATCGATACCGTATATCGTCTGTATCACATCCCCGTCCTCGCAGCCCTCATGCTGTTTATGTTCTGGATACGGGTTCGAAACTACGCGAACCACATCGGCGAGGGGGGTGAACCGCTCTACCGCGGAAACGACCCGTACTACCACTACCGGTCGACGAACTACGTCATCGAGAATGTCCCGTTCACGATGCCGTTCGATCCGTGGACCGGCTTCGATACGGGAACCCGCGTCGGGCAGTTCGGAACCATCCTCGACCAGATGGTTGCTGCGGCGGCGCTGATCGTCGGTCTCGGGTCGCCCTCCCAAGAAACCGTCGTCATGGTGACGCTGGTTTCGGGCCCGATCTTCGCGATGCTGTGTGCGATCCCGATGTATCTCATCGGCAAGCGTCTCGGCGGTCGCTTCGGCGGCGTCATCGCCGTCGTCGTGCTCGCGCTATCGGCCGGACAGTTCCTCTCGCGGAGCGTCGCAGGCTACTACGGCCACCACACCACGGAAGTGCTGTTTACGCTCGTCGCGTTGGCGTTGGGAATGAAGATGCTAACGGTCGCCCAGCGCGAGCGGCCGATCTACGAGTTCATCGAAACCCGGGAGTTCGAACTCCTTCGCGAGCCGGCGAAGTGGGGTGTCGCCCTCGGGATCGCTCTCGTTTTGGCCGTGTTGAACTGGCCGCCGGCGATATTCATCTTCGGCGTCTTCGCAGCGTTCCTCTTCGTCACGCTCTCTTTGGAGTTCGTCCGCGGGTATAGCCCGGATCACATCACGATCCCGTCGGTCGTCGCGATGGTGACGGCCGCCGTGTTACTCGTCCCGTTCATCGTGACGACCGAGTTGACCGCGACCGACTACTCGATCCTCCATCCGCTGTTCGCGCTCGCGGTCGCCGGTGGCGCAGTCTTCATGGCCGGCGTCGCCAGACTGTGGGAGAAACGCGAGCTTCCGCGCATCGCGTATCCCGCCGGCATCGCCGGAACCGGGCTGGTCGGGGTTCTCCTGATCGCGCTCGTCTTACCGGACGTGTTCGATTTCTTCGTCTCGCAGTTCGAACGGGTCGCCGGGCTCGGAGTGACGGACACTCGCGCGACGATCGGCGAGGCGCAAGCACCGTCCGACCCGGTCGGGTTCTTCTATCAGAACTACGGGCTGGGGCTGTACACCGCGATCGGCGGGTTCGCCCTCCTACTGTTCGGAGTCGTCACCCGGAAACGTCCCCGGGCTGACTACCTGCTGATCGTCGTTTTTTCGGCGTTTATGCTCCTCTTTACCCTCACGCAGATCCGCTTCGATTACTACCTCGTTATCGGCGTCGCGGCCGGGAACGCATACCTCGTCGGCTGGATCTATCAGTACGTCGACCTCGATAACGTTCGGCGGGACGTGACGACCGTGAAACCGTATCAGATCCTCGTCGTCGTCGCCATTCTCTTCGTCATCGCCGGACCGCTCGTCGTGACCGGTGCGACGGTCGCAGCTGCCGACAGTGCCTCCCAACCCGGTGAGATGCAACAGTGGGGCGAGAGCCTCGATTGGCTCTCCGAGGAAACGCCCGAGGTAGGTTCCTACGGGACCGGTGACGATCCGCGGCTAGACTACTACGGAACGTACGAGAACACGGATAACTTCGAGTACGAGGACGGCGAGTACGGCGTCCTCGCGTGGTGGGACTACGGCCACTACATAACGACGCGGGGAGAGCGGATTCCGGTTGCGAACCCGTTCCAGCAGCACGCGACCGAATCGGCCGATTTCCTCCTCGCTGACGACGAGGAACACGCCCTCGAGATACTCGATGAGGATCACTCCGACGGCGAGGGCGTCCCCTACGTTATGGTCGATTACCAGCTCGGTTACGCCGGGACCCAAAAGTACAACGCTCCGACCGCCTTCGAATCGCGTCACGACGTGTCCAACGGTGACATCGGCGTCACCGTCGTCAATCCTCAGACCGGACAACCGGTCTACGGAACGCATACCCAACGGGGCTACGAGAGCATGCGCGTTCGGATGTACCAACACTACGGCAGCGCTCAGGATCCGGGAACAGTAACCGTCAATTACGGCGAATACTTCGAAGAGGACGGCGTCGCGACGCTCCCCGAAGACGCGGCAACCATGGACGATCTCTTCGAAGAGCACGACAGCGTCGAAGAAGCCCGCGAAGCCGCCGAAAACGATCCGAGCGTCGTCCACGGCGGCGTGTTCGGCCAACCGGCCGAGCGGATCGATGCGCTCCAGCACTTCCGATTGGTTCACGCCGGCGGTCCGGCCGCACAGTCGCCGTTCGACCGAGTTCTGAGCGGGCAACCGCTCACCGGCGTCGATTCGTGGGTGAAGACCTTCGAGCGCGTCGACGGCGCGACGGTCGAAGGAACCGGCCCCGAGAACGCCGAGATTCGAGCGAGCGTCGAGATGGAGATCGGCTCGACCGGGGAGACGTTCACCTACACGCAGTACGCCGAAACCGACTCCGACGGGAACTTCGAGATGACGGTTCCGTACTCGACGACCGGCTACGACGAGTACGGCCCCGAAAACGGTCACACGAACGTCGACGTCCGCGCGAACGGGAGTTATCAGTTCATCGAATCCGATCGGCTGGCGATCGGGGAAGCCGACGTCTCGGAGGCACAGGTCATCGGAGATGATGAGACGCCGGTCACCGTCGAACTCGAGGAGCCCGAAATCGAGCCGCAACCGGAGGAGGAGGGCGATGAAATCGAAGATCCGGACGACGAGGAGGAGTTCGATGACGAGGAGACAGACGGCACGGCCGAAGACGGTGACGACCCCGTCCAGGACAGACAGATCGTACGGACGCCCTGATGAGCCGTAGCGCCGGGATCCGTGGATGGATGTCGGTGTTTCTCAAAGGGATGTGTATGGGGGCGGCCGATACGGTCCCCGGCGTCTCCGGCGGGACGATCGCCGTGATCCTCGGTATTTACAACCGACTCATTGCAGCGTTGACGGCGCTCGATCCGCGGGCGGTACGGCACGTTAGAGGTATACACACCGCCGAAGGACGAGCAGCGTTCGCGAGAGAGTTGCTGCGCGTCGACGCGCCGTTTCTCTTCGTTCTCGGGGCGGGTGTGCTGACCGCCGCCGCGACCGTCGCGACCGCGATGAACGTCGCGGTCACCCAGTATCCGGCACCGACGTACGCGTTCTTTTTCGGTCTCATCGCAGCCTCGGCGATCGTGCTGTATCGATACATCGACGCCCGAACCCCCGGACGAGTGCTCGTCGCGACGATCGGGTTTCTCGCGGCGTTCGTCGTGACCGATCCGTCGCTGTCGAGCGCCACCGCGACCACGCTCCCGACGCTGTTTCTCGCAGGAGCGATCGCGATCTCCGCGATGGTTTTACCGGGGATCTCCGGGGCGTTTCTACTGCTCATCATGGGTCAATACGAATACGTCAGCGGAATCCCGAGATCGGTCGTCGACGGAACGGCTGCGGCGCTGGGCGGGGATCTCTCGGCGTTCGTCGACGCACTCGTTCCGTTCGTCGTCTTCATGGCCGGCGCGTTCGTAGGGGTATTCTCCGTCGCCTACGCCGTCCGGGCCGCGCTGGAGCGATACCGGGAGGCGACGATCGTCTTCCTCGTGAGTCTCATGGTCGGTGCGCTCAGACTCCCGGTTCACGAGGTGGCGGATAACACTGCGGCCGTTTCGGTATCGACGCTTCTCCTCGTTGGGGCGCCGGCACTCGCCGGAGCAATCGCGGTATTCGTCTTCGATCGATACACCGACGACCTCCAGTATTGAAGGCTCCCCGGTCGTAACCGAAGATATGACCGGCCGTCCGACACTCACATCGCTTATTCTTTTTGCAGGGGTATTCGTTCTCCAGGCGGCCGGGAGCGTCGTCGGATTCGGTGCCGAACTGTTCGCCCTCGCGCTTCCGCTGGGGCACCGCCCGTGGACGCTTCTCACCAGTGTGTACGCTCACAGCGGGGTTATTCATCTTCTCTCGAACGCGCTGGCGCTGCTCCTTCTCGGACCGCTCGTCGCGTACGTGACGACGCCGATCAGGTTCCACGCGTTCTTCATCGGGTCGGGGAGTCTCGCCGGGATCGTGCAGGTTTTCGTTTTCGCACCGTTCGGCGGTGCGGTCGTCCTCGGAGCGAGCGGCGCGATCTTCGCTCTCCTCGGATACGTTCTCGTCGGGAATCGGGCTTCGGAGCGCGTCCTCACGTGGCTTCCGCTCGGTCGCCGGGGACGGTGGATCGTGTTCATATCGGTCGCCGCGCTCCTCACGGCCGCGACGGCCGCGCCGGGGGTAGCGCTTACCGCTCACTTCACCGGATTCTGTATCGGGGCGGCCGCGGGTCGAATCCGCCTGCTTCACGCTTGACTTCCTCCACACGGCTGAAGCCGTGGGATTCCCACATTGGGATATTAAGGTTCACGATACAACCTGTTCTTGTGGGCGTACTCTGCCCGTGGATTTGTCGAACAGGCGTACCGATGGCTGAGCCAAACAGCCGTTACTCCTATCCTGTGACGGATTCGGAGTTACCGTCTTTCGCATATTCTCCGCCGCGTTCAGGTCACTATTGGCGACCAACTCGCAGTTCTCACAGACGTACAACCCACGCTCGACTCGATTCGAGGCAGCTTCAGTCCCACACTCACAGCAGGTTTTCGATGTTTTCAACCCTGCTTCGTCCACACGCTCCACGTCGATACCGCGTTCTTGGGCTTTGTACTCGATGTGGCTGAGAAGCATCTCGAACGCCCAGTCATGCAGGCGTTTGTTCCCGTGTCGTCCCCAGTCTCCATCGTCGCGGATATGCGTCGGGTGGCCCACAGCAATTGTCCCAACACCTCGGCCAGCACACTGCTCGACAATGTCTGTCGAGAGGGCGTGCAGGAAATGCTCTTGTCGCCGGGATTTCTTTCGTCGAGCCCACTGGGCGTGGTCGCTTGAACCATTCTCTCCTTCCGTGTCGTATTCTTGCTGTCGGAAGTAGTGAGCGTCTTCTTTCAGGGCGTTACCGGGATACAGCAGTGTTTCCTCACCAACAGAGACAGCCGCGGTGTTGCAGATGCCAAGGTCAACCCCTGCTGTCTTCTCACCGGGCGGTTCCGGCGTCTCAACCCGCATCTTGCAGACGAAATGCAGTTCTCACTGATCGCCAGTCCAGACAGCACGCACCGTCTGGACGCTCTCAACAGCGGCGAGTGTCTGGTCGTCTGTCTGGAGTGTGTACTCACAGAGGATGTAGTCGGCGGCGTAGCGCGACTCTTTCATGTTCGTGCCTTTCGAGAGACGCACACGGTCGTACTGAGTATCAAGCTTGAAGCCCTGATTTTTCCATGTCACCGTCGAGCGTGGATGGTCGTCGCCGTGTTTGCGGTAGCCGGGCGGGTTCGCGTCCGGATCGTCCTGTTCGTACCACGAGACGAACGCTTCACCGAGTTCCTGAAGAACTCGTTGACTAGATTGGCTGTGTAGGTCTGCATAGCGTTCGTGGGATTTGAGGTACGAACAGAGTTCGTCGGCGTCTGGAATGTGGCCGATAACACCCCAGACACGTGAAATTGTCCACCGCCCGACGTTCCACAATTTCGACGCGGCAAAGCCATGCGAATCGAGGTCGTCACAGACTTGCGAGTGGTTACGGATACTCGCTTTGAGTGTCCGAGTGACGACCTTATTCGGCATATGTAAGCATGGTATTTTTTCTTACATAAATGTTAACACTCGGCGTGGAATATCCAGCCGTGGCTACAAGCGTGGACAGGTTCCCAGATGTCGGCTTCATCCACACCCGTAAAGGGTGGGCTTTCGCCTCGAACCGCTGTAACGATCCCGAAACCCGAGTCAAAACAGCAAAGAGTGGGCCGACCACACCAGAGAGTATGTACGAGGGCGTCCACGCACACCCCGACGGGCGAGCCACCGTTGCCCGGTTCGCAAAAACCGCGACGAGGTACGGCTACGACGGGATCGTGGTTCGAAATCACGGGGACGCCCAGGCGACGTACGACGGCGAACAGATCGAAGCGGAATACGGTATCGACGTGGTTTCGGGGATCGAGATTCGCACCGATGATCCGGGGCGAGCGAGCGGACTCATTGGAAACTATCGGTCGAAACGAACGATCGTCTGCGTCCACGGCGGCGAGTTGAACCGGTTCGCCGTCGAGCAATCACAGGTCGACGTGCTCGCACATCCGATGGATGGCGGGGACATCAATCACGTCCTCGCGAAAGCGGCCGCCGAGAACGACGTCCACCTGGAGTTCAACTTCGGTCGCGTGCTCCGATCCGAAGGCGGACCGCGGGTGGAAGCGATCTCTCAGCTCAGAAAACTCCGTGAACTCGTCGAACAGTACGAAACACCCTACGTCGTCTCCGCGGACGCGCGCTCGCACTTGCAGGTACGAGCGCCGAGGGAGCTACGCGCGGTCGCAGAAACGATCGGGTTCGACCGCAACGCTGTCGAGGAAGGACTTTCCGCGTGGGGCGAACTCGCCCAGCGAAACCGATATCGTCGGTCGGAGGAGTTCGTCGAACCGGGCGTCCGCATCGTCGCCGATGAGCGATCCGAAGAGTGATTCGAGGGACTCACACCCGTCAGATCGCCGAAGCTATGTGAACAGAGCGTGTATTCGGGGGCAGTGAAACATCTGCCGAAACATCTTCGACCGCGGTGGCGGTATCTCGCCGTCGAACTGGAATCGTGGCCCGATGCGGAGATCGATCGGAGAGCGTTCCAGCGGACGCTTTGGTTCTCGGCCCAAAACTTCATTGGTGACGCCGGTAGCGCCGCACTGGATGCGAAACTGTTCGAGTTTTGGTATGACGGGGGAGACGGGGAAGCCGTCATTCGGGTTCGACGGGGCGAAGTCGAACGGCTTCGGGCCGTACTGGCGACGATCGACGAGATAGACGGGTATCCGACCGGCGTTCGAATCCGAGGCGTTAGTGGAACGGTGCGAGCCTGTGAGGAAAAGTATATACGGCGTCCGAAGGTACGACTTAAAGAGAGAATCGTCACGTTCGCGGGTGCCGATCGGCACGTCGTTGTCCGGAATGATCGGGTCGATATCGACGGTCCGGACGGTCCCGTGGGCGCGACAGCACTCGATATTCGCGACAACTAACAATGCAGGGACAATCGCAGCAGCAGGCGTACGATCGGGGGATCACCATCTTCTCCCCGGACGGCCGTCTGTACCAGGTCGAGTACGCGCGAGAGGC
>LKMJ01006141.1_pt1 | contig 11319 bp, 9 predicted proteins | sample 643391 | NCBI WGS metagenome assembly LKMJ01 (sample SAMN04112250, study PRJNA286221) | soda lake metagenome | biome: soda lake; feature: Kulunda Steppe; material: water; isolation source: sample PL-Br10 brine of Picturesque Lake | place: Russia: Kulunda steppe | collected 2010-07
ACCATCGAGGATCGCCCGGTCGAGATTACGAGGTCCTCGAGCAAGAGTGGTGGTTCAGGGCCACGAACCGACGTGTCGTGATCGGCGGTCCAAACGGGGCTGAGGCCGTCTTTCGGTCCGGAGGCGTCGGGGTTGTAGCCAGTTCCGGCGGCATCGTAGGAGGCCATCGGCCACGTGACCGCACTCGAGTCTGAGCCTGAATTGCCGGCGCGTGCCGTGATCGGATTCGATCGACCACCGAGAACGCCGACGCTCCCGGCCAGTAGAGCATATCCACTTCCCGCAAGGAGGCGTCGTCTAGAGGGCATCGGCGTCGGTTCGCCCGGACGACGTGTAAGCCTTGCTATCACTTAAGATGAAAAGACTGTCAGCGACGGTCGGCCGGAGCTACCTGATCGGTAGTTCGCTTTTGCAGTCCGTACAGTACTCGAAGATATGTTCCTCGAGTGCGGGCACCTCGACGCCCGGCGAGCGTTCTTTGAGGCGTTCGATCGTCGCCGTGCTCGCAAACGCCTCGCCACAGCGCGGACACTCGTGTAGGTCGCCCTCGTAGACCTGCCGCCAGCCATCGTCGCCGGCCTGTGTGTCGCTTGCGAGCAAGGAGAGATCGAGTCCCGACTCCATCGTGATCGCTGTCTCCGGACAGCCCGACTCACAGAGCCCACAGTTGACACAGCGTGCGTGATTGAACTCAAGGGCTCCACCCTGGTTGCGGATGGCGTCGGTCGGACAGAGCGTCGAACACGTCGGCGTCAGCCCGCAGGCGTCGCTTACCGACATCCGGCCAAACGTCTCGAGTCCGCGGATCACCTCACGGTCGGGTTCGAGGTACTCGAGCAACGCCTGGACGCTCTCGAGTGCCCAGTCGTGGGTGGCGTAGTCGGGCTGGGAGTCGGTGACGCCGGCGACGACGCCGTCGCTTTCGTGCTCGCCCGGCGGTATGGGCGTCGGCTCGAGGTCGTCGACGAACGCCGACAGCGGTTCGCGAAAGCCCTCGGGATTGTCGGGTTCGGGTGCGAGAAAGGCCACACGCTCGCCGAGCCCGAGGTCGGCCGTCGCCTGATTCATCCGGTCGACGAACGTCCGTTTCGGGTCTGGCCCGGAGTGCAGACAGCTCGAGCCACAGCCGAGAATCGCAACGCCGTCTGCGCCGGCCGCAAGCGCATGGAGGACGTGTGCCTCCCCGACCGTGTCGGTACAGTCGACGCTGACCGGCAAGAGTGGATGATAGGAGCCGTCGGCTCGCCCGGAAGCGGCGAGTCGGCCGTATCGCTCGAGGGCTCGTTCGGCTCGCTCAGAGCAGACGAACGCGAGGACCTGTGGCTCGATTGCGGGCCCGGACCGGTCGAAAAAGCCGCCGGATGGCTCTTGGTCGACGAGCGCTTCGACCTCGCGGGCGAGTCGCTCGTTCGGTCGGCCGGCAAGCTGGACCGCTCCGGTGGGACAGGAACTCGTACAGGCCCCGCAGTTGAGACAGGCGTTCTCATCGAAGACGACCGAGTCTTCCGTCGGCCGGACGACGGCGTCGTGTGGACAGGCCTCGTGACAGACGGTACAGCCCTTTTTGCCGGCGTCACCGGCCGCACAGACGTCTTTTGCCAACTCGAGTGGTGCGGGTTCGGAACCACCCTCGAGCAGGTCGGTGACGGCGGCGACGGTCGCGGCGTCGGTGCCCGTGTGGTAGCCGCGTTTCCCGCCGCGTGGCACGCCCGGAAGGGGCTTGCCCGAACTGCGGCCTCGAGTCGAACCGATCGAGACTCCCTCGGGGACGACCACTTGATCGACCGTGATCGTTCGCCGGACACCCGTCAGGTCGATCGCGTCGGTGGGACAGACGTCGACCCAGCGGCCGTCGGCCGCGTCGGGGGCGACATCGACCGGACGACTCGTCACCGCCCCCTCGGGCCCTGCGTGGACACAGGCCTGACAGTCGATGCAGTCGTCCGTCACACACGCCTCGAGCGTGAGTTCATACCGGCCAAACGAGCCCTCGAGGGAGACGACCCGGCCACGGACGAGGTCGACCCCCTCGAGGTCGGCCTCGACATCGGCGAACTCGTCGCCGTCTGCGATCAGCGTCACCGCCGCCGCCTCGGGCAGCTGCGTCGCGAACGCGGCGTCGCCGATGACGGCAACCCGACGACCGTCTTCGCGTGTCAGTGTCGCCCCCTTGCGGTCGACTGTGAGTGCCGCGCGACGGGCATCCAGGAGTCTACGGGTCTTTTCAGTCGCCGCCCGCTCGTCGTGAACCCAGCCTGCTGCTTCGCGCTGGTCGACGAAGTGAACCGACGTCCCCTCGTCTTCGAGGCCTTGGAGTTTCTTTTGAGCGCTTGCGGCCGGACAGCTCACGATCACGTCCTCGAGGTCGCGGTCGTCGACGAGTTCCTCGAGGTCGGCGAGTGTCTCCTCGCTACAGAGTTGGTCGCTGCTTGCGGCGACCTCGATGTCTGTGAGGTCCTCGCGGACGCCCTCGATATCGATCTCGCAGGTGTCGGCACAGGAACAGACGAACGTCCCGATGCGCTCGCTGCTCATGATCTCGCCTCCAGCTCGATCGTCGTGGTGATCACTCGACGGTCACCCCGGCTTCCTCGAGTGCCTCGATGTGAAGGTCGATAATGGCCTCGGTTAGCGCGAAGACGCCGCGATAAAACTGCGGGGGGTCGGTCTCTCTTGCGGCCTCGTGGAACGCGGGCAGCCAGTCGCCGACGAAGCGCTCGAGGAACACTCGCTGACGTTCTCTGTCGCCGCGGTCACACAGTACTCCGAGGAATGCGAGTTCGTACCCTGCGTGGTCGATGAGTTCGTCGTCGACGGCAAGTTCGTAGCCCGCATCGAGGTAAAACGCCTCGAGTTCGATCGAACTGGGGCCGTTAAGCCTGCCGTCGACGTACAACGACTCGTACGGTGGTGGCGGCGACTGCGCCTCCGAGATGCCGAGAAACAGACGCGTAAACGCCGGCCGAACCTCCTCGGGGTCGGTCGAGGCCGAACGTACCGTCTCGACGGCGTCGACGACCGGGGCCGGGAGTCCCTCGTCGTCGGCGACGAGTCGACACCACGTCCGGAGTGTCTCGACCGTCTCGGCTTCGGGTGGCTCGAGATAGAGCGCCCCGAGTGTGCGATAGACGTCGGCGAGGGCGGTGTCAACCCGCGCCTCGAGACCGTCCTCGCCGGTGGCGGTCGTCGTCATGGCATGACCCAGCCGAAGTGGATCGTGACCAGCGAGCCAGCAACCAGCGCCGCAAGGAACACGACCATGAAGCCGACGCCGATACCTGCTGGTTTCAACTCGCGTGGTTTGCCGAGGAACCACCCCAACAGTACCACGTACAACGGCACCAACAGAACCCCGAAGACGAGGGCGTAACCGAAGCTCATTCGGCGCTCACCTCCGGATCGGCCACCTCGCCATCTGGCCCCGTCGTGTCAGTGATCGGATCAGCACTCTCCTCGAGTTCGACCATTGGAATCACCTTCGTCGCAAGAAGCATCAGGGCGATCCCGAGTGCGATCGTCCCGAAGGCGACGATGGCCTCGATAGCCGACGGGAAATAGGATGCGTCAGGGAACATGTTCTCGAGTGGAGCCTGCGTCGGATACAGCAGGCCCTCGACGACGAATATCGTCTTCTTCAGGAAAATCGCGCCGGAGACCAAAAGCGCGGCGACGACCGACGCGGCGACGCTGAACAGTTCCGGACGCAACGCCTGGGCAATGAAGTACGCAAGTGCGACGCCGAGTGCCCCCATCGCGAGCCAGAACGGGAGGGCCATCGAGCCGGAGACGAGCGCAGCGGTGACGTCGGTGGTCGCCTGGGGTGCAGCAGGGTACGAGCCCGTGACGAGACTCTGGAGCTGGAACCAGAATACCGCGAGTATCAACACGATCAGTGCCTTGTTAAGTCCCGTAAAGACGGCGTCGTCGATCAGGTCGTCCCACCGGTAGCCGTACCGAAACGCCGCCGCAGTAACGAGGACGATGGCGATCGCAGAGGTAAGTGATTCTGCGAGCATCGCTGGCCCGTGAGAGGCCCCGAACCAGCCGGGGTGCATCCCCATCGTCGCGAACAGCCACGGCACGACGCCGCCGGAAAGCAGCGGAACAAGCGCCAACACGCCGATCGCGAGCCACCAGGCCATCCGATTTGTCTTCTCGCCTTCGGTCGGTTCGTAGCCGATCAGAAGCGTTCGGTAGAGCGGATCAAATACTGACGGCAGCGCGCCCTGCTGGCGCAGGTCGTAGACGTCTGCCCGTAACGTAATGGTGAGGTAGGTCGCACTCAGTGTGAAATACAGCAAGACGGCGGTGACGTCCCAGGCCAGCGGCGACGTCGAGACCGTCGTCGGCCAGCTTGTGAGGACCATGTACATCCGATCGGGCCGACCGATGTCGAACATGATGTTCAGCGTCGCCATCGGCAGCGCGATCAGGGTCAATACCTCCGCGATCCGGGCGATCGGCAGGTACGTCTCGAGGTCGAACAGCCGGACGGCCGCCGAGACGGCGATGCCGCCGTGGGCGATGCCGATCCACCAGATGAAGGTGCCAATATACAGCGCCCAGGGAGCACCGCCTTGCTGGCCCCAGCCGGTCATTCCCGTCACATACATTCCATCTCGCAACTGGAAGTAGTAGGCGACGACCATCGCAAGCGAAAGGATCGCCGCAACGCCGAAGACGGCATAAAACGCGTTCGAGGTCTCAGAAAGCGGCCGCGTAAGTCGCTCGCGGTCGACGCCGTCGAGCGTGCTCATTGTGACTCACCTCCGTCAGTCATGTACTCGATACTGCGGGCACGTTCGGCCTCTATTGCCTCGTCGGGATCTTTGTACTCGTTTTCCATCCCGCGGACATCACTCCCCGGCTCGTCGCCCAGATAGACGATGTTCGAGCCGTTGCCTGACTCCTCGAGTAGTTCCCACTGGTGTTTGCTGGATTTCTCCTCGAGATACTGTCGTGGCTTGCTCTCGGGGTCTTCCATGTCACCGAAGTGGATCACGTCGATCGGACAGACTTCCTCACAGGCGGTTGTCCCGCGTAAGGCATCGTCGTCGCCGTCTTGGCGGTGGACACAGAACGTACACTTGCCCATGGTCCCGGTGTCGTGGTTGCCGCCGGCCATCTTCGTCCCGCGTGGGTCGATGGTTGTGTCATCGTGTGTCGGGTCAGCCCATGGTGCGCCGCCGTCGAACTCCTCGTCTAACTCTTCAGGCGAAAGCGGGACGTCGTCGGGGTCGACCCCCATTGCCTCCATGTTGCTCTCGACATCCGCGATGAGCTCCTCAGTCGACTCGTAGCCGTAGTAGCCTTCGTTTGCCTCCCGCCACTGGAAGAAGTTGACGCCGTAGGGACAGCCGATCTCGCAGTACCGACAGCCGATACAGGTGTCGTAATCCGTAAGCACGATCCCGTCGGAATCGCGTTTAAATCGCGCGTCGGTCGGACAGACATCCGCACACGACGGACTCGAGCAGTGATGACACGGCTGGGGCATAAAGCCCTGGTCGACATCGGGGAATTTGCCTTCCTCATACCGGAAGACGTTCATCCAGAACGCCCCACGCGGAGTGTCGTTTTCGGTCTTGCAGGCGACCAGGCAGGCCCGACAGCCCTGACAGCGCTCTAGGTCGATCGCCATCCCAACCTGGCTCATGCGCCCTCACCTCCGGCGGGTTCGACGGTTACACGGATGTGAAACGAGGTGTCCGCCGCCCACGAACAGTAGCCTTCGGTCGAATCGAACAGGTCGTTGGGGTTTGCCCCCTCGTCGAGTGCGTTCACGGTTTCGTGCTGGGTATGCGTATCGTTCCCGTATGGAATCGCGACCGTTCCCGGCTTGATCCCCTCGAGCGTCATCAGATCGCCCTCGAGGCGGTAGGTGTCGCCGGTGACGGCGTTGTGGCTCTCGACGACGACCCGGTCGCCATCGGAGACACCGTGGTCGGCCGCATCCCGCGGGTTCATACGGACGTAGTTGTTCGGTGCGATCTCGTTGAGCAGTGGGTTCTGTGCGGTCCGGGACTGTTTGTGCTCGATCTGTTTGTAATCGAACAGCGTCAGGTCGTACTCCTCGGGTGAGTTCCACATCGTCGGCTCGCGCCACTCGACGTAGCCGTGTATGTCCTGAACGTATGGGAACCGCTCTGTAGCCTCCTCGCCGTACTCCTCGTCGAAGGCTTCCCGGACGTGCTCGCCGAGCAGTTCGAACGACTCGAGATACAGTTGCCATTTCAGCCCGAACGGGCTGTACTCGGTCCGGTGGTCGTCGGTCGCGTGTGGCCCATCCTCGAGGAGATACCAGTAGCGTTCGTACAGCGGCCGTTCCGTGCTCTGGGCCCCCTCGCGGTACTCCTCGCCGTAGCGTGGCGAGCGGTCGAGACACTCCGCGACCGAAAGCTCCTCGACGTCTTCAAAGGCTTCCGCTCCCTCGAGTTCGAAGGCGTCGTTGACGTACTCGACGTACTCGTCGCCGGCGTCGAGTGAGGCAGCGAGTTCTTTGAAGATGTCTCCTTCGTCGCGACACTCCCACAGTTGCGGGATCGGTGCTGTCCGGGTGGAACTCGTGTAGTGGGTGTTGCTCATCCCGTCTTTGGCGTTTTCGTTTTTATCGACGGTCGTCGTCGGCAGGATGTAATCGGCGGTGTAAGACGCCGTATCGCTGAGGAACGGATCGACCGCGATCACGGTGCCATACTGGGAGTAGCCCTCCCGACTCCGTTCGCGGTTTGGCGCACCCGCAAGCGGGTTCGCATAACAGACGACCACGGCCATCTCTTCGGGGTCGTGTGGAAGGTTGTACTCCTCGGCGTTGTTTAGCACGTGAGGAACCTTTCCGTACGCGCCGTTGGCGTCGGGATGGAAGTACGTCCCCTCGAGGTCGGGGCCGTCGGGGTCCCAGGAGAGGTTCTCCTCGGGATCGAACGCCTGCCTACGGATCTGTTCGCGGTCGCTTGGATCGGGGGCATCGAAGTAGCCCGTCCGGCTGGCACCCGGCACCTCGACGGCACCGACCAGCAACATTGGCAACACCGCCGCCTGCATCGCCGACGGGCCGAGTTCCTGCTGGCTGACGTGGTACATCGACATCGAAACCGGCCGGTAGGGAACCTGGCGCTGCTCGCCGTCGACCTCGACCGTCGTCGTCGCACCGATCTGGGCGTCTTCGCCCCACTTGTGGGCGACGCGTTCAATCTGGTCGACCGGCAGGTCGGTGCGGTCGGCCGCCCACTCGGGATCGTAGTCGGCGACGTGTTCTTCGAGCAACTCGAAGGCCGGCCGAACCGCGTCGCCGCCGACCTCGAGGTCTTCGTCGACGCGCAAGGCGGCGGTCCCCATCAGGCCGGGCTGGTGGGGATCCTCGGGTAGGGTCTCCTCTTGGGAGACAATCTCGCCGGTTTCGGTGTCGTAGACGAGTTCGCCCTCACACCAGAGGACCGACTCGGTCGGATCCTCACTCTCGGCGTCGACCTCGTCTGCATCGCCCGCACGGGCGATCTGGCCTTCGTTTTCGCCTTCCGTGTAGACGAGACACGGCGCGTTGGTAAACTTCGTGAGAAACGGCCGGTCGAGATACTCCTCTTCGACCAACACGTGGGTCATCGCGAGGAAAAAGGCCAGATCGGTGCCCGGCTCGATCGGGAGCCACTCATCACACCATTGGCCGGCACCACGACGCTGTGGATCGACGACTGCGACGTCCATCCCATCTTCGTAGGCTTTTGCCATCTCGTTCGAGTAGGTCGTATTACAGAGGTGTGGGCCGCCGGCCTGGGTGGCGTTCCACCCCCAGTTTAAGAAAAAGTCGGTGTTGTCGAAATCCGGCTCCGGCGAACTGAATCCTGCCCCCATCCGGGTCATCGCCATCTTGTTCCCCGTCGCACAGACGTTGCCGTGACCACGGACGTTGATTCCCTCGCCGTAGACCTCCTCGAGAGCAGCGACCCAGCCGTCCATGTGCCACTCTTCGCCTTTGACCCGGCCGATCTGGAAGTGTACCCGGCGAGGGTCGTCCCCGAGCATCGGCTCGAGATCCTCGCCGATCTCCTCGGCAGCCTGCTCCCAGCTGATCGGCTCGAACTCGCCTTCCTCGCCTTTCTCGCCGCCGACGCGCTTTAGCGGCTGTTTGATCCGGTAGGGATCGTAGAGATCGGCGATCGAGGCGACGCCTTTCGGACAGATACCCGAAATTACCTCGTCGTCGGGATCGGGACGCAGGTGGACGACGCGGTCGTTGACCACCTTCGCGCGCATCGTACAATCCTGTTTGCCGATCCAACAGGCCGTCGCCACCTCGTTTTGCTCGACCGTCGGCACCTCCTCGGCGCTGCTGGTCGCCGAAAAGTACCCCGCACTCCCGACGCCCGCGACACCCGCCGCAAGCGCAATCGACTGCAAGACGGTCCGTCTCGAGACACCCGTCGTATCGGTTTCCGGATCGGTTATGTCGAGACCCATCGGTTCACCCACCTCCGACCAATGTGATTGCTGGAACTACCCGCATTAATCGCCATATTACCATATGGCCATATGAAGGTTTCTCATATATGGCGAACGTATCGAATCGGACAGTCACCAGCTTCTTTTGCCATATTCACCCACTATTTGGCGGTTATAGTCAACAGTGTCGGTGACAAAACCAGGATACATACCGTATTGCCATTCATTTTAGCCGGTAGGTGCCTGGGTATGCCGAATACGACGGAGATCCAGCAGTATCAGACCGCCTGTAACTCTTGTTCCGTGTCGAGATCGTCCGTAGTCACGGCAAGAAGTTGATCGGCAAGCGGTGTCGTGGTGTAGTAGCGCCATCGGCCATCTTTCCGCCGTTTTACGAGGCCAGCCTCACGAAGCCTCGAGAGTGCCTGACTGATCGCACTCTGTCCCACATCGAGGGTGGCTTCCAGTTCGCAGACACAGACGTCCTGATCGACAGTCCCCAGAAAGACGAGGAGACGATATCGGGTCTCGCTTCCGACCGCAGAAAACAGCGACACGGCGTCGTCGATTGCTCGCTTCTCGAGGCGGATCGATAGCCTCTCGACCGTCGTCTCATCGAGTGCCGGATCACACCCCTCGGCGTCGACGGGTGGATTGACTGTATCGGACATTCACACTCAGGTACGGAAGCCGTGATGATAAGCCTGTCTCGCCCGGCAACCCGCCGCTGGGTCGCCCTCAAACTCCTGGCTGGCAGGTTCCACACTGGCCGATCTCGAGATGTGTCCTCGAGTGGGTGGTTCGAAATCCTTTTAGTCGCGACACGGGCATAGTAGGGTAACTGATCATGGATATCGACATCGTCTCCGAAACGGAGAACCCCATGTTGCACCGGACTGACGTGACGTTCGAACTGACCCACGAGGATGCCACCCCCGAACGGTTACAGGTCCGTGACAGTCTCGCCGCCAAACTGAACAAAAACGCAGACGAAGTTGTCGTCCGCAAACTCGACACCAAATTCGGCATGCGAAAGACCGTCGGCGAGGCAAAAGTCTACGAAACGGCAGACAACGCCCGTGACGTCGAACAGGACCACATGCTAGAGCGAAACAAGATCGGTGCCGACGAGGACGCCGACGCCGAAGCGGAGGAGGCCTAAATGGCGCGTCACGAACTCTACAACGACGACGGCTCCGTCGACCGCGAGCAGTGTCCCCGCTGTGGTGACGCCTATCTCGCAGACCACGGCGACCGCACCCACTGTGGCAAGTGTGGCTACACCGAGTGGGCCTAACCCCCACCTGACCGCGAGCCAACCGTGAGCACCGGGACGCGAATACTCGCCATCGAAGGCACCGCCTGGGCGGCCAGCGCGGCCGTCTACGATGGTGAGACCGACGATGTGTGTATCGAAACCGACGCCTACGAGCCCGAAAGCGGCGGCATTCACCCGCGAGAGGCCGCCGAACACATGCATGACGCGATCCCACGCGTCGTCGAAACTGCCCTCGAGTACGCCCGCGAGACGGCCGACGACGCTGGACAGCCAATCGATGCCGTTGCCTTCTCCCGCGGCCCAGGACTTGGCCCCTGTCTGCGGATCGTCGCCACCGCAGCGCGGGCACTCGCCCAGACGCTTTCTGTCCCCCTGGTCGGCGTCAACCACATGGTCGCCCACCTCGAGATTGGCAGACACTCCTCGGGATTTGACTCACCGGTTTGTCTCAACGCAAGCGGCGCGAACGCCCACCTGCTTGCCTACCGGAACGGCCGCTATCGCATCTTAGGCGAGACGATGGATACCGGCGTCGGCAACGCCATCGACAAGTTCACCCGCCACGTCGGCTGGAGCCATCCCGGCGGTCCGAAAGTCGAAGCCGCCGCCGAAGACGGCGAGTACGTCGAACTCCCCTACGTGGTAAAGGGAATGGATTTCTCGTTTTCGGGCATCATGAGCGCCGCCAAGCAACGATACGATGACGGTGTGGCGATCGAAGACATCTGCTACTCGTTACAGGAGACGATCTTTGCGATGCTCACCGAAGTCTCCGAGCGCGCCCTCTCGTTGACCGGCAGCGACGAACTCGTCTTAGGTGGCGGGGTCGGACAAAACGCCCGTCTGCGGGAGATGCTCGAGACGATGTGTGCCCAACGTGGCGCTGATTTTCACGCGCCCGAACCCCGGTTTTTGCGGGATAACGCCGGGATGATCGCCGTCCTCGGTGCAAAGATGTACGAGGCCGGTGACACTCTCGCCATCGAGGACTCAAGCGTTGATCCGAACTTCCGGCCGGACCAGGTGCCGGTCACGTGGCGAGACGGTGAAGACGTCCCGTTTGGTCGGGACGGCACACAGGTCCGCGGTGCTGAAGCCGTCGTCGACCTCGAAGCCGACCGCAACCGGGTTTCAAAACGGCGGGTCCCAAAGTCCTACCGCCATCCTGCCCTCGACGACCGACTGCGCCGCGAGCGGACGACCCTCGAGGCCCGCCTGCTGAGTCTCGCCCGCCGGGAGGGGGTCCCGACGCCGGTCCTTTGGGACATCGACCCGCTCGAGACACGACTTGTAAGCGAGTACGTTGGTGACGTGGATCTCCGGGATGGGCTTACAGTCCCACGGGTCCGGGATGTCGGGCGACACCTCGCCACCCTCCATCTGGCCGGGTTCGTCCACGGCGATCCGACGACCCGAAACGTCAGAGTCGACGGCGAACGAACCTACCTCATCGACTTCGGACTGGGATATCACACCGACCACATCGAAGATTACGCGATGGATCTACACGTCTTCGATCAAAGCCTCGTCGGGACTGCCATCGATCCCGACCCCCTCCGAGCGGCCGTCCGGGCGGGCTATCGAGAACTCGGCGACGAGCA
>LKMJ01006142.1_pt1 | contig 11319 bp, 8 predicted proteins | sample 643391 | NCBI WGS metagenome assembly LKMJ01 (sample SAMN04112250, study PRJNA286221) | soda lake metagenome | biome: soda lake; feature: Kulunda Steppe; material: water; isolation source: sample PL-Br10 brine of Picturesque Lake | place: Russia: Kulunda steppe | collected 2010-07
GAGTACGCCGTCGACGAGTACGACCGTCCGAGCCTGCCGTCGATGACGATGCCGCGTAGTCGATTGGAGACGCTGCTCGAGAGCGGCCGACGGTCGAACACGTACGTGATGTTCGGCGGGCACTTCCAGTACACCGACGAGCCGTATCCGTACCACGACCTGGTCGAACACACACAGGCGCTCTACGACGCGTTCGGGGCGGAACACATGCTGTTCATGACCGACTGGCCGTGGACGCGAGAGCAGCCGGGCTATCAACGGCTGCTCGACCTGCTCGACGTGCACCTCCCGGCGCTATCGGAGGGCGAACGCGCGGCGATTATGGGCGACACCGTGCGAAACCTGCTGGACTTTTGAATCCGAACGGACGTTTTCTTGGGGATGATTTCGGTCGTGTCGGCGCGATCGCACCACGGCTCGGCCGGGGATCTTTCGGAGCGGAGCGGTTGGCGAACATATATATCGCATAGCAACCAACCGCACAACGGCTATGAGCAGTAATCGACCGAGCGAGGTGTTTACCGAAGGTCCCGAGCGGGCGGGCCAGCGGGCGATGTTGTACGCGACGGGGCTGTCAGAAGACGATCTGAGGCAGCCCCTGGTCGGAATCGCGAACCCGGCCGCGGAGGTGACGCCGTGTAACCTGCATCTCGACCGCGTCGCGGACGCTGCTGGTGAAGGGGTCAGAGATTCGGGAGGGACGCCGATGGAGTTCGGGACGATCACCATAAGCGACGCCATCTCGATGGGGCATCTCGGTATGAAGGCGTCGCTGGTATCGCGGGAGATCATCGCCGATTCGGTCGAGATCGTCATGTTCGCCGAGCGTCTCGACGCGTTCGTCGGCATCGCGGGATGCGACAAGAACCACCCGGCGATGATGATGGCCGCTGCGCGGATGGATCTCCCGAGCGTCTTTCTCTACGGTGGCGCGATGCTACCGGGAGAACTGGACGGTAACGAGATAACCGGCCAGGACGTCATCGAAGGCGTCGGGGCGTACGGCAACGACGACCTCAGTCCCGAGGAGCTCGAGCGAATCGCGCACGCGGCCTGCCCTGCCGAAGGGGCGTGCCCGGGGATGTACACGGCGAACACGATGGCGACACTGAGCGAGGCGATCGGCCTCGCTCCGCCGGGGTCGGCGTCGGCGCCTGCCGAAAGCGACGACCGTCTCACGGTGGCCTACGACACCGGCGAGCTCCTGATGCACGTCATCGCCGAAGACATCCGGCCGAGCGATATCCTGACGAAGAAAGCTTTCGAGAACGCCATCGCGACCCAGATGGCGGTTGGCGGATCGACGAACGCCGTGCTTCACCTGCTGGCGATCGCCGATGAGGCAGACGTCCCGCTCGAACTCGAGGACTTCGACCGCATCTCCGGGCGGACACCCTGTATCGGGAACTTCCTTCCCTCGGGCGAGTACGCGATGTCGCATCTCCACGAGATCGGTGGGGTGCCTGTTATCTTACAGCGGCTCCTCGAAGCCGACCTGCTCCACGGTGATGCGTTGACGGTCACCGGGAAGACGATGGCAGAGAACCTCGCGGAGCTCGACCTCCCCGAACCGGATCCGAACATCGTTCGCCCGATCGACGACCCCGTCTACGAGGAAGGTTCGGTGATCGTTCTCCGAGGGAACCTCGCACCGGAAGGGGCGGTTATCAAGATCTCAGGCTACGACGAGGCGTTCCAGTTCGAGGGAACCGCGCAGGTCTTCGAGTACGAAGAGGCGGCGTTCGAAGCGGTACAGGACGGCGAAATCGAGTCCGGTGACGTCGTCGTCATCCGCAACGAGGGGCCTCGCGGCGGGCCGGGAATGCGTGAGATGCTTCAGGTCACGGCCGCGATCGTCGGGGGCGGTCACGACGACGATGTAGTACTGATCACCGACGGTCGGTTCTCGGGGGCGACTCGGGGGCCGATGGTCGGTCACGTCGCCCCCGAAGCGTACGTTGGCGGCCCGATCGCGGCGCTCCGTGACGGCGACACCATCGAGGTCGACATTCCGAACCGACGCATCGAAGCCGACCTGACCGACGACGAAATACGAACGCGACTCGAGGACTGGGAACCGACCCGGTACGGCGAGATACCCAAAGCGCTGCGGAAGTACGGGGCCCTGTTCGACTCCGCAGAACGCGGGGCGGTGACCCGACCGCCGGAAGACTTCGAGTAAGACGGCCCGACTCCGGACCGGCGCGTGGGCTCGGATGACGGTCTTTCGCCCGCGAAAGGCTCGTCGGGGGGCGAACATTCATTGGGGTGGCCGTTGAACAGTTATAGCATGCCTACGACACGACAGTGGCACTTGAAGAGCCGGCCGACCGGCGAGCCGACCCGCGAGAACTTCGAACTGGTGACGGCCGATATCCCCGACCCGGGCCCGGGGGAAGCGCTGATAAAGACGCTGTATCAGTCCGTCGACCCGTACATGCGGCCGTGTCTCACCGAGGGAGGGACGCACTCGACGTGGGGGCTCGACGAACCCATGCAGGCGGACGTCGTCGCGGAGGTAATCGAGTCGAACGCGGACGAACTCGCCGTGGGCGACGTCATTACGGCCCGTTCGCTGTGGGCCGAACACGCCATCGTCGATGCGAGCGAGCTACACACGTCGGTGAAGATGCGTCGCGTCGACCCCGATCTCGCGCCGGTGTCGACGGCGCTAGGGGTGCTCGGGTCGGGAGGGACGACGGCGTACTTCGGTCTCATCGATATCGGGGATCCGGAACCGGGAGATACGGTCGTCGTCTCCGCGGCCGCCGGCTCCGTCGGCTCGGTCGTCGGGCAACTAGCGCGAATCGCCGGCGCGCGGGCCGTCGGCACGGCCGGAAGCGACGAAAAGGTCGAGTGGCTCACCGACGAACTGGGTTTCGACGCGGCCGTCAACTACCGCGAAACCGACGACCTCGAGGCCGCGCTCGAGGCGGCCTGCCCGAACGGCATCGACGTCTACTTCGATAACGTCGGTGGGCCGGTGACCGATGCCGTCTGGCCGTTGTTGAACGACGACGCCCGGGTGCCCATCTGTGGACAGATCGCGCTGTACAACGACCCCGACACGCCCGTGGGGCCACGAAAGCTCGAGTCGCTGATCGCCACGTGCGCCAGGGTCGAAGGGTTCCGCTCCGGTAACTACAACGCCGAGGAGTGGCAGGACGTCATCGAACGTCTCGCCGGCTTCATCGACACCGGTGAACTCGCCTACCGCGAGGACGTCGCGGAGGGGTTCGAAGCCGCCGCAGACGCCTTCCTCGGGCTGTTCGAGGGCGAAAACATCGGAAAACAGCTGGTGCACGTCGCCGATCGTCAGTAATCGAACGGTTCGGCGAACGTCCGCGCAGCCGCGGTTCGTGCTACCTCTCGTGGTGACGAACCGTCAGTACGGAAACCGGAGCATCACGAACGATTTTCTGTACGCTGTCGCCCGGGAAAAACCGCGAGCGAGTCGGTTTTTTCCCACCGACGACCACGAGATCGACCCCGGTGTCCTCGATGTAGTCGAGAACCGTCTCGGCGGGGAGCCCCGTCTCCATCGACGTCGTCACGCTGAGCCCTCGCTCGGCCGCATACTGGCCGATCTCGTCGAGCAGCGCGCTCCCCTCCCGCTCGCACGTTTCCATCCATCGAGCAGACCGTGCGAGACGGACGTTCATCACGTACAGTACGTGTAGCTCTGCGTCCAGCGTTCCTGCCAAACGGGACGCGGACTCGATGATTCCCGTCGTTTCATCGCTGCCGTCGATTACGGCTACAACGGAACCGTACATGATCGGATTCGAAGCCGTTTCTCACGGTCGTACCTGACGTGTTCGTCTGATGGCTCGTGCGTGCGTGACGCGTTTGTCATGGCGCTGGTGAAGTGTCCTGACGGAGTTCGCCGGGGCACTTATACATTGCTGTGAGGGTGCCGCAGTTTCACCCGGCAGCTCGAAACACCCTTTTCTCGAGAACGGCCGTCCCTCCGGAGCTCTCGCGGAGACGGCGTCCAAGTGAGATGCTCACACGACCCGTAGTATTATGACCCCGGTGATGCTCTATGTACGCGTGACCGAACGAACCCTCACTACAGACGGTGGCATCGAAGTCGAAACGGAGCTGTACGCCGAGTTCGAGGAGCGAGCTGGCAATCCGGCCATGACGCCGGACGGACGGCTAATCGTCAGCAACCACCCGTTCCCGTACGGCGAAATGCCGGAGTACCGTGTCGTCGAGTACCTCGACGACGGAACGGTCGTACCGTTTCCGAACGAGGAGTGGAGTACGCCCCCGGGCGAAGACGGCGTCGGAATCTCTTCGCTAATCGGGCTGCGGGCGGACCCGAAAGGCATCGTCCGTATCCTCGACATCGGCGACGCGGAGAAGGGGTATCTCCCGAAACTCGTCTCGTGGGACACACGAACCGACCAGCTGAAGCGGGTCGACCACATCCCGGCGCACGCTGCGACCGAGCTGTCGTTCATGCAGGACTTCGCGTACGACGCCGTCCGGAACGCGATTTACATCGCTGATCTGGGGCTGGCCGAGGAGCCGGACGCCCCCGGCAAACCCGCCGTCGTGGCGCTGGATCTGGATACGGGCCGGGCCCGTCGGGTCATCGAAGACCACCACAGCGTGCTCCCCGACGAGGGGGTTCATCCCGTCATGGAGGGCGAGCCGGTCGTCGAGGAGAACTCCGAGGGAGAGCTCAAGGGGATCAGTGCGGGGCTCGACGGCATCACGATCGACCCGTCGTTCGAGTGGGTGTACTACTGTGCGATCACGAGCGAGAGCGTCTATCGGGTGCGGGCCGAAGACCTGCTCGACGAGTCGCTCACCGACGAGCAGCTGGACGAACGCATCGAACGGTACGGCGACAAGGAGGTCTGTGACGGCATCACGGTCGACATGGCGGGCAACGTGTACATCACGGACATGACGAACAACGCGATCGGTGTGACACGTCCGTCCGGCGAGTACGAGATCATCGCCCGGGACGACGACCTGTTCCTGTGGCCCGACGGCTTCTGCTGTGGGCCGGACGGACACATCTACTTTACCGTGACACAACTGCACCGCGCACCGCCGTTCAACCAGGGGAAAGAGGAGTCGTACACGCCGTTCAAGCTGTTCCGGTTCGAGAGTCTCGCCCCGGTAACCGTCGGGCGGTAACGACGCGAAAGCGCAGGGTACCCCACGACCCGAACCCGGGGTCATACTGCCGGCCGTAACTCCGTCCCCGTTTTCCGGCGTTTCGGCAGGAGACCGGCTACCACGCCCAACGGTACGGACGCTATCCGAAAGGGGTAACAGCCGGCAGTATCACTCGCTCCAGTCGGGCGTTCCACGCTTCGGACTCAACAGCTCGAGGACGACCGCTTCCTCGTCGGCTCTGTTCTCGACCCCGTGCGGTTCGTTCGCGGCGAGCACGTACGCTTCGTCGGCTCGAACGGCGCACTCGCCGTCGTCCAGAACGAAGACGACCTCGCCCGACAGCACGTAGCCGTACTGTTCGTTTTCGTGGCTGTGTTTCGGAACCGTGCCACCGGGACGGACGCGGGCGAACTGCATGCTCGCGTTCGCTCCGGAAGGGAGCTGCGACAGGAACACGCCCTCGGCGACCTCCTCGAGGACTTCGTCATCCGTAGCCGTTTTTCGCATAGCGTCTCCAGACACGAGCTGAACCCTCTTAATTCGCGGTGTAAAACGACAGCGCGCCGTCTACCGACTCGTCGAACGGCCCGTCGCCTGGTGGACACACCGGGGAGCCGAACGTCCGTGAACGCCCCACAGCACGCGAGAACGGATGGGTGAAGATGGCAATTCGTTTATAAAATGGTTAATATAGTACTACGGCCTGTGTTAGTCAGAGGCATGCCGAGACACAACCAAAGAGAGCCGATTGAGTTTCGCGGAACCGGCCTGAACCGACGTGAGTTCTTTACGTACGCAACCGCTCTGGGTGTCACCGCCGGAAGCGCCATGTTGGCCGGCTGTGGTCAGGCGGACGACGACGACGGCGGGGACGACGACGGCGATGGGACCCCCACCCCCGACCGGGCCGAGGCGACGCACGGTGGGCGTCTCGTCGTCGCGATCCGTGAACCGTTCGACGGCGTGGATCCGGCGACGGTCGCCCCCCGTCCGGACTTCACGGCCATCCGCAAGATCTGTGAAACGCTGTTCCAGACGGACTTCGAAGGGGAAATCGTTCCGCACCTCGCAAAGGACATCGAGTTCGAAGACGACGGCCTGACGTGGATCATGCCGCTTCAGGAGGACGCGCATTTCCACCCCCCTGTCGACAGGCCACTCGAGGCCGAAGACGTCGTCGCCTCGTGGGACCGGGTCATCGCACCGGAGACGGGGTCCGGTCGTGCGGAAAACTTCCGAATCGTCGAGGGCTGGGAGGCCATCGACGAGAACACGCTTTCCGTGACGTTCGATCCGAGTCCAGTCGTCGGCTTCACGGGGTCGATGGAAGAGCGTGGCGGCGAAGTCATGCCCCGGGAGGAACTGGAGATCGGCGAAACGGTCACCCATCCGGTCGGAACCGGCCCGTTCGTCTTCGAGGAATGGGTCGAACGGGAGGGAATCACGATGTCCCGACACGAGAACTACTGGATGGACGACCTCCCGTACGTCGACGAGCTACTCATCCGGCCGATTACGGAGCCGTCCGTTCGAGCCGTCGAACTGCGCAACGCGGACATCCAGGTCGACCACGAACCGGCGCTCGACGAAATCGAGACGTACGAGGACGACCCGGACGTCAACGTCAACGTCGCCGCCACGCAGGCCGGGCGAAACAACCTCGAGGTCAACTGTGCGTTCGAAACGTCGGAGAACAGGCCACCGGAGCCGATCCCGATTCTGGACCACGATATCCGCGTCGCGATGCAACACGCGATCGACCGTGAGGCGATGGTGAACCTCGTGTACAGTGGGTTCGCCGAACCGAACCAGACGAAGTACCCGCCAGAATACCCGTGGTGTGACGACTACGCTCCCTTCGACACCGGCGCGAACATCCAGGCGGCACAGGAGAAGATCGACGAGGCCGGGTTCGACGAGCCGGAGGTCGTCATCATCGTCCGTGCACAGAACGAGCGTGAGGTCGCCGTCGGGGAGATCCTCGATAGCAACCTGACCCAGGCGGGGTTCGAGGTCGAAAGACAGGTCGACGAGTTCGCCGTCTGGGCAGAGAACCTGCTGGCGGCACAGTACGACATCCGGCCGGGCGTCGGTAACGTCGCGCCCGACCCGATCATCTTCGACCGGGGGCGGTACATGCAACGGGAGACGACGGAGGACTCCAAACGACACTACGTCGGCGGGCCGGACAACAGCTCCGAGCAGGTCGTCGAGCTGTTCGACGAGGCGTTGATGGAGACCGATTTCGACCGCCGAGCCGAGATGTACCAGGAGGCGTTCAACATCATCGTCGACGACGGAAGCTTCGTCATGCTCTGTCACAACGACACGTTCACCGCCAGTCACAGTTCGGTGAACAACGTGCGAGCCCACCCGTCGATCATGCACAACAACTACGAGGAGGTCTGGTTTACCGACCCCGAAGAGTTCAGCTAAATATCCCGCGTGCTCTCTCTCGGCTTATGAACGATGTAACCACGCGAAACGAGATCACCGCGGAGACCGTCACCGAAGAGTCAACCGACTCGACGCTGGTACGAAACGCTCGGGCCTGTCGGGCCGTCTCGGACGTCGTTCGCTCGACGCTCGGCCCCAACGGCCGCTCGAAGCTGCTCGTCGAGAAGACGTACGACATCACCGGCGACTACGTCGTCACCAACGACGGCGCAACGATTCTGGAGACGTTGCCGATCGAAGACCCCGTCGCGAAGCTGGTCGTCGCCGCCGCGGAGAGCCAACAGGAGACCTATCGGGACGGAACGACGACCGTCGCCGTCCTGGTCGGGGCGCTTCTCGAAAACGCGATCGAGCTCCACGAATCCGGGCTTCACTCGGCGACGATACGCGCCGGCTATGAACTGGCCCGAGAGCGAACACGGACGGTCCTCGATTCCACCGCCGTGGACGTGTCCACCGAGGACGACTACCGGGCGATACTCTCGACGGCGATGAGCGGCGATATCGAAGCCACGGACCGGGCGAAACTCACCGAAATCGTGTACCGGTCGTTCCAGCGGGTCGGCCGAGACGACTTCGGAGCCAGTTGTATAAAGGTCGCGGCGATAGGCGGCGGCGGTATCGGCGACTCCGGTATCACCGATGGAATCGTCCTCGACAAAGAGCCCGTTCATCCGGATATGCCGTCCGCGATTCGGGACGCCCGCGTCGCGCTGGTCGACGGCCCGATACAGGCGGCAGAGCCGGACGATATCAACCTCGAAGTCAGCAGTTTCGAGGGGTACCAGTCGTATTTCGACCGAGAGGACGTGGCCGTAAACGAGGCGCTCGACACGATACTGCAGGGCGGCGTGGACGCGCTCTTCGTCTCGTCGCATCTCGACGACCGAGCGCAGGCGGTTCTCGCGGACGCCGGCGTCCTCGCGGTACGACACGTCAGCCCGGATGACTTCCGGCTCGTCGGCAGGGCGACGGGAGCCATTCCCGTCACGGACGCGACCCACATCACACGCGGCGTGCTCGGGTTCGCCGACCGCGTCGCGGAGCGACGGTTCGGCACCGAGAACCGATTGCTGATCGAACACGACGCGACCGAGACGGCGTCGGTCGTCCTCCGGGCCGGAACCGAGCAGGTCCTCGACGAACTCGAGCGAACCGTCGAGAGCGCGGTCGGCTCGTTGCACGCGGTGACGGAAGACGGACGCGCGGTGTGGGGTGGCGGAGCCACCGAAACCGAGCTCGGCTGGCATCTGCGCCGGTACGCGTCGGGCGTCGGCCGTCGAGAGCAGCTCGCCATCGGAGCGGTCGCCGACGCGTTCGAGACGGTTCCGAGGGCGCTCGCGAGAAACGCCGGCGTCGACCCGACCGATTCGCTCATCGGGTTACGTACCGAACACGACAGAGGGAGCATCGACGCCGGAATCACCGCGGACGGCGACGTCGACGGGATGCGTAGCCACGGCGTTCTGGAACCGCTCACAACCAAGCGGAGCGCCATCGACACCGCGTTCGACGTCGCAGCGAGCGTGCTCCGTATCGACGCACTGATCGCGACCGATCCGCTCACCCCCGCCGAAGAGGACGAGGCAGCCGAACGGATCGAGATGGGTGAAGGCATCGATGAGGCGATACGGAACGTCCGGAAATCGGCCTGACCGGCGGGTCGAACCGGGTTCGATTCCGTCGCCGAACCGGATTCGATGACGAGAGACGGGTCTCCGACGCGAGCAACCGACCGCAGGAGGGCGAACCGATCGAACCGTCCGACTGCACTGCAAAAGCTTTATGTTGTGATATACCATATCGCACACAGACCTCTCCATGGGAGCAAGCTCAAACCGGCTACAGAGTGCTATTCCGTTCTTGGACATCCGGCAGGGTAGCCAACTCGACCTCATCATTCGGCGGTTCAAGCAGAACCGACTCGCTGTATTCGGCCTCGGACTAACGATATTTTATTTCGCCGTCTCGCTGGTCGGGCCGCTTTTCATGCCGTACGACCCACACCAGGTCGGCGTCGCCGGGGCGCTCGAGCCGCCGAGCACACAGCACTTCTTCGGCACCGACCAGTTCGGACGGGATATTTTCTCTCGCGTTCTCATCGGGGCTCGTGTTTCGCTGCTCGTTGGCGCAGCTGTGGTTGCGATAGCCACCGTCGGGGGCGTGACGCTCGGACTCATCTCGGGGTTCATCGGCGGACTGGTCGACGGCTCGATCATGCGAGCCGTCGACGTGATGTTCGCGTTCCCGAACATCCTTCTCGCGATCGTCATCGTCGCGGTGCTCGGGGCCGGTCTCAACCGGGTGATACTCGCGCTGGGGCTCGCGTACATCGTTTATATGACTCGGGTTATCCGCGGAAGCACGGTCTCCGAGCGCGAACAGGAGTACGTTCTCGCCGCGGTCTCCTACGGCGAACGGAGCCCGTTCATCATGCTTCGGGAGATCCTCCCGAACATCCTCTCGACCGTCCTCGTTCAGGCGACGCTGTTTTGGGCGTTCGCCATCCTCACCGAGGCGACGCTCTCGTATCTCGGACTGAGCGCACAGCCGCCGACCGTCACGTGGGGCATCATGGTCTCTTCGGGGCAGAGCGTCGTCGCACGGGCTCCATGGACCGTTATTTTCCCCGGAATGGCCATTATGGTCTCGGTCCTGTCGTTGACGTTCCTCGGCGTCGGGCTCCGTGACGCGCTGGATCCGCACTCGGACATCGAGTCCGATTCCGGAGGTGCGTCGGTATGAGCTCGAACGAGCCGCTGCTGGAGGTTCGCGACCTGAGCGTGGAGTTCCGTACCGACCGGGGCGTCGTCAAAGCAGTGAACGGACTGAACTACACCATCGAGGAGGGCGAGATCGTCGGCTTCGTCGGCGAAAGCGGTGCCGGGAAGACGGTGACCGGGCTCTCGGTGCTCGACCTCATCGACTCCCCCGGCGAGATCGTCGGCGGCGAGGTGCTGTTCCGCGGCGAGGACGTGTTGAGCCTCCCGGAACCCGAACTCCGTTCGTTCCGTGGAAACGAGGTCTCGGTCGTGTTTCAGGACTCGATGACGGCGCTGAACCCCGCCTACACCATCGGCACCCAGATCGGCGACGTAATCATGGAGCACAAGGGCGTCTCGAGGTCCGAAGCGCGCGAACAGACGATTCAGCTCCTCGAAGACGTCCAGATTCCGAGCGCGGAATCGCGAATCGACGAGTATCCACACCAGTTCAGCGGCGGGATGCGACAGCGCGCGCTCATCGCGATGGCGCTTTCGTGTGACCCGAGTCTCGTCATCGCCGACGAGATCACGACCGCGCTCGACGTGACGACCGAGGCGGCAATCCTGGAGCTGCTCGAAACGCTGCAGGAGGAAACCGGCATCGCGATCCAGCTCATCACCCACGACATGGGCGTCATCGCCGAGGTGTGCGACCGCGTCGGCGTGATGTACGCCGGCCAGCTCGTCGAGATGGGCTCCGTCGAACGGATCTTCAACCAGCCACGGTTCCCGTACACCGTGGGGCTGATGAACTCGCTGCCGCAGACGAAATCGCCCGGCGAGGAACTCGAGCCGATTCCGGGGAGTATGCCCGACCTGATCGACATGCCGGGCGGGTGTCCGTACGAGCCGCGGTGCGAGCACGCGACCGACGAGTGTACACGAAACGAGATTCGGCTCGAACCGACCGGTCTGGAGGGCGAGGAGCACCGCTCCGCGTGTCTCCGGATGCACGATA
>LKMJ01006144.1_pt1 | contig 11315 bp, 16 predicted proteins | sample 643391 | NCBI WGS metagenome assembly LKMJ01 (sample SAMN04112250, study PRJNA286221) | soda lake metagenome | biome: soda lake; feature: Kulunda Steppe; material: water; isolation source: sample PL-Br10 brine of Picturesque Lake | place: Russia: Kulunda steppe | collected 2010-07
CCCCCCCCGTGATCTCTCTCCACAGGAAGTGTGCACCCCTTTCTAAGACAAGATCTCTTGATGTCTTTTTTTTACATCAAACCTTTTTGTCTGCATGAATCACTTGCTTTCTTTGAGCAGGCTTGCAGTTGCAATTCCCGACGGAAGGCCTTATCCTTGTCGACCTTGTAATCCTCGTTCATTAAATGTAGTGACCTCACTGAGCCTGATAGGCTGAGTCGGTCAATATGGTCACCTAATACGCTATTAACCTTTCCAAGTCTATGATGCTCATGTGTGTGTTTAGTTAGTTCTCATTTTTGCAGTGGAGCAAGGCTGGTTCTTAAAAGGATTACCCTCAAGTGAGGGGGGTCGAAATGCTTCATTGTGCCCATTGCAATGGATAGCAGCATGTTTTGCTGGAGCAGAATCATAAACTCACTTCCAAAATGAGATCATTAACAGCAAGAGTTCCCCAAGCCAGGGCTACTCAAACAACGAATGAAATGTTCAGGCGTGAGAGAGCAAAGAGGTGTGTCAAAGGCCTTGACTCAAAGCAATCAGACCCTTGTTGAGGGTGTGCCAGGAGTTTCTTGAAGCATCATGAAGTCTGGCAGACTAGCAGGCACAAAATTCGTGTTATTTACAAATCCTCCAAGCACCTGACCATCAAGGGGCAGGTAAAATGCATAGCTGCATAGGTTCGGCGCAAGTGACTTTTTCTACTCTGGCAGCAGGTACCTGGGCCTGATAGATGAGACGCATCAGGTTGCTAGGAAAAAGCCTAGGCCAGCCAGACGCCTAGAAGAAGGCAGGGTTGGTCAGTTCTTGGATGGCACGGAGCAAGCCGACTGGGAAAGGCAGGAGCACTAGAAGGGGTAAGCCAAGCAGGACCAATCCTCGCCTGCAAACCAACAATCCATCCATGGCAGGAGGTGTGTCTAGCTATCATGATGGTCAGGCTGCATGATGAAGGGCTTGACTCCTGCAGGCAAATGGCATTCGCCTACAAAGCTCCCCGTCGTGTCAGAAAGGAATGTGCCAACCATGTGCAAATGTTGTATTTTAATGTGTACGTTTCTGAACACGACCAATCACCCCAGCCTCAGCTTAAGGCCTTGCTTTTCACAACTTATCAGGCTTTGATCAGACGATCTCACCATCAGTGTCAGCCTTGACAAAGACACCGCATGACGCACGGGGGGGTTGTAGCTCTTTGGACGTGGCAAGGCAGTTTAGGGCACTGCAGTGCCGCCAGCCGTGAGCTGCACTTAACAGCGTGGCTTGGCTGCCTGTGTAGTGCACTGGGGTATGGCCAGCAGGCGGCGTGGTGCAGTTTAGCATGGCTCAGGCACACTCACTGGATGGCGGCCTCGTCCTTTGGATCTGACAGCTCCTGCCTGCACGGCAGCACCGGCCCGCGCTGCGTAACCAGCACCACCGCCAGCCAGAAGAATGCGAGCGCGCTGGACAGGGAGGAGATGGTAAGCAGACCCACGGACCAGATGCCCAGCGCAGTGCCCCCTCGCCTGTGTGCACACGTAGGCAATGTGATTTTCAGGACCATGAGGTGACGGCGAAGGAGCAGCATGCCACGGGTTGAAGTTCAGGAGCAGCCCCCCATTCCTCGGACAACTTCATGGCCAACCGACTGAGCGCAGCAATTTCCAGGTGCCACAGAGCACCACCCTCATTGCACGTCACACTCAGTGTGCAGCTTTCAGAAAATGGGCAGAGCAGGCAGCGAGAGCTCACCCATGCACAAAAATGTTGCACATCCCCACATGCCGAGAAATGCATGAGAGAACCAGGAGCTCTGATTGATCCAATGAGGCCGCGAGAGCTCATAGCACCCAAATTCATACTGGAAGGCTTCCATGCAGCTGCTGGCTGCCTAAGTACACACAGGAACCAGCGCGTCATCCAGCGCATGCTCATGCTCACCTGCCCCAGATTGCAGTGGCAATGCGTCCACCATCCGTCTCGCCTGCGGGGATGCAGGCCAGGGCGTTCACGAGCAAGCCAGCCCAGCCTGCCAGCATCAGGGAGTTCACCTACACAGCAACAGCGAGGCAGGCAGCAAAAGGCAAGCCCAGTGTTGGCTATACTGGACACGGCAGTGCTGGCGGCAGCATGCATTCGACTTCAAGCCCATGGGAAGCAATGCTGAAAGCAGCAGTGCTGAACCGCTGCATGCGGCCCTGGAGGCTATAGCTTAGAAGAGGCTGTGTGAGGTTAGTTGAAGGATAGGCATGGACCGCTTCCGGCTAACACTCAGCAGCTACAGAAAATTGTGAAGCAGCTGCTGGTAAACAAAGGACCTAATCAGCACCCCCCCTTGACGGTCTTCAGGTTTTGTTAGGGTACACGTAACTTACGCTGTAAGTCAGCAATCAAAAGCCAAGGCATATTCCTGATGAAGGCTGTGCTAATGATGGAAAGGGATGCCAAAGCAGCAACAACAGGAGCCGTGGTGGCAGCGGCAGGTCAATGCTCACAAGATCAGAAAAGCAATCAAAAGAGTTAAAATTAAACGGCGGCAGCAGCTGCAGCAGCAGCAGCAGCAGCAGCCATAGCTCACCTGCACGATGGGCTCAGCCAACTGGTCTCCCAGGAAGGCCTGCGCTGTAAGTGCGATCTGCGGACAGAGTGGGAGGATGCACATGTATGAGCAGACCGCCATGAGCAACCCAGCAGCACCATCAAGTGCCCTGTATCTTGTGCTTCTCCTGCCCAGGCAGCGCAGTATTTTCTGGGGAGCTGCCGGATGTGCCTGCCTCACATCAGGGGCGGTTGTATGGTGGCATGCTCTTTTGATGCAAGCTGCGGCCCTGAAATGTGGAACTCTTGGCTAGGCAAAGCCAAACCTGGACCTACCCTGGTATGGCATACGCAGCTGGATTAGAGGAAGCAATCTGGTGAATGCCCCAAGCACTGTACAGGATCTTCTGACAAGTTTTTCGGAGCAATTCAGATGCACTGGCTTGGGACACAACCATTGCAGCTCTGCTGTATGGAGGAGGGATCAGTCAGCACAAGGATATGCCAACAATACGCACAACTCAGCCGTGAAAGTGAAGTGCTGCAGCACAGTGCCTGTTTCACCAGCAGAAGCCAACTTTAAGAAGGGAGGTCAGCAAGGATTGATGGGGAACAGCTGTACACAACCAGAATCCAGCAGCAGCAGAGAGGACACGCAGCTGTCCATTCAGTCTGCGCTGGCGGCCTTCCCATGATGCATTCCATGCTGATGCGCTGGGAGGGCATGTGCGCTTTGCCGTTAGGCGAGCCTGAGAAAGAAATGTTGCATGCTTAGCATGGTGCGCCTAATCCTGCAAGCGTGCTGGCATTCTTGGACAGTGAGTCCAAGAATCCTTGCATATGCATGACTCATCTTGCAAGTGAACCAGCAGGGAGACCAGAAGTCTTCAAACACGCAGAAGCAGGGATTCCAGGAGTTCTTGCGCATTCGTGACTCACCCCGCAAGCGCACCAGCAGGGACCCCAAGAGCCCTTGTGTTCGTACCAGCAGAGAGTCGAGGAAGGAGGGTGAGTCCACGCCAATGTCCACGACGCCCACAGAAGTCAGCACCCAGCCCACCAGCAGCAGCCCCAGTGACGCACTGGCGCCCCACAGCGGCCCCTGTGCACAGCCATGGCACAGAAGGCACGCGCCTCGACTCGAGAGACTCAGCCAAGGCGCAGGCAAGCAGGGCACACATCGCTGCCCTGCGGCAGCCCCTGTGCAGCTGCAGCATGCCCAACATGTACGCTCAAAGTCCGCGAGTGCTCCCAGTTTTCCTGTACCAGCGCCTTGAAATACTCCCTTGCGATGGTACGGGCCCCTGGGGGTGGCGGGCACAACCAGACACAGGCGAGGCGGCCCTGTCTGGCAATCATGGCTGGGCACGCCTCAGGGCACAGGCCTATCCCTCGGCAAAAGCAGGCACTGTGGTGTGTTCTTTTATGGTTCTGCTGGAGAGTCGTCCGGGCGGCTGGACCTCGGAGCTCGTGCCATCAGGGGGACAGATGGCGTCCATTTCCAGACGTCCGCGTGTGGATGGGAATCATGGGACTCCTGCCCAGACCTGGAAAACCATCACTGACCTGGCTTCCCCCCAACGCCTTGCTCCCATGCCGCCATTCAAATCAGGCGCGCTGCGGGCCCTGGCTTTTTTGAGGAGCAGCTACCCAACAGCGCCCCCAACCACTCAAGAGGGCAGCCAACCAGCCCAGTGCCCCCAGCCAACACCCGACCCTCAAGCCCCAACCAGCCCCCAGCCAAACCTTTTCTGTCCAGGGTGCCATCAGGCTCATCTGTCTTGCACAAGGGCGCACTCCATCTGTCCCAATTGAATCTGTCCTAACACACCACCTGTCCCAATCGAACCTGTCCTAACACTCCATGTGTCCCAATCGAACCTGTCCTAACACACCGGTCGCACCTCCCAAGGCAGCATTCCAGGAGAGGGACAGGCTAAGCTACAGCTGCGCTTGTATGCCTTGCGCTGGCTGTGAGGCCAAGCAGGTGCAGCGGTCTGGCCTGGCGCACAACAATGCTGGGTGGCCGCCCCACCCTCCTTCCTCTGCAGGACCCACCGCGGCACCGAACTTGAGAAGCGCATCTCTGTCTGGGAGGAAGCCCTTGAGCCGCGTGATGCCGCCAAAAGAGCCCAAGAATCCGAAACCGGCAGGCACAATGAAGGGCAGGTACAGCTCGGCACCGTGCCGCTGCCGGTAGTGCCCAATCTCGTGCGCAGCTGCGCACACAGGGCACCACAGCATGCAGCGCAGGTCGCTGATTGGCGACATTCAGGGGATGCTGCGATGGTGTGGTGTGCACGCTATGCAGGCAAATGAGGTTTGCTGCGGTGCATGATGGTGGGACTGGGAGGCTGCAGTGCAGCAGTGCTTGCGCTGGTTCCGAGGTGCTTCATGTGATGGCGACCCGCAGAGAGAGGCTGGTGTCCGGCTGTGCCCATATGCATGTCGGATGGAAGGGTGACAAAAGGGGTGGCATGCATAGCAGCACCCACCTAGCACAGCCAGGAAGCCAAGGGTGCTTGGCAGCGCCTCTAGAAAATCCATTTGGGTCAACTCGGTGTTGAAGGGGTACCTGCAAACAAACAGTGCAGGGTATGAGGTGTGCGTTTACAAGTGTGTGTGAATAAAAGTGTGCATGTATGTATGTGTGTGCGCGGCCTGGACAGGTCTAGTGCCTGATGCGTGCTTTTTCCAAGGCACGTTACTTTTTCAAAACCTGTTACTCTAAGGCCATCTCTTTACATTGTAAGGAATCGCAACAGGAGCTTACGGATGCAAGCCCGGATGGTGCTGTCTGCACAGCCGCCAAAGCACTGAATGGTGGTGCAGCCATCCATCAAACATGAGGCAGACGGCGCACTCAACCCTTGCAAACCCTTCAAGCATCCCTGCTTGGGCAAAGCGGGGCCATGCTTGTGTGCACGAGCAGGCTCTAGCCTCGACCCACGCCAGCCACTGAACGATGTACGAGTAAGCCTGTGCGCACACCGCTGTCCCAGCCTGGCCTCTCCATGTGCACGCCGCAGCGCGCGCTCCCCCCTCCTGGCCTGCAGCAAGCCCCACTCACAGCAGCCACTGGATGATGGGAACTTGGTTGGCATTGAGGGTGGTCACCAGCGTGAACACGCCAAACGTGGCAGCCACCCAGGTCTGCAGAGCAAATAGCATCGCACTTGCAGTGTGCCATTTTGGGGCGCCAGGGCTGCAAAGCGTGCAGCGGGCGCTTCTGCCATGGAGCAGTGCATGCCGCCAGGCCTGCAGAGCACGCAGTGGCGCCGCTAACAGCGTGCGCTCACCCCTCCGCCCGCACTCCCCTCTCCATCTTTTTCCCCTGGACTGCCAGGGAAGGGCAGGGCAGAGGAAGGGAGGGCAAGAGGGAGGAGCACCTCACTCAACTCCAAGAGAGGCGCTTGCGCTGTCCCACAAGGCAGCAAGTCGGTGTCTGCTGGCAAGTGAGGGCGTGAACAAGATGCAAGCACCTCCTGATGCAAGCACGCGGTCCGGCAATGCGCGGGGCTCGCATTGGGAGGTGCACGCTCCCCTTTCCCCCCATGCATGTGGCGCTCTCAAGCTCTGCGATTCCAGCCAGCAGTTTACCGACTGCTCCACCTTGGTGCGCTCAGCATGCAGCCCTACCTCGGTGAACCTGCTGATCCGCTCGGAGCCCGCGCCTTTGGGGAGCAAGGCCACTGTGGGCTTGTCCTCACGGTCAACCAACAGGAACAGCGTGTACTCATCACCCAGTTGGGTCTGCAGGGGAGGGGGAACCAGCACGAGGGAGGCCTGACGTGGAGCAGCTGTCTAAGTGCATGAGATCCAGACAGCCATCACTTTAAAACATGGGCACTGCACGTGCCAGACCGGCAGATTACATAAGGCATGTGGGGCACAAGGCATGTGGGTTCATTGCAAGCTTAAACGGGCACGCAGCTCAAACATCGCCTCCGGCGCTTTTGGTGGTTGGGCTGCGCCTCCTGCCAATGGCATTAGGTGCACACCTTACACAGCCAAACCAAGCCCGGATAAGTTGAGCTGCGGACTTAAAGCAGCCCCGTGTGTCCCACCGCGCCTGTTTCTGCTCACCTTCAACCTATCACACATTTTCTCGTACGACTGTGCCGGATCTTTGCCTCTGACATTGCCCTGTAGGGCAATGTGGGCACAAACTTCAAAGTCTGCACACCTATGACAAGTGGCATGTAGGCACATAGGCTGGCTTTGGAGGAGGGTGGCAAATTTTCAGCAAACACTGCCTGCAACTTGCAGGACCATATTCTTTCACTTGAACAGCATGCTCATGACAAGACAGCATTGGCTTGCAAAGGAAAGACTTGCATGGTCTAGGTGCTGCTGCAGCAGCAGCAGCAGCAGTTGCTGGTGCTGGTGCTAGTGCTGGTGCTGGTGCTGCTCCTGCAGCTGGTGCTGCCAGTGGTGGTGGTGGTGGTGATGGTGGTGGTGGTGATGGTGGGAGTGGTGGTGGTTGTCGTGGTGGTGGTGATGGTGGTGGTGGTGATGATGGTGGTGGACACACTGCTACTCACTTTGAAAACCACGCCGTCCTGCTCATAGTTCTCCACGCTGCATGGCAAACCACGATGCAGGTATCTAGGTTAGCAGCGTAGAATCGCTGCCAGGAGGATGCTGATCACTTCTAGAGATGGATGCATGTCTTTATCTCCAAGCAAGCCTTGTGACAAGTGGAAGGTGATTGGGCATGCGCAACTGTTGCAGGAATGGACGCGCACAAATTTGTGTACTCAGTGAGTGCATCACAATGACACACACAAAATGTATACTCAATGAGCGCACCTCTCACACAACACAGTGCTCATACACGCATCTACCTTGTAACCCAGAAGGTGTCAAATCCAAACACAGTATACTTGAGCTTTTCGATGACCTCCTTTGGCAGGCGCGTGGCACCATCTCCTTCAAATGATTGCTGGTCGCCTCCAGATGGAGGGCCTGACTCCGTGCCGGACACCTGGGGCTTGGTCTCAGTACTCTGTTTTGAGTTAGCAAGAAAAAATTGGCCATGTGGGTCGCTTGGTCTTTGATTGCATGTTTGCTTCGGGGCCCCGCAGTCTAGATTTGGCACGAACCTGAGTTGATTGAGGACCATCATCATTGGCTCTGGCTACATGCCTCTGATGTCTCCTGCTAGCAAAAGGCGAACGTGCTGATCAGCAACAAGTATCGCAGGTAGGAGGAATTGTAGTTTGTAGGAAGAACTGCTCACAAGCAGATGCTGAATTAGTCATCCAAATGATGATTCCCAAACATTCTCACCTGTGTCTAGAGGAGCAGCTGTGAGCTGCTGGCGAAAATCTGCATGCTGGTTGAAGGGGAGGATGTTGGCAGCTTGCATACGAGGGCCTGATCAATTGGTGCTGTGATAGACACTGCATGTTAACTTAATTAAATGTGTACCGTCGTTTCATCTCGAAATCTTTACCGGTTCCGATCCCTTTCGGGGAACCTCTACTTCAGTTTTATTTATTTTTATCATTTACTTTTTGAATCATAATTTTGGAAAGTTTCAAATTCACGCTTGACTCAGCTTGACATAGTTATAGGTTTCCTGTGGACTTTAAGGCTGGCTCAACACGGCAGTGTGTCCTGAGCTCTTACAGCTCCAAGCAAGCAACGACTGCCTGAAGGTGCTGGGCCGGCGGCTCTTTGTTTAATTTGGACACAACATGGTTGCATGGTTGTGCCTGGTATTGCTGCTTGAGCGTTTTTCCCACTTGCTTGAGCATGCGTGCATGCAGATGATTTAGGGAATGTGTGAGCGCGAATAGTTTGCTGCCAAAATGTGAGAGTGCAGACACACTCAGTGCGGCAGCTCATGCGTCGCAACACATGTGCCGTAACTGGGGGACTTTTTAACATGAGATTAGTCTTCTGTCATCGTCTTTGGGCCTCATGAATTACAGGGAACGTGAGTGCGCGGGCGAGATAAACGTGCACATGTACACATGCAAGTACGAGATGCCTGCCACTGGCAGCCCCTGGCTGGCTTGAACAGACAAGTTGGCGTGATGCGCGTGCAGGGATGGCGAAGCCTGACCAGGAAGATGATGAGGGCCTGCTGTACAGTGGCAGCCTTTCCGAGTGCGAGAGCAGCAGCAGCAGCGGGAGTGAAGGGGAGGAGAGCGATGGCGAGGTGTCTGCGCAGGAACCCGGGCAGGCCCAGGCACGCGCCGCGGCCTTAATTGCCGCTGGCATGTGTGCCGTGTGTGGTCTGCAGCCTCACAAGTACTGCTGCCCCGGCTGCAGCTGCCGCACGTGCTCGCTGCCCTGCTCTAAGCAGCACAAGGCAGCCACAGGCTGCACAGGGCAGCGTGACAGGCTGGCGTTCGTGCCCATGCAGAGCTTTGACGACAAGCAGCTGCTGTCTGGTAGGTGCAAGCCCCTGGCACGGCCTGCCTGCCTGCCTGCCTGGCACGGCCTGCCTGCCTGTGGCACGGCCTGCCTCCCTGCCCGCCTGCCTGCCTGGCACGGCCTGCTTGCCAGCCTGCCTGTGAGGCTTGCCCTTGGGTTACGGCGTGCGAGCATGCCTGGGCTAGGGGACCGTGTGACTCAGCGCCTGTGTTTTGGAGCCTTCATCAAGTTGCCTGCGTCAGGCAGCTGGCGTCGGGTTCCCTGCATTGGCCACCTGCACTGCACACCCATCAGTTGCACGCATGTGCGTACCAGTTCGTGTGCGTCAGCCTTGGGCTCTGCCTGCATCAGCAAGCACCTGTGCCAAGCAGCCTCTGGGTCAGCCATGTGTCTGAAAAATCGGCTGGCTGCCAGGTTTGAGGTTGCTTGTGGGTGTGCTCTGCCTGGCTGCCTGGCTCACATTACGCTGCAGAGCCGTGGTACAGCGCATGTGGCAGAGCTGGGTAGCGGGAATCGAACCATGCAGCTGCACGCAACAGCTTAGGAGGCACATGCGCATGTGGCAGAGCTGGGTAGCGGGAACCGAACCATGCAGCTGCATGCAACAGCTTAGGAGGCACATGCGCATGCCCTCCATGGCCCTGCACGTGCGCGCGCTGGCTGCCTGTTGGGGTCAGCTGCTGGAGGGGGTGCAGCGCATGGGTGACGCGAGGGGGCGCATGCACACGCCCTCCATGGCCCTGCACACGCGTGCGCAGACTATCGGCTGCTGGAGGAGGTGCGGCGCGTGGACGACGTGGCAAGGCGCTGCCGGCCCATTGCACCTAAGCCGCAGCTGCCTCCGCACCTAGCTGGCCTGGTGTACCAGGCGAGCAGGCGCAGGATGCGGCTCATGCTCATGCCCCCAGGTGCGCACACGCTCTTGGTCGCGCGGTTGTGTGCGTATGCTGGGGCGCCCGGCGTGCAAGGTTGAGCCGCTTGAAAGCCAAACAGCTTACACTCCACACCATCCTCCTTGGTGCTCAAGGGCAGCCACCCTGCCGTTTGGCTCACAGAGTCCCCACTCGGGGCTTGTCCTCCTGCATTTGGCTGCTTCCCACCTCTGCTCCCCACCCCGATTTCGCGTGTGCTGCTTGCACCAGCCAACTCCCCTAGTCGGCGTGGGGCTGCGCTGCGACGCTGGCAGCTGGCCTCTTGTTTGCAACAACCCACAGGCGAGTGCCCCCACGGGTAGTGGCCATTCCCCTCAGATCTGCATGCCACAGCAGCCCGCTGTGCGCACCCCTAGCACGCCCTGCCGCGCCACCAACTTGTGCATGCGTCCCTGCACGCGCCAGGCATGCCCCGCTGCGCCACCAATTTGTGCGTGCGTCCCTGCACGCGCATGCACCGCCGCGCCACCAACTTGTGCGTGCGTCCCTGCATGCGCCAGGCATGCCCCGCTGCGCCACTAACTTGTGCATGCGTCCCTGTGTGTGTCAGGCATGCCCCGCTGCGCCACCAACTTGCGCGTGCGTCCCTGTGTGCGCCAGGCATGCCCCGCCGCGCCACCAACTTGTGCGTGCGTCCCTGCATGCGCCAGGCATGCCCCGCTGCGCCACCAGCTTGTACGTGCGTCCCTGTGTGCGCCAGGCATGCACCGCCGCATCACCAACTCCACCCGCTATGACTTGAAGACCCGCAAGATCTCATGGCGTGTGGAGTGGGCATTCCCCACAGCTGGCATCCACTACACCGACCCCTCCGTGTCCGAAGAGTGCATCCTAACAGATGTGAGTGCGCATCGCCGCAGCTGAAGCCCAGTAGCACACTGAGCAATGTCGTCTGGCCGCGCACCACCAGCCACGCCGTCCTTGCCTCACCCGTGGTGCCCTCGGCCGGTGGAGCTACCTGTAGCCATCCTGGGTCTTGTGAGTGCCAGGAAGCATGCAGGGCCTCCTGACTGCCCTTGCACTGCAGGAAGCATGCAGGGCCTCTTGACTGCTCTTGCACTGCAGGAAGCATGCAGGGCCTCCTGACTGCCCTTGCACTGCAGGAAGCATGCAGGGCCTCTTGACTGCCCTTGCACTGCAGGAAGCATGCAGGGCCTCCTGACTGCCCTTGCTCTTGGTCCAAACATCCCAAGCTCCTCCAACGACATCCAACGATGTCCGCTGCTAGCGCTGTCAAGGCATTGCTGCTCCCGCAAGCCTGGTCTCCGCGTCCAGCTCCTCCAGCAGTGCCAAGCGGTACCAAATGGTGCCAGCTGCTGCCAAAGCCCCCTGTGCCTCACCCCAGCATATCCTCTGCGCTTCAAGCCCCTGCGCCAGCAACGCAGCATCTTCGATGCCCTGCTGCCGAGGCTGCGCGATACGTGTGCTCAGATGTCGCTGTGAAGAGGCGCACCCGCCCCCCCCCCACCCCACTCC
>LKMJ01006145.1_pt1 | contig 11315 bp, 12 predicted proteins | sample 643391 | NCBI WGS metagenome assembly LKMJ01 (sample SAMN04112250, study PRJNA286221) | soda lake metagenome | biome: soda lake; feature: Kulunda Steppe; material: water; isolation source: sample PL-Br10 brine of Picturesque Lake | place: Russia: Kulunda steppe | collected 2010-07
ATCGGCTGCCCATCGCCTTTGAGCTTGAGTCCGATCGCATGGTGAATCTGCAGTTAAGTGGTGATGCATTGGCAACAGAGCGTGAGGTGATTCTTGAGGAGCGCCGGCTGCGCAGTGATGATCGACCGGAGGGCCGGTTTGCTGAGCGCTTTGCGGCAATCGCCAATCCCGGTACGGGTTATGCGCATCCCATCATTGGCTGGGAGGATGACATTCGCAGCATCAGCCTCGATGACCTGCAATCTTGGTATGACCATTGGTACTCTCCGAGTAACGCAACGCTGATCGTGGCTGGCGCGGTTCAGGCAGAGGAGGTTTATGCGCTGGCCGAAGAGTATTTCGGGAGTATTCCAGCCCGCGATGTTCCTGAGTTGCGTGATCCGAATGTCTTTGCGGCTGCCGGAGAGAGACGGCTTGTTTATCGTGATCCGCAAGCGCGAATTCCCCAGCTTCGGCTGAGCTATGATGTCCCCTCTTTTGCCACCACGGAGGATCACTCAGAAGCCTACGCATTGCTGATGCTGGCGGCGGTTTTGGATGGTGGAGATGGCGCAAGATTGGCCGAAGAGCTGGTGCGGGGTAGTGGGGTTGCCGCTGCTGCGGGCGCGGGCTACAACCCCATGGCGCGGCTGGAGTCGGATTTCTCCCTTTATGGTGTGCCAACCGATGGCGCAGTGGATGAAGTTGAAGCAGCACTGCGCGCTCAAATTGATGCAATCAAAACAACCGAGGTGAGCGAAGAGGAACTGGAGCGCGCACGAAATCAGTTATTGGCCGATCACTTATTCGAGCTTGATTCGGTATTTTATCAAGCGATGCAGCTTGGCATGCTTGAGACCACCGGGGCGGGTTGGCAAACGCTGGAAGGTTATCAAGCCGGGATTGCGGCCGTGACAGCGGCTGATTTGCAGGCGGTTGCTGAGCGTTACTTGGTGCCAGATCGGCTAAGCGTGGGCATTATGCTCCCGCTAGAGCAGGAGGCCGATTCATGATGCGCTGGTTTTTAGGGGTTTCTATGGCAGCGGTTGCCAGCACGGGAGGTGCGATGGACGCGGATATTCAGCACTGGACCACGGATAATGGCACAAAGGTGCTGTTTGTGGAGCGGCATGAGTTACCGATTGTGGATGTGCGTTTGGCATTCGATGCGGGTAGCGCAAGGGATGGTGCTCAGCCCGGATTGGCGCGAATGGTGAGCAATTTGCTGCTGGACGGTACTGCCGAGCAAGACGCGGGTGACATTGCGCGCCGTTTTGAACGGTTTGGTGCTCGGGTTTCCGCCGGCAGTGGGCGTGATATGGCAGAGATCAGCCTGCGCAGTTTGAGTGATCCAAGCAATCTGGAGCCGGTGATTGAGCAATTGAGTGCTGTCATTGCCGGGGCTAACTTCCCCGAAGATGCGGTTGCGCGTGTGCGGCAGCAAATGGTGCTAGGGCTGCAGCAAGCTGAGTCATCCGCTTCCAGCCTTGCTGAGAAGGCGTTTGCAGCTGCGGTTTACGGTGAGCATCCGTATGCCTCTCCACCGCAGGGGACGCTGGAGTCTGTGCCTGAAATAACGCGTGCGGATTTGCAGGCTTTTCATGCAAGCCACTATGTGGCTGGAAACGCGACGCTGGCTATTGTTGGCAACCTCACCCAAGCCGATGCAGCGATGATAGCGAATCAGCTCACCGCCGGCCTGCCGGCCGGAGAGGCGGCTGCCCCCCTGCCTGGGGTTGAATTGCCAACCGCCTCCCAAGTGGTTCGGGTGCCATTTGAAGCAGGTCAAACCCATGTAGTGATTGGTCAGCCGTCGGTGGCTCGGGGCGATGAAGCCTATTACCCGCTGTATTTTGGTAATCACTTGCTCGGCGGCGGTGGTCTGACCTCTTTGCTGGCCGAGCGCATGCGCGAGGAACGCGGGCTTTCGTATAGCAGCTACTCGCGTCTCAGTACGGGTGCCGAGCGGGGTCGGTTTGAGATGGGCACCCAGGTGCGTAATGAGGCCTTGGATGAGGCGCTGGAGGTGTTACGTGGCACATTGGTTGAGCTGATTGAGCAAGGCCCTGAAGCAGACCGGCTGGAGGACTCGCGCCGAAACATTACCGGTAGCTTTCCTCTGCAATTAGACAGTAACCGTAGTTTGCTTGGCCACGTCACCAGTATTGGTTTCCATGAGTTGCCCCATGATTACCTCAGCCAGTTTGTGGCACGCATTGAGGATCTGGACGGAGCGAGGGTTCAGGAGGCGATGCGCGCGCATTTGGATCCACAGCGGATGATAACCGTGTTGGTTGGCCCTGCTGAAGTGATTGAAGCGGTGGCAGATTAGCGTTTGGCAGGCCAGCTGCGGATTATTGGCGGTCAGTGGCGAGGGCGGCGGCTACCCGTTATTGCCGCGGCTGGTCTTCGGCCGACGGCAGACCGGAATCGTGAAACTCTGTTTAACTGGCTCCAAGGAGACTTACAAGGCGCACGCGTCTTAGATTTGTTTGCCGGGTCGGGCGCGCTAGGCTTGGAGGCGTTATCGCGTGGGGCGGCATCGGCGGTGTTTGTTGAGCGGAATCGACGCGTTGGCAACGCGCTGAAGGCAGCCTTAGTGCAGCTGGATGCCGTTGCCCGGGCGCAGTTGGTCGTTGACGATGCATTGCGGTTTCTCAAGCGCTCGCCGCCTGAGGCCTCTTTTGATCTGGTCTTTCTGGATCCACCCTTTCATTCGGAGTTACTGGCTTTTACACTGCCGGCGCTAATGCAGCCTGGGTGGTTAAGCCCGGGTGCTCAGATCTATCTTGAAGCGGACGCATCTCCCGGCTTGCCAAAGGGGTGGACACTGCGCCGTGATCAATCAGCCGGCGGGGTCTGGTATGGTTTAGCCGTTATCGGCTAGGGGAAAAGGGAGAAATATGGGCATTATCGCCGTCTATCCAGGGACGTTTGATCCGCTGACAAATGGGCACAGTGATCTTGTTGAACGAGCGGCAAAGCTGTTTGAACGGGTGATTGTGGGGATTGCGAGTTACCCGAGCCCGAATAAGCGCCCGGCATTTGCGCTAGAAGAGCGTGTAGCGATGGCAGAGCATGTGCTCAAACCGTTTGGTAATGTTGTCGTTAAACCTTTTGAGAGTTTGCTGGTTGATTTTGTTGAAGCAGAGGGTGCGCGGGTCATTGTGCGCGGTTTGCGCGCCGTGTCGGATTTTGAGTATGAGTTCCAGCTAGCCAGTATGAATCGGCAGCTTGTCCCCCGTGTGGAGACGTTATTCTTAACGCCCGCTGAGCAGTACTCCTACATCTCCTCCAGTTTGGTCCGCGAAGTTGCCGCGCTCAATGGCGATGTAAGCCGGTTTGTGCACCCCGCGGTTCAGCAAGCTCTCGCGAAGCGTTACCTAGAGGCGGTTTAGCCGCCAGCTTCGGGCATCGCCTCGGGCATCGCCTCAGGTGTGGCTTCCGGCGTTGCTTCCGGCGTTGCCTCTGGCGTCGCCTCTGGCGCGCTGGTTGGCTCGGTCCTCGGGGCTTGGCTGATGTCAGCGTAAAGCCCGTGAATGGCGGCCGCCCCTGTTATCGCAATCAAAAGTGGTGTGGTGTAGACAAGCCCGCGTGAGAGTTTTTTAAGTAATTGTTGGCGTTGCTGTTCTGACATTCGCTTATACCTCGTTGCCGCGAATCAGCAGGTAAATCGCCAGGCAAAGTAGTGTGATAGGCAAGGCCAGCCCGCCTTCTGGGTGGGTAACGGAGGGTAGAGGATGCCACTGCCCCCAATGAAGGGTAAAGATCGCCGCCAGCAGTACCAAACAGGCGATGAAAGCACCGATACGCGTTACCCAACCGCCCAGCAATGCGCCAGCCACCAGGAAGATGCCGGCCGCGAGCTCTACAGCCGCCAATATCACCGTTTCGCCGGCGGATAAACGCAGCAGTGCCTGATAGAGCAGCGCGATTGCCAGTGGCATTCGTAATAGCCAATGCCCAATGGCCGCTTGACGATCGAGCAGCGCATCGCCTGTATGAAGGGGTGCCCCCATGCGTAACAACCTCCGTCTCCAAACTCTCACCTTGATCCCGCATACTACCCGCTAAAGTTAGGGGTGTGTATGTGTAAAACGCGCAAAGTGTGGTTAAAAGGCGAGTTAGGAAGCAGTCAGAATCGATTGTTTGCTGAAGCGCTTGATGCTGTGCTCTGGGAGCCGGGCTCGGAAGATAACTGGGACGCGATTTGGCATACCAGTATGCCAGCTGCCGAGCTGTTTGCAGATGCGCCAGCAGGTGGGTGGGTTAATCATATTCCAGGCAATAACCACTTAACCGTCAAAAGTGCGCTGCATAAAACCGTCAATGTTGCGATGGCTCGCTGGGAGACGAATGCCCCCTTTTTGCCCGAAACGTACAACCTACCTGCTGAGTCAGCTTTATTGCGACGGGCCGCCGCGCAATCACCGGATCAGGCATGGGTGCTAAAGCCTGCTAATGGCGCACGCGGAGAAGGCATTCGGCTTTTAGATACGCTCGATGACTTGCCCGCAACAGGCGATTGGGTGGTGCAGCGTTATCTCGACTCACCACATCTTTATCATGGGCGGAAGTATGTTTTACGGCTCTATGTTTTGATCAGTGCGGTTGATCCGCTGCGGATTTGGCGCTTTACAGAAGGATCGGTGAAGCTAGCTTCATTGCCGTACAACCCCGAGGAGCGCGAAAACCCGTATGTATTTTTGACCAATCCGGACGTCAATGAGCGTAATGCTGAGGTTGGTGTTGAGTTTCTCTCGCTGGCGGATTATTCCGCCTGGCTGAGGGCGCAGGGACATGAATCGGCAATTTTATTTGATCAAATTGATGATTTGATTGTGCAAACGGTGATGGCCGGCTGTGAGGCAATGCGTGCGCGCACGGCGTCTGTCGCAGCGAGCTCAGGGTGCGCCTATGAGTTAATCGGGCTGGATTGTTTAGTGGATACACAGCTTAAGCCTTGGTTGCTGGAGTGTAATTTAAGCCCTTCATTGGACGTTTGTGCCCGTGCAGATCAGGGTGGTGTGGCGGAGGCCGCCATGAAAAAAGCACTCATTGATGATTTGGTGGGGTTGTTAGGTTTTAACGAACCTGACCTGCCGTCAGCCTGCCCATTGCAGCGGCAAGCCGATGAAATGGCTCGCTCTGGGCGTTATCGCTGTCTTTACCCGAGCGCTGATGCTGTTGCTCAATTTCATCAACTGATCGCGCCGAGCCTGAGGGATCAGCAAGCGATGGAACGCGTTAGTGGGAAGCTCGTTACGCCATCCTATGAGCCTTGGCGGGTTACAGAAAGCATTGAAAATAATCAGCTTTTCTTGACCTCACAAAATACTGGCGAGCGCTATGTGCCAAACGATACGGCCAGCTGGATCTGGTTGCAGATGTCGGCGGGTGCCGGGCCTGAAGAGGTGGCCGCGCAGGTGGCAACGGAGGCAACGCTTGCCCGAGTTAGAGCGGAGGTTTGGCAAACTTTGCAGAGCTGGTCGCGGCAGGGTTTGATTCGTCAAAAGATGACAATTTAAAGAAACCTGCGGTTTTTGATTGCGCGCACCCGTTAGCTGACGTATTGTCAAGGTAGGCATATGTCGCTGCGGCGGCTTTGCTTGGCGGCCCAAACTGGGCTGTCCGAAGGGTAGCAACTGCTACTCGCTTTGTTAGACCTGTCTGCCTTGAATGGGAGACAGTGATTGATGAGATTAAGTGATGAAATCGATTTATGTGGGCAATCTGCCCTTCTCCGCCTCTGAAGACGAGGTGCGCGAGCTCTTCTCCGCCCATGGTGACGTGAAAGAGGTTCGTATGATTACTGATCGGGAAACCGGTCGTCCTCGTGGTTTTGGCTTTGTCCGGATGGACCCAGCTGAGGCGGATGCGGCTATCGAGGCCCTTAACGGGACTGAACTCGACGGTCGGACGTTGCGCATTAACGAAGCGCAGGATCGCAAGCCCGGCGGTGGCGGCGGCGGCGGTGGCGGTGGCGGCGGTCAGCGCCGTTCCTGGTAATCGCTTAAATTAAGCGAATCAAAGCCCGTTTCTGCGATGCAGGGCGGGCTTTTTTTTATTTTTGGGGTGATAACGGCACAATAACCGCATGATTACCCCGGATCACGAAAAACAGCATCGCGCGTTTCTAGCCGCAGCTCAGCTGCGCTATCCCTGGCAGTTTCGTAACCGAGCGCGAGATGAAATTACGCAGCCGGTTGTTGTAGAGGTTGGTAAAGGCTGGTATCCGCTGCTCGAGCGATTGTTTGCTGATACTGAACGACTGATTCCTGAGTCACTGCGTGGTGGTTTTCGTTGGCAACGACTTCGGGCATTCCAAGGTGTTTTGGAAGCGCAGTTTCAGGGGCCCAGGGCGCAGCTGTTGCCCGCCATTGCTCGGGCACGTGATGCAGCTGCTATTTCTTGCGAGCATTGTGGTGTTCCCGGTCAGCGTCTTGAGGTGGCAGGCCATTATGCGGTGAGTTGCCCACAATTCTTTTTGGATCGTTTGCTTGCTGTGCATCCTGAGGGGCAAGCAGGCGTGCGGCGCTGGCTGCGCAAGTGGCGTCACTTCCGCGCCAATGAGCCGTCAGAAGCGTTGCTTGAAGCCGCCCTAAAGGCGGTAATGCCGCCAGTACCAACGCTCAATGGTGCTCATCGGCAGCGTTTGCAGGCTGTTTGGCCCTTGTTGCGAGCAGATTTTGGCGAACGCTTGCGCAGTGTGCGGGTTGCCGAATTCGATCCTGCGGCAGGCAGTGGAGGCAGTCTCATTGGCGTTATGAGTATGACCTGCGATGCTGCTGCACATGCCACTGCAGTTCATCATCTTGCCCGCGGCGGATACAGTGATTTGCGGCTGCGATTGGTGTCTCTGGCAGACCTTGAGCAACCAATGCAGGCGGCAGAACCGTGGTCTGCGATGTTGGCAGCTGAGGCCTCTGTTACCATCCCGCGCTATCAACCCGGAATATAAACATCAAAGCGGGTGCTGCGTCCGGTGATTGTGAAACTCGGCGCTGTCTGACCGAGGGTCGGCGCCAGCCGCTGGCGTTTAACAACAACGCGTTTGCTGGCGGCCTGCAGCGCCGCTTTCAGTAATTCGTCATCATTTTGAATTTGTTGCTCAAGCAGGTTTTCTAGCATTGCCAGTGGCTTGCTAGCCGCAGCTCTGCGGCGGGTCGGGCGGTACATTGGGTCTAAACAAATCACCTCAGCCGCCGGCCGCTCAGCCTGGCTGAGCCAAGCAACGGCGTCAGCCTGAATGAGCGTCAGTCTATTGGTGATTTCTTCAGCCCCTTCATGCTGGGCTCTTTGTAGGCCGTCATTCAACAAAGCAGCTACAACGGCTGAGCGCTCCAGCATCGTCACAATGGCACCATGACTGGCGAGTACAAAAGCGTCATGACCCAGTCCAGCAGTCGCATCAATGATATGGCTGTCAGACGTCTTGCCAACGGCGCAGGCGCGAACGATGGCTTCACGGGCCTGGCCCTGCTGGAGCCGGCGAAAGCCCTGCCTGCCTGCGATGAAATCAACGCGCAGGCGTTGTTTGGGGTGATTGCCGTCACAAAGCGCAAGCCCAGTGGCGCTCAGCTCTAAGTATTGCCCATTTATCGGCTTCGTTAGAACGCACGTTGCGCCGGTGCGCTGAGCGACGTCAATGCTGTGCTGTTGGCTTACTTCAGGGCTGGTGAGCAGAGGAATTGCCATTGAATTTACACAAATTGTGAATGACCTATTTGTCGCCTTTTGCCGCAGTGCCGTATGATCTCATGACCTTGAGTATTAAGGCGATTAGAACAATGAATGATTCAGTTAATGTAGATGCTAATGAGTTGACCCAATCCCTGTCAGAAATTGCAGGGCGGAGCCAGCAGTTGGTGTCAGATTTCCTCTCACGACAGCAGTCGGGGGAGCAAGTATCAATGGACGATGCACTGCATATGAGCAAGTTGTTCACTGACCTTTATACCCGATTAATGTCTGACCCGGTGCAGCTGGCGCACGCGCATATGGCCTTTTGGCAGGATTATATGACGCTTATGCAAAATTCCACCCTGCGAATGATGGGAGTGGAGAGCGATCCGGTTCGGCCCGCGGATAATCGTGATAAGCGATTTTCGCATGATTCCTGGGATGACAACCCCTTCTTTGATTTTGTGAAGCAGTCTTATTTGCTGACTGCCGATTATCTGCATAGCACGGTGGATCGTGCCGAAGGGTTAGATGAGAAAACTCGGCGGAAAATTGATTTCTACACTCGGCAGTTTGTCAGTGCGACCTCGCCCAGTAACTTCCTGGCAACCAACCCCGAGGTGCTTGAGCTGACGGTTAAAACCCGCGGGCAAAACCTGATCGATGGGCTTAACAAACTGTTAGAAGACTTAGAGCGGGGTAATGGGCGATTGAAAATTCGCCAGACCCATCCAGAGGCCTTTGAGGTCGGTAAAGACCTTGCGATCACCCCTGGTAAAGTGGTGTACCGCAATGAGTTAATGGAGCTGATTCAATACAGCCCGCAGACCGAAGAGGTTGCGCGGCGGCCCCTGCTTTTCGTGCCACCTTGGATTAATAAATATTACATTCTGGATCTCAAGCCAAAAAATTCCTTTGTGAAGTGGCTGGTCGACCAAGGGTTTACGGTCTTTGTGATTTCTTGGTGCAACCCCAGTGCCGAGTTGGCAGAAAAGCGGTTTGAAGATTATATGCATCAAGGCCCGCTAGCTGCGCTTGATGCGGTTGAGCAGATTGTTGGCGAGCGTGATGTCAACGTGGTGGGATACTGCTTGGGCGGCACGCTGTTGGCATCCACGCTGGCCTGGATGGCCGATAAAGGCGTCAGCGGTGTACACAGTGCGACCTTCCTGACAACCCTGCTCGATTTTGAAAGCCCAGGAGAGCTCGAGGTCTTCATCGATGAGGAGCAGCTGCAGGCCTTAGAGCGGCAGATGAACGAAAAAGGCTTTTTGGCTGGGCCGCAAATGGCCGCCACGATGTCTAGCCTGCGATCGAATGATTTGATTTGGTCGTTTTTCGTAAATAACTATCTCAAGGGCGAGGATCCCTTTCCCTTTGATTTGCTGTTTTGGAATCAGGACGCAACGAATATGCCAGCGCGCATGCATACCTTCTATCTGCGCAAAATGTATTTAGAAAACAAGCTGCGCGAGCCTGGCGGTATTGAACTAGATGGCGTTGATATTGATTTGAGCAAGGTCAAAGTGCCCAATTATTTTGTGTCTGCCAAAGAAGATCATATTGCCCCTTGGTATGCCTGCTACACGGGCGCGAAATTGCTCGGTGGTCGGGGTCGATTTGTGCTGGGTGGATCTGGGCATATAGCGGGTGTGATTAATCCACCAGAAAAGCAAAAGTATGGTTATTGGACGAATTCCCGCCGTCCGAAAGACCCGGAGGCCTGGCTGGCTAATGCCGAGCAGCATGAGGGTTCTTGGTGGCTGGATTGGGTGAATTGGTTAAAGCCAAAACACGGCGGCAGTGTGCCGGCGCGTGAGCCTGGCGGCGGGGTGTTGAAGCCATTGGCTGATGCCCCCGGGCCGTACGTGAAGGAAAGCCACGATGGCCGATGAGGCACCCCGGGTAGGGGTGGTAATGGGGAGCCGCTCTGATTGGGAAACCATGACGCACGCGGCTCGCCAGTTGTCAGATTTCGGTATCCCGCATGAGTGCAAAGTTATCTCGGCACATCGTACGCCGGCCTGGATGGCGGAGTATGCCGCCACGGCGGAGTCGCGCGGGCTGGTCGCGATTATTGCTGGCGCCGGTGGTGCGGCGCATTTGCCGGGCATGCTAGCCGCGCAAACACCCGTGCCGGTATTGGGCGTGCCTGTGCAAAGTCGTACTCTAAAGGGTATGGATTCGCTTTTATCCATTGTGCAGATGCCCGCGGGGGTCCCGGTTGCTACGTTTGCGATTGGCGAGGCAGGGGCGCGTAATGCCGCTTTGTTTGCGGCTGCCATTTTGGCGCGGTTTGATGTCAACGTGGCCGATGCTTTGAGCGGCTTTCGGAGCGCGCAAACGCAACGAGTAATGGAGGATGAGTTGCCTTGAGTGAGCCGATTCTGCCAGGGGCAATGATCGGCATTCTAGGCAGCGGTCAGCTCGGGCGAATGCTCGCCCAAAGCGCGCGGCAAATGGGTTACCGAGTGACCACGCTTTCGCCGGAGCAAAATTCGCCGACTGGGCAAGTCGCTGATCGTGAGGTGGTTGCGGATTACGCAAACCTCGATGCGATCGAGCAGTTCGCGCGGTCGGTGGATGTGGTGACCTTTGAGTTTGAGAATGTCCCCTCTGAAGCCACTTCTGTAGCAGCCCGTTATGCGCCGGTGCGTCCTGACGGGCGAGTGCTGCATATCACGCAAAATCGGTTGCGTGAAAAACAAACGCTCGCAGCGGCTGGTTTACCGCTGACCCGGTTTGCACCAGTAAGCGACTTGGCGTCTTTGAATGAAGCGATTGCTGCACTCGGCTGCCCTGCCATCCTGAAAACCGCCGGGTTCGGCTATGACGGAAAAGGGCAGGCACGTATTAACGAGGCGTCTGAGGCTCAGGCAGCATGGCGGAGCATTGGTGAACAATCGGCTGTGTTAGAGCAGGTTGTTGATTTTGAGCTTGAGCTGTCAGTGGTCGCTGCCCGCGGGCTAAATGGTCAGATGGCTGATTACGGATTGATTGAAAACCGCCATAGTCAGCATATTTTAGATATATCGATTGCTGATTTGCCATTGTCGGCAGCGCAAACCGCCGCCGCGCGTGAAATCGTTTACAACGTGCTTGAGACGCTGGATGTGGTGGGCGTTCTCTGTGTTGAGCTTTTCCTCACAAAAGCGGGTGACTTGTTAATTAACGAGTTGGCACCGCGACCACACAACTCAGGGCACCTCACAATCGAGGGCTGCCCAACAAGTCAGTTTGCACAACAGCTCCGCGCCGTGTGTGGGTTGCCGCTAGGAGATACGCAGCGCCATTCTGCGGTTGCGATGGTTAATCTGTTGGGGGATCTCTGGGAGGTGGATGGAGTAATCCAAACACCGAATTGGCCTAGTGCACTGGCAGATCCACACGTTAATCTTCATCTGTATGGTAAGGCAGCGCCGCGTGTAGGTCGTAAGATGGGGCATATCACTGCTTTGGCAACAACGCGGGATCAAGCGGCGCAAAGGGCACTCGCTGCGCGGTCAGCGCTTCAATCTAGCTAACGAAAAAGAGTACTTTTATGTGGTTTCGCAATCTTTGCGTTTATCAGCTTGCGGATGCTTTCGCGTTAAGTTCTGAGCAATTAGAGTCGCGTTTATCAGGGGCAGCCTTTCAGCCGGTTGGGCCGCACG
>LKMJ01006147.1_pt1 | contig 11310 bp, 10 predicted proteins | sample 643391 | NCBI WGS metagenome assembly LKMJ01 (sample SAMN04112250, study PRJNA286221) | soda lake metagenome | biome: soda lake; feature: Kulunda Steppe; material: water; isolation source: sample PL-Br10 brine of Picturesque Lake | place: Russia: Kulunda steppe | collected 2010-07
AATCAATCAGTTTTAGCAAGTCGGAACCATCCGAATTTGACACATACAGATTCCCGTCTTTTGTAAAAGCTACTTTTTGATTATCGGGCGAATGAACCGGGCGCGTAGTTTCGTCATCTACATCTTCAGGAGTGCTCCCATTCAGATCTGATTTATACAAACCGGTTTCGTAATAAGAAGAATCATTCCATGAGTAGTAAAATGCAGACTGATCTGAAGAGAAAAAGTCAAAAGAAGGACGAATTCCGGGTAAAACCGGCTCAAGGAAAATTTCCTGGAGGGTTAAATCTTCAGGGACCTGAACTTCCTGTGCGGTGACAGGAACAGATGTGTAAACAATTAGAATTACAAAAAGTATATAGCGAGCCATAAAACAGATCGGTTTATTAGATGATTTTCGGGTAAAATAGTAAATTTTTACCGAACTGTATCTCTCTTACTTCAAGAACAGAGGCGTGGATATCATTACTGTACATAATATTTCTGTGCGCCTATGTGTTTCTGTGGCTTAATTTCACAATTATTAAAGCCACAAAAGGCTACCATCTATTCAAAGAGTGGAGTGTGTTAACTGTGGAATTACGTTGACCGTTTTCATTCATAACAATCAACTATGTATCGAACTCGTATCAATTATACAGCCTGGAAAAAAATTCATGATCGTTGTACATAGATGATTCGATTGAGCCGTATCGCACAATAACAAGATCCTGGGATGGGATGATATAAAGCCGCTGGCCAAAATCCCCTGCCATCATGTAAAGGTCAGAAGGTGCGTCTTCAGAAATTAAACGGTTTGATGTAACGGCATTGAATATTCGTTCGGGCAGCCTGTTTATGAAATTGCTGTCTTGATCAACTATTGTGTTCAGCCAAAATGTGGTGGTGTAGCCCGGCGCGGCACTTGAAGGGGCAAGCATCTGGTTTAATTGACTGGACGTGAATATTTCCACTCCATTTAAAGTGCCGCCGTTATTAAACATTTTTCCAATTTCGAGCCATTCACGCGGCTGTAAGCTGAGGCCATAAGAAAGATTGGGAAACCTGCCGGCAAGCTGGAATTCCCAAGCCCATGAATTGAGGCCAAGCGGCTCAAATAAATTGTTATTTAAAGCAATGACAGGATTGACTTGTAAGATGTCAAGATGAATCCAGCTAAAAATATAGAAGGGAGTCGGACCATAACTGAATGTTGAGCCCCTGGTAAATTCCATGTTGGTGCCGTTCCATACCTGGGGAGTTTGATTTTGAATAATTTCCTGCGGAACCGTACGCAGCCCGGAAGTCAGATTCAAAAGTTCCCTTACTGTGATTTCCCCGCGGTCGGAAAATTGCTCCCAGTTTGGAATAATCTGTCCAATACGATCATCATAGTTAAATCGTCCCTCCCTAACACCAAAAGCGGCGAGCATTCCCGCAAAACTTTTTGTAGCACCCAGAATTGGAAGGGGGGTTTGCGCGGTAACGCCTTCGTATTCTTCAAGCAGGATATCTCCATCCTGCCAGATTATAAGGGCATTTCCGTCAGTCTGATCAATAGAGTAGTTTTTTGCGGCATCAAGATTTTCGGATGAGAAAAACCCGTCTCCGTTAGTGCTTCGAACCGGCTCACCGTCACATCCTGATAAAAGTAATAAAAGGGCGGATATCAGAATAATCCACAAGGTTTTGGTTTTCATCGTGACGGTTTTAAAATGTTATCTGTTAAGCAGTGGAAATGTATTTGTTTGCAGATTAAACGAATTTCAGAAAAGACTATTTTCTGGGCATTCAAAGAGTTTATCCTACGGAAATTCTTGCATCTTCTTTCTCAAAAACAAGTGGTTTAATTGCTTCAAAGGCGGTCAGCGTTTTTTCAATATGCTCGTCAGTATGGCCGGCCATCGGTATCAGACGAATAAGCACCATGCCTTTTGGCACTACCGGATATGCAACGCCGCTCACAAAAATTCCGTGTTTTTCACGCATTTCGCGCATAACAGTCTGGCATAATTCGGTACTCCCTTCAGTTAAAACCGGAGTAACGGGACTTTCTGACGGAAGTACGTTATAACCAATTTTTCTGAGTCCTTCCCGAAGTTTTTTGGCATTGCTCCAGAGTTTTTCCCGCCATTGTGGATTTTCTTTAATCAGTTTGAGCCGTGCGCGTGCTGAAACCACCAGGGTTATTGGCAGCGATTTAGCAAAAATCTGACTTCTGGCATTCGCTTTTAAAAACTCAACAACTCTCGGTTCGGTAGCTACAAATGCACCGATCAATGCAACAGATTTAGCAAATGTTCCAAAATAAATATCAATTCCATCGTGGCAGCCGAGCTGTGTACCGGCTCCTGAACCATCGTGCCCAAGCGTGCCGAATCCGTGAGCGTCATCAACCAAAAGCCTGAACGGATATTTTTCTTTCAGCGCAATAATTTCTTTCAGTTTTCCAAGATCGCCGGTCATGCCGAATACACCTTCTGTTACAACTAAAATGGAAGAATTAGATCCCATTTTAGAGGCTGCGCGCTTCAGCTGTTTTTCAAGGCTTTCCATGTCGTTGTGTTTGAACACAAATTTTTCACCCATAGCCAGCTGTTTACCGTCCACAATACAGGCGTGGCTCAGCTCATCATAAATCAAAAAGTCATTACGGTCTACAAGCGAGTGAATAACACTCATGATGCCCTGATAACCATAGTTGAGAAGAAGGGCCTCCGGTTTGTGCATAAATTCGGCAAGCTCTCTTTCAAGGGCTTCGTGTTCATCAGAATTTCCGGTCATTAACCTGGCACCCATGGGTGCGCTGAACCCGTACTTTTCGGCCGCTTCTTTATCGATTTTGCGAATATGGGGGTGATTCCCAACGCTGAGATAATCGTTTACACTCCAAACGATTACATCTTTACCGTTAAATTTCATTTCGGGGCTAATCGGGCCTTCAAGTTTTGGGAAGGTATAATACCCGTATCCGTCTGATGTGAACTGGCCTAATGGGCCGGGCCTTTCTTCAAGCTTATCAAAGAGATCCATAAAGAGAGAAAATAATAATTCAGGTTAGTGTACATGCATTGAGAACAGGTAACAAATTCTTGAAAAGGTAACGAAATCAGAAACGATCTGAAAGTTTATTGACTGGATATAAAGGCGAAATAGGACATTGAAATTAGGGTACCGGCTTTCCCTGTGATGCTTCAAGAAGTTTGAACCAGTCTTGTCGGTCAATTTTTAAGGTTAATGCCTCTGATGCTTTTTTTATCCGATCTGTTTTTCCTGTTCCCAAAATGGGTTGTGGTTTACATGGCAGCTCAATCAGCCAGGCAAGGGCGATTACATCCGTTGATACGCCATATTTTTCTGCAATTTCACTACAGCAATTACGCACCCGGAGGGCTCTTTCACTGTTGCCTGTAAAGATTTTACCGCCGGCAAAAGGTGACCATATCATGGGAGAAAATTTACGTTTCTGGGCCTGATCAAACGTTCCGTCATAAACCGGGTTCAGGTGAAGGAGTGAGCATTCCACCTGATTTGTAACAAGTGGTATTTCGAGGGCGGATTGAAACATACTAAACTGTGAGGGTGTGAAATTCGAAACTCCAACATGCCTGATTTTTCCTTCCTCAGCCAGACTCATAAAAATAGAGGCCATTTTTGATGCATCCATCAGCGGGTCGGGCCGATGGATCAGAATCAGATCCAGGTAATCAGTATGAAGATTTTTGAGTGAATTTTCTACTGAACTGCGAATATGATCAGCAGTTGTGTTGTAGTGTTGAATAGTGTGTTCGGGGCGATTTTTGGTTGTCAGGCAAATGCCGCATTTGCTTACAATTTCCATTTTCTCCCGTAATCCGGGCTTTTCTTTCAGGGCTTTACCAAAAAGAGCTTCATTCCCGTATGATCCGTAAATATCGGCGTGATCGAACGTTGTAATTCCCAGATTGAGGCAGGTGTCTATATAATCAATCAGCTTTGAGGTATTCATTTCCCATTCGTGCAGCCGCCAGAATCCTACAGCGAGTTTGGAAAATTCAGGTCCTTCAGGATGCAGAGTTTGTCTCATCAGATGATTTTTTAGGGTTCAAATCTCAACACAAATAACCCATTATCAATGTCACTTACAACTACTTTGTTGCCGGAAAACCAGGGGTAAACTGACCACAAACCGGCAAATACGGGAGCCTCATTTTCGGGAGTTGTATTAAAAAAACCTGTTTCTATGATTTGATCTGGCAGCGGATTGCTGATATCCAGAATTCTTAACCCTGCAGTATAATTTGCCTGATAGACAAATCCGTTTTTGATGTACAGATTGTGGTCAATTCCGGTAGTGGAGTGCTCGTAATGACCGATTAACTCGGGACTCTCCAGATTTTCAACATTCCAGATGTATGTTCTCGTATTGTGCCCGAATTTCCTTTCGTCTTCTTCATCATTCATCAAAAAATATTTATGATCTGCAGTGAGCCAGCCCTGGTGTATATACCCACTGCCATCAAACCCTGTAAGAGAAATTGTGTAGGTACTGGATTTATCGGTTACGTCGGTAATCTGGAATACCGTTTCGCTGGAACTGAAACAAATTTCTCTTCCCCTGAAATTCTCATCCGGGCCGCTGTAAAAAACACATTGCGTGTCGTGGATGTATCCGTTTTGCGTAATACCACCGGCATCTTCATTAAAGTAGCAGCCGGCAAATTCGGGCTCAAGCGGTGACTGAATTCGGATCATGTGAAGGCCACCTCTCTCTGAACACGTTTCGCCGGAGGTAACTCCAACTACATAAGCATACCCGCTTTCTTCATTGATGGCAATATTGTGGGCATTGCCAAACAGGTTGTAATTGGCATCTTCTTTGAAAATAACCTGAGTCTCTTCAGCTTCTCGAAGAACAGTTAAATCAAATATCTGCATGCCGTGATTTTTCTGTTCACTAACCACGTAAAGATGATTTTTGTACACTTTCATATCTCTCCATGCGGATGATCCCTTAAACCCGGAATCTTCATGGTTAGCCGTTACATTTTTTTGTTTGGATACTTCGCCCGGTTCAATAAGTTTTCCAACTACAATCGGTTCTGATGGTATGGTTATATCCACAAAAGTTACACCGTCTGTGAGGCCTACCAATGCATAATCCCGGCCGGTTTCAGGATCTGTCCAGCCCCAAATATCATTTAACTGCTCTCCAAGGAGATTTTCAGGGGTTAAAACAGCATAAAGATCTACATTTTTGCAGGGGTATATATCAGCCATTCCATTTTCGCAGGGTATATACGTTATAGAATCAGTTTCTGAAACAGGGCTGCAAGAAAGCACCAGGAGCGCTAAGAAGGTACTTAGTGGCAGGTAACGGAACATTTTTCGGGATTTTGGCGTTACAATAGATGATGCTGTTTCAGAAATAAATAACAAAAACTTGACTTATTTACTAAAGGAACCCATTATTTACAGGTACAATATTAACGAAATATTTTGTGATTATGGCTGATAAAGAAATGACTGCCGAAGAAGAAATCGAAATGTATGAGGAGATGATAAAAGATCCAACGAAGCATCAGCTTAAGGCAATGCGCCATGCACGAGAGCGTGCCTGTATTGACGCAATGAAATCATCATCATCCAAAAATCCGCATAATAAAGGTTCAAATCTGGCTGGACTATGGGACTACGTGTACAATGAATATTACGAAATTCAGTAGGCACCGGGTGATATCACTTTCAAAGCAGCAGGTATAATATTGATTTCAAGCTCTTTTATTTCTTTTCCAAGATGCTCACCATCGCTGTGAACGGCGAGGCCCTCAGTGCACTGTACCTTTACATGTTTTGATTTTATTGTTTCTATTCCTTTCATTCCTTTTTTGGGGCCGTATCTGAGAAGTGGCAGATATGACAGAACCGTTGGGAGCGGGAGTTTTTTGATCAAAAAAAGATGAAATATTCCATCATTGAGTTCAGCTTCCGGAGCCAGGAAAAAACTTCCGCCTTCCCACTTTCCGTTGCATGCCGTTACCATCAGGTAGTCGTCATCATATGATTTTCCATCCACATTCAGCATCATTTCTCTTCCCCTGAATTTAAAAGCCGCTTTCAGAGCACCGGCAACATAAATTAAATGTCCCCTTAGAAAAGAGAACGTGCCGGCATAATAATTGGCAAGTCCGTCGAGCCCAATTCCAATTGTATTGGCTGTCCATCCCTGTGCATCTCCTTTATAGTGGATCAGATCAATTTCTGAAGTGTGTTCTGTATAAAGAATCTGGAAGCATTCTGCCAGTGAGTCGGGCAATTTCAGGGATTTCACAAAATCGTTGCCCGAACCGATGGGCAAAACGCCAAGAATAGTATCTGTGCCTGCAATTCCATTTACAACCTGGTTTATGGTTCCGTCACCTCCGCAAGCGACTATCACATCAAATAAACTGCTTTTGGATTTTGCCAGTTCGGCAACATTCTGATTCTTTCGGGTGATATTAATTTCGTAGTGATGCCACTGCTTTTTGGCTTCCCTTTTAATCCAGTCGATATAGCGAACAGAGCGTTTTCTGTCGGCAACGGGGTTGACTATAAAACAGATGCGGGTATTACTTTTTTTCATATCCTAATACTAAGCCATATGGCTAAAAAAAAGAAGCACGAATTACGTGCGGTAAAGATCTGTATATTAGGTCAATCAGGGTAGATAATTACGGTTTTTATCTATTGTAAGAACTACATCGTTGTTATGATTACGTGATGATTTTTAAATCTGAAGATTGGATATTAAGAGCACTAAATTTATCAGTTAATGCAAAAGTTATGACCAATAGTTCAAATTCAATTCTTGTTGTTGAAGACAATAAAGACCTGTTAAATCTTCTAAAAATAAATCTTAGAGATGAAGGGTATACCATACATGCCGCTGAAAACGGAGAGATTGCTTTACAGAAGTTTGAAGAAGTTGAGCCTGATCTCGTAGTTTTGGATGTTATGCTTCCAAAGGTTGACGGGTTTGAAGTGTGCAAGCAAATTCGGCGCAAGAACAGAATGGTGCCTATCCTGATGCTAACAGCAAAAGCTGAAGAAGTAGATAAAGTGCTTGGATTAGAACTGGGCGCCGATGATTATATGACAAAGCCATTTAGTATCCGCGAATTTTTAGCGCGCGTAAAGGCGATGTTCAGAAGGCTGGAGGTTGCATCTGAAATTCAGGATAATGAAGATGCTATTCTCCAATTTGATGATCTTGAGGTAGACAGAGCTAAAAGAAAAGTTACGCTGAAGGGTAAAACCATTGAGCTGACCAGTAAAGAATACGAACTATTACTTCAGTTTTTTCAAAATCCGGGTAAGGCGTATAGCCGCGGTGAGCTTTTGAATACAGTTTGGGGATATAGTTACGAAGGATACAGTCATACCGTAAATTCACACATCAACCGATTGCGAAGTAAGATTGAAGAAGATGCCTCTGAACCGCACTACATACGAACGGTTTGGGGTGTAGGTTACCGTTTTGCAGACACAGAGGAGAGTGAAACACATGCGTAGTTTTTATCTTAAAATAGCGGCCATATTTACAATAATTATGCTTTTGTTCGGGGGGCTGGTTGTGTACATAACTATTAATGCGTCCACGAATGTGGCGCAGGAAACCATTCAGCGCACGAATCAGGATCTTGCAAAAGTTTTGGCTGAAGAGTTCCAGCCGATGTTGAGGGAATCTTTTAATCAGGATGAAATTGAGCAAAAACTCGAAGTTCTAAGCGGTAAAAACCCTCAGTTTGATTTCTATCTGCTTGATTACAACGGAGTAGTGAAAAGTGTAGTTCCGGCTTCAAAAGAACGAATTGCACCAGATCAAAGAATCGTGGACACAAAACCACTTGATGATTTTATTCGGGGTAATCCACTTCCTATACTTGCCGCAGATCCGCTTAATCCGGATCAAATGAAACCGTTCAGTGTTGCTGATATCAGCATAATGGGTTCGGAAGGTTGCTATTTGTATGTAGTGCTTGAGGGTGAACAATTCAATGAAACCTTTGCGATGCTTTCAGACAGTTATATTCTGAAAGGCACTATATTATTGATTGGCATTGTTTTGGTTCTGAGCATTGTTGTGGGGCTTTTCTTTTTCTCAAATATTACACAGCGTCTGTCAAAAATTAAAAAAACAGTTACCGGTTTTGAACGCGGACAGCTAAATGAAAGGATTGATGTGCAGGGTAACGATGAGCTGGCTGAACTCTCTACCACCTTTAACCGAATGGCGGATACTCTGGTTGACAATATGAAAGAGATACAGAAAACTGACCGGTTGCGGCGGGAGCTGGTGGCAAACGTGTCGCATGATCTTCGAAGCCCAATCGCCTCTATCCAGGGATATCTTGAAACCATACAGATGAAGGGAGAATCGATCACCAAGGAGGAGCTTAATACCTATTTCGGCACTGTGCTCAGTAACACGCAGAAACTGAACCGGTTGATCGACGATCTGTTTGAGCTCAGTAAACTCGATGCTGAGGAGATAACACCTAATCTTGAAAACATCTCCATGGCAGAACTGATTCAGGATTTGGTACAGCAATTTAAACCTATTGCAGAGAAGAAAGGGGTTACGCTTGAGGCTGAATTTCGAGAAAACCCCAATGCGTTAATTGAAGCAGACATCAGCCTGATGAACCGCGCCCTTACTAATCTGATCGACAACGCCATTCATCACACTCCGGAAGGCGGGAAAGTGTCGATTTCATCTATAAAAAGCGGAAAGGATTTTGTCCTTGAAGTATCTGATACCGGCTGCGGTATACCTGAAGAAGATTTAGCTCATGTTTTCGACCGGTTTTACCAGGCCGATAAGAGCCGATCTGAGAAACAGGGAGCCGGACTGGGCCTTGCAATTGCCCAGAAAATATTTCGCCTCCACGGCGCCGAAGTGATAGTAAGCAGCATCGAAAACAAGGGAACCACGTTTAGGGTAGCTATACCCAAAAACGATTTTTAAAGAGACATCTTACCGTTCTGCTTATCACAAAAATTTCAATCTTCCGTTACACTTTCCGGATACTTTCCCCATAAAGGAGCTGTAGCTTGTGAATATAAAAAAACCAATCACAAATTAATTACAGCATGAAACTAAATTTTATATCATCCGCAGCTCTTTTGATTTTAACAGTTTTCTTTCTGGCATCTTGTGCTCAGGAAGGCGAATCCGATCATACTCAAACAGTTTCGGATACTGATAAGGCTCCTTCTTTTGAAGTTACAACAATTGACGGTGAGACTATTAGTCTTAGTAAATCTTTGGAAGATGGCAAGCCTGTTGTGGTTTATTTTACTGCATCCTGGTGTCCAACATGTGCCCGTAACTGGCCGGCGATGTCTGAAGTTTATCCCGAGTTTGAAGATCGTCTGACGATGGTGGCAATCAGCATCGACCCTACCGATACAGAAGAAGTGATCCGAAAACTTTCGGAAGAGCGCGGTTTCACATTCCCAAGTACTGAAGGAAAACCACAAATTATGATCGATTTTGGCGTAAGCGGACAGGCCACTACCGTAGGAGTTGATCGAGAAGGAAACATCGCATTCAAAAAAGCGGGACAGGCACTTTCTGCTGATGAGTTCAGGGAGTTATTTGCCGGCTTACTCGAAGGATAGGGAAGCTATATGGAGTTTTACTCATTTTCATTTTTACAGGGCGTTCTGGCTTTTTTGGCTCCTTGCGCAGTTGCCCTGCTGCCGGGGTATATTGTTGCTTTTATTTCAAGAAGCGGTAGTAACCCGGCTGTTTCCACAAGGCTATTGCGCGGCCTTAAACTGGCGCTGCTCAGCATAGCGGGTATCTTTGCAATCTATGCCGTTGCAACCGTTTTAATTGTTTCAGCAGCCCAGCTATTAAAGGATTATATGATGTGGATTACGATCGGCATGGGAGTCTTTCTTATTACTATCGGAATACTGATGGCATCAGGGAAAAGTTTTTCATTTACTCTGAATGTGAATCACGCATCACCAAAATCGGAAGTGGCGGAAGCCTTTGTGTTTGGCATCGCTTATGCGATTGGTGCACTGGGATGTCTTTTCCCTCTTTTTCTGATTGTAGCCACACAGGCTATGGCAGCGCCCTCAGCCTGGACCGGAGCAGGTTATTTTGCCGCATACTTTAGCGGCATAAGCCTGATGATGATTGGAACCATTCTGCTGTCGGTATTGGCACGAGACGTGATGATGAAGTATCTCAGAAAAATACTTCCGCACATGGAGGTGATAACCGGCTGGATGCTGATTGCCGCCGGCGGTTACGTGATCTATTATCAGTCATTTTTGATGTATTAAACGCAAATCAAAAAACCACTTGCTATGAACAATAATGGAACAATCTCCACATCGGTAAAGGAGTACTACGGAAAAGTACTTCAGAGCACGAAAGATCTAAAAACAACAGCTTGCTGTACAACAGAGACAGTGCCGGAACATCTGAAACCAATCCTTTCTGAAATAGAGGATGAGGTAATTACTCGTTTTTACGGGTGCGGCTCTCCACTCCCCGAATCACTTGAAGGTAAAGTTGTTTTGGATCTCGGATGTGGTACGGGACGTGACGTGTACCTCGCCTCAAAACTGGCCGGGCCTGACGGTTATGTAATCGGTGTGGATATGACCGATGAACAGCTCGATGTGGCAAAGCGCAACCTGGATAAGCAGATGAAACGGTTTGGTTTCGATAAACCGAACGTCGATTTTCGAAAGGATTATATCGAAGATCTGCAAACCCTGGGAATAGAAGACAATTCGATTGATGTGGTGATTTCGAACTGCGTGATCAATCTCTCACCCGACAAAAAATCGGTGTACAGCGAAATTTTCCGCGTGCTGAAACCCGGTGGCGAACTCTACTTTTCGGACGTTTTTGCCGACCGAAGGGTGCCCAGTGAACTGATGGATGACCCGGTTCTCTACGGTGAATGCCTCTCCGGTGCGCTTTATGTTGAGGATTTCCGGCGGATACTGCGTGATCTCGGCTGCCCCGATTACCGTGTTGTAACCGGACACGATATCGATATTGAGGACCCGGAAATCGAACGTAAAGTGGGAATGATCAACTTCCGGTCGCTTACCATACGCGCCTTCAAGCTCGAATCAATCGAAGATATTTGTGAAGATTACGGTCAGGTAGCTACCTACCTGGGTACCATACCAGAGGCTCCTCACCGCTTTATTCTGGACGATCACCACACTTTCCACAAAGGAAAGCCGATGCTGGTTTGCGGCAACTCGGCTGCCATGGTACAGGGTACCCGTTTTGGCGAACACTTCAGGGTAGACGGCGACCGCACTGTACAC
>LKMJ01006148.1_pt1 | contig 11310 bp, 13 predicted proteins | sample 643391 | NCBI WGS metagenome assembly LKMJ01 (sample SAMN04112250, study PRJNA286221) | soda lake metagenome | biome: soda lake; feature: Kulunda Steppe; material: water; isolation source: sample PL-Br10 brine of Picturesque Lake | place: Russia: Kulunda steppe | collected 2010-07
GGGGTGGGGTGCGGGCTGCAGTGGTCTCAGAAATGAATTTGAGGTCACTGAGGTGGAGGCTGCTGCCTTTCATGACCAAGTGTAGCTTGCTGTCATGAATGCAGAGCAATTGGCGTGCTCTAAGGTGAGATTGAATCCGTCTTTTGATGTGCAGAGAGGTGCTAGTTCCAGCTTGGATGAAGTCGTTACAAAGCGTTTTTTCGTGCTTGATCTGGTGAGAGAGGAGACAACTTATTACCAGTTTGTGCCTACAAGAAGGATCCACTAAACTGTCTGCGAGGGCCACAGCCAAACGTCTATGGTATTGTAAATAGATGGAGGGGGAGCCTAAGCCAAAACATGGACTTCCCTAACCATGGCAGCCGGTGTGGATCTCCAGAGTCTAAATGTGTCTTTGGCGGTCGTTCCAATCAAGGTGTCCAACTTGTCTAATTCAGCTGGGGAACAGGGTGTGACCGGGAAAGCATAGGCAAGGCTTGGGATGATGGCGGTGCGGATGATAGCCAGTGTGTGGCGTGGGGTTGCAAAAGAGCTCTTGAGGGCTTTGAGTTTCTTTATAAGGTTGTTAGCCATGCGTCTGTGCTGGTGTTTCCCGCAAAGGTCCATGGTAAGCTCCACACCAAGATACAGGAAAGGGGAGCTGGAGGTGAGGGACTGAGTCTTCTGGGTTTTGGCCTCGGCTGTTCTTGCTCGCATGGGCATTGAGTTTACCCGTGACTGGTTTTGCTTCCTGAGACGATGAGGGAGGCCCAGTCAGAGCAAACTTCATTTCAGACATCATGGACTCTTTTTTGGCTGGCAATGGCCAGCCACAAACCAATCAGCCTTACGGCCAGGCTGGCGGTTAACACTACCTTGTAACCTGTCAACATGCCCTGCAAGGTGTGTGTTACAATTTTTATTCATTAACGTTTTTAAGAAGTATGTACCCATCCACACGTGGTCTCTCTTTGAAGGACGTATGCGTCCCTGTTTTCTCCCGCAGGCTTCACCAATGTGTCTGCTTTTCTGGGCCAGGAAAACAATAAGCTTTATTTCTTCCTTCATGCACTGATAGTGTTAATGAGCAGGCTTGCAGTCGCACTTCTTGACTGAAGGTTTTTTTTTCTTGTAACCCTTTTAAGTACGCAATATGGCTTATTCTTTAAACCTTTAACCTTAAGTAAGCAAAGAAAAAATTTCACAAAAATCGATCAATAGTATTGGCGAATCTAGCATTGTCTGTTCATGCTTGCCAACGTACTTGAATACCGACAGGTTTGCAATGGAATTCTATCATGCACTCTAGCACTATGGGGGGTAGCTTCTCCTCCATACAGATACAGCAATGCAATCTTACCTGGACTTGGACTCCTCCATCCAGCATTGCTCTTCAGGCATGCACGCGAAGCTGCCTGCTCACACCTCTTGGATGCCCCCTGTTTGCATACCACACTACATCGCCCCATCCTGACACTTCCACTGCTCTTTCCTTACCTGTTGCATGAATTTGATGACCCAGCCCCTCTCATTGTGCTTGTGATGCTCCTCACATGAGTTTCAATTTATGACATGTATTTGCCCTCGTCATTCTTGGTTACCTGAGTACGCTTTTTGCTGCTTGCGTACTTTTTCTTTCTTCCTACGCTAGACCCTGCGTTTTTTATTTGACGGTTCCCTCACCACTTGATGCGGTTGGTCCTGGTAGACTCATTGACTGCATCTATTCAGTGCTGTAATGTCACAAGAAAGTTGTGCCATGTTTCTTTTGCGCTCAAGGGCCCATCGTTTCAGGTAAAATGGTGGTGCTTCAACAGACTCCAAATGAGCTTCCTTACATGATGTAATGTATTCATGCAGCCTAGCGGTCATGCCTTTTGACTGATGGCTTAATCTATGAACATTTTAAACACTATTGCATAAGACAGGTTCAGACTCCACTACTTTAGTGTGCTGTTTGGTCCTTAATAAGCCTCAAATTTCATTTTTCACCTTGCTGCGCCGATTGTATGCGTTTCTTTGGAGAGGTGTACCCTTATGCAAACCCCTAAGCTGAGGCGACCTAAGCAATGTTAGGGAGCAAACGAGGTGACATCCTTTTGCATGGTGTGCATGCCAATAGCAGGGTCCGAAAGCTGTGTCATTCACACTTATGTTGTTCAATTGTGGCCTCATTGGGGAAAGACGAGGCATGACCATCTGCAACAAGCACCTCGACACTGAGCATGATGGAAAGAGCATGCATCAGGTTGGCCAAGCCCAAAATGAGCAGCTCGCATCCTGGTCCAGGCTTCATGACTTGCCAGGCAAACCAAAGGGGCAGCCAAATCCTTTTGTTGCGCCTTAATTGTGTACCTATCCCCTCCCCTTCTGTCTGTGGTTTCCCAATGCTGCCCACACACTCAGTTCTACAGCACCTATGCCCAGCAAAGTGTGAATGTCTGCAAGGAGTATGGATAGTCAAGAATGGCAATCCCGTGCCTACATAGGCCTGAGTAATGGGTCCTCAGGGAGTGCGCTCCTCTAGCTGGCAGCTATGAGTTGTTCCACAAGTGCCCAACAAGGCGCTGGAAGTCCTCAAAGCTGATGCCTCGCTTGCCGTGCTCCAGGCCGAGCTCAGTCCTTGCATACTCTAGCATTCCGTCAATCCGATCTGCATCATCAGCCTGACCCACTTTGTCTAGTGCAGCCTGCCATGTGAGGAACAATACGCATTAAGTTACAGGGTCTCAGGCTCCAGGCACACCGGGCATGTGAGGAACAATAAGCATTAAGTTACAGGGTCTCAGGCTCCAGGCACACCGGGTGCTACGATGCTCTCATGAGGAAACGGAAATACTTGAAGCCTCACTGTGCAAGCTCTCTTCTCTTAAGGCAATGTTACCAGGCTGCAAAAGGCAAAGACCGCTTTTTTTGAGTAGGAGCCTTTCTAGCCCGTTGCACTCCCCCTTGTAAGCTCGTCGAGCTGCTTGAACAAGTGCGAAATTGCCGACTATACATTTCAGACAGCACCATGCGTGGGGTTGGAAAGCATGACCTTGGTAACAATGGGCATGTACAAACGTCATCAAGTGCTGGAACAGTGCAAGAAACTTGCTAGGTACTTCATGGCTCAAGGCAAAACACAGTGCACATGGACGTCAAGGCATTGGGGCAGAAGAAGGCATTCTCTGCACATGCGTTTGCATGCATGCGTGCGCGCGTGTGTGTATGTGTTTGTGGGTGGTTTCTGCAGATTTGAGGAGCACCATCACCCTTATGCAGGAACTCTTCAACAACGCGTTCATGTCTGGGTGCAGCAATTGTGCTTGCTGGAAAAGCCTACCATAGCTTTGGGCAAAAGATTTTTGCGCACACTGGAACAAGACAGCACACTGGAATGACAGCACACTGGAACGCACACTGGAGCAACAACACACTGCAACACACTGGAACGCACACTGGAACGAGACAGCACTCTGCTAAAGAGCATGCTCCTTTCAGGCCCAAGCTCAACCACTCCAGCCCTCAATCCAGAAAAGCCGCATATCATCCGGACTTGCTGTACCTCTGACCGTCAGAGTCTGTCTCTGCAGCTTCACCACACTTAACCATACCACACTGAACTAAATCACAACTATCCACACTTAAATTGACAGCATTCAATTTCACATACCCCATCCATCCTCACCTGCAGTTCCGTAGGACCTACCCTGCCTCTGACCGGCCCCATGTGCTGGAACATTGCCACACACTCTGCCTGGCTGAGTTCCTCAAGCAGCTGCTGCTGCTTCCCAGCCCGACGCCCGCCTTGCAATGATGAGGACGTTGATTTTTCAGCCTTTCCTCTGCCCCTGCCCCTCCCTCTCCCTCTTCCTCTCATGGAGCCCCTGCTGTCTCCCTCTTTCTTCTCGTCCTGCTCCTCCCCCTTCTGCTGCTCTACCTCCTCAGCTGTTTTTTCGCTCTTTGGCTCACCCTTTCGTCCTTGCCTCTTTTGTACACAAAGTAGCTCTTGCTGCTGCTGCTGCTGGTAGTGCTGCTGTAGCGGTGGCTGCTGCTGCTGCTGCTGCTGCTGCTGCTGCTGCTGCTGCTGCTGTTGCTGCTGCTGCTGCTGTGCTGGTGAATACTGCTCTTGCTTGGTGGAAGGCTCCATTCCCAATGATAACATCACAGCCAGCTGCAACTGCTCATCTTCTTCATCACCACCACCTTCAGCGAGGAATGGGGCCAGCATGGACGCTTCATGCTGCTGCTGCAGCAGCTCCTGCTCCTGCTGCCGCTCCTGCTGCATGCGCTGCAACCACTCATCCTGGAGCTGCTCTTGCTGCTGTTTGCTGGGCCTGGTTGTCCTTGAGTCCCTCGTTGCTTTGTCACTGCTTTTCTCCTTCACACTTCTTTTCCTCTTGTGCTGGTGCTGCTGTCGCTTCTGACCCAGTTTCTGTTTGGGCCCTGCCAAGACACATTCCAAGAGCAATGAATTTGGTACATAATAGCGGTACTGAATTCAATCAGATTACCTTGGCGGAGGCTATGAAGAGCCCCGTGCTCCGGGTGAGCTTCGAATAAGCACGTCAATTAGCAATACACAAAAGCAGCCCGATGCTTGGCTAAAAACGTATGTTTAAAGCTCACACTTCCTGGTCTAAAGGTATGCAAACATCTTGACTTTGCTAGATAAGCGCACGCTTTAAATGTGTGTGTTTGAGTGAGTGAGTGAGGAGGGGAGGGGTCAGCGTGCTTGCTCATGTGTGTGCACTTTCACATGCTTGCTCATAAGGAACGGCGTGTACTGATACACAATTGGCAGACGAGAATGAATGCAGCTTTATGAAGGAGCATGGCTATCCATCCCTGCGTCAAGGCTAGCTTTGTCCCAATCAATCAATGTTGTACTCATTGCATGCCCTTGCACAGTCTGCCTGGTTATAGTAGGCAGTTTCCTTCGTGCATCAGGCTTAGATTTGTGCAATGCTTGCAGAACCCCTTCAATAGATAAGCATTGCTGCATTTCCACTTGTGTGCATGTATGCAACCAGCAATCCTCAATCTGTACAAACTTTTGCACGCACCAGGCTCCTCCATTTCCTCTTCTTCAAAATCTTTGCTTCCATCCTCGTCACTGTCTTCCTCATCCTCATCATCTTCATCACTGCCCTCCACCCTACGACCCAAACGCGGAGGGCATGCAGTTACATTCCAACATTTGAAAGCAGGGAAGGCTTGCAAGGAGGGGAACACTGTCTGGGCAAACCATGCAAACAGCTGATGATGGTCACAAACCCCCTCACGCGCCACCTGTGTGTCTTTGAGATGGCAGCAAGGCGCTCACGGCGCACTGAATCCAGACTTTCTGCTTCCACGACCTGGGTGTGCTTTGCCGTGTGCATGGGTCATTGTGTGTGGGTCATGTGCATGGGTTGTGCGTATGGCTTGTTGTGAATGGGTCGTGTGTATGGGTGTATGGTGCCGAGGCTCAGACACTCTGAGATTTTTGTAGCGGCACACAGCATTTCTACACGCCAGCAGCGATATTGATCTCTGTCACGCCCGAACAGGGCCACCAGAATCCATGCCTCATGGCCCCATCCCAAACAAATCATGGCCCCAAGTAGCAAATGCGCCGAATACAACCAGGCCTCAGCAGGTCAGTTGTAGGGAGTTGCAGGTCGGTCAACCAGGGTGCAGGCTGGTTACAGGTCTCGGCAGGCTGTACCATCACTGAAAGCCTACTGGGTCTCAGCGGGCTGTACTATCAGGTCTCAGCGGGCTGTACTATCAGGTCTCAGCGGGCTGTACAATCAGGTCTTAGCAGGCCCGGTTTAAGTCCCCAGGAAGCACCCAGGAAGGTGTTGAGTGAGCCAAAACCTGCACCATTGAAACCTGACCCTCACGACTTAGCCCAGCACCCACCTCAATTGCTTGCCGTTTGAGCCTCCTGAGCTGCCCTGCCTCCCTCGCTTCGGGTGCTTTGCCTGGCCTGCTGTCGTCCGGGCAGTGCAGCACACATAAGGGAGGGGGTGTCTCAGCAAGCGGGCAGGCCAGCGGGTGCTGCCAATCATGCGGCATAGGGTAAGAGAAGCATGGGGGACAGCGGACAGCGTGGCTGAGCCGGGTACCACGTCCGTGGGTGGATATCAAGCAAAGTGGGGGCGACAAAACGTCAACACCCAAACAAAAAGGTGTACCAGCGGGCAGCGTGGCTGAGCCGGGTGCCACATCCGTGGGTGGATATCAAGCAAAGTGGGGGCAATAATGTCAACACCCAAACAAAAAGGTGCACCAGCGGGCAGCGTGGCTGAGCCGGGTAACATGTCCGTGGGTGGATATCAAGCAAAGTGGAGGCAATAATGTCAACACCCAAACAAAAAGGTGCACCAGCGGGCAGCGTGGCTGAGCCGGGTACCACGTCCATGGGTGGATATCAAGCAAAGTGGGGGCAACAATGTCAACACCCAAACAAAAAGGTGCACCAGCGGGCAGCGTGGCTGAGCCGGGTACCACGTCCGTGGGTGGATATCAAGCAAAGTGGGGGCAACAATGTCAACACCCAAACAAAAAGGTGCACCAGCGGGCCGCCCCGTTGGTGCGCATACGCGGGGCGGCATTGCAAGGGTACAGTTGTGGCCAGCCAGGAGTGCGGTAGCTTGAGCAAGCCGTGGATGAGTGTATGTCCCCACTGACCTGCACACTTGTTGTGCAAGCAAGCTTTGGCTTGGTTGTGCGGGAGAGGACATAGGCCTATGGGATCATGTCACATGATTCATGTGCCATTGGCATGCAAGGCCACAAGAGTGCAAGGGGGACTGCTGCGCTCACTCGCCATGCCAAAGACGAAGGCAAAAGGTGCGCAGGGGGATGATGTGCACGCACGAAATGAAACACTGCCCCTGCCAGGTGTGGGCACGCAGTGGTAGGACTGCAGCATGACAGCATGCGCAATTGTGGGCATGATGGCACAGCTGCTGACCGTGCACACCACTGGCACCGAGAGTTGTGTGCAAGCATGGCCGTGTGCGCTGTGCACGCACCGTGAGTAGTGTGCTTGCACACAGCTCAGTGCACAGCATCTCTCCTGCTGCTGCCTCATGGTCCTTCCCATGCAGCACCAGCGCTTCCCATGCAGCACTGGTGGGTGCTGTTCTACCAGCCAGATCGATGTCCTGGTCTTACTTAATGACACTGCATATCCAACAAGACCCCCCCTGCTTCCAAACTATAACAAAACACACCCTCAATACTGGCGTGTCTACCTTCATCCCAACCTTCATCGCTGCCGCTGCTACTTGCCTCGCTGCTTTCAAGTTCCTCACTTTCTGCGACCAGATCAATGGAGCAGCAAGACTTGGCAATCATGAGATGAGAGATTCACATTCCCAGCCTATCTACATCTGGCTCTCAAGATAACAAACTACCATGTACACACAAGTGCACACACACGCAAGCACGCACGCACACACGCGCACACACACGAGCGCACACAGGTGCACCCATGTACACATAAAGAACAGACACGTGCACATGTGCACACTCACTTACGTGCTCGCGTGCACAAGCAAATGAACTGGTGCTCGAGCACTCCCAGGCATGCATGCACACACGCACACATGCATGTATGCAACTAATGCGACCACTCTCTAGAGCAATGCAAAAAATCTAGCTTCTGCAGCCCAAGACGGCTCACCATCTCCTCCTTGCAGTGCGCCATCGTGCAGCAGCTTCATCTTCTCACGAGCGCTACTGGCTGCAGACCTCGAGGAATGACGTCTCCGAGAGGGGGGCGCAGCCTCTTTCCAAGACTCTCTGCATAGGTGCTGATCTGTGCTTACTGCATCTGCAAGGGCAGCAGCTGCCTCAGGGATCTGCAGGCTGTCCAGGAGCTGCTTGTTCCTTGCAATGTTCCTCTCTCTTTCTCGCTCATATTCATTACCATTTTTGAGGTCCATGGTAAAGTTGTCTAACATAGAAAAGGCAAGGCTAGATAGCACATCTCTTGAATAAAGGGCATTGATTAAGGTTTTAGGGTTGTCGGCTACAACAGAGCCACTCCCCAACTTTTGTAATTTTCTGTACAATATTTCGGGTTGGCATCGGTAATAAATCTTGAGTACGATGGACATCACCGATGATTTCTTGTTCCAACTGGAGCACGCCCAGCGGACTGAGGAGGACAGCAGCAACAGTAGGACCCAATCTGAAGGGGAGGGGAGGAAAGAGGGTAACAAGAAGAAGAAAAAGAGGAAGCCCGCGGCTCCGCCCTGGTGAGGATGGTGACCTGGAGTGTGTGCTGTTTGAGAGCCTCCCAAACCTATCCAAGATCTTTGTGACATGATGAAATGCCATAGAAGTAGACCTCAAACACTCCTGCGCTTAAGAGCCCGCGGGTTGGCCCTCGTGTCGAGCTCAGCAGTGTCATGTAGGGTGTGAAACGGATGTGCACAATTGCGAACGCAAATGGACACACACACACACACACACATACACACACATTCAAACACACAATCACACACGCACACAATAAACACACACATACGCGCACACGCACACGCGCACACACACACTTTTACGCGCACACGCACACGCGCACACACACTTTTACACACACACACACACACGCACACACACACACACACAATCACACACACACAATCACACACAATCACACACACATTCATTGAATGCGCGTACCTTCTTTAAACAGGCATAGCAGGCTTTTCAGCACCCTGACAGAGACTGTGGGAGCCTCCCTGGAGCTCCTAGGGGATGGGGAGTTGCGAAAGCGCGCGGTGCCGTACGTGCTCAGCAACTATCATGTCCAGAGAGGTGCGGTAACCATGTCCAGAGAGGCTTGTAATCGCTCGCTAATGTCATGCTATTGCCAGTCTGCTTGATTAGCTTTTTGGGGTTTTCACATGCGTCCCATGTATAATGTTTGCGAGTAATTATGTGGTGATGTGTGTGCATTGACGTGTGTGGGGCTGATTGTGCACACCAGCGCCGCGCCTCTGCTAACTTTCAAGCGCATTGCCAGTGGTGATGCATGTGGACATTTGCATGTGTTTTGCTCAGTGAGTTAATCATGCTTGCACATCAACCTTTTCTGTCTGCCAGTTTGCAACCAACTAAAGCTCCTGCTTCTCCTTTCATGGCCCGCGTGCATCATGCCTCTCCCTTTCGTGGCTGTGTTGTGCGCAGGCATCTCTAGTGCGGCAGCCATTGGGCGACAAATTCAGCAGGGCCTGTCCATGGTGAACAGGCAGCAGATTCAGGTCAGCGCCTCTGTCACTTCACTCCCTTGTGGCCCGGGTCCAGAACTCAATGCCAGCAATGCCACAACCCCTGTTGTACGGTACTTGTGCTTCCATTGCCCTTGAGCTCTCAATATCTTCACCTTGTGCGGCCCTCATGCTCCTACAGCTAAGGTGGTCTCCCACGCTTGCGCGCTCCTTGCGCTCCCTAAGCCCATATATGCTCTGAGCCCCTTGCCCTTGGTGTGGTGCAGGTCTTGGTTGCGAGTTTTGTGTCTACCTCTGGTGTGGTCCTTGCGCTCCTAAAGCCCATGCACACAATGGACTCCTCTCACTTTTGCGCTGTAATTGTGTGGTGTGCTTCAATGAGCTGTAATTGTGTGGTGTGCTGTCACTGTGTGGTGCGCTGTCACTGTGTGGTGTGCTGTCACTGTATGGTGTGCTTCAAAGAGCTGTGATTGTGTGGTGTGCTGTCACTGTGTGGTGTGCTGTCTCTGTGTGGTGTGCTGTCGCTGTGTGGTGTGCTTCAAAGAGCTGCCCATTCCTCCCCTTCGTGAGGTGCAGGTGGTGATGGGTCAGCTGGAACAGAGGATCTCAGACTTCTCGCACCAGCGCCAGCTCAATGAGCACCGCAAGCAGCTGGTGGACGTCCAGGTGTGTGAACGGAAGGAGGAGCGCTGCCTCATAGCAGCAAGCCGCTCAGTCATCAAGTCTTGAACTTGTGTCTTGACGGCGCACTGGGCAGCGCAAGCAGCTAGTGGACATATGCAGGTCTGTTTGCTTGCGCGCGGGTGTGCACGTAAATGTGTATGCGCATGTGCGTGTGTATGTGGTGCTGTAAAATTGAGCAGGGGGGCGTAGGCGTGCAAAGCTGCGTGGGAGCTTGCCATGCCTCTGGCTTCTTACGCAGAGGGAAGCCAGAGGCGCGGACACCAATTGATGCCTAGTGGGGCAGAATGGAGGCCTGTTTTGACTGTCGATAGGCAATTGATGCCAATTGATGCCAATTGATGCCAATTGATGCCTAGTGGGGCAGAATGGAGGCCTGTTTTGACTGTCGATAGGCAATTGATGCCAATTGATGCCAATTGATGCCTAGTGGGGCAGAATGGAGGCCTGTTTTGACTGTCGATAGGCAATAAGCCCTCGAACAACACTGCCAACTGTGGGTTGCTGTGGCCCTTTGTCAGCAGGCGTATGTTCTGTGATGCCTATGGCCCTTTCGTGGAGGCCCTGGCTAGGGAGTGGGACAGCACCTCAGGGGGGGTGGACTCTGGATGACTGTGAAAGGCTGACTAAGTCCCACAGGCCGGCAGTTATGTCCGATTGGGCTGGTGATCCAGTGCTTCCTGGCCCAAGGCTTTGGCCATCTTCGGTCTTGGTGCCTTCCCCAGCGCTGCCTCACTTCCCACTCCGTTGCCTCTAAGTGCTGCCAGCCCCTCACAGGGCGCTCACCCCGCCCTCATGCTGACAGCCAAATGGTTGGATTGGTTGCTGAGCTAGCTCCACGCACCAGCCTGCTGTGCCTCTGCCTGGTTTCTGCAGCTGGGTCTGCTGCTCTTGGAGGATGTTCCCCAGGAGGTCCGCACGCGCCTGTGGTTCCTCCTCCTTCAGAACCCTGCGCTCAAAGAGCCGCTCAAGGTAATTGTGCTGTGTTTGTTTGCGTGCGTGTGTGTTTGTTGAACCTGTGATCAGTGCACTGCATGCTTGTTTGTGCACATGTGCACGTGATTGTAAACGTACAACTTGTATGATGTGAAATTGGAACTGCGCTAGGGCCCTTGCAGCACAGCCAAGTTACTGCTCTCAGATGAAGGAGGGGGCGCACGCTTTCGTGGGCAGCGGCTCAGATGTTTAATGAGGGATTTGTGGGGAGCAGCTCTGAAGCTGTGAGGTGCAAGTCATTGCACCGACCTGCTCAGCCCAAAAAAAGGATGGGCAAGGAGGGAAAGATGCCATTGCTGCAGTCCGCCTATTACAACACCAGATCTCTCATAAAGATTGGTTTATGTGGAGGCGCAGCGTTCGTGCTGCACCCCACCAGCACACGCATACAGGCTCGTGTGCGCCTGCTCTATCCCCACCACCCAAACCCAGCATTTACCCA
>LKMJ01006150.1_pt1 | contig 11308 bp, 11 predicted proteins | sample 643391 | NCBI WGS metagenome assembly LKMJ01 (sample SAMN04112250, study PRJNA286221) | soda lake metagenome | biome: soda lake; feature: Kulunda Steppe; material: water; isolation source: sample PL-Br10 brine of Picturesque Lake | place: Russia: Kulunda steppe | collected 2010-07
CCCTGGGTCGTCGTCCTCTTTCCCGGCCAGTTCGATCTCGTATTCGCGTGGGGCTGGATCAACAGCGAGAACTGGAACGTCGTGACGATGTGGGACTATCTGTTCGAGTACACCAGAGGATTCGGTGCGCTGCCCCGTCACTTGCAGGCCTGGCCGCTCGCGACGCTTCTGTACTGCTGTGCGCTCTTCAGCGCCGCGAGCGGCGCAGCGGTCGATCGAGAAGACCGGCGCGTCACGGCAGGGTTGCTCGTGCTCGCCGCGCTGTCGATGCTGCGGTACACCGTCGGCTTCGGTCACCCGAGCGCCACCGTTGTCCCACTATTCATTCCTGCCGTTCTGGTCGTTTGCTGGTGGTTCTATGCCGATGCGTTGACGCCCGAACGGATCGTCGAGGGATGATCCTGTACCAGCATTTCGACTCGTTACTGAGCGCCGTTCGAGATCTATCTGTCAGTTTGACGTGACCGAACTAGTCAGTTTGATGTGGTCGATCCAGTCGCTCAATCGACGATGTAAAGAGAAAAGACCGCACCGCAACCACGGAGACTACCGGTCCTCAGGCGAACTGCGCCTGACCGTCGGCTTCGAGTAGCTCCTTGTAGCGGTTACGGATCGTCACTTCCGAGATGTCGGTGACCTCGCTGACCTCCGACTGGGTGACAGATTCGTTGCACAGCAGCGGTGCGGCGTACACTGCGGCCGCAGCGAGCCCGACGGGGCTCTTGCCACTGTGGATGCTCTGTTCCTTGGCGGTCTGGAGCAGTTCGCGGGCCCGGTGCTCGGCCTCGTCCGAGATGCCGAGTTCGCTGGCGAAGCGGCCGACGTACTGCTCGGGGTCGGCGGGCTGGATTTCGAGGTTGAGTTCACGCACGATGTAGCGGTAGGTGCGTTTGAACTCCATCTCGTCGATTCGGCTGACCGTCGCGACCTCGTCGATGCTCCGTGGGGTGCCGGTCTGGCGCGCTGCGGCGTATAGCGCTGCCGTCGCGACGCCCTCGATCGAGCGGCCCGGAAGCAGATCCTCGTTGAGCGCGCGGCGGTAGATGACGCTCGCGGTCTCCCGGACGTCCTCGGGAAGCCCGAGCGCGCTGGCCATCCGGTCGATCTCGCCGAGCGCCTGCTTGAGGTTGCGCTCCTTGCTGTCGCGGGTCCGGAAGCGTTCGTTCCAGGTGCGAAGGCGCTGCATCTTCTCACGCTGGCTCGACGACAGGGTGTTACCGTAGGCGTCCTTGTTCTGCCAGCCGATGTTCGTCGAGAGACCGTCGTCGTGCATCATCTTCGTCGTCGGTGCGCCGACGCGAGACTTCTGGTCTTTCTCCGCCGAGTCAAACGCGCGCCACTCGGGCCCGCGGTCGATACTGTCCTCTTCGATGACGAGCCCACAGTCTTCACAGACGGTCTCGCCGTGTTCCTCGTCGTTGAGGACGTCGCCACCACACTCCGGGCAGTGTTCCTCCTCCTGTTCTGTCGCTCGCTCCGTCTCCTCTGTCCGTACGTTCGTTTCTTCCTGGTATTGTACTCGTGTATCAGTCATGGTTGTCTCCGTGGATCGCGGTTGGACGGCCGGTGCTGCCGGTCGGGATATCCCTAAGAAATACCGGGAAACCGCGCTCCTACCAGTAGATAGGATAGAAAGCCTTATAAATGTTACGGAGTTCAGGTTAGTGGAGTATATATAATTATCCCTCACGAGGAACGGGAGCTCGTCTCATGGTCGGAAGAGATGGGACTTGGCCTCCGCGTCGCTGACCTGTCTAAACTCCTCGTAAAACTGTCCGACAGCGCCGAAGCGGTCGGGAGTCTCGACGACGACCAGTGTGTCGACCTGCTCACCGAGCTCGTCCGCGCTCGACCGTGATGCTACCGGGACTGCGAGAACGATATCGGCTGCACCAGTGCTACGAAGCTGTTTTAGACAGGCCCGAACTGTCGCACCGGTCGCGATACCGTCATCGACGAGTATGACTCGCCGATCGGTCGTTTCGGCCAGATCACCTGTCCCCCGATAGTTCTGGAGTTTCTCCGCTGCAACTGTCGCCGCATTGCGACGCTCCCGGTCGAGATACGAGTCTTCGACATCGAGTTGCGCGATCAATCGATCGTTGTACCACGCTTCGCCGGTGCTGGCGACAGCACCGAGCGCGAGCTCCTCGTTTCCGGGTGCACCGATCTTCTTCGCCGCGGTCACGTCCAGCGGTGCGTCAAGCGCCGCTGCGACCGGTGCAGCCACCGGAAGACCACCACGCGGGATCCCCAGCACGATATCGGCCTCGATCCCTTCCCTATCTATCAGTTGGGCTAGCTGTTCGCCAGCGTCGGCTCTATTCTGAAACATTCCCACACGCGTCACTTTACGACGTCATTGGGCAATGCTTTGGGGGCTTACCGGCCACCAGTGCCGGAGAGATGAGAATCAGTTCGGTCAGAGAGGCGGTCGTCGGGGAGATACCGGTCAGCGGAACCGTCATTGTTGGGGGCCCGGGTACAGTCGCCATCTTTTCGGCTCTCGTCCGCGAGCGCGTCGGAGACGCACTCTACGACTGCGTCCGCGGATGCCGTCCGAGCGTCGACATTGCCGTCACTGACGATTAGCTCGCTCGGTCCGTTCTCGACAACGACAAGTCGGGTAGCATCGTCGAGTACTGACCGAGCCACGTCCGGGTCGGTAGTTCCACCGACGAGAACCGACACGCCAGCCGTTCGGGCCCGCTCTCGGGCAGTCAATAGCTGCTCATCGGTCGCCCCGGACAACGGTGTTGATGTGACGGCGTCCGCCCCCAGACTGTGAGCCGTTGACGCGGCGATGTCACCGTCCGGAACCGGGCCGATCGACAGGTCAAAGCCCGCTCGATCCAGTGTGGCGAGCGTCCGCACTGCGAGATCACCAGTTCCGACGACGTGGACGCGCAGGCCTCGCGGGGGATCGCTGTCTTCGAGTGCCCGTACTGACTCGGTTCCGGTGACTGGATCAGTCGTGACTGCCGCTCGCACGTCGAACGTCGAGGAGACCGTCGACTCGGTGAGCACCGATTCGGGCGGCCCAGTAGCGACGACGTTTCCACCGGACAGCATTACCAGCGAATCACAGTACCGCGCTGCGAGGTCGAGGTCGTGGATGGCGGCGATCGCCGCGGTACCGTCATCGACTAGCGACCGAACTAGCTGTAGCGTCTCGATCCCGTGGTTCACGTCGAGGCTCGCTGTCGGTTCATCGAGCAACAGCGCAGGCGTCTCCTGAGCGATCGCACGAGCGAGAAGGACGCGCTGGCGTTCCCCACCGCTGATGGCGTCGATCGACCGATCGGCGAACTGCGTGGTCTCGGTTCGCCGCATTGCGTTTTCGATCGCTGCCCGGTCCTCGACCGTCATCGATTCGAACCGGCCACGATGGGCGGTCCGCCCCATTCCAACGATCCGTCTGACATCGAAGGAAAACGAGATCGAGGTGTCCTGTGGAACGACGGCGACGCGCTGGCTCGCCGCGCGCGAGGAGAGCGCGTGCACGTCGTCAGCATCAATGCGGACGCGCCCGCTGTCGGGGGCAAGCGACCCACTGATAGTCCGGAGCAATGTCGTCTTTCCCGAACCGTTCGGACCGACGAGCCCGACGAACTCCCCTGATTCGGCCGTTACTGAAACCTCGTCGAGAACAATCACGTCGTCGAACGACACCGAGACGTCCTCGACGTCGATCATCGGCCCGCTCACAGTCCATGCACCTCCCGGCGGAGTAACAGGAACAGGAAGAACGGTGCGCCGATTGCGGCGGTCACGATCCCGACGGGCAACTCGGCTGCACCGGAGCGTGCAACGGTGTCCGCGGCGACGAGAAACGCTGCGCCTGCAACCGCACTGGTCGGAAGCAGGATTCGATGATCGGGACCAACGAGCAGACGCATGATATGCGGGACGACCAGTCCGACGAAGCCGATCACGCCCGACACTGCGACGGCGGCGGCCGTAATGAGACTGGACACCGCGAGTAACACGCGTTTCGTTCGCTCGACGTCGATGCCGAGATGCTGGGCATCTTCCTCGCCGAGCAGTAGTACGTTCAGGTCCCGCGTGTACGCCGCAAGCACTGCAAATCCAATGACCGCGACCGGGAACGCAAAGACGACGTGATCCCACGTACTGTAGTGGAGATGGCCCATCAACCAGTAAACGGCTTCCTCCAGGCTGTCACCAGCCTGTAGTAGCAGGTACGAGATCACTGCCCCAAGGAACGTCTGGACCGCGACCCCCGCGAGCAGGAGCGTTGCAACAGGCGTCCGACCCCCTTCGGTTGCCATGGCGTACACCGCAAAGGCGGTGATCAGCGCCCCAACGAACGCGGCGAGACGGAGGTCGACAACCGCGAGTCCCGGGATCGTGATGGTTGCGACGGCCCCGACCGCGGCCCCCGACGAGACCCCGATGATCGACGGATCGGCCAGTGGGTTCCTGAAAAAGCCTTGCATGACTGTGCCCGCACTGGCAAGTGCAAAGCCCACAATCGCCCCAAGCAGAATCCGGGGGAGCCGTATGTTCACCACGATCGTCCGGGTCGTCTCGGCGACCGCGAAGTCGAACAGGGGTCGATACTCCAGTGACGGGGACGGATATGGGACGCTCACTCCCTGAGCAATCGGCCGGTGTCCGAGGTCGACAGCAACGCCGACCGGGAGGGACAGTTCGTTTAGCACTGCCCGAAGGACATCGAGTGCAGCGATCTCGACCGGACCGACGGTTGCGCTAACGATGATCGTTATGAGCAGTACTACAACGAGTCCAGCAGTCCAGAGGACCGTTCTCGTCAGCAGTGATGAAGTCGTCGCTGTCGGCGCAGCGTCCGCAGAAGCGTCGGTATTCGCTGCCGAGTCGGTGGCTGTCCCCACGATGTTTGCAATCTCGCTTTCATTAGGCAAATATTTATTGATCAGCCTGCATCGTTCATGTGATGACACGAACACTACTACGGGTCGCCGTCGCGTTTCTGGTCGTCATGGCCGGCGCGGTGGGCGCAGTCGCGCCCGGCGCGGCGACGGCAGATGCGAGCGGCCAAGAGCTCCAGTGTGAGTTCCCGGCAACCTTCGAGGACGCCGGCGGTGAGGATGTACAGATCGACGAGCAACCGGAGGAGATTGTGACGCTGAACCCATCGGCCGCCCAGACAATGTGGGAGATCGGAGCCGAGGACCGGGTGACGGGCGTTTCCCAGTACGCGATGTATCTTGACGGTGCAGATGAGCGCACTGTCGTTTCGGGCGACGACGGGTTCACCTCCGTCGAAACCGTGATCGACCTCGATCCAGACCTCGTGCTCGCTCCGAACACGATCCCCGAAGAGACCGTCGAACAGCTCCGGACCGAGGGTGATCTGACCGTGTATCACTTCGAGTCGGCGACATCGATCGACGACGTGCGCGAGAAGACCGAACTGATCGGTCAGCTCGTCGGCGAGTGTGAGGGTGCCGAAGACACTGTCGCGTGGATGGACGACGAACTCGAGGAAGTTGCGGACCGAATCGAGGGCGAGGCACCGACCATCTACTTCGAGTTCTTCGAGACGACGGCCGGGCAGGACACGTTCCAGGACGACGTGCTGTCCACTGCTGGCGGTGAGAACGTTGCCGCAGCGGCTGGAATCGAGGGCTGGGGGCAGATGAGTCAGGAACAGCTTGCCGAGCAGAATCCCGACTGGCTACTCATCATCGAGGGCCACGAACTCCCGAGCGGCGAGGGTGTCGAGCAAAGTACGGCGATACAGGAAGATAACGTCGTGGAAGTGACCGAAGAGCACATGCAACAGCCCGCCCCACGCGTGGTGTATGCTGTGAGCGAGATCAACGAGCAGCTGTACGCCGAGAGCGACGAAAACGGCGTCGCTGACGAAGAGGCGGACGACGAAACGACAGATGATGATACTGCTACCGACGAGGAGCCGGACGCGATCCCCGGCTTCGGCATTGCCGCCGCGCTCGCTGCGCTCCTATCGGTCGTAGCACTTCGCCGCCGATAGCGGCAGTCGAGAAAACGACCTTTTTAGGTGTCGACCGCTCACTGTCGAGTATGGTCGAGAACGTTATCTGGCCTGCCTATCTCGATGCGGAACTCTCCCGCTCCAAGGGACGACGCGTCCCGCTGGACCTCGCGGTCGAAGAGCCGACAGTCGACGAGATCGCACAGGCCGTCCAGCAGGTCGGCTACGATGCCAAGATAGAACGCGACGTGGCGTATCCCCGCAATCACTATACGCCGCGCGGTCGCGTACTGGTGAAAGACAGCGAAGATTCCAAAAACGACGTCGTGCAGGCCGTCGCGGCGTACGTCTCGACGATGCGAAACTGATGCAGCGGCTTGGCACTGTCGATCGAACGGCACAGGGGCTCGCAATCGCCCGGGTTTCGGGCGAGTACGACCCCTCGATCGGCAACATGGTGATCGACGAATCGCTCGATACGATCGGGCGCGTCGTCGACGTCTTCGGTCCCGTCGACCGTCCGTACGTGGCGATTACGACTGACGATGACGTGAACCTCGCGACGTTGCTCGGCGAAAAACTCTACGTGAAGGACTAGTCGGCCTGGCCTTCCAGTTCGACGACCAGACATTCACACTGGTCGGCCTCCGGATCGAAACAGTCGGGACACTCCGCTGGGCGGTCGATGATCGTATCCAGTCGCTCGGCAACCGTATCGTCGATCACGCTCTCCAGGGCCCGAGCCTCTTCGCGATAATTCTTCACTTCGAGGACGTTCGCGAGGAACCGCTCGATGATGCAGTACGTCTGGATGGCGTCTCGCGCCCGACCGATTCCTTCGTCGGTGAGCCGGACCCCTTTGTACTTCTCGTGGTCGGCCAGCCCACGCTCCTCTAGCTTGCCGATCATCTCGTTGACGCTCGCGGGGCTGACGTCGAGCATCTCCGCGAGCTGTCCGGTCGACGCCGGGCCGTCCTCGATCGTCTGTGCAAGATAGATCGTCTTGAGGTACTGATCGGCGGTGTTCATGCTGGCTCACCTCGTGGATCGAGCCCACGCTCGGCAGAGCTTGGTCTCTCGATGTTCATTCGCGCTCCTCCATAACCCGTGTCACGTCTTCGACGCCCGCTTCCTCCTCGGCACGTATCTCGCGAAGCGTCGATAGAACGCGCTCGCGATCGATTCCGTACGTCGCATCGCTCGCTTCGATCGCCTCGATCAGGTCGTCGTAAAACTTGTAGGCAGTCTCTTCGTTGCAAAGTTGATCGTACAGTAGTCCATCGAAATCCTCGGGCTGGTTCTGGGCGTAGTGCTCGCGGACCAGCACCTCGATTTCGTCGTACGAGACCGTCTCCGCGTCCAGCTTGTCGACGAGCGATTCTAGTCGTTTCCGGTGGTCTTCCGACTCTTCGACCGCGTCTTCGAGCAGGTGCTCGATCGAATCGTCGAGTGCTGCTCGCTCGTCGGGTGAGAGCGATTCCAGATGAGAGTGTGCCCGTGCCTCGATGACTTCCTCCAGCACGACCCCGATCTGGAGGAGCCGGGCGAGTTGATGATCCGACGAGACCCGCTGGCCGAGACTCATACACGCAGATCAGTGTCCGGCCCACTTAACTCTCCTTCTCTGCCCTGCCCCCGCCGGTGCCTGAGTCACCGTAGCGCTGTCAGTGGGATGGAACTAGACACAACGGGTGTTGTACACGGCTAGGATTATGTGTATGCGAGCGGTTAACTATCCCAACGGATGGCTCGAACGACAGACTGGCACAAGGACGCCGTGATCTACACGTTAGACGTCAAGACGTTCAACGACAGTAACGGCGATGGCTGGGGCGATTTTCAGGGGTTGACCGACCGCCTCGGCTATCTCGACAATCTGGGCGTCGACTGTCTGTGGGTCCGTCCGTTCTTTCCGAGCCCGCTCCAAGACGACGGCTACGACGTGTCCGACTACTACGGCGTCGACTCGCGACTCGGAACGATCAGTGACGTCAGAGAGTTGATCGAGCGTGCAGAGGACCGTGGGATCAGGATCCTGATGGACATGGTTTTCAACCATACTTCCACGGAACACGAGCAGTTCCAGCAGGCTCGCCGCGACCCCACCTCGGAGTTCCACGACTACTATCTCTGGACCGAACACCCCGAAGAGGCGTTCTCCCACTCGAACATCTTCCCCGGTCGGGAGGACAGCGTCTGGAGCTACGACGAGGTCGCCGAGAAGTACTATTATCACCAGTTCTACAGCGATCAACCAGATCTCAATATCGCTCATCCCGAGGTCCGCGAGGAGATTCACGATGTGCTTCGGTTCTGGCTCGACGTCGGCGCGGACGGCTTTCGGATCGACGCCGCCTATCCGATGATGCATCCGAAAGGTCACGACGCGGTGTCCGTCAAGGAAGGCATGGGTATCTTCGAGGAGATGAAACGCGTCATCCGCGAGGAAAAGGAAGACGCCATCCTCCTAGCCGAAGCGGACGACCAGCCGGACCAGCTACAGGACTACTTTGCGGGCGGTGACGGGTTCGACATGCTTTTCGATTTCGTCACCAATCAGCACCTCGTCTACGCCGTCGCAGTCAACGATATGTGGCCGATGTACCGGGCTAACGAGCTCCTTCCGGATATCTCCGAGGTCGGCCACTGGGCGAACTTTCTCCGAAACCACGACGAGTTCAACCTCCTGAAACTACCCGACGAGGCCCTCGAGCACGCCCGCGAGTTCATCGGCGACGACGGCGACTCCTGGATCTTCGGTCGCGGCCACCGACTCCGACTGGCCGACATCTTCGCACACGACCACGACCGGATCGCGATGGCCCACAGCCTCATGTTCTCCCTCCGAGGATCGCCAGTTATCGTGTCCGGTGACGAGATCGGAATGGGGTCGGACCTCTCTCTCCCGGGACGTGGATCCGTCCGCACGCCGATGCAGTGGTCGGCCAACGAAAACGGCGGCTTCTCGAGCGCTGATCCCGAGGACTGTTACAACCCCGTCATCGACCACGAGGAGTACGGCTACGAAGCGGTGAACGTGGCCGACCAGCTCAACGATCCCGACTCACTGCTCTCCCGCATCAAGCGCCTGATCGATGCTCGAACCATCTGTACCGAAATCGGTCGCGGCGAGTACCACATCGTCGGCGTCGATCCAAAAGAGGTGTTCGTCCACCAGATGGAGCACAAAGACACCGTCCTGATGGCGGCCCACAACAGCGCGACAGAGTACCGGGAGGTGACCGTCCCGTTCGAGGTACCGGGCGACGCGGCCATCGACATCGTGGGTCCCGGAGACTACGAAATCCACGGGGGCGAGATTACGTTCCGCCTCGACGACTGCGAGTACGTCTGGGTCCGCGGGGACAAGCGCGGCGAGCGCGTTCCGCTCGGTGAACCCTGAACGGATCCTGAGTTGGTGTGGGTGACAGAGCGGGCCAGCCGTCCCCGGATTTTATAACCCTCACGCAACCTCTCCCTGTATGGACAGGACCGTCGACGATAGTGGGGACGTATCCGAGGGAGACGTCCCAGCCGTCGATGATGTCGAGATGACCGAGGAGGCGACCGTCCACGACGACACCGAACTCGAACGAACGATCGGCCTCGTCGGCGGCCTCGCGATCGGGGTCGGAACAATGATCGGTGCGGGGATCTTCGTCTTTCCCGGACTCGCAGCGGGTGAGGCAGGCCCGGCTGCTGCACTGTCCTTCGCGATCGGAGGCGTCGTTGCACTGCTGGTCGCCTTGCCAGCCTCCGAACTCGCGACCGCGATGCCCAGAAGCGGCGGCGGCTACTACTTCATCTCCCGTGGGCTCGGGTCGGTGTACGGCGCAGTCGTCGGGATCAGTCTCTGGCTGGGGCTTGTGTTCGCGTCGGCGTTTTATCTCGTTGGCTTCGGCGAGTACGCGGGGGCGGCGCTAGCTGAAGTCGGCATCTCTTTGCCCGGATCAGCGAGCATCGCTCTCGGGGTTGCGTTCGGCGTCATCCTCACGGTCCTTAGCGCAACCGGTACCGAAAACGCCGCGAAGCTCCAGAACCTCATTGTCGGCTTTCTCCTCCTGATACTGTCGGTCTTTTTGACCTACGGCTCGCTTGATGCTCTGGGAGTGTTCGGTGCCGAATCGACCCCGGAAACCTTCGCTCCGGAGGGCCAACTCGCCATTCTGACGACCGCAGCGCTTGTCTTTACATCCTACCTCGGGTTCGCTCAGATCGCCACCGTCGCGGGGGAGATCAAATCCCCCTCCCGCAATCTCCCGCTCGCGATGGTCGGGTCGGTGCTGGTCGTGACCGTTTTTTACGTCGTGACGATTTTCGTTGCGACGAGCACACTGGGGAGCGAAGCGCTGGACGGCTTCGGCGAGACCGCGATGGTTGAGGTCGGCCGCGAGTTCTTCGGCACGGGTGGCGCGGTCGCGATCCTGCTCGCCGGGCTACTTGCGACGTTTTCCAGCGCAAACGCATCGATCCTCAGTTCGTCGCGGGCGATCTACGCCCTGAGCAAGGACGCGTTGCTTCCCGCCAAGGCTAGCGAAATCAATCTCCGCTATGGGACACCACACATCGCGCTCGCGCTTGCGGGCGGGCCGATCGTCGTCCTGACTGCCACCGGACAGGTCGAACTGCTCGCGGAGGTCGCCTCCTTCCTCCATCTCGTCATGTACGGGCTGATCTGTATCGCGTTGATCGTACTCCGGCGGAATCCCCCGGACTGGTACGATCCCGATTACCGGATGCCCGGCTACCCGCTGTTGCCGGCAGTCGGTGCCGTCTCGAGTTTCGGTCTGATTGCGTTCATGGGCCGGGTCTCCATTGCGGTCGGCGGCATCATCATGGTGATGGCGGTCGTCTGGCACCGCTACTACGCACGCGAAGTTCGACTCAGAGGTGTACTATGAAACCCACAATCATCGTTCCGGTCCGCGTACTGGAAGGGCAGGGAATCGAGCAGGGCGTCGTCGAGCTGCTGGCTAACGCTCGCGTCGTGCTGGTCGGGTATCACGTCCTGCCCGAACAGACGGCTCCCGGGCAGGCCAGAGAACAGTTCGAAGAACGAGCACAGAACCGACTCACCGATCTGGCCGAACAGTTCGAGGCGGTTGGGGCCACGGTCGAAAAGCGGATGGTGTTCACACAGGATTCCGACCAGTCGATCGACCGGGTCGCAGAGGAAGTCGACGCCGACGCGACGATGGTGCTGAACCCGGCCACCGAGATGAAAGACGTCTTGGTTGCCGTCCGTGGCGACGTCATCCTCGATCGAATCGTCGACGTTGTCGGTGGTCTCCTGCACAGGACGGACATTTCGGTTACACTCTTGCACGTCGCAACGCCGGACAGCGA
>LKMJ01006151.1_pt1 | contig 11307 bp, 9 predicted proteins | sample 643391 | NCBI WGS metagenome assembly LKMJ01 (sample SAMN04112250, study PRJNA286221) | soda lake metagenome | biome: soda lake; feature: Kulunda Steppe; material: water; isolation source: sample PL-Br10 brine of Picturesque Lake | place: Russia: Kulunda steppe | collected 2010-07
GAACGGACATGACAACACCAGTCGCGTTGTCCGGGTCGACAAAACTGGCGGGGAGAATCGGGAGTTCGTCGCCAGTGACTGGGTTTTCGACCGTCGTTCCGACGAGTTCCTCGCCAGCGAACGTTCGCTCGACGGTCACCTCGTGATTCTGGTATTCGAGCTTTTCTGCGGCCTCTTCGCTGACAACCCAGCGTTCACCATCAACGGTTGCCTCCACGTAGGTCGATTCGGGATTGACGTAGGCGTTTGTGACACCCCTGACGGTCTCCGGTCGGAGCGTCGCCATCGGGTAGATTGTGTCTTCGCTTTCGAATCGAATCAGCGTATAATCCTGATACTCGACTTCTTCGCCTTCCAGCAGGTCGTGTGTTGTGACCGGGTTTTCCTGTTCGGTACAGTATTTGACCGGGTGGAGGCCTTTTTCGAGCAAGCCACGGTCGTGCAGGGACTCGTACTGCCAGGTGATAAATTTCGAGTAGCGGTCGTCATTTGTCGTAAACTCGCGCCGCCAGTCGATGGAGAGGCCGAGTCCGTTGATACCGCGTTTGTAGGAGACGTCAGCATCCTCGATAAAATAGCGGGCATAGCCCATCGGGGTTTCGAGCTGTTCGAACTCCTCTTCGGTGACGCCAAAGGCGTTTTGCAGGGTATCGAGCTGTGCTGGCTCGCGTTTTTTCAGGCGCTCGACAGCGCCGACAATAGGCGTTCCGGTGACGTGCCAGGCGAGCGGAAAGAGGACGTTATCGCCCTGCAGTCGCCGATAGCGGGCGTAGACGTCAGGGACCGTATACGTACGAGCGTGGCCAATATGCATGCCGCCGCTCGGATAGGGGTATGGCGTCGTAATGAACGTCGCATCGTCGGTATCGTCCGGGTCGGCCTCGTACCGACCTGACTCTGCCCAGCGCTCGCGCCAGCGCGTCTCAAGCTTCTCCGGCTGGTAGTCCATATAGAGGGGTCAACGCTCAGGGATAAAAATACCTGTATCTCCGTCTTGGGGGAAGCTTTCGGAAAAAAGCGACCGACGGTTTCATAGTGGTTATTGCGAGTCTATACCAGCATTTCACAAAAAAGTGAAGATACGTTATCACACGCGAATATCCGGGATACTACCACGAAAGCAACGGCAATAACCACTATCAGGCGAAGGTGAGCGACACTTGCTCGTCTTCTTCTTCCTTCTCGATTTTCTCGTAGGCGTTTTCGAAGTCTTTCATCGTCACCTCAGTGCGGTCATCGCGGATAGCGAACATCCCGGCTTCGGTACAGATGGCTTTGATATCCGCACCGGAAGCGGCCGTAATCTTCCGTGCCAGATTGTCGAACTCGACATCGTCGGCGACGTTCATGTTGCGGGTGTGAATCTGGAAGATTTCACGGCGACCCTCCTCGTTCGGTTCGGGCACTTCGATAAGTCGGTCAAAACGACCGGGACGGAGAATGGCGCGGTCGAGCATATCAAAGCGGTTCGTCGCCGCGATGATGCGGATTTCACCACGTTCTTCGAAGCCGTCCATCTCGGCGAGCAACTGCATCATCGTCCGCTGGACCTCGGCATCGCCGGAGGTCTTCGAATCGGTTCGTTTGGCTGCAATTGCATCAATCTCGTCGATGAAGATGACCGCAGGCTCGTTCTGTCGGGCGAGTTCGAACAGGTCACGGACGAGTTTGGCGCCCTCGCCGATGAATTTGTGGACAAGTTCGGAGCCGGCCATTTTGATGAAGGTGGCGTCGGTCTGGTTGGCAACGGCCTTGGCGAGCATCGTTTTTCCGGTCCCCGGTGGACCGTGGAGGAGGACACCTGCTGGGGGCTCGATGCCGACTTCCTCGAACATGCCGGGATTGCGAAGCGGCATCTCGACGGTTTCGCGCACTTCGTCAATCTGCTCGTCGATGCCGCCGATATCCTGATAGGTGACTTCGGGGCTGCGGTCGACCTGCATTACACGGGCACGCACATCCGTTTCGTCGTCGAGCGCCTTGACGATAGAGAGCGAGTTGTTGACGGCCACTCGTGAGTCTGGTTCAAGGTCTTCGCGCATCTCGTCGGTAACCTCGGTCAGCGCTTCCTGATTGTTGCCGTGCTGTTTGATGATGACGCCCTCGTCGGTCAACTCCTGTACCGTTGCGACGAACAGCGGCGACTGTTTGAGTTTCTTGTTCTCGTGGGTCAGTCGCTCCAGTTTTTGCTGGTATTTGTTGTTCTCGGCGTTTGCATCCAACAGCTTATCGCGCATCTCCTCGTTCTGGCTTTCCAGCACCTCCAGTCGCTCCTGCAAAGAATCAATTTTCTCCTGCCGTGACGATTCGTCGTCATACGGCATATCCACGTCGTCCACAGTGTCAGTCATTGCCCTATTATAGCGCGTTCAATAATAAGAGGCTTCGGGTCGATGTGATACTGCCAGTCGTTCTATCGTAGGCACGGAAATGTACTGCAGACCCAAGCAACTGTGTGATTGGTGCGTACCTTGTTTCAGTTGTCGCTGTGGCACTGTGATGTTTCCTGTCCATCGTCGACTCGTTGTTGGTCTCTCGTCTCCCACAAGTAGATAACTAAAAGTAATAAAATATTATAGAAAATATTATTAATGTGTATCTCGCACTAGTCGCATAATGAGTGCTACACAGACACAGCGGGAACTGAACGACCGCCCGGAAAACTGGGACGCGGTAAGGGAGTTACCACCAAGTGCAAAACTCGTCGCAAAGGTGCTTGAGTACAACGACCAGATGACCCAACAGCAGCTTGCGAGCGAGACGATGTTGCCAACGCGAACCGTCCGGTATGCACTGACGCGTCTAGAGGAGGTTGGCGTTGTGGAATCGCGAATCTCGTTTGCCGACGCCCGCAAACGGATTTACGCTCTTCGTACCGAGTGAGCTTTTCCCCCTGTAGCAGCAGTTGGCCTTTGCTGATATCCCTGGAATATATCCCCGACACATATTACTGAGGGCCACCGATTCTCGGGTATGTTCGACGAGATTATGGCGAAGTTTGCGGATTCCCCCAGCCAGCAGCGGGTCATTCGGCTGCTGCTCGAGCGCGGCTTTTCGGTCAACGACGAGGGCCGTGTCGTCTCGGGGGGTATCGAAATCCCGAACACCGGCATCGCCCGCGAAGTTGATGTCGACAGGCGTGTCGTTGATGCAACGACTGATGCAATCCTTGCTGACGATGAACTGCGCCCAATCTTTCAGAATATCTCGGCAATTCCGAGCCTGATGGACCTCGCACCGGTGCTGGATTTGACAGTCTGTACGATTGCCGTCAGGGATGCTGAGGAGACGGGCATCGTTTCGACGGTGACCCAGCTGGTTGCGGAGTACGATATCGCAATTCGACAGGTCATCAGCGAAGACCCCGAATTCACCGACGAGCCACGGCTGTATGTCATCACTGGGCAGGAATTTCCCGGCGAGCTTATCAACGACATCCGAGCGGAACCGTTCGTCCGACGCATCGAGTTGGCCTGATTTCTGTTTTTGTGGTCTGTTTCGAGTCGGCCTGGTGTCCCATCAACACGTCACGGTCAGGACACGTGTTTATAAGCTCCCATACCTACACTGTTAGTATATGGAGACAGACGGCGGGACAGAGGCGACAGCGGGGTCGTCCGGAGACGCTGCCGAGCGACCTTCTGACGCCTATCTTCGGATTTCCGATGACGGAGCGGTCGTGGAGTACAATCAGGCGGCGAAAACGTTGCTTTCGGTGCCGGGGAGCGAGTTCGCGGAGACACAGCTTTCGGAACTCTCACAGACGGTCCTCTCTTCGGCATACGAGACGGCTACCGCGGCTGATACCGAGCAGTCGTTCGAAGCCTACGACGAACAGCTAGAGCGATTGGTTGCAGGCACGGCGGTACCGATAGCCGGCGATGTCGTCTTTATGCTTCGGGAGGGAGACAGCGAACAGAGCCTCCAGACACAACTGGGTGACGAGCGGATACTTGAGCAACTTCACGGTGTCGTCACCGATAGCTCGCGTTCTCCCGACGAAAAGATACAGAGCCTGCTGGCGATTGGTGCAAACTGGCTGGGAACCGAATACGGCTTTTTGACCAGAATTCACGACGGAACACAGCGAATCGTCCACTCGGTCGGTGACAATCCGGAACTTGAGCCTGGTTCGACAACCCCGCTTTCACGGGCGTACTGTCGACGGACGATTGGGCGGGAGAAGCCGCTGGCCGTCACGGACGCACCAAACGAAGGCTGGGAAGACGACCCGGCGTACGAGGAGTACGGCCTTGATTGTTATCTCGGTTCGACAATCTTTGTCGACGGCGAACAGTACGGGACGGTCTGCTTTGCCGACCCTGACGCACGCGAGAAGCCGTTTACGGAGCAGGAACGGACGTTCATCGAAGTGTTGACCGACTGGATTCATTACCAGCTCGAACAGCAATCGTACGAACGGGAACTGGAAACCCAGCAGGCGTATATGGAGAGTCTCATCGACAGCCTTCCCGACCCGCTGTATGCGTTTGAACTGTCGGGTGAACTGGCCCGATGGAACTCCCGACTTGAGGAAGTCATGGGATACGATGCGGACGAACTCAATGGAATGGATGCCACGTCGTTCGTCGTGGATGCCGACCGAGAGCGTATCGATGACGCAATGCAGTCAGCTCGGAGTGGAAACCGCGTCTCGGTTGAGACGACTCTCAAGACACGAACGGAGGAGGAAATACCGTATCAGCTCTCCGGTGCGCCGCTCTATGACCCACAGAACGAGATTATCGGCGTTGCTGGTATCGGGCGTGATATCAGCGAACAGAAGGCTGTAGAGGAGCAACTCTCCGGCATTTTGAGTGCAACCCGGTCGCTGATGCAGGCGCGTGACCGCGAACACGTTGCGGAGATAGCGCTCAATGCGGCGCGTGACGTCCTCGGGTTCGATATCGGGCTCTTCCGGCTCTACAACAGCGACGACAAGACGCTCGAACCGGCGGCAGCGACGTCAGATGCCGAAGCGATGCTCGGTGAACGGCCCGTGTACGACCTCAATTCCGGCTATCCAGGGGAGGTCTTTACGACCGGTGAGGCCCGGATGATTCGTGATTTCGAGAAGGAGGAGTACGACCAGCCAGCTTCCCTGCGGTCGGCGCTGTACTATCCGGTCGGTGTTCACGGGACAATGAGCATCGGTTCGACCGAACCTGACGCCTTCGACGAGCGGGACGAGCAGATGCTCGCGCTGCTTGGAACGAGTGCGGCCGCCGCGTGTATGCGAGCGAAACGGGAACAGGAGGTGAGAGAGGCCCGCAAACACACCGAACTGGTCCTCGACCGGGTGAACGGGCTCATCGAAAACACCATCGAGGTGCTCGTCCAGTCGACGACCCGCGACGAGATTGAACAGGGTGTCGTCAACCAGCTCGCTGCTGCCGAGCCATACACCTTCGCGTGGATTGGCCGACCGGACGTTGCAAGCGAGACGATTAGCCCGACTGCGTGGGCTGGCCAGTCACCGCTTTCGGTGCAGGGCCAGACATTCGAGTTGAACCGGCAGGGTGAACCAGTGAGCGACGCCTATCACACTGGAACCCCACAGCTCGTCACTGACCTCAGCGGTGGTGGCTACGGCCAGTGGGCAACTATCCTCGAAGACAGCGCTGTCGACGCACTCATTGTCTTGCCGTTGACGTACAAGGATACGACATACGGTGTCCTGACTGTCCTCGCAGAGGATGCAAGCGCCTTTGACGAACGTGAGCGTGTGGTCCTTGAAGCACTTGGCAGGGCCGTCGCCAACGCAATTAACGCCGTCGAGCGAGGTCGTATCCTCGATGCGACCGAAATTATCGAACTCGAATTTGCGATAGACGACTCGAAGCTCCTGTTCAGCAGACTTTCTGCCACCGCCAACTGTCAGCTTGAGGCCGTCGGTACCAACTACCGTTCCGATGGCGCTGTGAAACTATATCTCACGGCAACGGGAGTCGACCCGGAGGAATTCCTCGACGTTGTCGAAAGCGACGGCGAGACGAGCGATGTCACCTGTATCGTTGCCCACGAGGACGAATGTCTGGTTGAACTTACAGTCGAAGAATCGTTGCTTGCAACGCTGACGGAGTACGGAGCGGTCCCACAGCGCGTCGTCGCCAGCAATGGGACGGCCAGGATAACCGTCGAACTGCCATACGAGGCGGAAGCGCGCGAGCTGTTCGACCTGGTGAACAAGCAGTATCCGGGTACTGACCTGCTCGGCTATCACGAGCGAGAGCGACCGATGGAGACACGACAGGATTTCAAAGCATCACTGAGCGACCGGCTTACCGACCGTCAGGAGACGGCGCTTCGGACGGCCTATCTTGGTGGGTTTTTCGAATGGCCGCGGGAAGTCGATGGGAACGACCTCGCCGACGCGATGGACATCTCCCGACCCACCTATCATCAACATCTCCGGGCCGCACAGGGGAAGGTCTTCGAGGAGTTATTCGAATAATTTCTGTTTTGACTGCAGAACGCAGGTTGTATTGCGCTCGACGGCGTAACCGGCTCAATGAGTACGCCGACACCCGATGTGTACGAACAGGGGCGCGGGATGGACGCCCACAACAAGGTGATGCGGGAGATACGTGCCCGCAAGGACGAGACCTACGACCCACGGGAGCCAACACGCGTCTGGCTCGACGAGGATAACACACCGGACGGTGTCTACGACTCGCTCACAATCATTCTCAACACTGGTGGCTGTCGCTGGGCGCGTGCCGGCGGCTGTACGATGTGTGGCTACGTTGCAGAGAGCGTCGAGGGCGGGACCGTTGCACACGAGGACCTGATGGCGCAGGTCGAGGTCTGTCTCGAACACGAACGCGAGAACGCCGAGGAACCGGCCGGACAGATTAAAATCTACACCTCCGGCTCGTTCCTCGACGAACGCGAAGTTCCTGCCGAGACACGCGAGGCAATTGCCGAGACGTTTGCCGACCGCGAGCGGATGGTCGTCGAATCGCTCCCTGATTTCGTCTCCGCCGATAAGCTGGCTGATTTCACCCAGCACGGACTCACCACGGACGTTGCAATCGGACTCGAAACGGCAACCGACCGTGTTCGGCACGACTGTGTCAACAAATACTTCGATTTCACCGAGTTCGAGCGTGCGGCAGTAGAGGCAGCCGAAGCCGGTGCAGGCATCAAAGCCTACCTCCTGATGAAGCCGCTCTTTCTCTCGGAAGCGGAAGCTATCGACGATATGGTTCGTTCCATCGAGCGGTGTGCGGCGGTCGATGGCTGTCACACCGTTTCGATGAACCCAACGAACGTTCAGCGGCATACGATGGTCGAGGATGTCTATTATGGCGATGGCTACCGTCCACCGTGGCTCTGGAGCGTTGCGGCCGTTCTCGAAGAAACCGTCTCAACCGACGTGATTGTCGTCTCGGACCCGGTCGGACACGGGAGCGACCGTGGCCCGCACAACTGCGGGGAGTGTGATGACCGCATCCAGCGAGCTATCAAAGATTTCAACCTTCGACAGGACCCGACCGTCTTCGAACAGGTTTCCTGTTCGTGCGAACAGACCTGGGAACTCGTCCGTGAGCACGAACGCAGCTATTCGATGCCGCTGGTTCGCTAGACATCTTCTTTTGAAATGAGGTTTGTCATCAGATTCAAGAGACCGGAGACACTACATCGGATAGAACAGGTGTGTCACTAGAACGTTTTCTTGCAGTACCTGCTGCTCCGTCACGGTCGCTCATCGTCGCTAATCGGACCGAACCCGAGCCGTTTCAGCGGATGATCGAGAACCTCTTTGAGGGCCAGCATATCGAGGTTGCGGAGGACCTCGTGGATGAATACGACGACGATACCGTGCTCTTGCTCGAAGATGGCGAGGTGATAGCAACGTCTCCGCTCCAGGAACTATCGGATTACATTCTGATGGTAAACTCGGACCTGTTTATTACGGGGGCACGCGACCTCGAAGAGACCGACGTCCCTGACGTCCTCAATGGGCTGGCGGACCACCCGTTCACGTTGCGTGGCTATCCCGAATCGAACACTGAGAAACTGCTGTTGATATTGATTTCGAGACATATCGAGCGGCTTGCCTACGAACACGGCGAGGGAACGCTTCGGTCGTCGTTCCAGCGACTATCCCGGGTCAGGGACGAACGCGGCACCAGACGCGTCTACGACCAGGTCGCAAAGACCGATGTCGATGTACACCTCTACGGGCAGCCGGATTGGCGACCACAGCCTGATTTCCCAATTACGATGCACGCGGGATACAAATCGGATTTTAAGGATTCGTGGTTCGTAGTCTTCAACCCCCCGCCTGAGAAGGCAGAGTCGTTCGACCAGGCCGCGCTCGTCGCCATCGAAAAGGAACCACGAAAGTGGGATGGCTTCTGGACGTACGACCAAACTCTTGTCGAGGATGTGGCGAAATATATCCGCTGGAACCTGTGAGCGTCACCGGCTGACTGGCGTGCTGTGCTACTCGCTATACCAGTGTTTGGGTTTCTCGTGTACTTCGCCGAGTACGTCAGTAACCTCGAACCGAGCGCCGCCATCATCGCTTTCCCTCACCGTTATCTCCCAGTCATGAGCGGCCACGACACCCGAGACGATTGCAAGGCCAAGACCGATTCCATCATCACCGGTCGTGTACCCAACGTCAAAAATGCGCTCACGTTGTTCGGTGGGAATCCCCAGTCCATCGTCTTCAATGTAGAACCCATCGCCTTCGGGAAGTGGACCGACAGTCACTGAAACGGCGTCTCCGCCATGTTCGATAGCATTTCGAAAGAGGTTCTCGAACAGCTGTCTGACCCGCTGTCTGTCGCCCTGAAAGAGATATTCGTTCTCCACTGAAAGCGATGCGTCATGTGTTCGGACGACATCCCACGACCGGGTGGAAACCGCACGAAGCGACAATTGTTCGGTTTCTGTCACTGTTCGTGCCTGTCTTGCAAGCGACAACACGTCATCAATGAGTTCCTCCATCCGGTCAAGCGACCGTGCGGCAGCCGTGAGATGCTCGCTATCACGTTCTCGGCGTTCGATGTCGACACGTAGCTGGGCAACGTTCAGGGGATTTCGCAGGTCATGTGAGACTGTGGAGGCAAACTGGTCGAGCTGTGCTAGCTGCTCGTCCATCCGCTCGCGCTCGATTTCATGTTCGAGCATTCGTGCAATCAACTCGGCAAACATCCTCTCGTCTGCGGTGAACGGCTGCTCGCGCCGTTCGACTGCGACGAAACAGAGCGTTCCGTAAATTTCCTCGCCGACGGTTAGGGGCGTTCCATGATAACACTCAATCTGGTGTTTCCTGTAGGCTGGGTCATCTGCCCATCCCTGTTCGCTCGCTGCATGCAGGGAAAGTGTCCCTTCAGTGATTGTCCGTCGACAGTATGATACCCCCAAATCGAGTGTTACTCCAGCAGGGACTTGTCCATTCTCGTCGTCCGTGCTCACGAGCGCCCGCCAGAGGTCGCTTTCCGGGTCAATCCTTGTAAGGTGTGCATTATCGACCTTGAGATATTCCTCTCCGAGTTGTAGTGCCTGCTCCATCTTTGTTTCAAGCGGCTGCTTTGCCCGCATTACCTGATAGAGCACTTCTCGCATCTCGTCGCTACCACGTGTTGATTCACCCACGTTTCTCACCTGTTTTGGAAGCTTTCTGCAAGCGAGTTAAATACTGGGGCTCTGTGGGGGGTTATTCGTTCCCCTCAAGTTGTAAATTCAGCCAATTGACATGCTCTTGAAGCCGTTTCTCTCCCGCAGCAGTTAGTAGGTAGATATCATGAATTCCCTCCGTCCGTGTTTCGACGAACCCCTGATTTTCGAGCGCATCCAGCGCACCGTAGAACGACTTTGGGTCGATTCGACTGTCATAGTGGTCTTCAAGGCGAGTCTTGAGTGCCTGTGCTTGCCGTGGCTCGCCAGCAAGAAGGGCACAGATGTCCCGGCGTCGACCGCTCTGGAGGAACTGTGTCATCAGTGGTTTTACCGGCCCAGCTCTTCGTGTGCGCTTGCAAGATGGCGCGAACAGAATGCCGCCACCAGCGACAGTTCACCAGCAAGTGCGCCGACAGCAATCACTTCAGCCAGCGCATCAGCGTTCGCTCCCGGTGGATCGCCGCCGCCAGCAAGCCCGAGGACGTCGAGCGCTTCCTGCTGGGTTGGGAGTTTCGTTCCGCCACCAACCGTTCCAACTTCGAGCGAGGCAAAGGAGATACTGGCATACAACTCGTCATCGCGGACGTCCATCGTCGTGATGGCATTCGACCCCTCGACAACCTGTGCGGCGTCCTGTCCGGTTGCGAGAAACATCGCGGCAACCGTGTTTGCGGCGTGAGCGTTAAATCCGAGACTGACGGCCTTTGCGCTCCCGACGAGATTTTTCCGGGTGTTACCCTCGGCCATCGCCTCTGGTGTCGTGTTCAGCCGCTCTTCGACAACTGCTCGGTCAATCTGAACATCTGCCGTGACGGTCCGCCCTCGGCCTTTGATAGCGTTCACAGCAGCGGGTTTCTTGTCGCTACAGAGGTTACCTGAGAGCGCAACCAGTTCGGCGGGCGTTTCTGCCTCGACGACGTCTACCGCTGCTCGCGTCGCGATGGTCGCCATGTTCATCCCCATCGCATCTTTGGTATCGAAAACGAATCGGAGAAAGACGTTATCGCCGACGACTGATGGGTCAATATCAAGCAGTTCTCCGTGACTTGTTGTTGACTCTGCGGTCTCCTTGAGTGTGTCAAAATTGCCAGCTACCCAGTCGATAACTGTCTCGGCTGCCGAAACGTTCTCCACGCGAAAGACAGGGGCGCGTGTCATCCCCGAGTCGGTCACTCGCGCCGTTGCACCGCCTGCGGCATCGATGGTTGAAAGTCCGCGGTTGACGCTTGCGACGAGCGCTCCTTCCGTGGTTGCCATGGGGAGGTAGAACTCGCCATCGGCAGCGCCGCCATTGATGGTCACCGGTCCGGCGACGCCCATCGGCAGCTGTGCACCGCCGATTCCGTTTTCGATGTTTGCGTCGGCGGCCTGTCCTGCATCGAACGAATACGACCCAACCGTCTCGAGGTCAGCATCCGTCTCACGCTCAAGCAGTAATCGACGTGCGGTTGCCGCCGTATCGGCGTCAGCGTGCTCTTCTAGTTCGTACAGCCGCAGGTCGCCCGACTGGACCCGGTCTGCAAGGGTCGCTGCATCTGTCATGAGCGAACTATTGCGGTCGCTCCCTGTAAGCGCTCCGGAGCGGGATTGGCCAGCCCGCCGCGATTGAGTGGATGCGTCGTATCCGGGAAGGTTGGTGAGCTTTGCTCAGCAGGACTGCGCAAACCCGAA
>LKMJ01006152.1_pt1 | contig 11305 bp, 10 predicted proteins | sample 643391 | NCBI WGS metagenome assembly LKMJ01 (sample SAMN04112250, study PRJNA286221) | soda lake metagenome | biome: soda lake; feature: Kulunda Steppe; material: water; isolation source: sample PL-Br10 brine of Picturesque Lake | place: Russia: Kulunda steppe | collected 2010-07
CCGCCGCAGTGATCGGTACGAAACGGTGAGTTCAGCGTCCAACTGGTTGATACTCGTGTTGAGCCGAAGGAACGAGTAAAACGCGAACAAGAGCTTGTCGAGGCCGATTTTCGCGTGGGCGAAGATCGTGCCAGTCTTGTCGTTGAACGTGCGGTCGCAATCCTTACAGAGATACCGTTGATACGCTCGATAGCTGCCGTGTTTGATTGCCGACTCAGACCGGCAGTGAGGGCAATAGAGACCATCACGCCAGCGAACCTGCTCCAGCAGGTTCGCGGCACTGGCCTCTGAGTTCAGCACTTCGAATGGGAACATATCGGGTGACGCTGCCGCGTCACCCTTGCCAGCTACGCTTTCACAGCAACAGCTCTATCCGACCAACAACCTGCTTCGCATGAGCGTTATTTTTAATATTCACTAGAAGTTTTTGCTCACAGGTAGTTAGACGTCCATTTCGAGCCTGAAAACTGGGGTGCTGACGCTCGTGGAATGTGAAGATGTCTACTGACGACTATAGCTGTTAGATCCGCTGAGAGTCTCGTCGGAACAAAACATGAATATCCTTTCCCACCATGAAATGTGTATTCTCACCGCCCGATGGGAAGACTGAACCTCGAATAACGGAGATGGGCCGACACGGATTTGAACCGTGGACCTCCCGGTTATCAGCCGAGCGCTCAACCTGACTGAGCTATCGGCCCATTATTAAATATAGCGAGTCTTTTCTCATGTATAAAAGTTCCGTTTCTACCCACTGTCGGATCCTGTTCGGTTGGCTCCCTTTGCCCTCCTCGAAATTTTGCTAATACTCGTCAACAATCTCGATTGAAAGAAATTCAGGCTATTCAAATAAATTTATTATAACTCATAATATAGTTACAGTATAGATGCGAATACTCATTACAGGTGTGACGGGATTTGTCGGCAGCCATCTTGCAGAATCTCTCGTTGAGGCGGGCTATGACGTCCACGGACTAGCCCGATACGTCTCAGAGCGTGGTGGGTTGGAGTCTGGACAGGTAACAGGAGTCACATACCATATCGGGGATATAATGGATCCGTTCTCTGTTCGCTCGACTGTCGCCGATGTGGACCCGGATGTGATCTTCCACTTGGCGACACAGTCCTCGGTCGAGTACTCGTTCAATCATCCGTATCATTCCTACAACGTCGGTTTTCTCGGGACAGTCCATATGGCGGAAGCAGCCATGGAGGCGACAACTGATCTAAAACGGTTCATCTTCGCCAGTTCGGTCGAAGTGTACGGCAACCGTGAGGAGTTCCCATTCCATGAGGAGATGAACCCACAACCAGCAAGTCCATATGGCGTCGCCAAAACCGCCTCCGAAGAGTATCTTCGATACCTTCACCGGTGTTACGACTTCCCAGTAGTACAGTTCCGGAGCTCCAATACATACGGCCGGAAACAAAATACCCGATTTGTAATCGAAAGGACACTGAACCAGATGATCAATGGCGTCGAACAGGTCGAACTCGGTGATCCTGATCCTGTTCGAGACTTTCTGTTTATCGAGGACGAGGTGCGTGCATTTAAACGAATTCTGGAGGCCGGAGAGAAGGTCAATGGCGAGGTTTTCAACACGGGCACAAAACGTGGCGTGAGCATTAAAGAACTCGCCGATATCATCGCTGACATGACCGATTACAATGGAACTATCTCATGGAACAGCAACTCCCACCGTCCTCTGGAAATCCACAAACTCGTCGCAGACTACGAGAAACTCAACGAATACGTCGGCTGGGAACCCGAGTATTCTCTTCGGGATGGGCTCCAAGAAACCGTGCGGATGTGGTCGCCGTGAGGGTTGTAACGAACGACAGCGGTGAGACGCTGGCTATCGTCACCGGTGAGGACGATTTTCCCTCTAAGAGTGGTGTCAAATTCCTTACAGAGGATCAGGAACCTCTCCAGGTTGGTCTCTTGTCCTACGAACAAAACGAAGCGGCCGATGCCCATACCCACCCCGATAGAGTGCGGACGGTCAACCGTCATCAAGAAGTTATTCATGTGTCCGAGGGCACCTTGGAAGTTGAGGTCTACGGCGACGACAAGGTCCGGTACGGGAACCTCACGCTAATGGCCGGACAAACAGCAGTCTTTCTGCGGGGAGGGCGGGGATGGACAGCGAGCGATGACGCACGTGTCCTCGAAGTAAAACAAGGGCCATACGCGGGTCCCGAAGACACGATCCGGTTTTGAAAGCTTCAGCAACCTCTACTTATGATTCCACAGATCGAACCTAAACTCGGGTGCAGGGAGAAGGAGGCCGTCACTAACTATCTCGACTCTGGCGGGTGGTTGACTGAGTACGAACAGACACGGGAGTTCGAGGAAGAGTTTACTGCGGCCGTTGACGCTAATTACGCTTGGGCAACGCCGAACGGGACGCTCGCCCTCATGGTGGCCCTTGACGCGCTCGGTATCGGCGACGGCGACGAGGTACTCGTTCCGAACTTGACCATGGTCGCAAGTGCAAACGCTGTCGAATATCTTGGGGCAACGCCAGTACTGGTCGACGTGGATTCGAATCTGTGCCTCGACCTCGAAGCAGCCAAATCAGCTGTCACAGACCGAACGTCAGCCCTTATATATGTGAGCCTGAACGGCCGCTCTCACGCTCCTGATCGGATCAGAGCGTTCGCAGCAGACCACGATCTCTATATCATTGAGGACGCAGCACAGTCGCTCGGCTCCGTAACCGAAGACGAACCGCTCGGTACTATCGGCGACGTAGGTTGTTTTTCACTCAGTTATGCGAAGATTATCACGACTGGTCAGGGTGGGATGGTCGTGACAGATGATGACGAGCTTGATCGTCGTATACGCCGCGTTCGGAATTTTGGCCGCGACCAGTCAGGCGTAGACCGTCATGAAGCACTCGGACTGAACGCGAAGTTCACCGACCTTCAGGCCGTAATCGGACGGGCTCAACTCGCTACACTTGACGACAGAATTGAAAGAAAATGTGCGGTCTACAGTCGGTATCGTGACCGACTGAGCGACTGTAACCCAGTATCGTTCATCGATACAGACCTAGACGAGACGACACCTTGGTTCGTCGACATCCTCCTTCCTGATCAAACCGCCCGTGACTCGCTCAAATCTGGGCTTTTGGAGGCCGGAATCGGTTCGCGACCCTTCTATCCCACTGTCCACACTCAGGATCCGTACGCAAATCGACAATACGACCGTTCGTTCAAAACAGCGAATGATCGTTCCCAACGCGGTCTGTGGTTACCGTCGTCGCTTTCGCTAAAAGACGAGACCATCGACGAAATCTGCGACGAAATTGAGGCGATCCTGTCGTGAAAGGAGTCGTGCTCGCCGGCGGGACCGGAAGTCGGCTCAGGCCGATCACACACGCGGAACCGAAACAGTCACTTCCCTTAGCGAACATACCGGTCGTCGTCCGCGCAATCCATGACTTGCGGGCAGCGGGGATCACGCAAATTGTGGTCATTCTTGGTAACAACGGCAGGGACCGGATCCGAGAAGTGATCGCCGAGGCCAATCCAAATATTGAGGTAGCATACGAGATACAGGGTGCTGCGCGTGGATTAGCGGACGCGGTTGGTGCCGCCCGTGAGTTCGTAGGTGACGACCCTTTCGTCGTTCACTTTGGGGACGTAGTGTTCAGCGACGGGATCAAACCCCTCGTTGAGTCGTTTGATCCGACTGGAGAAGTTGCAAGACTCGGTACACACACCGTAGACGCGCCGAGTGAACATGCCATTGTGGAAACCAATGATGGTCAAGCGGAACATGTTCACGAGAAACCTGACGATCCTCCGGGGGTCACTTCCCCGGTGGTCGACGTCTTCACACCCAAAATCTTCGACGCGATTGACGCCATCAGCCCATCAGACAGGGGTGAACTCGAGATTATCGATGCGATACAGCACCTGATCAATAGTGGAGAAACTGTCGGCGTCGTGGAAATGGACGGCTGGTGGCGAGACACCGGAACACCAGACGCGTTTCTCGAAGCGAATAGCCTGCTTCTGGAAGAGGGTGACAGTGCCGTATCGGGCTTCGTTCCCCCAGAGGAACGGATCAAGGGCCCCAAAAGATTCAGGAACGGAGCACAGGTTGGCCCGGAAGCGACGGTCGTTGGCCCCGTCTCGTTGGCCCCCGGTGCAGTCGTCAAAGGGACAGCTACTGTCGGACCAGCAGTCAGTGTTGGTTCCAACGCTGTTGTCTCCGACGCGACAATCCAAAATAGTGTCCTGTGCTCGGGCGCACGCCTCGCCGTCAACCATCCTGTAGAGGATAGTATTATCCCCCGTCAAGCTACCGTTGAGTCCACGTCCGGCGAACGTTACCAGTTTCGTGTCTGCAAAGACGCAGATGTCATGGTCTGTGAGTAAATACATGGACTATTGTGGCGACTACTCGCCCCTAGTCCGCTCGCCATATCGTTGTACTCCCGCTGTTCGGAGCCACCACAACTGGGGAGCGTCTTCCTCCTCACCTTCCACCGGAGCAATGATGCCATCGCGCGCCATTTCAGTCAAGAGCGTCGACATTCGACCCGAGTGAATGCGTTCAAGTTCGCCTTGCTCGATACCGTGGTATTCATTCAATAACTCGTATATGTCGTTCTCGGTGAACGTATCTGCGCTGCTTTTTACAAGAACGCCATTCACAGCGTCTGTCATTACTTCGGTATACGACCAAGGATATAAGAAAAGTTTCCACGATTCGACGGTGTCTGCAGCATAGTCGACCAATTCAGCGTCTGCGGTATCACCGAAGATTGTGTCGTTGTAACGTTGGCACGCGGCAGTCCGACACCGGGTCGGATCGGCCTCAGTTACGTAGTTAATGGCGGTACGTATCGTGTCGCCAGTATCGACGCTATCGTCCACAATGAGTATGTTTCGGTCATTAAATAACTCAGCGCCTCCGCCGTGGCGCAGTCTGACACTCGCGTCAGCACGCCCCGGACCAGTATGTTTCTCAATTTTTAGACTAACTGTCTTAGAGATGCTAAGCATATCTGCGAGGATTCGTGCTGGAACCCACCCGCCACGAGCGATTCCGACGATGGTATCGACTGGATAACCATCATCACGCACTTCACGATGTATTGCAGAACACCAGCTCAGAACATCGGTCCAGTCTACGAGGGTAATCGGGAAAGAATCTGGAAGATCAGGCATAGACACTAGCTCACAAAACAATAATATAAATATATTCGTTAACAGAATGGCAGTGTTCAAATAAGTACGAAAATAATAATTAGCCAACGCTTTTGGGTAGAAGATTGTTGGTCAGTTCTCAGCAGTAGTTGGAAGTAATAGCGGGCAAGGGTGACACGTTCGTGTCACCCGAAAACGATTTTTCCAATCAAGACGTTTGTCTCGGAGCGTCGAGCGCTTCCTGCGGGCACTGGACGCGCCTCTGCCACACCTCGAAGGTCCCGTTGAGATCGACGAGTCTACGTGAAAGCGGGACTCAAAGGCCGCGAACGGGACAGTTGGTCGCGCTCGCGTGGGTCTGCGCGGGCGTTGAACATACCATATTGACAAGCCTCCTGTGTTTATTCTCGCGGATCGTGGCACTGGTAAGCGGTACGTGATCCCAGCGAAAGCCGCCGATGAATCGACGATTCGACTACTGCTGGCTAACCGTCAGCACGAGTCATTAACAGTCTATACCGATGGATTTCGGGCGTATGAACCGCTTGAGGAGGACGACGCATTCACCCGCGAATACGTCGTCCATGGCGACGGTGAGTATGTTGATGGAGACGTTCACGTGAACACCTGCGAGAGCCACGGATCGCTAGTGAGATCCTGGCTCTCGCCCCATCGAGGTATCTCAAAGGATAAACTCACATCGCATCTCAGAGCGTTTCAGCTCCGACGTGAGGTCTTCAGAAAACCAGGAAAAGAAGCTCTAAAAGCATCCTCGAAGCTGCACTATGACTCACCAACAACCTACGCCACAAGAGCGTTAGCCAAAATAACTGTTTTCAAGTCATTTATCGACTCTTTCGAACGATATCCTCGCTTGAAACACAATTTGCTAAAGTATAATTTGTGTCTCGTCAATCATGAATTAGATAGTCTCATACATAGTTATGTATGATGAGTACTCATCTAACGGCGTTATATATTATCTATAGTATTATTTTAACACTACCTGCGGGGAAAGCGGTTTCTTAATACACCGTTATACCAACATAAATGCTATGGAGGCTATGTATGCTCCGTGGCGTAACGAAGTTTTGGACCGCAACTGGGATCCCGGCGACTGTGTTTTCTGTACGCTTCCTTTAGGAGATGATCGTGAGCGACTCATCCTCATACGGGGTGAGGCATCATATCTCGTGCTCAACGCTAACCCGTACAACCGCGGCCATCTACTGGTAGTTCTTTTCGACCATACAGACCGGTTTGACAAGGTAGACCTCGATGTCGCGGCCGAACACACGCACCTGACACAGATTGGAATAGAGGTTATTCGTTCGGTCTACGAACCTGATGGATTCAATATCGGTGCAAATATTGGCCGCGGTGCTGGAGGATCTGTCCAAGGTCACTTTCACACACATATTATTCCTCGCTGGGAAAATGACACAGATTTTCTCCCGACAACGGCTGACTTAACAGTCGTTGAGAGTAAAGTAAGAGATGTATATGAGAATCTGCGGAGCGAACTCCCCAACTACGACCGCGTTTCCGCTGTCGACTTGCCTGACCGTGAACTATGCTTAGAGTAAGCAGCGAATGTGAGAATCACTACGAGAAATAAAAAGATGCGATCAAATTACTGATCGTAAGATAAATTTGCAAATAATTAATTGTGTTTGGGAATTACCGCTAATATTCCTGAACTGTGGCTTTCATTTGTTCCGATCTGTCTCGGACAAGAAACTCGTCGACTGTTCACAAGCTATGAAAACTGTTGTGAGTGCGAGGCGATCCATACAAAACATCCGCAACTGGAGCACCAATTCTTCGGGCTACTCTCCGATACCGAACTCATGTAGAGACTAGTGGATATATTCGAAAGAAAGCGAAGTTGGACGTTGGAGACCAAGTGCCCCACGATATATACCCAAGCGTCATTCGACATGATACAAATGGCTTTGGTAAATCGTTATACGGCTTTTGATTTCACGGTTTCACGGCTCTCTTAATGTTATGACAACATGATCGTTGGCGGTAGTGAGGTCCATCGACCCGCGTGTTATACGCGTGGTAGGTGGGCCGAAAGATGCTATGTTTAATCAACTGTCTCACATTCTCTTTTCGGAGCTTTTTGTAAATCCATCCAGTCACAACCTCTGTCAGCGGTGAGGCTGTATATCATGGATTTTCTCGGTCGTACAGAGAACATCAGGGACGGCTTGAAATTCTGTATCTTTCACAATCATAAACGAATATTCATTCCTTCGAGGAGTCAGCCACAGATTAATTTCAAATATCCCATACGATTCAGAACGGGTTCCCCTGCGAACTGAAATTTAGATCTTACCGCTACTCACCATAGCTCACTGAACTTGAAGATCTACGAATCATATTCCCTCTGGAGATACGGTTCACAAACACGCTCAATACCATCTTGGAAGTTGATTTTCGGTTCCCAGCCAGTCGCTTTGTGGAACTTCGAAATATCAGCACAGGTATCGTGGACGTAGTTATCGAAAGGACACTCAATATACACAGGGTCAACATCAGTTCCAAGGACATCATTGATTATCGCTACCATGTCGTTGAAGCTGTAGGTTTCTTCGGTACCGACGTTGTAAACGCCAGTCAATTCATGATCAGCGGCGAATTCACATGCCCGAGCGACATCTTCAACATGAATGAAATCTCGGGTCTGTGTCCCGTCACCAAACAGTTCTGGAGCCTCGCCGTTGGCAATAGCGTCGGCGAACTGGGCAATAGTATTTGCATAATCACCTTTGTGTTTCTCGTTACCATTGAAGCCCTGATAGACCGAAAAGAAGCGTAGCCCAACCATCGTCATATTATGATAATTGACATAATACTCAGCGTATCGCTCGCGGGCAAGCTTTGAGGCCTCGTAGGCCGTCTGAGGTTCAACCGACATACTCTCTGGAGAGGGTTCGGTTCGGCTGCCGTAGATAGAAGAGGTTGAGGCATATATGACGGTGTCACAGCCGTGCTCACGCACGCGTTCAATGGCATTGACGAATCCTTCGACATTAACGCGGCAGCCGCGTTGAGGATTAGCTTCGTGCATACCTCTTGATGAGTAAGCTGCAAAATGGAACAGTACATCCACATTCGCTGGGAATTCATCATCAATAACAGACGCTTCAATAAATTCTACTGATTCTGAGAGGTTCTGAGGCGTGCCAAGATAGGTATCGTCGACAACAATCACGTCGTTATCGTCGACAAGGTGATTACTGAGGATTGAGCCAATAAACCCCGCGCCGCCGGTGATGAGAACGCGCTGGTCATGCATATATAGAAATACGTGTTGTCGTCTTACATCACTGCTTTGTTCCTCTTACCGACAAGCCTGCATCTCCTTCAGTTCACCATCGCACCCGTTTCCTCCAATTGTTATTTGTATCCCGCCGCGCTCCAGCAACACTATCTGCTTGAAGTCATACTCGGTGCCATCCTCTAACCGTGAAATCGTAATAGTTGAGAGTGACACGGTCCGACAGATTTTGCACCCTTGCCGCACTTCAACAGCCGTATGATCAAGTGGAACACGGTTGGCTCACTGCGAGTGATCAACAGTCACATTTTCAACGACACGCTTAACGAGATTAATTCCCATTTTCCGTTCGCGTTAGACCGACTGTTCAAGCAACGATATTTTAAAACCACTTTGACGTATCGATGGCATATATGTCACACGAACAGATATGCGTGGGCATCGTCGGGCTTGGGTACGTGGGGTTGCCGTTGGCGCTGGCGATGCACGACGCCGGTTTTGATGTCGTTGGCGTCGATGTCAATGCCGACAAGGTCAAACGCCTCCGCGGCGGCAAGTCGACAATCAACGATGTCTCCGACGAGGAGGTCCGAACCGCGGCGGTCAACGGACTCACTTTCACTACCGACTACGACCTTCTCTGCGACGCCGACGGCGTCTCAATATGCGTGCCTACACCGCTCCTGAAGACCGATACGCCCGATCTCTCATACGTCCTCGACGCCACAGAACGCCTCGCGCCCGTCGTCGCGGACGGCTGTACGGTCATCCTCGAGAGCACCGTCTACCCGGGCGCCACCGAGGGCGCCCTCGCGGATATACTCGCGGAGAATGGCACCACCGTCGGCAAGGACCTCTACCTTGCGTTCTCCCCGGAGCGCATTGACCCCGGTAACGAAGAATACAGTCCCACGGACATCCCGAAAGTCCTCGGCGGCGTCACTGACGAGTGCGGCGACCGCGCGCAAGCTCTGTACGAACCAGTCTTCGACAAAGTCGTACGCGTTGACTCCGCGACTGAAGCCGAGTTCGTCAAGCTCCTCGAGAACACGTTTCGCGCGGTTAACATCGGTCTCATCAACGAACTCGCGCAAATCGCCCATGAGCTTGACATCGACATCTGGGATGCCCTCGATGCTGCCAAAACGAAGCCGTTCGGCTACATGTCGTTCTACCCGGGACCAGGCCTTGGCGGCCACTGTATCCCCATCGACCCGTTTTACCTCTCTTGGAAAGCTAACGAACAAAATGTAGACGTGCGCTTCATCAACCTCGCAGACACTGTCAACCGCGAAATGCCCCAACATATCATACAGCGGGTGGTCCGACAACTCAACGGTCACGGCACTGCACTCTCAAACGCAAATATTCTTGTTGTCGGTGCCGCTTACAAATGTGATGTCTCCGACACACGCGAGTCGCCAGCCATCGACATTGTTTCCGAACTCGACAGCTGGGATGCAACTGTCGACTATCATGACCCCTACGTTCCGAATCTCGAAGTCAGCAATACTATCTACGAATCCGTTCCTCTCTCCGATGATCGACTCCGTGACGTCGACTGTGTCGTCGTTGTCACTAATCACTCAACTCTGGATATCGATCGTATAGTCGATAAGGCCTCGTTTGTCTTCGACACGCGGAATGCCACAAGCCACCGCGACGACGATCATGTCGTACGCCTATAACAACCCAGAGTCAATAGACTAACCACCTCGGGATGGAATTAAAAAATATGCCGACTGCACTCGTCACAGGCGTCGCTGGGTTCATCGGATCGAACCTCGCTGACACACTACTTGATCGTGGCTACCATGTCAAAGGAGTCGACAACTTTACCACAGGTCGCGAGCAAAATCTTAAACCGTTGCGAGACGTCGACTTTTCGTTCCAGGAGGCCGACATCCGGGATGCTGATGCGATGGCCGATGTCACCGAGGGTGTCGACTACGTCTTCCACCAAGCCGCTGTCCCCTCCGTGCCACGGAGTGTTGACGATCCGATCACGACAACTGCTGCGAACTGTACCGGTACAGCTACTATCATTGACGCCGCGCGAAACGCAGATGTCGACTCCGTCGTCGTCGCGTCCTCGTCGTCTGTCTACGGCCCCACTGAACAGCTCCCGAAAATTGAGTCGATGACAGAACAACCGAAGTCACCATACGCGCTCTCAAAACACTACACAGAGAAGCTCGCGCTACAAGCCAGCGACCTATATGACATCGACACCGCTGCGCTTCGGTATTTCAATATCTTCGGACCGCGTCAGGATCCTGACAGCGACTACGCCGCTGTTATCCCAAAATTCATTTCTCTGATGCTTGACGGGGACCGCCCAGTCATTTACGGAGATGGCAACCAATCTCGGGACTTTACATTCATCGACAATGCCATCCAAGCAAATATCCTCGCCGCCGAAAGTGATGTTTCCGGTGAAGTATTCAATGTCGGCTGTGGTGGTCGCGTCACTGTTAATGAACTTGTCGAAACTCTCAATGTACTCCTCGGTACGTATATTAATCCCATCTATGACAATCCACGACCCGGCGATATACGGCACACTCATGCTGACATATCAAAAGCTGAGAAACTCCTCGGGTACGATCCAACCGTTGATTTCAGGGCAGGCTTGGAACAGACTATTTTATATTATCGTAGCGATTGAAGTTTGAATATTTACTGCCACTGGTCCTCAATTCACACACTATGTTGCATCGGCAATTTATATAACATTCATAGGCTCGTGGCTTGTAATGTGGTGACCCCGTAGCGATCATGACCTCGACATCGACGATATTTCTCTCATTGAGTAGTTGACTATAGCAGCCACGATGATCTATGGCTTTTCTC
>LKMJ01006153.1_pt1 | contig 11304 bp, 10 predicted proteins | sample 643391 | NCBI WGS metagenome assembly LKMJ01 (sample SAMN04112250, study PRJNA286221) | soda lake metagenome | biome: soda lake; feature: Kulunda Steppe; material: water; isolation source: sample PL-Br10 brine of Picturesque Lake | place: Russia: Kulunda steppe | collected 2010-07
CGAGCGCGCTGATCAGATAGCAAAGCATGTGGCCAAACATCCTGAAGTTGCTGACACTGGTTTAAAAATGGCAGGGCATGAAGGTAACCCTTTTCACAACATCATTTGGCTTGCAACCTCCACGGATAATCCAAACACACATCCTATTATTGACAACGGTTATCAATCCCAACCTTACCATCCCCATATGCGCTACCTCCCCAACAAACGCGACGCGCTACAAGCACACATGCATAAGGTCCACAAACTAGGCAACGCGCAAACTGATACCAGCTACTACACCTACTACCAGAATTTAATCAAGAATAAGAGTGCCCATAGCAAAATAAGCAATGCTTTCTGGTCTATACCTGGCATCTCTCACAAGGAAAAAGAGACAGTGATTGAACACCGGTCTGGCACGATCTACAACAAAAAACACGCTGTCCGTTTCAAGCAGTCCAACAGCCTTAGTTGCCCCATTTGCTCCTGCCAAGACAGTGCAATTTACACCCTCTCAGGGTGCCAGCATCCCATCATTAGAAATATGGTGACCGAACGCCACAATATCGCAGGCAGACTTATAACAAAAGCCATAAGTGAAGGTTCCCCAGGATCCTGTCTTGTATCCACAGATGTGGGCAGTGCTGACAAGCATCGTATACAAAATCTTCAAATATCTGTGACAGCAGAATCCAGAGTTCCTCCGACTTGGATTTTTGCTATAAACCACATGAAGAGATAGGTTCACTTCTCTCCCTGACGCCATTTTGGTGACTCCAAAGAAAACATGCAGTATCAATTCCCAAAATCAACAGAACCATCCCAATGATCAAGGCCTTACTTTAAGGAGTGGAAGGAGTGTGGTTTTTGGGTAGGGGGCAGGATTCTTTAGCGGCAGCCACCGCAGCTGGAGGCAGATCCCCATCACCAGCCACAGCTTACCGGCCTAGACAGACTCGCCCCGAGAACCTCCCTTGGCAGCCTCGTACCACCCATCTCATCGAGATCAAGTACTGTGAAGACACTCGCCCTGAGCAGCAGCTCCAAGCTGCCCATGCTCAACATGGTTATCTTAGACGCAGTATTGCAGGAGACAATGTTCTTCATGTTATTTTCTTAGGTGTAGGGGGTGTTATTTTAAATAACTTATTTACATTCCTCACACTTTGGTTCCTCTGAAGAGTCTCGGCCTTGATTTGCAAAGAGTCAAGAAACTTGCTTTCAAGCTTCATGCTCATTCTGTGCACTATGCTCATAACCTTGTTCAGACCAGCTGTTCTCTTGAGCATTCTCCCCACCTTCAAACCAATCAGGAGAGGTCTGCTAGCTTGTCTGCCTGCAACCCTCCTGATCCCACTGACCCCCCTTTTCTTTTCTGGTGAAGGGGCCTTTCTTCCCAAGTGGCCCCTTTTCCTTACTTGATGTGAGGAGCTTTTTGCTGCTTGCGTAGTTTCTCTTTCTTTTCTTTCTGACCATACATCGAGGCTCAGCTCTCCACAGGCTGTGGAGGCTGTTTGTAGGAGTTACCCATGGGCAGTTGTTGGTGTTTGGGCTTCATGTGCCTTAAGACTTTGAGCCAGAGGCCTAGGAAGTTGACTCTAAGGGCTATGCTGAGAGGGGTGCCCTCTGCGGGAGGAGCAGCCTTTAACCATTCCCCTTACGACCAGTGCGCTGCTCAAATTGACATGTCATCCCAAGGTCCTGATGATGGGAATTGTTCTTTGCATGCTATTGCCTTAGAAATAGGGCGATATATGACTTCATAATCAGCCTTTGCTGTGCTCTGTCCTTGCCAGTTTCAGTTCTGTAATCTTGCCAGCCGCAAAGATGTACATGTTTTTTGCAACATGGGGCGCATGCTCAACGGTGAAAATAATCCATAAGGTCTGAGACGCAATGGCAAATTTTGTCGTGCCGTTGAGAGAGGAATTTAAAGATAGTCTGACCTGGCGACTCGCCTCGGAGGCATGCACCATATCAGGGGCCTCCACAGAAAAAGACTGAAAAGAAGGGAGGAAAAGGGACACACATTTCTTTTTGTTAGCATCAAACTCTGCCATTTCATCTAGGACATTATGGACTATTCTCTGGCTGGCGAAGACCAGCAACAAACCTATCAGCCTAATGGCCAGGGTGGCGATTAACCCTGACTTGTAACTTTCTGAGAGAGCACACAAACAAGTCTTGACAGAAAAATGAACATGCACCTCATCTTGAACAGCAGCACAAGGGCACAAGAGCACTTGTCAGAATGTATATCTCCAATGGGCCAAAGAGAGGATCCCACCGCGAGAGGGTGTGCATACAAAACATAACCTGCTCACACTCTCCATAACATGCTCAGGGAAGTCAAGGTGCAAATAGCTAGTTGGCATTAGAGGTGCACCCCCATTCCACACGCAAGTGTGTAAAATTATATTGAAGATCTAAGAGGGGAGAGGCAAAACAAGAATGATTGGTCACAAGTTTGTTGTCGCTTCCGAAGGGTTCATATCAGCATTGTCCCCCCGCCCTTTTTTATCATCCTAAGCCTCAGGTCAGCAGTGGAATCTGAGTAACAAATAGGGTGCCCTGCAAGAAGGCTTGTTTACATGTGTCGCAACCCGAAATCCCTCAAAGGGGCGCGAGATGCCCCAAGCCCGACATATCTTAGCCCGAGGTTGAAGCTTGAGTTCAGCTTGAAGGACCGTATCTTGCAAAACTCATGGTTGTTTGGCTGAGTGAACCACTTAACATAGAGAACGTGTGCCCAAACGGGAAGAGCCTCAAGCTACACATCTGAATAAAACTTGCAAAGCAAGGAATGGGCACTTTATTTCAAGAATGAGCATGCCAGTGCTAGTTTAAATAGAAGTACAACCTGCAATGCATTTTTAAAAACTCAAGAGGCAATACTGCTAGTCTTAAGCAAAGTTATTGCATTTATCAAGCAGTGAAGGTGGTGCACACGTGCATATGGGCATGTGTGCGTGTACGTACATGCGGTCTGAGCTGTTGTACAGGAAATAGAGGATTCAAAGCCCTTACAATATAGAACACGTCAAAACAGGGAGGAATGGTACAATGGCACAAGTTGTGCCTGCAGTGCACGAGCGCGACAAAGAGGGCATTCTGGCTTTTCGCCACACCACTGTGCTATACACGCCCAGCAGAAGACGTGGCCGCATGGGGTGGAGGTGGGATTGGTGCGAGAGGACAGACAAAGGGGACACTGCCGTGAGGAGGGAGGTACTTGAGGCTGCACATTCATCCCTTCCTCTCTAACGTTTTTATCTTGTACTCTTCTGTGGCTCTGATGTTGGGGGCCACCTGGGGTCACAGAGCAGGAGGTAGACGACGATGTTATTTATTTTGGGGGGAAGGGTCTTGCCTGCAAACACACAATCTGTATGAAGATTTGTGCTATTCTAAAGCAACAAGGACATGCCCATGCACCTTCCTCATTGAAGCACTTTGCCGAGGTGCTTTTTTGCCGAGCGAACTGCCAAGGTCGGTGAAACATTTGGAGCAAGTCAACACAGAGTCAACGCAAATACTTTGCCGGGTTAAAAGCTAGCCATCATCCAAGCACACCTTTGGGTAAAGCTTCGAGGTCCTCTGGGCCACTTGTTTCCAGCATCTTTGCATGTGAAACTACGCCTGGTGGTGCAAAGAAATGGAAAGCCCATTTGAGCGTCAGTCCAAGACTATGCAAGATAAGTGAGGACAGTAGTGCTGGCCTCAGGCAAGGTGGCTCAGGCACCGTGGCAGACTGGCAGGCCAGCGTTGCGTGATTAGCACAGGAACTTGTTTTAATATGTGCAAAATACGCGGGGAATTCATAGGTTCAGGTCCAATAGCTTAAGAATTCAAGTCATCTGTCGGTGCAAGCAGACAAGACACACATGGACAGCTCCCTGTTAGCATGGAATGCTCAGCCACAGCTGCCCTTGCAACAAAACAACGGTTGCCAAGTATAGCAGCACCTGCCCCTTGGAGTGCTCCTAGCCGCCTGCATGCGGCCAGGACGCATGCCTCTTACATGCAGCCAGTCACGCACAACACATAAAAGCTGTCCACACTCCCCATGCGTCACAAGTGCGCCAAAGCCTGGGGCAGTACCAGGCTCACCTCCTGGGCCGTACGCATCTCCCAGGACTTGCCCAGACGCATGCAGGGCTACCTTGCGCAGATGCAGTGCTGCGTTGAGTGCCAGATGGCACAAGAGGATTGCGCCGAGGGTCCAGTAGGAGGTGCGCCTGCTAGTGCGCACAGAGTGAAGCATGGACAGCAGTATTGTTGGAAGATGGACTCATGCCATCCATGGGTCCATGACTCAAAAGACCGGGAAGCCATCCCAGCATCTTGAGGGCTACTCTGGTTGCTGAGCATAGCAGTAAAGCATTTGTCCTTGCCTTGCCTCGCCAGGAGAAAGGAAGCTGCTACTGTTTTCAAGCTACCATCCTTAAGCAGCATGACCATGCATGTCCCACCAGGTTGCCTGATGTATGCAGGCACGGCAATTAGGCCTGGAGGTGGGGCGATGAGCCTCTAGATGTGCTCAATGGCATGCAAGCTTTGTACCATGCACCAGACGACAGCAAGCCATCTAAAACAGCCAAGACCTTCCAAGGCCAAGGATCAGGGTTGTATTATCCAGAGACAGGGCATGTAGCTCTTCCATTAGACAGATTTTGGCACGGGCCCAAGAAACTGACGAGCTGGCCTGGGGCTGCAGGCAGGGCAGACTTCACCAGCCACTCATGATGCGCGCAATATCTGTCGCACACCCAGGACGCAGCCCCGCGGTCGAGGGGCGCCCTCTTGCGCTCGCCCAAACACCCCAGCTTCCCTCGCTCATGCATGCACTCACTGCTGCAAGGGGCGCGCGATGGATGCAAACCGCACGCCCGCAAGCCGCAGCGGTAGCTGGTAGAACACGCCCCAGAGATAGAAGAGCGCAAGGTGCAAGCGCATGCCGTGGGTGCTCAAGGCGCGCGCCCCAATGAACAAGGCTGGGCCCCATGTGGCAGCCAACCACTGCCTGGCTTGCCATGCACGAAGCGCAGCCCATGCCCTGACGCCGGCTACTCGGCCAGGGGCCGGGTCATCGCGCAGGCCAGAGATGCCGCCGAGACGGCTGGCATCTTCCACGGAGCTCCCTGGGCCGCAGCTGAGCCCACCCCTCCCACAGTGGCTTGGCTGCTGCCCGGGCGCCTCGCAGCGCCCGCCATCCTCGCACGCAGTGCCTAGGGCATCGAGAGCGCTGCTCGCTCTTTCCGCAAGGTAAGGGCCCTGCGGCAGCGTGCACACCACACAAGGGGAGAGGCGCGCGTGTGACGCTCGGAAGGTCGCATGCGACTTGTAGTGCTGTGCTGAGAGTGCGGAAGTGGGGCGCGCATGGTGTGATGCAGTAGGTTGGAAGAAGAACCATGGGCACATTTTACTAGTGGAATGTGTTTATGATGGAGGAAGCCTGGAGGAGTACAGCCTCCAAAACAATTCCTTTCCCTTGGCCATCCAGGTGGTGTCACCCTCACCAAGGATTGCAGGAGCACAAGAGCAGCTCTGCGCGGCACGCTGGGCAGTTGGCCATCCCCTGCAGGCAAAAGCCGTAGTTTGCAGCCAGCCTTAAGAACAAAGTGCAAGGAAGCCCAAATTTGCCAACTTCTGAGGGTAGTGACAAGGCTGCTGTCGTGCACGCCCATACTGGCCAGCCGTCAAGATCTTGCCTGAGATTAAGACCAAATCTGCACGACCAGAATTGCGAAGGAAATTTCGAATCACATGCAGTAGCTGACCACGACCAGTTGGTCGCATGACTTGCAGCGTACCTGTGACTTGCAGCACATTGCAGTATTCCTCTCCGAGCGTTTGTAGGCCACAGCCAGTTGTTAAGCCATGGTACAGCAGCTGCGCCAGAAGGCGCACTTCTCTGCAGGGTTAAAAGAGTTTATGTATTCCATTGAGTACCAGCCTTGGGAGAACGCTTGGAGACCCGCAGACTTGGGCAGATAGACCATGCCAGCAGGTTCAATAGGTGCATACCTTTCGTGCTGCAAGGCAGGGAAGACGCCAAGGACCGTCTGCGACAGGTCCAGGCATCCTTCCAGAAGTTGCTTGAAGTAAATGTCATCCTACGCGAGAGGGAGGAACAATATGCACGAGCACCAAACTTCCATCAGGCTCGGGCAGACTCAGAAAAGAACAGGCTCCTTGTCTGCCACCTGTACCAAGGGAGCAGTGCTTGTTGCAGATCTTGAGTACATGCAGCGTGACTGCCTGCATAAGATCTGCATCTGCTTTCCCATCCTAGCAATATCTGCATTCTCCCCGAAAGGATCAACCCCCACCTTCTGGGCGCCCCTGATTATGTCAGGAGGGCTCGCTGGCAAGAGCCTCAAACCAGTCCTTTCGCATGGCTGCATCTCCATGCATACTACTGCGTCACAGGATAGTAGTTGAATACGCAATCAATTAAACCTGAGAATGTGCCATATGTTCAAAATATAATGGGTTTTTCCTTTAAGTATGCCGTGGTCGTGCCCGCCAAGTACGACGAGGTTTTCGAGCGCCTGACTCGCCCTCAGGACACGAAGGAGGTCCTAGATCTGTATGGCATGGTCACTTGGTTCACGTAAGTGCAATGGGGTACATCCTGTTGGCTCCAATGCTGTGGAGGGAGGTCTGTGAGTGCCCCTACTTTAGGCTTTTGGCCCTTTAGTTTTTTTGCCACAATTTTCTAGACATCTGGATGAATATGCTTCTGTGAAACCAAATTACAGGCCCGGAGACGTTGAAGTTAGAGATGGGCACCAGGTTTTCTCTTTTACATTCTCAGAGCGGGTGAGGATTGACACAGCACCAATATATAAGTAAGAAACATGAATACACTGCATGCCACTCAAACTTTGAGTCAAAGTTATGCATCTATTTGCTGTCACAGGTCCCAATTCTTTTTGGGCTCACCCACACAGATGTCGTCTTGACCGCAGAACAAGAGGTAGGCTGAGCACATCATTAAGTTGCCTTGCTAAACTAGCATTGTGCCTTACAAGGCACCCTGAACAAACTATCATGTCTGCATAGGCTGCGAGTAAGTGTCAACGGACGCAGGAAGCACTAGTCATTCAGCGACAGAATTTCGTGAAGAGCATGCGAGGTCTATGCCAGAATAAAGGTCGACCAATAAGTGCAGCATGTATCTTTTGTCATGGTGTTAAGCATCTTTAATGTGACTTGAAATTTAGCCGCAAACAGAAAAGAAGGCTCCATTAGTCTCAGGCATTTTGCAAGTGTACTCCCTTGCTTTCCAGGCACGATCCTGACAAGATGATGGGGGCATGTTGCTAATTGTCATTAGTGACTGTTTTTGGCGAGGGCTCTAAATTCTAAAAGGGTGTTAAGGGCAGAATGCTAGCCTGCAAGGATGTATGCAGCAATTTTTTTTTCGATTTTTTTGCTGTGGACAAAATGGCCTTACATTTGCGCTGTGGACATTACCTTTTTAAGTGCTGTTGGATTAGAGAGTACGCCAGGTCAGTTCGAGGTTCTATTCGTGAATACCAAATTAATCGCGTGTTTTGACGCTGTGAACCTCCCAGACCAGCGCTGTTTACATCCCTGCTAGCTTGCATGCACAGGTAAATGAATTACTGTGCAAAACTTTGAATTAGGGATGATGGTCATAAACTAGCCCAGTTTGTTTGAAAAGCTGACCAAATCATGAATTGATTGCATGCAGGTCCAGCCCCACAAGCGACGGCTTATCTATAGGTCATCAACCAAGATGCTTAAGCTCTGCAAGATAAGGTCTTTCCACTCCACTGGTGACCCAGAGGCTACAAGAGTTGAAGAGGAGCTGGTAAGATTTAAAGCACTGTTTTTCTGCCATAACTGGAGGGCCCACTTCAAGTTTCTTATGTGAAGCAACAAGCAAGAGGGCACAGGAAGCTTGTGTAGGGGCAGACGTCAAAGAGAGGTTTGCCCGGTAGCTCTCCTTCCTCACAACCCTGTTGGCATCTCTGCTGTCACAAACTCATACCTTTTCTATTCAGTAAAATCTATTGCTGGGCCCCAGCTTGTGCCACGCCTTTGCTCCGCGCATGCAGAAATTCACATGCCCTTGGATGATGAACTGCGTGATAGAGCCTCCTGCAAGGGCCACGCATAAGCTTCACATGGATAACTATCACAAACTTTTTAAACCAGCAAATAAATGACATCCTGTCGCTGCAATCCTCTGAAGATTGATGACATCCTTATGCTTTGAAGACCAACAATGTGTCATTGATTTACGGATATGATCGACGTATCAAAAAGCTGTTCGTCATCGCAATACCAAATGGGTAGGTGCCTTTCTTACGCCCCTAATGGAGTTGTATCCCTTACACCTGTGATGTTTGGATGTGCGCTTGTGAAGAGGCTCAGACTCAAGTGTATCTCCTCTTTGGATGGTAAATTTTACCATTTGTTCTTTGCACCCCAGGTCTATTCACTCCCTTTTTCCCAGATGCTTCACACAGACTGCTTTATGCATTGTATGATGAGACTATGTTTATTTCTTCAAGTGCCACTACAAGACTATCAGAATATGATACCTTTTTTCTCTGGAGGTGATGCCGGCTCACCTAGCACTGTGAACAAGTTAAGTTACAATGGGTTTAGACCTTCAGCCAGATGGGTTGACTGCTGGGCTTGCTGAGCACTGGCAGCCTGACAAAAAAAGCCAGTCTCAGAAAGAAAAAGAAGTGATTTGTATGTCTGCTCCAAGAGAGACAATTTCACATCCTCAGCACTGATATTGTCAAGAAATTACTTGATAAAAAGCTCCTGTGTCTCCAATGGAAATTGTATCAGCCCCAGTAAAATCAGCAAGTTGTTCTGCATATCTACTTCTCAAGTAGCACATTTCCAAGCAAGGGCATAAATAAGGACATGTTTTTGCAAGACGCTGAGCACATGTATCATTGAAGAATAGCGAAGTTCTTCTCTCACCTGGCAAATTCACAAATCCATAACTGAGCCAGCACATGGAACATCACAAGGGAATTCTAAACAATTTACATCCATAGTGCAAACGGCGCACACAAAGTCGTTCTGCCAGTACATAGTGAGTCGAAATTTCAGTTTAAGTCTCAATTTTAGTACAAGTGAACAGAAAATTGAGTTTTAAAATGCTCACTCACCCAATGCCCTCCCGGCTCCTCCTTCGTCAAAGCTCGGCTTCGCAGCTGCCCATTACTTTGACAAGACATGCACCATGCAGGATGTCAAATACTGCCTGTCCCAGAGGAGGTCATAATTGGAGGCCCATAAACTCAAGGCCGCGCAACCTGCTAGGATGCCCAAAGGCACAGGAGAAGGAGCAAGAAAGCGAGATCGTCTTTGGGAAGCCGCAAGTTGGAAAGGAGATATACGAAGCTTTTGCTGCCACGGCACGTACGTGCAGTGCTTGCTTTATGCTGTGCAAGCAACTTGCGCAACAATGCTAGATCGAGATAGAATGTGGCCTGTCAAAGACATGTTTTTTACTGCCTGCCTTTAATGTTCAGGAAAGGAATTGTTGGCTGAGCTGGAGAAGGGCGAGCTGGGCATGGACTCAGTCATGGCTGCACTCCACCTGGTATGTCCTATGCCCAGATTTCGAGGCTCAGGGCATGACCCTTTGCATTGCCAGTACAAGGCTTCAAGATTATTTCAGTACACAGACGGGTTATACGTATGGTTCATATTGCCATGTTTCATATTGCCATGCTCTTCAGGCGTCTGAGGACGACGCGATAAAGACTCGCACACACATCCCCTTACCAGTGGACTCGTTTTCTAAGCGCCTAGACAGCCTTGTGGTGGTGAGTCAATCTGTGGCTTGTAGCCCCATAGCTGCACTGAGGATGCAGAGTTGCAACTTGAGACTAGTGCGCTGCGCGTGGAGCACTAGGTTAGGGCGACTTAACTAATTATGACCATACACTTGCACTTTAGCAATGTGCACAGCGTAGCGAAAGGTTGCGCTTTTTGTTCTCGATACACTTCTTCTACAGAGCATGGTGTGTTGGGGAACTTCTGGCCAGGTGCAGGGGGTGGCTCTAGTCCACTAGCCGGTAATCCAAGGTGGATAAGCTACCACAATGAGCGTTCTCGTGGCCGGGGGAAAGCAATAGAAGAATGTCAATTTGGTCAAAATCAAGCATCCAACATTTTGTAGAGTATTAAAACATGCTTCTTGACATGCTTTTAGTATAACGATTGTTGAGTAAGTAGCACTTTGCTGGGATGTTGAGAGGACAGAAAAGCGTGCACTTGTTTGGCAAAGCCTCAGTCACGGGGCTGCTTCCGTTAAAGTTCAAGGTGGCCCGCCCGGCGCACCCCCTCAAACTTTGGCTTCCCCCCAGATATTTTGTTCTGGAAGGCCTACAGTGTCAGTAGGCCGGGAGAGGGCGTGGTTGGCATAGTATAAACTTGTCCAACGAGTTTTGGGAACAGGGGCAGGTTGGCCAGGCCCAGCCAGCACACGGCCTGGCCTTAAACTGGGCATGAGCTCCTCGCACAACCTTTTGACCAGGCGTGCCGAGTTCTAATGGCTGCAAGTGCAGCGTGCAGTCAGAACAGCCTGAAAATTCAACTGTTAAGATTTGACTCTGCCAGCTGGGCTACAAACCCCAGATTTTCGGACCGCTGCCCAATGGCGCAGGTTCGCTCAGCATGCCTTTCTGTGTTTTTTTCTCGGGGATGGGGGTGGTGGTTGGTCCGAGTGGCAAGTTTGCACTTGCAGGACCATTGAAACTCGGGATTGGGTGGACGTTTTATCAGCGATCCAAGTTGCAATGTGATGTGTATGATGTAAATGATTGGCAGTGTAGCAGTAGGCTCTACTGTCAGGACGTGCTTCACCAACTTTTCAGCGTCGCTTGTAATGCATCCTTTACTTGTCAATAACTTAAAGTGCAAACATAGAGGACTTCAAACTTGCAAAACTTTCAAGACAGGTCTTGCCCAAAAATTGTTCCTGTAAGAGTACGTTACTGCACGCCTGGGGAAACTTATGGTAGTAGTACCCAAGCTACCCCAGGGTTCCATTCTCACCAAGGATGTAAACAACGAATTTTTTGAATTTTTTCGCTGTGAACAAAATGGGTTAAATTCGCGCTGCGAACGATTTGCCTTTAAGATACGGTTAAATTTGAGAATACAGGGGGGGGGTGCTGGCGGCCACAGCCCCACTCAGGGACGCTCTCTTATTCAGTGTCGCTGCGTTTTTTGCATGATTAAGAAAGAAATTATATTAATCTAATGCAGTTTTAGCACGTCCACTCTAATCATCATCACTGAAGTCCTCCCCAC
>LKMJ01006154.1_pt1 | contig 11304 bp, 7 predicted proteins | sample 643391 | NCBI WGS metagenome assembly LKMJ01 (sample SAMN04112250, study PRJNA286221) | soda lake metagenome | biome: soda lake; feature: Kulunda Steppe; material: water; isolation source: sample PL-Br10 brine of Picturesque Lake | place: Russia: Kulunda steppe | collected 2010-07
AATTGATCGACCTGGGACAAGAGATCGGCCTACTCAGGGACTGGGAAGACGGTCCTGTGGATTACCGAGTTGTCTCTCAGTACACTTCCAGAAAGGGGATCGAGAAGACGCTGAAGAAGAAGTGGAAAGAAAACAAAGTCAAAGAGAGGTACAGCAAGATGCAAAAGGCATGTCGAAAGTACGCTCAGGAAGAGGTGGGTAAACAGACACAGCTGAGTGAGTTCTGAGACTCTTCAACTACTTTCCCCTCCTACTCTCCCTCGTTTGTTCCTTCACAAACAACTCGCCGCAGTATGGTTCAGGAAAGCATCGACTCTAGATCTTCGTCGACGCGCTCGACCACGGAGAAATGAGCACCGCGGGATTTGTACTGAACGATCTGATTCGGTGAGAACGTGTGCCGAGTTACTGACCGATACGCGCATTGCATCTTGTACTAACCTACCTACCAAATTTTGGATAGATGGTTCTGTTTCACTGTATTCGGTGGGAGCCTTAGCTGATAGTAGGTCTTTCAAGTGATCGTCACAGGCAGCGAGTAGGTAGGGTCGTTCACTGAAAGGTTCACAGTTATAACTAATGACACCGATCCAATGGGTGTATTTTAACACAAGGTTATGTACTAAACCGCAATTTTTAATCCAGATCCCGACATTTGAGTGTAGACGGGACAGGTCGATCGTACCGACCATACAATCCCGTCCTCAAAACCAATGACACCCAATACAATCCCCCTGCTTCGTGTCCTGTTGCGAGAAGGAAGCTCGGAAACAGAACGACTCCTCGTTGATTTTGTCCGGGATAAACCAGGCCATGCTGCTCATGTCAGAAGCGTCCTCCAAACATCATTAGAAGACATCGCTACTCAACCGGATCCGACCGTGCCCGCCGACGCGTTGTTGACATTCACACGTTGTTATCCCGAGGAGGCATCCGACCTGTTTGGATCATTGGTACGGCTAACTGATCACACGAATTCCCAGGTTCGCCGCGAAGCAATACGGTGTCTTGGGTATCTTGGTGGAATTAGTCCGACCGATCGAGAACTCACCACGGATGTGTTGATTGATGCTCTCAATGACGACAGCCTCAACGTAAGACACGCAGCGACGTGGGGGCTAACAAAACTCGGCGTCGTGGCCCCGACCGTTATGGCGCAACATCGCTCCGAACTGGTCCAAAGATTAGAGTTTGGAAAGAATCCATCCCGGACTTCCCGAGAAATCCGTAGGAACACCGTTGAAGCAATGGCTGCGATTGCCCCCGATTCGAGTGCTGTCGATGCTCTCCGACCTGCGACAATCCTCGCTGACGATCAGACCAAAATCAAGGCTGCCGCGTGGGCAATCCAACACTGTGCCCTCGATTGTGCGTTCGATCCCAAAGTCGAGGAAACTACTGACCCACACGCAGATCATGGTCTTATCGGCCCGCTCACACAGACGTTGGAAGCACAGGCTCAGAGAAAAAATGGTGATTTGAGTGTCGCAGCGACAATTGCGATTGGAGTAATCGCATCTTCGAATGATAGCATCCTCACGACCTTAGTCGAGGATCACGCTGACAGACGTGCTCACGCAGCACAATGGATACTCGGTCACAGACGACCATCTACTAAACCACACGTCGATCTTGACACCGACGCTAAAAGGTGGACATTACAGGTCGGGTCAGCTGATGGGGAAGTGTCTGGCACAACTGTCGGTATCCCGTATGAAATCAACGATCAGTACGATACTGATCTTTACAGCCAGGAAGTAACGCTGGCTCTCCAAGGCGACTCAGTGTCAATGTCGAGTGTAACGCAACTGCACCCCGATTCGAACGAGATCAAAATGGGGCGGTGCCTTCGTGAAAATATTGGCGTCGATGCAGGAGATACAGTCACAATCCAAAAGCACGAGACAGTCCCCGCTGAGGCGGTGAAACTTATACTTCCCTACGATTCACCAATCGCTATCGAGGGTCAGACTACTGACGCTGAGGAGCAAGAAGACGAAACCCTCGAGTCTGCACAAAGAATGACGCATACAGAATTACGTTCGATCCTGTCAGAACAACGCCTCCGACGCGGGGATTTCCTTGGTATTAATGTCCTCGTCAACGGTCCAGAACCTGCCGATATTGAAGATAGACGCTGTTTACGTCGGATATCGATGAGCGATGAGTATCAGTTCGATGTTTTGCCGATTCTTGTGGTATCAGCTGAACCCGCCGAAGCGAATAAAATCACTTCAGAAACGACCATTCGCATCAGTTATAGTGACATACTCACAACCAGTGAGTGGATAAGCAACGATCAGATTAAGAACGTCACGCCACTCGTGAGATTTCCAGATCATTAAAAATATTCGGGATGAGGCCCGTCGGATGAGATTCGCCCTGGCGTATTCGACTAGTTTAAATCATTGCAATGAACTAAAGCGACAGTTTGATATAGCCGGATTCGAATTGCTAAAACCGAAATGGACATCAACCGATTCATTGAGCGCTCTACGGCGCACGACCGGGACGTTGATCCATCTAAGCTTCGGGAGCTTGTTCGAAGTGCTCCTTCGCTCTCACATGCCCGTGAAGAAATGCGGGAATTCGTCTGGAATCAGTCTGTTGCAGACCGCATCGTCCAAGAAATCGTCTTGGAGGATGACACGGTCGATCGGGAAGATTTCGCCGCGCAGATGCCTCTTGTTGCCCCACAAACTGAAAATGCTGGACTCAATGGCTTCAAAACGGGTGATTTGAGCTTTGTTGGGGAAAGTCGATTTACAATTTGCATTAAATCGGAAAAAGAAATTCCCCGCATAGTCCGTGAAGTGTACGAATTTATTGGGCTATACGATGATGGGACGGTCGCGGCCTGTTGGAAGGAAACGGATTCAATGCCGATCGCCGAGGAAAAACTAGACGAACTCGAAACGGTGATCGATGCGTTTCCGAACACGCATACGGACGCATCGAATGCTGAAACACGCGGGAGGATTATCTAAGTCGGTCTTTTGTCGAGCCGGCTCTGTGTCTAATAGGCAAGCAGTTGTGACCCAGAATTTAATCACGAAGATTCACAGAAATTGAAACAGAAAGGTGAGGTGTACGAACCGGTGCAACTACCTCCATACGACATGAGGTATTGCTCCGGAAATTGGGAGTCAGCAGTTGGCAATAAACAGCCGAATTAATAACACTCGCTTCAGAGAGACCGTGCATGGTCGAATACAGAGATATCCCGCCCGAACAGGCTCGGAGAATAAGTCAACAGGCAGCGGAAGATCGCCTGACCGTTGTTCACGTTGGTACTGGATTATCTGAACCACCTGTTGTCTATTACTTACGACGGCACGATACAGACGTGGATGGTGGAAATGTTATCTTTGTAGAAGATGAAAAACTACCAGAAGATGAAGCCTATCTCTGTATCCCTGAAGAGAACGACAGTCCTGACACTGCCGGTTGCAGGAAGGTTGGGTCGATAATTTGCCGAGAGACGGAACCATTCCCAGAGAAAGCCATTCCAGCCACTATCGAAGTTGACGGCCAGGAACAGATATTTCAGGCTATTCTTCAAGAGACGATCACAGATGAGGAGACAGATCGACGGATTGAGTTCCGATACTCTGGGTGAGCTATATGTATTATAAAATCATTTTTGTGAAATAATTAGTATTTCATAATCTACAAAACTGTTATTATATCAGACTCAGTATTAAAATAGAACTACTCAATGTCTGACAACCAATACCCTGATTATAAAAAACATATACGAAATCAACTCGACGATCACAAATCCATCGTGCTGCAAGGACCACCTGGAACAGGGAAAACGCATACTGCAAGGGAACTGATTGAACACAAGGGCACTGCCGTACAATGGAGTCGAACCACTTGGTTTCAGAATAATCAAGATCTTGATCCTGAACAGGAAATCGCCAAATTCAACGACAGCGCCACATACGAATCACCTGAAATCGACGAAGACGGTGTGAGGAAGAATTTTTCAAATGTCGACGTTGTCTGGGATATTGTTCAACTCCACCCCGGCTATGCATACGAGGATTTTGTCCGAGGGATCGAAATTGAAACGAACAACGGTGCATCGGACACAGAAACCAATAACGACGGTGTGAATTTTGTCTCGAAAGATAAGATCATAGTCCAGTTGGCTCAGGTGGCACGTCAACTAGAGGACACTGACGTGATTCTGGTTCTCGACGAGATCAATCGTGCAAGTCTACCGGATGTCCTTGGTGAACTCATTCTTGCGCTGGAGCCAAATGAACGTGAACCGTCTAATCATGATGAGTCCACAAAAAAAGAAGGATATAAGCCGAGATTGCAATACGACGCACCTCGTGGATGGGATAACGACGGCAAAACACTATCACTGCCCGAAAACCTCAAAATCATTGGGACGATGAACACGGCTGATCAGTCGATTTCAAAGATTGACTACGCCATAAGACGCCGATTCCGTTTTATTTCTATGCCACCAGATCCCAAAGTTCTCTACGAGGAAAACCGCGACATGGTTGAAACTCTCGATAACGGTGAGGTTAGAACCCTTACGAAAAATCTATTGAAAAGTATCAACGAAGACATCGACGACGATCGGCTCAAGGTGGGCCACTCCTATTTGCTCCTTGACGGCGAAGAATATAATATACAGAACGTCGCTGATGAAATCGCAAAGAAACTTGCTTACGATATCCTGCCACTTCTGCGTGAATACTCTCGAAATGGTGAATTGAATGGTTCTGGAGATGATGGAAATGAGATAGAGATGTCATTTTCTACTGACGATACCGATAAGTCCGAAGTTCTTCCACTTGGTTCAGACGGAAGAACTCAGGGAAATTTGGTTAAAGATTATCGAGAGGAAATAAAAAAAACGCTGAACGGTGACGGGGACTAATGCAGTCGACTCCAACGTTGGATGCGAGTGATGTTCTGGACCATTTAAACAAAACGAAGGCAGTCGTACTTAGTGGTCCACCCGGGACAGGGAAGACTCGGATGGCTCAAGAAACGGTTCGGCAGATGATAGACGAAAAGGATCCAGTATTAGAGGAATATCGATGGTCGACGATCGCTGAAAATGATGAAACCACGAAACACCTTGACGACGATGTTTCCGATGAACTCAGTGATGTCGTCTGGGACATTGTTCAGTTCAACCCCAATTACGCCTATGAGGACTTCGTGCGTGGCATCACCGGTGATAAAGAGAACTCTTCACGCGGTTCGGCCGAGGGCGACAATTCAAGCTGGTTGTCAGATGTTTCGTTTAGCCCACAAGACGGTATTTTGCTTCAACTGGCTGAAGTTGCTCATCGTCTCAACGAAGACAACGAAGACGAGGTGGAAGACAGTGAAGATGATGAAGAAATAAAGGACAAGAAGGTAGTTTTGATTATCGACGATATGAACCGAGGAGATGTCGCGTCGATCTTTGGAGAAGCGATTCATGCAATTGATCCGGATAAGCGTGTATCTGCCAATGACGAAGAGACCGGCTCGCATCCACGGATTCAGTATCCTCCCTCCAATGATTGGGCTGAAAGTGACCGAAACGGGCGGACACTGTCACTTCCAGATAATCTTTATATTATTGGCACCCTGAATACAGCCGATCAGTCGGGATCAAATCTAGAGTATGCCATCCGTCGCCGATTTCGTTTCCTGACGCTTCGCCCTGATGTCGGTGCCGTCTGGCGGAGCTACGACGATCCAGAACCGAAACGCGTGGTGACACGACTGTACGCGGAGTTGCTTCGAGCTCAAAAGGAGCAGCTCAATATCCCACCGGAATATCGTATCGGTCACTCGTACTTTACCGCACCGGAGTCCGACGTGTATTGGAAAGAATACGTGAAGAATAATTTGCTGAACAAATTTTATCCGATGTTGCAGGAGTATTACCGCGATGGAATCAGTATTGATGATGAATTAGAATTGGAAATTTTGTCTGATATCGAATTCGAGAGGCGTCCTGAAGACATATCTACATCTGATATTTTCACCGAGCTATCGTCAAAAAATCAGATAGCCAAACTGAACGCACCTTATTATGGGGAATTTCCAGAGGAAAAGTGTCCATCTCGGAGTGCTTTAGAGTGGGTGGAAAAAGGATTCGCGGCAGCTGGTAATTCCAATAAAACAAGTAATGATTTCATACGCGAATCAAGGCAAGCAGACATAATTATTGGACATAATCCAAAAAATCATATCGGTGTATTCGGTATCGGACTTATTGTTTCACCTCTGTTATATGGTCCTGGGCGACCTACATACGACCTTCAAGGACCTCCTGAACGGTGGAAACAAAGTATCGAAAATCTAAATAAACTCCGTGGAGTCAAAATTTTGTCTGAGAGGAAAAATAGTGTAGAAGAATCTTTAAAAAACGATATTGAATTCTATACCCTCGTAGACTGGATCTTCTATTTACCAAGGCTTTTGAATCATGATGATATCGATAGACAAGATTATGGTAGTATAGTGGACAAGGAGTCATTTAGAATTACACAAGGGGGGAATCTTAATGGTCGGTATGAACCAGTTTTCAAAAAGAGTGGGTTGCCTTGGGAACAATTTGGAAATGATGATTCAATCCCAATTACTCAGACACACGCATCAGGACCGACTATTATGAACTTAGATTCAAATCGAGAGGCGACATTATTCACTCTCACAAGATTCTTCCAGACCGAATTTAGATTCTCTCCCAGCGATACTCTACCTCCTCACTATATTTCAGACTGGCTTAATCAAGTCGTCAAAAAAATAGAAGTTTTAGAAACTGAATCCCGAAGTTCTGAATTGGTCCACGACAATTTAAAATCGGGATTAGAATTTAATCTAGACGAAATCGCAGATGATTTTGATGACAACGACTGGGACTACAACAACTTAACCGATGATCTTAAGCTATCGGACAATGTTAACGAAGGGTTGTACAATCAGCGCGTATATGTCCCTCTCTTTTCTGACTTGAACGATGTTCGGGATGACGAGCTTTTTTACGACGGCGATTACCTTCACCGTATAACACGTACTGGTGATGCACACCTTGGGAGAGCAGGAGTCACAGCAGAGGATAGTGATGATTGGACGTATATTGGCTCCCAAGCCGTCGATGAATTCCTGTACGAACAACTTTTGATAGAATTTGACCGGTACGAGGACGGGAAAGAGTATCCTGGGTATGAACGTATCTTGTACCGCGTGCTGAGCTTTGCACACCGGAACTCGCGCTCCAGTGATGACGCAAGCGATCTAGAGAGCGAAGGGGCGCTGTTCCACGATGTCGTAACCAGAATTTGTGGGAGAGATGAACCGGAATGGAACTCAATTCGGAATGGAGAGAGAATTAACCCGGAATCTCTCACCGATTTCGATCTTGACCTCAGTCAGCAAAAATTCGGCCATACGGACGGTGATTGCGAGTGTGACGATTGTCCAATTGATTTTTGGGAAGCACTACGACGAGAGGGCATCAAGTCCACAAGCGAGTTGAGAGCTGCATTCGCCGAAGCAGGCTATGTTGGGTGGATGGAATGACGGGTAGTTCGGCCGGTAAACAATCGCATTGGCTTCTTTATTCGGAAGATGAAGATAAAGCTGACCAGGATGTGATGCAATTCGATAGGACCTATACCCTCCAATGTAATCCCAACGGTGAGGTGACCGATAAAACGGTAGAAGACTCCGAAGTTGAGATCCAAGGAATACTACCTAATGTAGTCAAGTTTGAGACCGATCAAATCGAATCAGATTCTCCTACAAAAAAATTATACGAAACCCTCGATGCATTTTTCAAAGAAGTAGTGAATGATGGCAACGGATCCGACCTCATACCGCGAAGTCTGAAGTACGACAACGAGGATGAAGCATTCAAAATTAGTATTGGACCAACAAAAGGGGCGAAACGAAGAGTGGGTTTCTGTGGCTTGGAAATCGGCGAAAAAACCGATCTTGATGGCATCTGTGTAGCTGACGAAATTAAGGACAGAGGCTGGAAAGGACGTCTCAGAGTCAACCCAAAGATTCCAGACGCAGCGTGGGAAGAACTATTCGCTATGGCCGGAGGTGATTTAGAAGATACTGGGGAGATGATGCAGGCAGGTATCGGATCAAACGACGGGAACTTTCCATTTGAACACATTCTTGCCGCGGCGTACGTTCACCGCTTGGAACGCCTTTTTGACAACTACGGAGGCCTTCAAAAACGACACGTACGGTTAGAGCGCGAGTTTGAAGCTGAGGTCAGAGGCAGGATGCGGGTTTCCGAGTATGCTGTCAAGTTAGCTCGCGGAGAAGTAACAAGCGTTCCGTGTGAGGTTTCTGAACTTCAACTTGACAACTTCCCAAACCGCACGTTACGGTATGCACTTGATATCGCTAACCGTCTCAGAAAGCTAGAAGCAGCCGGTGCTGACACTCTCCGCGATCGTATACTCGCGCTTACGCGACGGTTCGGGGATGTTGAACGGACACGGATACTAACGGGCGAATTACAACAGTTAGAAACACTGCCATCATCGTTCGAGGGATACCAAAACGGTGGAAGCGGGGCCCTCCCGTTCGCCCGTCGCCTGATAGAAACGACAGGCGGTGTCTCGCTTAGCGCTGGCAAACAGGAGCTTCCTGGTTTCACACTCAATATGGCTGATATATACGAGGAGGCCTTCGCGGAGTGCCTCGCCGACTACTGGGATCTCGACAGCGACGATATTTCCCAGGTGAGTGACTCATTCACTGTTGGCAAGACCGGCATCGATGATAACATTCAAAGACAAAATGGTGGAAGTGACGGTGGAATTAGACCAGACGTTTACGTTACAGGTGATCAACTGGACCACACTTCTACCGGAGTTGTCGTTGATACGAAATGGAAAAAACAGGGCGATGATTGGAACATAACAAGAAGTGACCACCGACAGATCACAACCTATACTCACTACGCTGATCTCGATTCTGCAAACGAAGGGGCTGCAGGATTTTTGATTTATCCGACCGACACCGGCTCAAAGGACGATATTACTGCTGAACCCATTAGTTGGGAAGGGGTCGGTTCCGTCGAACCACAGGTTTACGCAATAAAGTGGCCAGTTCAGCGGGGAGCAGATCATTCAGTCAGTACCCGTTGCCGGCAGGTCGTTGATGCTATTGAAGAAGTGACTGAGTAGTCTCACATTCTCAGCAACCCACACGCGTTCGGTACTGACTAGTAACAACTCACGAATAAAATCGGCTACTGCGTGTTCGTATAAAGTGTGACTGTCGTTGTGAGTTCTGGTTGAATCATTGGACCAACGCTTTGCATTTCCACTGCAGCCAATACGTGCCCCAGGTCACCTTGCCAGTCGTGTCCTCCTTCAGTAATTCCCGGCGCTTCCCCGAGTTCTATCCCCAGTCGTTTCCAGAGACATGCTTGGTCGTACAGGTCTGGGTCTTCGGGCAGGTATCCAAGCAATGCTTCGGGCGCAATCACAACTAGAAGATCACGGTGCCGTGTAAACGAGACGTTGATACGGTTCTCTGTCAACAAAAACTCATCTTCAGCAGCGATATAGTTTTGATCGGAAACAGTCGCATTGACAGCCATCAAATCGCGTTCTCCACCTTGGAATCGGTTTACTGTCTCAACTTGGATGTCCTGTCCTGTTTCATCCTCAGTCGTCTCCGCATCGTTATCGCCGAGAGAATACCCACGTTCCTGTAGTAGTGACTGCACTCGACCTCGCTGTGCATTGTGTGGCGTAACAACTCCAATAGTAGCACTCTGCTCAGTTGCCATGACCAGTGCTTCAGTCAACACACTCTCGATCGGATTCCATTGTCGATATCCTCGTTCACCTGAGTAGGTGAACAGAGCGACTGTCGCCTCTCCCCCAAACAGACTGTCGAACGGGGCGTCGGGAGTATGGTCTGCTCCTGGTACGGGTTCGGGATCACGGCCCGATGTATACGGAATCCCGTCTTTTTCATAAATGGTTTGCTGCATGAAATCCGCTGTCCACTCGTCGAAGCGATACGTTGTATCTAACTGAATGAGTGGCAGAGACATTGCTTCGGGGTCGCGTTCACAGACAACCCACTGTTCCTGCTCATCATCAAGAACATCATCACCTCGCAGGAAGCGAATATAATCAAGCGTCGAGAGATATGCAGCTGTTGATCGAATATCTCGCTGTTTGACTTCATCCCAGTCTCGTTTCTGAACAGGTGAGAGTTGTCGATGGTCACCGCCAACGAGGACTTGTCCATCTTCATGGAAGCCGCTTCCTGCAAGCAGGAGATTCGGAAGTTCGAGCATCGAAGCCTCATCGACAGCTAGGAGATGCCACAATTGCTGCTCAGCTATCTCCCTGTCGTCCGGGCTTGAGCCAGGTACAATCTCTTTCAGGAATCGCCACGATCGAGTTGTTGTGGCAAACACCAACGTCAGTGGTTGGTCAGTTGTCCATGCATTTTCGCCAGCTGTTTTACTAGCTGTATCACCATCCTGTTCGCTGGAGTTGAATGCCGAGAGTGCGGATTGTTCATCCCCTGCGACGCCAAACTCGTCCTCGGAGCCAGCAGTATCTGCATCGGCTGCAACGGTGTCAGTCGTATCAGTTGGTGGTGATCCAACTGTCTGAAGTCGCTGCGTCACCCGTCGGACGCGGCCTGCATGGTCATCATTGTTGTAATTCACATAACTAACTCCATCGATCGGGTCAGCAGGTTCCTCGCCGATTCGGACGAGTTCAATGTCGAGGTCGGCACGACTCAGCGGTCCGTCCTCCTCAGCTTTGTCAAGTAGTTCGGCAGTGTCTGCGAGTAACTCGTCGATCGCAGTGTTAGATGGCGCCGTCACGAGACCATTGACGCTTACACCATTGCGTGCCCCGGCGTAGAGACGAGCGAGAAGGGTGGGTGCCATCGTCGCAGCAGTTTTTCCTGTTCCTGGTGGTCCTTGGAGAGCCACAAACTGACTGTCTGTCTCAGTAATAAATCGCTGCTGGCGCTCGCTGGGATACGTATCTGCATCGACGTTCTCTCGCAACCAGGTGGCGACGGCGTCGGCACCGTCAGGCGTGTCTTCTTCAGTCGCATCCTCGCCAACAGTGAACAGCGGTGTGGTCGGTTCGTGGTGATGGCCGTATCGGATCGCTTCGAGACGCTGATGCAGCGCATTCGTGTCGGAATGATCCAGCGCTCGCTGGACACGCTCGGCAGTGATGTCGTCAGTCTGTGGGTCGAGAATGAGCCATTCTCCCGAATCGACGTAGAGCCAGTTCTCTTCAGCTGCCCGATCTGGATCGG
>LKMJ01006155.1_pt1 | contig 11304 bp, 10 predicted proteins | sample 643391 | NCBI WGS metagenome assembly LKMJ01 (sample SAMN04112250, study PRJNA286221) | soda lake metagenome | biome: soda lake; feature: Kulunda Steppe; material: water; isolation source: sample PL-Br10 brine of Picturesque Lake | place: Russia: Kulunda steppe | collected 2010-07
ACACCTCCTCCGGTGCCTCAACCTCCGGTACCACGCCGGGCTCGGTCACACCATCCGCCGGCGGGGCGTCCGGTGCCGGGGCATCCGGGCTTACCTCGTCGGGCGCGGGATCGGCTTCCTCGGTAACAGCCGGCGGGCCGTCCGGTCGCCCCGGCCCATAGTCCTGCTGCCAGGCGCTCCAGATCAGGAGCATGACCAGAGCGAGCGCAATCAGCAGAAAAAGACGTTGGTTATCCATCATCGACGGGAACTCGTGGATTTTCGCTCCGGAACGGGGTCAAGACCGCCCGGATGCAGGGGATGACAGCGCAGGATGCGCCGGATGGCGTAGTACCCGCCTCGCAGCGCGCCATGGGTTTCGATGGCCTCGATGGCATAGCTCGAGCAGGTGGGATGGAATCGACAGCTTGGCCCCAGCAGCGGGCTGATGCAGTAACTGTAGGCCCGCACAAGGGCGATCAGGAGGGTGCGCATTCGCGGATTATCCGTTGCCAGAGTCGATCCAGTGCTGCCGATAGTGTAGCGCTTTCGGTCTGCCTTGCGAGGGGCCGAACCATCACGACCACATCGACCGGTGGTAACAACATCCGCTGGTGGCGGAAGCTCTCCCGGACCAGTCGCTTGAGGCGATTGCGATCAATGGCCCTTGGCGCCGCCCGGCGGGAAACTGCCAGGCCCAGCCTCGCCCGGTCGGTGCCTCCCGCCGCGGCAAGGATGGTGAAGTAACGGTCGGCGAAACGCCGGGCCCCAGCGAAAACCGCGTGGAAGTCACGGCTCTCGGTCAGCCGCGCGGATCGGGGAAAACCGCTGTCCGGGGCCTGGCCGGTCACCTGTTCTACGGCGTCAGGCGAGCCCGTCCCTTCGCGCGCCGGCGGGCGAGTATCTTGCGGCCATTGCGCGTCGCCATCCGGGCCCGGAATCCGTGATTGCGCTTGCGCTTGATGACGCTGGGTTGGAACGTCCTCTTCATGACGGTGCCGCCTTGTCTGTATTGATATCGTCGTGAAAAACAGCCGAAAAGGATAGTCCGCCGGCGCAATCACTGTCAACGAAAGCCCCGCCGCCGGATGCTGACCGGGTTCTGGTACCACTCCGAGGCAACGGTTAGACTCGAGACAATACAACGGGCACTGGTCTTGGCCGTGCCTCCATCTCGCGGGATCCGGAGGAAGCGCATCCTTGGTCGATCGATTCTGGAAAGGCTGTTTGCAACGCCTGGAACGGGAAATGCCGGACCAGCAGCTCAACACCTGGATTCGGCCCCTGCAGGCCGAGGAATCGGATCATCAGCTGCGACTCTATGCCCCCAACCGTTTTGTCTGCGACTGGGTCCGCGAACACTTCTACGACCGCATTCAGGAGCTGTTGGCAACCCAGCATCCGGACGGCCCACCGACCCTGGCCCTGGAAGTGGGCGGCAGCGCTCCCGCCCCGGTGGCGCCGGATACGGCCACCGCGACCGTGGTCAGCGGCACACCCGCCGCTACGTCAAACCGCAGCAATCTCAACCGTGACTTCACTTTTGAAACATTTGTGGAGGGCAAGTCCAATCAGCTGGCGAGGGCCGCCAGTCTCCAGGTGGTTGAAAACCCGGGGAGCGCTTACAACCCCCTGTTCATCTATGGCGGCGTCGGCCTGGGCAAGACCCACCTGATGCACGCCATCGGTAACGATCTGCTCGCCCGTCGGCCGGACGCTCGAGTGCTGTACCTGCACTCGGAACGTTTCGTCGCGGACATGATTCGGGCGCTTCAACACAACGCCATTAATGAGTTCAAGCGCCATTACCGCGGGGTGGACGCGCTGCTGATTGATGACATCCAGTTTTTCGCCCGCAAGGAGCGTTCCCAGGAAGAATTCTTTCACACGTTCAACGCGTTGCTGGAGGGCCACCAGCAGGTGGTGATGAGCTGCGACCGTTACCCCAAGGAGGTCAACGGCCTGGAAGAGCGGCTGAAATCCCGGTTCGGCTGGGGGCTGACCATTGCCATTGAACCGCCGGAGTTGGAAACCCGGGTGGCCATCCTGATGAGCAAAGCGGAGCAGGCCGGCACCCCGTTGCCGCCCGAAGTGGCTTTTTTCATCGCCAAGCGGATCCGCTCCAACATCCGGGAGCTGGAAGGGGCCCTGAAGCGCGTTGTGGCCAACGCGCATTTCACCGGTTCGGCAATTACCGTGGATTTTGCCAAGGGGGCGCTGCGCGACCTGCTGGCACTGCAGGACAAGCTAGTGACCGTGGAGAATATTCAGAAGACCGTGGCGGAGTACTACAAAATCCGCTTGTCCGATCTGCTTTCCAAGCGCCGCAGCCGCTCCATTGCCCGCCCCCGACAACTGGCCATGGCACTGGCTAAAGAGCTCACCAGCCACAGCCTGCCCGAGATTGGTGAAGCCTTTGGCGGTCGGGACCACACCACCGTGATGCACGCCTGTCGCAAAGTTCGGGAATTGCGGGAAGCCGATGGCCGTCTGGATGAGGATTATCACAACCTGTCCAGAACCCTGTCATCATGATGTGGATAACCGGTGCACAAAAATTGCCGCCGCTTTCATCCACAGGTTATCCCCGGTGGGTACCCAGAAAAAAGGCACTCCGACAACAGGTTATTAACCATGCAAAAGCCAAGGGAATCAGTCGCATGGATGACTTATCCCGCATGGAAGGGCTGCCTTATTACGACAACAAGTCTTAATATGTACTCTTAATAAAAGAAATATCGGATATCGCCATGCAGTTCGAAATCAATCGGGATGAGCTTCTCCGCCCACTTCAGTCAGTGATTGGCGTGGTGGAACGCCGCCAGACACTGCCCGTGCTCTCCAATGTTCTGCTGAGTCTGGACGGGGGTAAGCTGTCCTTGACTGCCACTGATCTGGAAGTCGAACTCCGAGCGGAGGTTGAACTGGAATCCGAAGAAAGTGGCAGCGTTACCGTGCCGGCACGAAAGTTGATGGACATCGTCCGCAACCTTCCCGACGAGAGCCGCCTCACCATTGCCCGGGAATCCGAGCGTGTCTCCATCAAGGCGGGCCGGAGTCGATTTACGCTCACCACCCTCCCCCCGGATGATTTCCCGACGGTTGATGCCGTTGAAGCCAGCCATCGTGTGTCAGTGCCACAGGTGCAGCTGCGTTGGCTCATCGAAAAAAGTCACTTTGCGATGGCGCTGCAGGACGTTCGTTATTACCTCAATGGTCTCCTGCTCGAACTGGATCCCCAGCGCTTGCGGGCAGTGGCGACGGACGGTCACCGCCTGGCGATGAGCGAACTCGTTCCCGCCCTGGATATTGAGACACCCACCCAGGTCATCGTGCCGCGCAAGGGGGTCCAGGAGATGCTGCGCTTGCTGGACAACAGCGAGAGCGAAGTGGAGTTGATGCTCGGCGCGGGTCATGTCCAGCTGTCTCTCCCGGATATCCGCTTCACTTCAAAACTCATCGACGGACGGTTTCCCGATTATCAGCGGGTTATTCCTGCCGAAGATGGCCCTTGCGCGGTGATTGATCGGGAAACGCTCCGCAAGGCGCTGGTCCGGGCGTCGATACTCTCCAATGAAAAATACCGAGGGGTTCGCTTTGGATTTGACGCGGATCAGCTGCGAATACAGTCCAATAACCCGGAACAGGAAGAAGCCGTTGAAGAGGTTCCGGCGGCTTTTGATGGCGATTCCATCGAGATTGGTTTTAATGCCAGTTACATGATGGATGCCCTGGCCGCCATTGAGGACCCGACGGTCCACATTTACGTCCAGGATGGCAGCAGCAGCGCGCTGGTGCTGGGTGAAAAAAGTCGCGACGCCCGCTATGTCGTGATGCCCATGCGGCTGTAGCCATGAAACCCTGCCACGAGGAGGACGGGCTTCGCCGCTTGTCGTTGCAGGGATTTCGGCATCTGCGGGACGACGCGCTTGAACTGGATCCGCGCGTCAACGTCATTCAGGGGGCTAACGCCGCCGGTAAAACCAGTTTTCTGGAAAGCATTCATTTCCTGGCGCGCGCTCGCAGCTTCCTGACTCATCGCGCGGCGCAAATGGTGGCCAAGGGCAAGGAGCGGGCGCTGGTCCATGGCCAGATCCGCGCGGCCGGGACCGACCACCGGCTGGGAGTCCAGTACCAGAAAGGACAGACCCGGGTGCGGTTGGACGGACGGGACGTGCAGGCGCTTTCCGAATCCGCCGGTCTGTTGCCGATACAGGTCATCAACACCGAGGGTCAGCGGCTACTGACCGATGGCCCGGCGGAGCGTCGTGCCTTCCTGAACTGGGGGGTGTTCCACGTGGAACCTGCTTATCGGGAGGACTGGCGGCGCTATCAAAAAGCGTTGCGACAACGAAACGCCGCCCTTCGGGCGGGCGATCGTCGATTGGTGGCGGCGTGGGAGCCGGCCATGGTGGCGGCCGCCGAAGCCGTGGATCGGCGTCGCCAGGCGTTTCTCGAGACCCTGATGCCCCGGGCCATGGCCATCGCCACGAACTGGTTGCCGGCGAGTGAGCCGGGATGGCATTTTCGTCGCGGTTGGAAAGCGGACTGCCCTCTGGTCGAGGTGCTCGCCGAGGGTCGTGAGCAGGAGTTGTCTCAGGGTTTTGCCCTGTATGGGCCTCAGCGAGCGGATCTACGGCTCACCGCGAACGGCACGGAAGCCGAGGCCAGGCTGAGTCGTGGCCAGCAAAAACTCTTGGTCGCGGCACTGCGCATTGCCCTGGTCGAGCAATGGGCATCGCGGGGTACCAGCCGGCCCCTGGTGCTGGTGGATGATCTGCCGGCGGAGCTTGATGCGGCGCATCGCCGGTTTCTCCTGAGCTCCCTGCTGGCCTCCGGGGCCCAGGTCTTCCTGACCACCATTGAGTCCGAGCAGCTGCCAGGCGTGGGGTTGGCGCGGTGGTTCCACGTGGAACATGGGTGGATCCGGTCCGTGTAAAGGCCCCATTCGCAGGGGGGCACCATCGGTGGAAATCGGCTATAATTAGGGGCTTAGGCGATAAGGGCTGCAAATGACCGAACAAACGGAACCCACTCAAAACAGCGAGTACGATTCCTCGCAGATCAAGGTGCTTCGCGGGCTGGACGCGGTACGCAAGCGTCCGGGCATGTATATCGGCGACACCGATGATGGCACCGGCCTGCATCACATGGTCTTCGAGGTGGCCGACAACGCCGTTGACGAGGCGCTGGCCGGTTACTGCTCGGAAATTGAAGTGACGTTGCACCGGGACGGGTCGGTTACCGTGGGTGATAACGGTCGTGGAGTGCCGGTGGATATTCACCCCGAGGAAGGGCGCTCCGCCGCCGAGGTCATCATGACGGTCCTCCACGCCGGGGGAAAGTTCGATAACAACTCTTACAAGGTCTCGGGCGGCCTCCACGGCGTGGGGGTCTCGGTGGTGAATGCGTTGTCGGATCGGCTTCGTCTGGTGGTCAACAAGGCCGGCAAGGTCTACATGCAGGAGTACGCCGCCGGTGAGCCCCTGACGCCCCTCAAGGTGGCCGGTGAGACCACTGACAGTGGCACGATCATCACTTTCCACCCCAGCCCGGACGTCTTCACCAATATCGATTTCAACTACGACATCCTCGCTAAACGGTTTCGGGAGCTGTCCTTCCTGAATCCGGGGGTACGGATCGCGCTCAAGGACGAACGCAGCGAGAAGGAAGACGTTTTTGAATACGCCGGGGGCATTCGCGCCTTCGTCGAGCACCTCAACAAGAACAAGACCCCACTGCATCCGGCGGTTTTCTATCTCAGTACCCAGCGGGATGACATTGTGGTGGAAGTGGCCATGCAGTGGAGCGACTCTTACCAGGAAGCCATCTTCTGCTTTACCAACAACATTCCCCAGAAGGATGGCGGCAGTCACATGTCCGGGTTCCGGGGGGCGCTGACTCGAACGTTGAACCACTACATGGACAGCGAGGGGTACAGCAAGAAACTCAAGGTTTCCCCCAGCGGCGATGACATACGTGAGGGTCTGACGGCGGTGGTATCCGTGAAAGTGCCGGATCCGAAATTCTCATCCCAGACCAAAGAGAAACTCGTGTCCTCGGAAGTGAAAGGGGTGGTGGAGTCCACGCTGTCCGAGGCCCTGAACGCCTTTCTTTACGAAAACCCCAATGACGCCCGTGCCATTGTTGAAAAAGTCGTGGATGCATCCCGTGCCCGGGAGGCCGCCCGCAAGGCCCGGGAGATGACCCGTCGCAAGGGTGCCCTGGATGTGGCGGGCCTGCCGGGCAAGCTGGCCGACTGTCAGGAAAAGGACCCCAGCCTGTCCGAGCTGTACCTGGTGGAGGGTGACTCCGCCGGCGGCTCAGCGAAGCAGGGTCGGGACCGACGGACCCAGGCCATCCTGCCCCTGAAAGGCAAGATTCTGAACGTCGAGAAGGCCCGTTTTGACAAGATGCTGTCCTCCGTGGAGGTGGGCACTCTGATTACGGCCCTGGGCTGCGGGATCGGCCGGGAAGAATTCGATCCGGAAAAGCTGCGCTACCACCGAATTATCCTGATGACGGACGCGGATGTGGACGGTTCTCACATCCGCACGCTATTGCTGACGTTTTTCTATCGGCAGATGTCGGTCTTGGTGGAGCGGGGGCACGTCTATATCGCTCAGCCGCCGCTTTACAAGGTCAAGCGGGGCAAGCAGGAGCATTACGTCAAGGACGAAGCGGAGCTGACCAATTATCTGCTCCAGATGTCGCTTTCCGGTGCATCACTGCTGCCCTCCGAGGCCACCCCGGTGATTGGACCAGAGGCGCTGGAGACGCTGATCCGCCAGTATCTCGACACCATGGCAATGATCGATCGCCTGGGGCGTCGGTCCGATCCTCATATCCTTCGGGCCATGGTCAATCTTCCGCCTCTGGCCGAGGATGCCCTGCAGGACGGTGAGGCCGTGGCGCGGTGGTTTGAGCAATTGTCTGCGGCCATCAACACGGGATTGCCGACCGGCACGGAGTATCGGGTTCGCACCCAATCCGGGCCGGATGGAGGCTTCCAGGAAGCGGTGGTGACCAAGCGGATGCACGGCATTCTCTATCCCTATACCTTCCCGGCGGCTTTCTTCCTGTCCCGTGAGTATCAGACGATTCGCGAGGTGGCGGCAGCGCTGGATGGGCTATTGGGGCCGGGCGCGGAAATTCGCCGGGGCGAGCGCTCCGAGGCCATTGAAAACTTCCAGGCCGTGGTCACCTGGTTGATGGAGGAAGGCAAACGCGGCCTGTCCGTGCAGCGCTACAAGGGCCTGGGTGAAATGAACCCGGATCAGCTCTGGGAGACCACCATGAACCCGGAGACCCGCCGGCTGCTACAGGTCCGCATTGAAGATATTGTCGGCGCGGATGACATCTTTACCACGCTGATGGGCGACCAAGTCGAACCGCGGCGCGAGTTCATCGAGAAAAATGCGTTGCAAGTCAGCAACTTGGACGTCTAGCGCAGTAAATCCTGGCGGTGGGCATCAATCCAGTCCTGGGCTTCCTGGGTGACGCTGGCCGGCGTTCGCCCGGCGGTGTCGATGGGTGGCCCGATTCGAACGTAAATGGTCCCGGGGCGCATGCGGACACCGTTACGGGGCCAGTGCTCCCCCGCGTTGTGGGCCACCGGTGTGACCTGAACGCCCGCCCGGCAGGCGAGTAGCGCCCCGCCCTGCTGATAGCGCTCCCGCTGACCGGGGAGAACCCGGGTGCCTTCCGGGAAAACCACGACCCAACGGCCGGAGGCCAGGCGCTCCTTTCCCTGCTCCAGAACCTGGCGGAGCGCCGCCCGGGGATCCCGTCGATCGATGGCGATGGGCTCCAGGTGGGCCAGTACCCAGCCAAACACCGGAATCTTCAGCAACCCCCGTTTCAGAACCCAGCTCTGGGGGTAGAAATGGAAAACCATGTTCAGGGTTTCCCAGGCGCTCTGGTGATTGGCCAGCACGACGCCATGGGTGTCCGGGCGGTTTTCCAGCCCCTCCACCTGGACACGGATCCCGCCGATGACCCGCACCAGCCAGTCCACGATCACGCACCAGCGGGTGATCCACCAGTACCGGCGCCGCAGTGGCAAGAGAAAAAGCGGCAGGCTGATCAAAGCCCAGATCACCGCGGATAGCGCCAGCGCAACGTAAAAAATGGTCCCGCGGATTACACTGCCTTGACGCAATGGTTCCGCGGCATCGGAATGAGTTCTCAACGCCTGTGCTCCAGAATTCGTCGTCCGATCAGGCGCTTTCCGGCAGCGCCGAGACGTCGGCGATGGCCAGAAAAAGCCCCTGCAATCGATGCAGCAGTGCCAGCCGGTTGGCTCGCAGGGCCGGGTCATCGGTCATGACCATGACCTCATCAAAGAACCGGTCGACGGGTCCCCGCAGCTCGGCCAGCAAGGCCAGTGCCGCACTGTATTCGCCGCCCTCGATGCGCTGCTGCACTTCACCGGCTCGGGCTTCGAGAGCGTCATGCAGGGATCGTTCCGCTTCGTCCTCGAGGCGGTGAACGTCCACCTCGGCCGGAGTCCAGTCCTCGGCCCGTCGAAGGATATTGCGGATACGCTTGTTGGCTCCCGCCAGGCTGCCGGCCGCCGGCAGTTTGGCAAAGTCCTGGCAGGCCCGCAGCCGACGGTCGAAGTCCAGGGGTTCGAAATCGGTGGGAGACAGAACGGAGCGAACCGCTTCGAAAAGCTCGGCTCCAAACCCGGCATCCTGATAGATGGCTCGCAGACGCTCCAGACAGAATTCCACCAGGGGCTCCACCTGCGCGGCCGCGTTGATCCCTTCGGGCTGCTGCGCCGCCGCCTCACTGAACAGCTGATGGACGTTAATGGCATGTTCGCCCTCGATCAGGGACCTGAGCAGTCCCACCGCGGCTCGACGAAGGGCGAAAGGATCCTTGGCGCCGCTGGGTGCTCTGCCGATGGCAAAAATGCCGGTGAGGGTATCGGCGCGATCCATGACCGCCAGGAGTCGTCCCAGCGGCGTGCCGGCCACGGCATCACCGGCATGGCGGGGCTGATAGACCTCGTCCAGTGCCGTGGCGACCGCCGGGGACTCGCCGTCTTCCAGAGCATAGTAGCGGCCCATGACACCTTGAAGATCCGGAAATTCGCCCACCATCTCGGTGAGAAGATCCGCCTTGCACAGTTGCGCCGCTCTCACCGCTTCGTCGATGGGCGTCTCGAACCGCGACGCGTACTGCCGCGCCAGTGCGGCGATCCGCTCGGCCTTGTCCTGCAGGCTGCCCAGCGACTTCTGAAACACCACGGCGCGCAAGCTGGATGCTCGCTCGCTGAGGGGTCGGGCACGATCCTGATCCCAGAAGAATGCGGCGTCCGCCAGTCGCGGGCGAATCACCCGCTCATTGCCGGCGATGACCCGTTCGGGTTGACGGCTTTCCAGATTGGCCACCGTGATGAACCGTGGCAGCAGAGCGCCATTGGCGTCCCGCACCGGGAAGTAGCGCTGATGGCCTTCCATACTGGAGACGAGTGCTTCAGGTGGTACTCGCAGGAAATCGGCGTCGAAGCTTCCGGACAACACCACGGGCCACTCCACCAGGGCATTCACCTCGTCCAACAGAGCCGGATCCATAACGGCGTGGCCGCCAACGCGCTCACCCTCGGCGCGGACCCCTTCGACGACGTGATCACGCCGCTCCTGCGGGTCGACGAGGACATAAGCCCCCCGCAGGGCGTCGGCGTAGTGGTCAGCGTGGCTGATATCTACCGGTTCTGGATGGTGAAAACGATGCCCCCGGCTCTGGCGCCCACTGTCCACGCCGAAAAAGCGGGCGGGCACCACGGTTTCGCCCAGCAATAGCACCACCCAGTGAACCGGCCGCACGAATTCCGTGGTCTGGGCACCCCAGCGCATTCGTTTGGGGATCGGCAGGTGGGTCAGCGCCTGATCAATGATGCCGGGGATCAGATCAGCGGTGGGCTGACCCGACTCGACGCCACGGTGAACCAGCCAGGCCCCGCCGTTGTTCTCGAGTCGATCCAGTTCAGTGACTTCAACGCCACAGGATCGGGCAAAGCCGAGAGCGGCTTTGGTGGGCTCGCCGTCGGCGTCGTAGGCGGCGGCCAGCGCGGGGCCGCGACGCTCGAAGGGCCGTTCCGGCTGATGCCGGGCCAGGTCCTGGACTTCAACGGCCAGCCGACGGGGCGCCCCATAGGCTCGGATTCCCCCATAAGGGATCTCCGCCCGGGTCAACCCTTGCTCCACCTGATCCCCCAGGGATCGGGTGAGCGATGCCAGGGCGCCCGGGGGCAATTCTTCCGTGCCCAGTTCGAACAGCAGGGTGTCGGTGTGCGGCGTCATGCAACGCTCCGATCGCCGCTGTCTGCGCGGCCCAGCGGAAAGCCCAGCGCTTCCCGGGAATCGTAGTAGGCCTTGGCCGAGGCTCTCGCCATTCCTCGTACCCGAAGAATGTAGCCCTGTCTCTCTGTCACTGAGATGGCGTGGCGCGCATCCAGCAGGTTGAAGGTGTGCGAGGCTTTCATGGCCATTTCGTAAGCCGGCAGCGGCAGGCCCTTTTCAGCCAGGCGCAGGGCTTCCTTTTCGCAGTTGTCGAACCAGCCAAACAGGCTGTCGACATCCGCTTCCTCGAAGTTATACCGGGAGTGCTCCTGCTCGTTCTGGAGGTAGACGTCGCCATAGGTGACCGCGCCGTCCGGCCCCTCGGTCCAGACCAGGTCGTAGACGCTCTCCACCTCCTGGAGATACATGGCGATGCGCTCCAGTCCATAGGTGATCTCGCCCATGACCGGGTGGCAGTCCAGCCCACCGGCCTGCTGGAAGTAGGTGAACTGGGTGATTTCCATGCCGTTCAGCCAGACCTCCCAGCCCAGCCCCCACGCCCCCAGGGTGGGTGACTCCCAGTTGTCCTCCACAAACCGGATGTCATGGACCAGCGGATCAATGCCCAGCGCCTTGAGGGACCCCAGATACTGCTCCTGCAGATCGGCCGGTGAGGGCTTGAGGACCACCTGGAACTGGTAGTAATGCTGCAGCCGGTTGGGATTTTCCCCGTAACGGCCGTCGGTGGGCCGGCGCGACGGTTGGACATAGGCCGCCCGCCAGGGCTCGGGGCCGATGGCCTTGAGAAAGGTGGCGGGATGAAAGGTCCCGGCACCCACTTCCATGTCGAGGGGCTGCATGAGCACGCAGCCCCGCTGCGCCCAGTAGTTCTGCAGGGCGAGGATCAGGGCCTGAAAGGTCATTGATTCTCCGGCGAATCCGCGAAATGCGCCGCAGTATAGCCCGCCGGGCGGCTGGCTGTCAGGCGGCGACCCGTTGGTGGATGCACCAAAAGAATGCCTCCGCGATTGAAAAC
>LKMJ01006156.1_pt1 | contig 11303 bp, 17 predicted proteins | sample 643391 | NCBI WGS metagenome assembly LKMJ01 (sample SAMN04112250, study PRJNA286221) | soda lake metagenome | biome: soda lake; feature: Kulunda Steppe; material: water; isolation source: sample PL-Br10 brine of Picturesque Lake | place: Russia: Kulunda steppe | collected 2010-07
CTCAGGTCACCATTCACAGGTTTGTGAGGCTTTTGAACCCGTTGGGCTACACTCAAAACGGGGTTTGGTAAGCGAAAATAAAGTTAGTTGTAGAATTATTGATGTTTGGCAGCGTTATTGAGCTATTTTTGCTGGTTCAGTGTCTTCAGGTTGTTCTTCTAGATAGTTTAGATTTATTTGTCGGTTATATTTGTTTAATACTGTTTCTTGTTGCTCTAGATATGCTTTTTCGGGAGTTAAATGTGTTTGGCTTCCGTTTCCATGCTTTTGAGTTACGTGTGTGACTGAGCTCATAGGATTGATTTCTACTTGATAGTCTTGGAAATGGTTGTGGAGCGTAGCCGTTATTATTTCTCCTTCAGGCTCTATACGGGGTAAGTGGCTGTCTTCGGTGTTGTAGTTTGCTCTTCCGAAGTATTCTATATTTTGCTTAAGCTCGTCTCTCTGGGTTGCAGTGTATTCTCTAGTTGTTTCTAATCTGCCGCGTACTGTTTCTTGAGTTGTTTCTATCGCTACCCATCCTTCTTCGGGCGTTTCTTCCAGCAGTTTTTCTAGTGACACTTTGTAAGCTAATCTGTTTAAAACTTATAAACTAAGTTGTTACTAGGCGGTTAGAAACATTATTTGGTCAAAAATATTCTGTCTTAACAAGGTTGTTCGCGTTCTTAAAAAATTTTTAGCGCCTGTACTGCGTAAGGCCTATATTAATCATCTTATTCATAACCTTTTTTCCATCTTGTATATTGTATGCGTAATAGAAGCGAATTAGTAGATGGTAATGAAAAGTTAGAAAGCAGTGACGATCTTTTAGAAGCGAAGGTTGAGATTGTGAAGGATAATGCAAAGGAATGGCAAGATATTTACGTTGAAACTTTAGAAAGCCAGCCTGTTGAGGAAGACCTTGAAAACATCGTAGAATGTTATTTTTTAGTTATGGAACAAGTAAACAAGACGCATAATGCCTTAGATGGCGCAGGTTACGATGATTTAGCTGAGGAAATGGTAGGGGCATTTGAAGACGTAATTATGACGCAGTCAAAGTATAAACAGGAAGTTAGAGAAGCTTTAGGTTATACTCCGGCAGATTTATTCAAACAAGAATACGGTTTGTAGAAAAGTTAGGCCTATTTTTATACACAGAAATTGTCTTTTTTCCGTTGGTAGGCCTCTTTACAGATCGCGGATTTTTTAATCAATCGGTCTTCGTAGCTGAAAGTCTGAGTGGGCATACTATGTAAAACTTCTTTGAAGGCCTGTAAGAATACGTTTTATGTTATTTGTTATTTAAAAGTTAAAACTGGTTTAGTTTGCATTCGTGGTTTGAAAATGAATGAATTAGATGCATTTGCTGAATATGAGGATCCTGCAGATGACGAAGACTTGGCAGAATTTATAGGTTGTAGACCGGAAGAAATTGAAAGTACTTTGTATGTGGGAGAGGTAGGGGTTTCAGATGTGATGGCGGTAGCCACGTCTGATGAAGTATACTCTGTTAGAGTCGTGAATCCTGGAGGTTCAATGGCACAATATAATAGAGGCAGAGACAGCGATATAGACTGTGCAATAGAATCTTTCGCCGAAACTCTAGGAGACCAGTACGATACAGAATGGTGAGCCTATCTCGAACTCGGATCGCAAAGCGTTCTGAGCGAAAAAGAATTAAGCCTCCAAAATTGGATCCAAGAGCGACAGAATCCAAGATTTTTTACAACAATTTTCTTAGCCAGGCCTTCCTATAGCAAAATATTTTTTCAAGTTTAACTGGTTTTTTAAAGGTTATAGGTCTATCTCTGTGCTGTATGTGGTTGTTTGGTGCGGAAAGTAAAGAATATTGGAGAGACAATACTCTCCAAGATTTGAACGTGGTCGATAGGCCCGAGTTTGAAAAATACATTAATTTTTTGAGTCGGGGCGAAGTGGATAGAAATATTAAGATGCTTGATGCTGCACAGAGTAGAGGAGGGTGGAGCGAACTTTCAGCGGCTTTAGAGAAAGAGCATGGTTATGAAGCTTCACCTAACACAATCCAGTTTAAAGCATATGATATGCAGAATAAGGGAATAGTTGACGAGCTTAATAACTGGACGGAGGCCTCGCAGGATGTGCTTGATGTCTACGAGTTCTATGATTCTCAGATAGATGATTTAACTAGTTTGCTAGGAGCTTGCAGGTCTAAAGGCGCGTTAGCAGTATTTGAATTGTGTGAAGAAGGTCAAAATTTCGCTGTAAGAGATTTATCAAGTCAATCGGGCCTGCATTACTCTTATTTTTTGCAGACTTCTTTGCCTCAGCTTGAGGACGCAGAGCTTATTGAAATCGATGAGATCTCTACTTATGGAGAGGGAGTCACCAAACATCCTTTTGAGATAGTCAATGGATTTCTGGGAGGCCTGGAGGCAGTTGTTGACCGGCACTATTAACGGTTTTCTAGTGATTCAGGCCTAACCTTTCTAGCAGAGCTTCCAACATCTCTTTTCCATATTCTGAATCATTATTAAGGATTGTTTGGTTCTCTTTTTCATTTGTATAGCTGCATTCGTCGTTAATAGATGTCACCACTATCTGATCTGGATTCTGATCTGTGCTTGAGGCCTGATTATCTCTACAGACTACTATGTCTTCATAAAACAATGCTTTGGGATCTGAGATGTTTATGTCGGTCTGAGAAAAGTTGTTTGAATTGTTTAGGCTTATTTCGACTTCTGAATCCGCTTTTTCTATAGTGGTTGTGGCTTGGGCCATTGATGCAAAAAGTATTAGGATTCCGATTATTGCTAGATGCTTCATTCCTAGTAGCTACTACTTTCTCGGGCACACTATATATCTGTTTTCCTCTACCAGTGTTTTTGGCAGATTTAAACGCCTGTGATTCTTGGTTTGAAGCTGTTAGATTTTCAAAGATTTGCTGGGCGAGGGATAAAAAAGTGTTAAGCGTTTCACAGTAGTTATGGACGGTCAGGTCGCAGAAGAAGTTGTAAAAGTGAAAGATCGTTACGATAGACAGTTTCAGAGCTTTACAAGGAGTTTTTACGTAATGAAGTCTGCTTTAAGATATTTTTCAGTTAATCAGGGCCTGTCTTTTACTTCTTCGAAAATAAGCGATAATTTTCCTGTTACGACGCCGGTTGCAGGCTCAGCGTTGAAGATTTTTGACGAGCTCGGAGTGGTTGAGCCTCGAAGCAGTTCAAGCAGTCCTGACAGGTATATGCCGTCCGACGTCAATATTGAAAGACTGATGGTTATAGAGAAAGTCTTGATAGATAATTATGAAATTCAGGAGTTCTGCCCAGACAGTTAAACTAACAATATTTTAGACTTTTTGCTGATTAAACCACAAACCGTTGTAGTTCTAGGCCTTAATCAGCGAAACTACTTCTTATCGAAACTTATAATAATAGAGGCCTAGTTATCCTTGTTATAATGTCTTTAGTACCAACAGTTGCAGCATACCTAACATTAGGAACTCATGTAATTTTCGTGATTGCGATAGCCGCATTTTTGATTAATAGGACTCCGATAGGTATTAATAGGCCTTTAGGACCGTTAGAGGACTTTGTTGAAAAGTATTATAGGGAAGTAGCTTTTGTAATTGTTACTGCGGCTACTTCTGGAAGCCTATATTTATCCGAAGTCTTGGGTTGGGAACCATGCCCGCTCTGTTGGTACCAGAGGATTTTCATGTATCCAATGGTCATCCTGTTTGGTGTATCAGCAATTCTGAAAAAAGATGATGTAGAAGACTATGTGTTGCCTATAGCACTTATTGGAATGGGTATATCCGGGTTCCACTATTTGGTTCAGATGGTGGATGAAGTACAGTCTACAGGATGTGATATAACTTCGATAGCCTGTGAAACAACGCACATGCTGTATTTTGATTACATAACTGTGCCAATGATGGCTTTAACAGCGTTCACAGCAGTAGCAGTTATCAGCTACAAATTTAATGGAAAGAAAGAAAAAGAAGAAGAGGAACTTTACCTCTCATAACTGTTATGTCCAAGCTTTGCGCATACAGGACACTTCTTAGTGTAAGCCGTACCAAATAAGATTACGGCCAGAAGTCCTAATACAAGCGAGAACACTTCATCTACTTGCAGATAGCCTGCAAGAATTGCCAAAGATCCAAGGCCTGAAATAGCTCCAGCCGCTACTCGCATCTGAAGATCTAGGCCTCCTACGTTTTTCTCCATGAATAAAGTATCTGTGAGTGTGGATAAATAAGATTGGGCAAAAATAACTACTTTTAATAATTTTTCTATGCAAAGTTAATAATATGTCTCGGCAAGATCTGTACATTTTTCATGGTCGTTTAGGCAGCGGTAAGACTACTGCGATACAGCATATTAGAAATATGGATAAGTTCAAGGATTCAGTGGTTATAGAGAATGAGCTGGCGTCAGAAAATATAGATCAAGACAAGTTGGGCGGCAGAAATGTATATGATATCAGCGGACTCTGCGTATGCTGTTCAACAGGGAATGAATTAAACGATGCTTTAAACAAGGCCTATAACCACTCTGAAGCTCAGCCGGTAATTCTGGAAACTACAGGCGCAGCTAATTTAGTTAATGTCCTGAAAAAAATACTTACAGATAGCGAGTTTAACGACAAATACAGTATTGCATCCAGTATCTTTGTGATAGGTCTTCAACCTAACCTAGATGTTGGTGAAATGGCTTCAGAAATACTCGTGTCTGACACAGTAATTTTGAACAAGACAGATCTTGTGGACGAAGAAACTGTTAAAAGGTATAGCAATGAAATTAGAGAAATTAAGGAAGAAGTAGAGATTGTCTGCACACAAAACTCTGAGATAGGTCTCGACAAACTATCATCCGAATCCTCTCTGAACCAGTATCTCGCTGAAGCAGTATCCGAAAATATAGGGGAAGGCCATCAGTTCGACAGGTATGAAGTGGTTGAAGGACTAGAGTTTGAATCAGAGAAACAGTTCAAACAACGTTTTGAACAAGTTTCAAACAGGTTTAGTATTGGAAGGATGAAAGGCGTTGTTAAATTGGGCGAAGAAAATCGTTTTGTTGAATACTCTTCAGGCAAATTAAGTCTTGATGGCGAAAAACCTGTAACTAATAAATTAGTGGTGATTGGAGATGACAGCATCTATGAAGCAGTCCAAGAAATACAAAAGGCCTGAAAAACTAGATAAAGAAACGATTCTTGAGGATGCTGAAAGAGAAGTTGAAGAACTTTTAGACATGTTTGATCAGTGGTCACAACTCAATAACAAAGTCTCAGAGATTGAAGACAAAATATTTTCCAAAGCTGTGACGGTAGCAACAGAAAACAGTATTGATATCAGTAAAGTGACAGAAGGGAAATTCAAGAACGATGACGTAGAACGACTTAAAGAAGAGAAGAGAGCTGTAGAAGAAGAAAAGAAGGCTGTTGGCCAAAGTATGAAGTTCAAGAACCCTGTAGTATGGATTATGTATAAGAGAAAGGCCTACATAGGGACGAATGATGAGATGAGGGTTATGCAGGACTTCCGAGAGCACTGTCAGGTCCCTGACGGTATTTGTACTGCTCGCTACATATTTATCAAGGAGTACTGCGAAGAAAAACTTGGCTGGAACATCGACAGTAATAACGATTTTGATCGTGATCTGAGCCTTAAGAGACTCTATAATGATGATAAAATAATTTCTCTGGTACAAGATGATGAATTTATGGAGCGGTGGAGATCACATGAATTAAATATGGCTGATGGAAGGCCTGCCAAATGGGAAGAGTTTGATTCTGAATCAAAGCTAATAAGTTGAGAAGTTATTAAAAGACTTGCCCGAGTTTATTAACTCATGAGTGATCAATATAATCTGAAAACTGTTCAGTCGATCAAACCTGGTTATACGCATAGGCCTGAACCACGGGATTTGCCTCCACAATTCCAGGAGGTGTACGTCGAGGCGTGTAGAGAAGTTAACGAATTATTGTTGGATGCTGATAGATATTTTGCTTTTGATGAAGTACAAGATGTATTGCAAAGTGAAGAAGAAAATTTTCGGCAAGATAATGATTACAGTCTTGAGATTACCGAAGTTGTGGAAGAATCAGATCTAGGAGATTTAGTAGTAGAGGGAGAGTTCTATGAACAACTTGTAGGTTTTGCAGGTTCAGAAATTATAACAGATTTATCAGATCTTGCATCTACTGTTCTCAGAACATCTTCTGCTAGGGATAGTATTGGTCAAGCCATGGACTATGATAGTCCGGTTTCATGGATGATGTACAAGCGAGAGGCCTACAATGGCCAAGACGTCGATAAGGGAGACCCAAACAATGAAATTGCTACGATCGGTGATCTCAGAAGGCATGCTGATGGTCAAGACCTGTGTAAGAAGCGTTACGATTTTCTGAAGCAGTTTAACCAAGAACATGCTGATTGGAGTATTGAAAGCGAAACAGATTTTCCTGACAGCACTCCTCTTGAAGAGGTTTATACAGATGAAAGAGTTCTGAGTTTGATAGTTAACGAAGATTTTATGGGCGAAGTAAATGACGGTGCAAACGTTGTAAACGTGTTTGGAGAAAGCATCACTCCTATAGAACTTAAGGAAGGCGGAAGAGGAAGCTGGCTAGGTAATGAGAAAGACATGGACGGGAAATGGGCAAACTTCTGAACCCCGTGCTTCTAACTGTCAGAAACAGTCATAACCACTGTTGAATTAACCACATCTCGTGAAGGCCTTTTTTCTGCTTCAACGTTGAACATGTTCTTCACTTCTCTAGAAACAGGCCTGTAAAGTAGCTTTCTCTCTCCATGAACAGTCCTTGCTACTAAATGACTATGTTCATCCATTTGACGTCTTATAGTGTTGAAGACCTTCAATTCTTGGCTTTTGCTCTGTCCTACCATGGCTGCCACATGGATGACGTTGAAGTCATTATAGTCTGAGAAATTCTCTGCACTACTCTTCACAACATTAATATCAAGGTCTAACGCGTCAAACAGCTTTTTAGCCTGGCTAACAGCTTTTTTGTCTCTATCAATTACTGTAACATTGAAACCGTAATCTTTCGCCAACATGATCGCAGTGAATGGAAGAGGCCCTCCTCCTACGAATACTGCATTTTTTTCTAAATCGCTGCAGCAGCCTACCAGTGTGGCATATTCGAACGCTACTAGCTTCTCATAATTTTTGAAATACGGAAATTTCTTTATTTCTTCTTCAGGCCTTTCAGACTCTATAATGCGATTGCTCCAATATTTCTCAAGCTGAAACTCTGACTTGCCGCAGAGCTGTCTCAACTTTCTTACTTCTCCTCTAGAAAGGTCTCCTTCAACTCTCCCTTCCACGATACGGTTCACCAATGAGGAAAACAGCTCATTCACTTCCGGACATGGCCTAAAATCCTCTAGTCCTTTTATATCGCTAAATATCTCGTTAATATTTTTAGATTGTAGCGTTTGAGACACCATAACAAGTTACTAAAGCACAAATTTTATTAAGAATTAAGTCAAAAAATCATAAATTCAAGCTGGGAATATGCTGTCTAACAAATAAGAATAAAGGGTGTAGTAGAGAAATTATAGTCTTGAAGCTATCTTCTCTGACACTTTTGTTAAAGGTTCAGCTAGTTCCTTGTCTTCTATCTCTTTCAAAGGTATCCATTGACCGTTTTCAGGTTCTCCTTCGATTTCAATAGAGTAAGGCTGCCAGTTCACTTCTTGCCCATTGCAAACCATAGTTGTCTTGAACTTCCCTCTATACTTTGAGACGCTGCTTTTACAACCTGTTAACTGGTTAACAGCTTTCTCGGCAGTTACAGCCGATAATTCTCCGTTCTCGCCATCTCTTTGCGGAACGCTCCACGTCTCAGAGACGTCGTCGAAAAACATTAAGAGTTTTCTATCTTGAACTACAAGGCCTACGGAAACTTCAGAAACCATAACACTATTTTCTCATCCGCGTTTAAAACGTAAGGCCTGTTTCAGGCCTTACATATCTGCTTCTTCAAACTCGATTTCATCCCTGTTTATTCTAGGTATTTTCTTTTGCTTCTTCAGTCTACGGAATTTTTGATGGTCATTAGGTTCTAAGAGGGTGATGGCCTCTCCTTTTTCTCCTTGCCTGCCTGCTCTTCCGATCCTGTGAGTGTAGGTGTCTGCTTTATCAGGCACGTCATAGTTGAAAACGTGTGTTATGTCATCGATGTGGAGGCCTCTCGCTGCAACATCTGTTGCAACAATAACTCTGATCTCTTTTTGTTTCAGCTTGTCGACTACATTTTCCCGTTGGTGCTGTGACATGTCACCGTTGAGTTCTTGGGCCTTGAAACCGTTTTTACGCAGTTTATCTGCCAGCCATCGAGTCGTGTTCTTTGTCTGACAGAAGACAATGGAAAGATCACGGTCGCGCTGCTTCAGAAACGTGTAGAGTGTTGAAAGCTTGTTATCTTTTTTACAGTTAATATATCCCTCTTTCAGGTTACGAGTATGCTTTTTACGTTCGATTCTGATTATTTTAGGGTCGATACTGTATTTATCGCATAATCTTTTCAATCCGTGAGGAATAGTGGCGCCGAAAAGCAGATTTTGGCGTTCTGAAGGACAGAAATCGATTATTTGCTCCAACTCATCTTGGAAACCCATATCAAGCATTCTATCAGCTTCATCCAAGACAAAGTAGTCAAGGCCTGAAACATCTAAGTGGTTCTTTTTCAGCAGATCCAGTACTCTGCCCGGTGTACCGATCACGATATTTGCTTTCTTTGCGCCTTCGATCTGAGGCCCGTAAGATACTCCGCCATATATTGTAACGCTTTCAATGGTGTCGTCAGAGGCCTTATTCACTTCTTTTGCTATCTGTTTAGCGAGCTCTCTTGTAGGTGATAGTATTAAGGCCTGTACTCCTTCACCGTCTATATTTTCAATTACTGGTAGTGAGAAAGCCAGTGTTTTTCCTGATCCGGTCTCTGATTCTACTAGTAGGTCTTTTCCTTCGAAGACTATCGGTATTGATTTCTGCTGAACCTCTGTGGGTTCTGTAATTCCCTGACTCTCAAGGTTGTCTACAACTTTATCTGAAATATTAAAATCGCTGAAACTCATAATTTTTTCTCCTTTACAATAATGTTTATGGGCAGCATCTTTTTTAGAAACCAATCATCGCCCCTAATAAAGCTACCCGAGTAATAGTGATATACAAAGGAGGTGTTTTTAGTTTTGAAAGGAACAGTTAAGCTATGGAAGCAACGGAAGAACTTCGGTTTCATCGAGACAGATGAAATGGAAGACGATATATTCTTCCACGTAAGCGAGCTTGAAGGCGATTCAATTGATGAAGGAACAGAAGTCGAATTCGACCAAGAAGAAGGCGACAGAGGCCCAAAAGCAACCAACGTAACAGAAGCATAAGGCCTACAGCCTTACAATCTGTAACACGCATATCCACGACTCTTTAGATTCTACATATCTTTATTTTCTCTATTTTACAATTCTGCACATTACGCTGCTATTTAGTAAAGAGTATCAGAACTCTTCTGGATAGGCCTTCTCCAGTAATTTTTCCTTGCCTTCAAGCCTTTTGTTTACCGGCTTGAGAATCTCTGCTATGGCTTTTCCAACTGCTTTCTTCAAGTCTTGTGGATGCAGGTCCTCATCTAAAAAGTCTTTTTCCAAATCTTTGTAGTTAGAATATTTGATGTCGCCACCATATTTTTCAGGCCTTTCTATCACGAGTTCGTCACCGTTTTTCTCAAGAATTGGGAATACTAAATGCTGGGCATACTCTAAGACTCCATTATCCTCTAATTCTCCCTGTGGGCAGTAAGCTGATTCAACTTTTTCTACAACGATTTCAGGAGCATCATGTATGCTGATCTTTGAGTCTTCATTAGAGGCGCTCATCTTACCGCCTGTTAGACCTGACAGAAGAGGTGCGAAAACACATGTAGGGCCTTCCTGCCCGATCTTAGGCATTGATTCTCTGCCCAGCATGTAGATTCTTCTCTGGTCAAGGCCTGCATATGCTAAGTCTACATCTAGGCCTTGTTCGGCGCAGTCCATGATCTGCATTGCTGAGTACAGTAGTGCGGAGGCTTTCATGCCGTCGCTGTGTCTGACCACTTCGTTTACGCTTCTCTCAGCCCTGTTTACAGTCATGCTTTCCATCAGTTTCATGTATCCCTTCTGGTATTCTGGGCTGTGCTGGAAATCGCTTCCTCTAACAAATTCTAAGTCGCTTGTGTCGATATAGCAGGCCTCCAGCATGCCTTTTATTGCTTCTGTGTAGTATTCTGTTCTTGCATCGATTAGTTCGCGTGGTGATTTCTCAATGTCAAGTTCGGCGTGCACGTCGGCGATTAAAATTTTGAATTTGAATCCTGCGTCAACGAAATCAGCTATCTTCCTGATTGTGGTGAAGTGGCCGATATGCATAGTTCCTGTAGGCGCATATCCAATATAAGCTGTAGGTTCTTTTTTCTGACATATTTCTGATAGTTCTTTGTCTGTAACAATTTCAGCAGTATTTCGAGAAACTAGCTCAACTGATTCTTCAGGATTCATATCTATATCTGTATCAAAGAACGAGTTTTAAATTACTGGCTGAAGATTCCAGTCTTGACAAAACGCTAAAAAGTTATTAGGCCTTGTAGATAGGTTTTTGGTGTTGCACAGAACCTATTTAAAAATTCGCTATCAGTAAGTAACAATACTATGGCTGGGTATTTGAAATCAAGGTTTTCCGAAAATATGCAAAATGCTGGAAAAATACTGGGAGAAAATGGCTTTGAGGTGAGAAGCTACAATGCTGCTATAAAAGATTCTGAATGTTTTAGGGCTTCTGCACATGCTAATAGTTCTATAAAGGCCTTTGAACAGGTTTTAGACCTGACTAGAAGTTTGGAGAGTATTGAGCTGGAGGCAGGAAGAGTTGTGGGTGCTTACAAGGATAATGAATGTGCTGAAGAGCTTTTAGCGAGTATGGTTAGAGGAGGAATTGAGATAGAAGAGCCTTTAACAAGCCTAGAAAGTTCTGAGAAGTCACAGGACAACTCGGATAACTTATCTTCCTTAGCGGTTCCTGGATTCAATATAGTAATAATTTACATACCTGAAGCTAGATCTGGGCGCTGGGATGTGAGAGCTACAGCAGTTCAAGAACCTTTCACTCAAGAAGACGCAAAGAAAAAAGTTGATGAAATATCAAACCTGCTCGAACAAAATGGGATGAGGGTGAGAGATGTCTCAGTCAATTAATTATTAGAAAAGGTTTGCGGCATCCGGGATTTGAACCCGGGTCTCCACGTTGGCAACGTGATGTCGTGCCACTGGACCA
>LKMJ01006157.1_pt1 | contig 11302 bp, 10 predicted proteins | sample 643391 | NCBI WGS metagenome assembly LKMJ01 (sample SAMN04112250, study PRJNA286221) | soda lake metagenome | biome: soda lake; feature: Kulunda Steppe; material: water; isolation source: sample PL-Br10 brine of Picturesque Lake | place: Russia: Kulunda steppe | collected 2010-07
GACATTCCACCACGTGGCGCCCGACGGCGTGCCACGTGGCGCCCGACATTCCACCACGTGGCGCCCGACGGCGTGCCACGTGGCGCCCGACATTCCACCACGTGGCGCCCGACATTCCACCACGGGAGCGACTTGTGAAGTGATGCGACGTGATGGAGGTCGGATCGCTTCACGATCTCGCGCCACGTCCCGGCGACGGCCACCGGCTGCTGGTAGCCAGGCGTCAGCGACGGAACCCCCGGTGCACCGCGACGATCCCGAAGGCGAGGTCCTTGACCAGCACCTCGCGGTAGCCGGCTTCCTCGATCCAGCCGGCGATGGTCGCGCGATCGGGCCACGCCAGGATCGAGTCGGCGAGGTAGCGGTAGGCGGAGGCGGACGAGGACACGAGCCTGGCCGCCTGTGGCAGCGCCCCGACGAGGTAGCGCCGGTAGACCGCACGGAAGGCCGGCGAGGTCGGGTTCGCGAACTCGCACACCACGACACGCCCACCCGGCCGGGTGACCCGGGCGAACTCGCGCAGCGCCCGCTGCGGATCGGGCACGTTGCGCAGGCCGAAGGAGATGGTGACCGCATCGAAACTGGCGTCCGGGAACGGCAGCGCCTGCGCATCGCCGTTGACCCAACTGATCCGCTCATGCCCGCGTCGGGCCCCCTCGGCGAGCATGTTGTAGGACAGGTCGAGCGCCACCACGTCCAGAGCTCCACGCGCCGTGAGCTCGACGGCGACGTTGCCCGGACCGGCCGCGACATCGAGCACCCGCGCATCCGCCGGGCGTGCAGCCTGGGCGGTGACGCGGCGCCAGTGCGCGTCCTGGCCGAAGGACAACGCCGCGTTGGCCAGGTCGTAGCGCGGCGCCACCCGGTCGAACATGGCCTGGACGAGGGCCGCGTCCTTGCCTTCACGTCCCGCAGCCGGCAGCGACCCCGAAGGCGCCAGCGGCGCCGCAGCGACGGGGGATGCAGCGGTCCCTGGCAGGTCCACGGATGGGTCCACAGCCGCGGTTCGGTGATCGCTGCGCGGCACGATGGACTCCGGGGCTCAACACCGACCGATGGGCTGCCGATGCAAGGGGGTACGGGACGGACGATGAGGCTATCGCCGGCGCAGGTTCGGACCTCGGTACCCGCACGGTTCGGGGCCCGGGCCACGCCGCCGCCCCTTCGCACCACCGCAGCCCAGCACCACCGCCCCCTCGCATCGCCGCCCGGCACCACCGAAAGTACGGATCCGCCGGCCCGCGACCACAGCCGACGACCTCGCCCAGAGCCAGAGCAGGAGCACACCGTGTCGCGAGTCCACTGTCTGGAATGCGACGGCCTGGTCGTCGTCGACCCCAGTGGGGTCTGTCCCGAGGGCCACCAGCTCGGTCCAGCCGGCGCCCGTGTGGCAGAGGCGATGGGGCACGGCACCGCCCATCCCGACGAGCCCGAGCCCTGGGTCTACCGCATCGAACCGCACGAGTTGGCGGTGCCCGTCGGGGCGGGTGTGAACGGCGCCGGACACCACGGTGCCGGCGGCAACGGCCAGGGGCCACGCGTGGCCCGCCCGATGAGCGCACCGGGATCCGATCCGTTCGACGACACCACCGGGGTCGGGAACGCCGAGTCGCTGCTGCGGGAACTGCACTCCCTGGCAGACATGGACGACGCACCGGCCCCCCGACCGCAGCACGCAGGGTCGCAACGCGCCCCGCAGGAGGACGCGCCGGCTGCGGACCCACCATCACCGCCGCCTTCCCCCTCCTCCCACACACCGCGTCCAGCGCGCCCCCATCCCGACGCCATCGCCGATGCCTTCGCCGAACTGAGTGCGCTGGACGCGCCGGCGGCACCGATGACGGCGCGCTCGCGATCGGCCCCGGCCTCCGGCCATAACGGCGTGGCGTCCTCGGCGAACGGACGCGGCGGCACCGGCCAGCACAACGACAGCGAACCTGCGATGGATCCTGACGAGCTCGCGTCGCTGTTCGACACCCCACCGCCGACCCCTGAGGCCCCCGTGCCGCCCGACCTTGCCGCAGTTCCCACCCCTCCAGCAGCCCCACCGACACCGGGCCAGGACACAGCAGCGCTGGACCGATCGGACGACCCAGCAGAGCCGGACCTGCCGGACCTGCCGGACCTGCCAGACCTGCTGGACCGATCAGACCAGCCGCACCCGCCAGATCAGCTCGACCCGCCAGATCAGCTCGACCCGCCAGATCAGCTCGACCCGCCAGATCAGCCGGACCACTCCTTCGTGGCACCCGCGACGCCAGCGGCAGGTTCCCCGCAGCCGGACCCTGTGCCGCGGGACACCACCGCACCGACGATGCCCTCACCCCAGTCCGACCACCATCAGGAGACACCCATGCCAGCACCCCCGACAGCCGATGAACCTGAGGGTTTCGGGGACCTGGAGATGGATCTGGCCGAGCTCGCCCGGGAGCTGAGCTTCGGCGGCGACGAAGCGCACCCCGGTGGAGCGGCGACCGACCCCACTGCTGCCCCTGGCGCTGCACCAGCATGGACAGCACAGCCCGCGCCGACCCCGCCAACACCACCCGAGAGCGACCCCGTGCGCCCCTCGGATGCACTCGACGCCGAGCCGGAGAACGACCTGCGGCAGCCGGACCCACCGCGCAACGCAGGACCGGACCTCACGAGCTTCACCGCGAAGGGCGGTTCCGGCGCCCGTTCGGGCAAACGTCGGCGGTTCGGCCGCTGAGCCACGCGCACTGCGGCTCCCCTAGCCTGCGCATCCCGACCTGGCAGGCCCGCCAGTCCCGAAGCCAGGGTGACCAGCACCGCTGTGGAGCCGATGAGCCACCTCATGCCTGACACCCCACCGGACGCCGCCGCGTCCGACGATGCCGAGCTCGACCCCTCCGACGCTGCCCTGGCGGCGGCCGCGACCGGGGACGAGGACGCCCCCTACGACCTCGATGCACTGCTGGAGCGCACCGCCGCGCCACGGTCCCTGCTGGAGGCCCTGGAGCGCGCCGGCCTGCTGGTCCCCCACCACCTCGACCACGACGACGGCACCGCCCGCTACTCCGACGCCGACGTCGCCGCGGTCCGTGCCGGTCTGACCCTGCTGGACGCGGGCCTGCCGTTGGGCGAGCTCCTGGATCTGGCGCGACGGACCGACGAGGCGATCACCGGCATGGCCGATCACATCGTGGAGGCCTTCCTGCGCTTCGTTCGTGACCCGGTCCGCGGCTCCGCCCGCTCCGAGGAGGAGGCGGCGACCCGCCTGGTGACCGCCTATGACCGGATGCTGCCGGCCACGGAGCAGCTCGTCGCACACCACCTGCGACGACGGCTCCTCGCCCGCGCCGCCGAACGGGTCGCCGATGAGATGGGTGGACACGCGTGAACCTCACCGTGCGCAGCGCGGTGCTCGAGGACGACCGGCCCCTCCTCGACCTGCTGCCCTCCTGCCCCGACGCGCTGGCCTGGGTCCGCGACGGTGAGGGGTTGGTGGCCTGGGGCACCGCCCGGCGGATCGATCCGGGCAGGGGCTGGACCCGGTTCCAGCGGGCACACGCCGCGTTGGCACGGCTGGCAGGTGCCGCGTCCATCACCGACGAGGTCCAGCTGCCGGGCTCGGGGCTGGTCGCCGTGGGCTCGTTCAGCTTCGACGCCGATGCGCCCGGCTCGCTGCTCGTGGTGCCGCGGGTGGTGATCGGTCGGCGCGGCGGTGTCACCTTCCGCACCGACATCACCGAGGCGGGAAGGGACCCCGTGGCAGGGGACCCGGCGGCAGCGCAGGGCGCATCGCCGCACGCGGACGCGGTGGCACCGGGCGCGGTCGCGTCACCGCCGACGGATGCCCTCCACCGTCAACCGGCACCGATCCGCCGGGATCGTCCCCGCTACGCCGGCTCCTCCCTCCCGGACCTGCACTGGCTGGAAGCGGTCGCCACGGCGATCGACCGCATCCGGGCCGGCGAGGCCGAGAAGGTCGTGCTCGCCCGCGATCACGCCGTGTGGTCCCAGGAGCCCTTCGACGCCGTCGATCTGGCGCGGCGCCTGACGGCCCGGTTCCCGCGCTGCCACACCTTCCTCGCCGATGGCCTGGTCGGCGCCACCCCGGAACTGCTGCTGCGCCGTAGCGGACGCGAGGTGACCTCCCGGGTCCTCGCGGGGACCACCGGACGGAGCGACGACGAGGTGGCAGATGCGGCACTCGGGGCCGCCCTCCTGGCCTCCCCGAAGGACCGCGACGAGCACCGCTTCGCGGCCGAGTCCGTCAACGAGGTCCTCGCACCGCTGTGCAGCGACCTGACCAACGACCCGGGTCCGCGCCTGCTGCGCCTCGACAACGTGCAGCACCTGGCGACGACCTTCCACGGCACCCTCGATGACCCCACGACCTCGGCGCTGGAGGTGGTGGGATCGCTGCACCCCACGGCGGCGGTGGGGGGCACACCACGTGGCGCGGCGCTGCAGATGATCGCGGAACTCGAAGGGATGTCACGGGGCCGCTACGCCGCTCCCGTGGGGTGGACGGACGCGGCCGGGGACGGAGAGTGGGGCATCGCCCTGCGGTGTGCGGAGCTAGCCGGTGCGCGTGCCCGGTTGTTCGCCGGGGTGGGGGTGGTAGGCGCCTCCCTGCCCGAGGCCGAACTCGAGGAGACCCGGCTCAAGCTGCTCGCGATGCAGGCGGCGCTCGAAGCCGAGCCCGAGCGCACGCCCGGGCCCGGCTGAGACCTCCCGTCAGCTGACGATGGCCTCGATGAACTCCTCGGTCTCCGCCGAGGCGACCTGCATGACATCGTTGATCAGGCCACCGAACACCCGGGCGACCAGGCCGCTGTTCATGCGGGCGATGTAGGTGGTGCCGTCGGAGGTCTCGTACACCGATACCCGGCAGGGCATCATCGGGGTGACGATGCGCTCCTCGTCCTGCTCGAGGATCTCGATCGAGTGCTCCGAGGAGCACAGGTCGAACACGGTCACCCCGGGGACGTCGGCGCCGTGGTTGGCGACCACCGCCTGCATGTCGTGGCTGTTCAGGATCGACCAGCCGTGGGCCTGGGCCTCCTCCTCGAAGACCGCGAGGGTCTCCTCGTAGTCGTAGGGGCTCTCATCCTCGAGCATCATCATGCCCGGCGCCGCGACCCACAGGGTCGCGCCGAGCACGAGCAGGCCGGCAACGAAGCCGGCGACGCCGATACCGATGGTCTTGCCGTTCATGGTGGCTCCAGAGATCGTTGGTGGTCGCGGCTCGCTGCCGGGCCAGTAGGTGACAACGCGGCCACCCGCCCCGGTAGTCCCGGACCAGCAGGACCTGCGGCGCTGCCCCTCAGATCAGACGCCGGCGACGGCCGTGTGCACCGCTGCGGTCAGCTCGCGGTGCAGTGCGAGGTTGGCGGACCGCTCGGTGCGCACGTGGACCAGTTGGATCCCACCGGCCGCGATCGCCTCCTCGACGGCCACGGGCAGCTGCGCGGCCGAGGTGACCGCCTGGTACCCGAGCTCATGGAAGGCAGCGAGCCGGGCGAGATCCCGGCCGTGCGGGGTCCCGAAGACCCGCTCGAAGGAGGCGGGGAAGCCGGCCTGGGGCAGGAAGGAGAAGATGCCACCGCCGTCGTTGTCGACCACGACGAAGGTCGCATCGACCCGTGGTGCATCGGCTGCGAGCAGGAACCCGTTGGCGTCGTGCAGCAGGGACAGATCTCCCGTCAGGGCGACAACCGGACCACCCTCCGGCACGGCGCCGGCCGCCAGCGCCACCCCCAGCACCGTGGCGACGTGCCCGTCGATCCCGGAGGCCCCCCGGTTGGCCAGCACCCGCAACCCCGGGCGGGGTCGGGCGAAGCGGTCCACATCACGGATCGGCATGGACGAGGCGACCACCAGGGTCGCACCATCGGGCAGCGCGGCGACCAGCTCCCGGGCCGTGCGCGGCTCGGAGGGCAGGTCGTCGCGGGAGAGGACCGCATCGATCGCCGCCGCAGCCGCGCCGTCCAACGCCCGCCACCGATCCCCCCACGCCGAGGTGGTGGGTAGCCCCAGGGTGACCGCCAGCGCCGCGCAGGTCGCCTCCACGTCGGCCACCAGCCGCTCGCCGATGGCGCGCTCCGGGTCGTCCCAGGCACCGGAGCCGCCGAGCAGCAGCTGCGGCACGCGGGGACCGAGCACACCGGCCAGCTCCCTGGACAGCCCTGGACGGCCGATCCGCAGGACCAGGTCGGGGGTGCCCCAGCGTGCCACCTCGGCATCGCCGTACAGCAGGGGGGCATGGGCCAGGGTGGTGGCGGGGTCGGTGCGCACGCCGGAGGAGGGCTCGGCGATCACCGGCCAGCCGGTGGCGCGGGACAGTTCGTGGATCGTGGCGGCGGCGGCCTCCACACCGCTGCCGGGGGTAGTCGCACCGACCACGAGCAGTCCCCGCTCGGTGCCGAGCAGCCGGCCGGCCAGCCCGCGGAGCTCCTCGTCCTCGAGTCGGCGGGGAGCGACGCTCGTACGGACCCAGGGTGCCCGGGCGGAGCGACCCTCCAGGGGTGCGGTGAAGGGTGGTGCGGCGCTGCGACCGTCGTCGCTGAGCGGGACGGTCGGCTCCCGGAAGACCAGGTTCAGGTGCACCGGCCCGGGGGGTGCGAGGCCGTCACCGAGCGCGGCGGTCACGGCGCGGGCGGCCGAGCTGCGCCAGTAGGCAGCGGCACCCACACGGTCCTCGGCAACACCGAGGTCGACCGTCCACCGCGGCGCCCCCGCGAAGATGCCCACCTGCTCGATCGCCTGGTTGGCACCGGTGTGGCGCAGCTCAGGTGGCCGGTCAGCGGTCAGCAGCACCAGCGGCACCTGCCCGGTGTCGGCCTCCACCACCGCCGGGTGCAGGTTCGCCACCGCCGAGCCGCTGGTGACGATCACCGCCGCCGGCTGGCCCTGGCCACGCGCGAGCCCGATCGCCAGGAACCCGGCGGAACGCTCGTCGAGCGCCACATGCACACGCAGGCGGGGATCGTCGTGGGCGGCCATGGCCAGGGCAGCAGAGCGGGAGCCGGGGGCCAGCACCACCTCACCGACCCCGCAGCGGGCGAGCTCGTCGAGCAGGACCTGGGCGAGGGCGTGGGAGGGGTTGGCGGCGTCCATGGGTCAGCTCCGCCCGTCACCCAGGATGGCGCCGGGCTCCTGCGACAGCTGCCCCCACGCCAGGGCCAGTCGCTCGAGCAGCTCCGTGGCCACCTCAGGCGTCGGCGTGTGCTGGTCCATCAGCGCCGCTTCGGGCGCGACAGTGCGCACCTCGAGGTGGCCGTCCACCGGCGTCAACGGCCGGTCGGTGACGTCGCTCACCAGCATCGTGGCGGTACCGAGCCCGCAGGCGTAGGGCAGCTCGGGCAGCGCTGCCGCCAGCGCCACACCGGTGGCCAGGCCGACCGAGGTCTCCAGCGCCGAGGACACCACGGCAGGCAGACCAGCGGCCTCGACCACCTCGAGCGCCCGCTGCACCCCACCGAGGGGTTGCACCTTCACCACGATCACGTCGGCGGCGTCCAGACCGGCGATGCGCAGGGGATCCTCGGCGGTGCGGACCGACTCGTCGGCGGCCAGGGGCACCCCCACCCGCCCACGCAGCTCACGCAGCTCCTCCAGGGTCCGGCAGGGCTGCTCGACGTACTCGAGGCCCCCGGCGGCGCGCTGGAGACGGGCGATCGCCAGGACCGCGGTCTCCACGTCCCAGGCGGCGTTGGCGTCGACACGCAGGGCACCGCGCGGCCCGAGGGCATCACGCACGGCCGCGACCCGCTCCACGTCGTCGGCCAGGGCCTGACCGGACTCCGCGACCTTGACCTTGGCGGTGGTGCACCCCGATGCGGCCACCAACCGGTGGGCCGTGGCCGCGTCAACCGCCGGAACGGTGGTGTTGACGGGGATGCGGTCACGCACGGCGGGGGGCGGGGGCTGGCTCGCCGCAGCGATGGCGGCTGCCAGCCACCTCGCGGCGTAGGCCGGGCCGTACTCCGGGAAGGGTGAGAACTCGCCCCACCCGGCCGGGCCCTGCAGGAGCACCCCCGTGCGCTCCTCGACGCCACGGAAGCGTTGGCGCATCGGGACCCGGAACGGGCGCAGCTGCTCGAGACCGGTCACGCTCATCGTGTGCCACCACCAAGCGACCCACCGAGGTCGACGGGGGCCAGGAGCAGCGCAGCCACCAGCACCACGGCGAAGGCGATCTGGGCCTGGGCCGTGGCCTGGAGCGCCGGGATGAGCGCGGGGGGCGTGCTGGCACGACGCACGACCTGGTGGGCACGGCCAGCCACCGGCAGGGTGACGACCGGCGCCAGCAGCCAGAGGCTGGCCGCAGCCACGGCGATGGGGACCAGGGCGAGGTAGGCACCCAGCAGCAGTCCGGTGAAGAGCCTGCGGGTCCCCCGCTCCCCCAGGGTGACCGCCAGTGTGACCTTGCCGACCTCGCGGTCGGTGGGGATGTCACGCAGGTTGTTGACCACCAGCAGTGCCACGGCGAACAGTCCCATGGGGATCGACGCGAGCACGGGCAGCAGCACCACCCGCTCGTCCTGCACGTAGGCGGAGCCGGCGGTGGCCACCACGCCGAAGAACACGAACACCATCACCTCCCCGAGGGCCGCGGAGGCGTAGGGCTTGGGTCCGCCGCTGTAGCCGAGCGTCGCCAGGATGGCGGCGACCCCGACGGCGAGCAGCTCCCAGCCGACCAGCACCGCCAGCACGAGCCCGGCGACGCCGGCGACGGCCAGTGCCGCCACGATGGCTCGGCGCATCGCCGCGGGTGCGATCAGGCCGGTGGCCACGGCGCGCCGCGGTCCGGCGCGCAGTTCCGTGTCGACGCCCTTGACGCCGTCGAAGTAGTCGTTGGCGTAGTTGACGGCGACCTGGAGGGCGAGCGCGACCACCAGGGCCAGCAGGGCCCGTTCGAGGCGCAGCTCGGCCACCGGCGTGGCAGCGGCGACGGTGCCGACCAGCACCGGCGCGACCGCCGCCGGCAGGGTCCGGGGACGTGCTGCCTCGATGTAGGCGTTCATCAGTAGTGGTACGGGAACGCGGACCAGTCGGGATCGCGCTTGTCGAGGAAACTGTCACGGCCCTCCGCGGCCTCATCGGTCATGTAGGCCAGCCGGGTGGCCTCACCGGCGAAGACCTGCTGGCCGATCAGCCCGTCGTCGGTGGCGTTGAGGGCGAACTTGAGCATGCGCAGGGCCGTCGGGGACTTGGCGGTGATGCGCGCCGCCCACTCGAGCCCGATGGTCTCGAGCTCCGCGTGGTCGACCACGGCGTTGACCATCCCCATACGGTGGGCGTCCTGCGCGGTGTAGACATCCCCGAGGAGGAAGATCTCCCGGGCGAACTTCTGGCCCACCTGCTTGGCGAGGTAGGCGGAGCCGAACCCGCCGTCGAAGGAGGCGACGTCGAGGTCGGTCTGCTTGAAGCGTGCGTGCTCACGGCTGGCGATGGTCAGGTCACAGACCACGTGCAGGGAGTGCCCCCCACCTGCCGCCCAGCCCGGCACCAGGCAGATGACCGCCTTGGGCATCATGCGGATCAGCCGCTGCACCTCGAGGATGTGGAGACGGCCCGAGCGCGCCGGGTCGATGTCGGCTGCGCTCTCCTCGCCGGGCGCACCGGTGTAGCGGTAGCCGTCGCGCCCACGGATGCGCTGGTCGCCGCCGGAGCAGAACGCCCACCCACCGTCCCGCGGCGAGGGGCCGTTCCCCGTCAGCAGCACGCAGCCGACATCGGAGGTGGTCCGGGCGTGCTCGAGCACCCGCAGCAGCTCATCGACGGTGTGCGGGCGGAAGGCGTTGCGGATCTCCGGACGGTCGAAGGCCACTCGCACCGTGGCCAGATCGTGGCCCGCATCCGGGTCGACCGCCCGGTGATAGGTCAGGTCCGTGAGGTCCTCGAAGCCGGCAACGTCCCGCCATCGGCGGGGGTCGAACACCTCGGAGACCACGGCACGCTCCCGGTCGCTGACCTTGCGGACCCGTACGCTACCGGCCCCCGCACCCCACCGAGCCCTTGTCGCCGGAGGCAGGGATGGCCGAGCTGCACGCCCTGCAGGTCGATCGTGCGCACACCGGTGTGGCGCTGGAACGCACCTGGGCACAGGGGGCGGCGGCACTGGTGCTGCCGGCGTCCGCTCCCGACGCGCAGGTCCGTGCACTGCTCGAGCGGCTGCGCCCGTCGCGACTGGTCCACCTCGACACGGGTGGCGGCATGGCCGGCACGCGCCTGACCGGAGGCGCCCCGATCGGCGACGACATCGCCCTTGTGGTGGCGACCTCGGGGTCGACGGGGACCCCCAAGGGGGTGGAGCTCAGCCACGCTGCGCTGCGCGCGAGCGTCACCGCAAGCGTCGCACGGCTGGGTGCCCGGTCCGGTGAGCGCTGGGGGCTGGCGCTGCCGACCCACCACATCGCCGGGATCAGCGTGCTGCTGCGGGCTGCGGCCCTTGGCACCACCGCGGTCGTGGCCGCCGACACCGCCGCCGTCGGCGACCTCGATGTCGAGCACGTTGCCCTGGTGCCCGCGCAACTGGAACGGCTGCTGACGCAGGGCGCTGCAGTGGAACGGTTCACCACGATCCTGTTGGGCGGCGCACCGGCGGGTGAGGCGCTGCTGGAGCGGGCACGGCAGGCCGACGCACAGGTGGTGACGTCCTACGGCATGACGGAGACGGTCGGCGGCTGCGTGTACGACGGCCGACCCCTCGACGACGTCGAGGTGGCGGTGGACGCCGCCAGCGCACGGATCCGCATCCGTGGGCCCGTGCTGCTCGAGGGCTACCGGTCGCTCACCGGCACGCCGGTCGGTGCCGAGGGCTACCGGTCGCTCACCGGCACGCCGGTCGATGCCGAGGGCTGGTTCACCACCCCGGACCTCGGCCGTCTGGATGCCGAGGGGCGCCTCGAGGTCACGGGACGTGCCGATGACGTGCTCATCTCCGGCGGGGAGAACGTGCCCCTGGCAGCGGTGACGGCGTTGCTGCGGTCCCACCCGGCGGTCGCCGACGTCACCGTCGCAGCGGTTGCAGACGACCGCTGGGGGCAGGTCCCGGCAGCGGTCGTGGTGCCGACGGCCGCACAGCAGCCTCCCCGCCTCAGCGACCTGCAGGCCCACGTGCGCGCCCACGCCCCCGCGGCGTACGCGCCGGGACATCTGCTGCTGGTCGACCACCTGCCCCGGGACGGGCTCGGCAAGCTGCCCGCCGCCGAGGTGTCGGCGCTGCTGGTGGCCGAGGGGCTCACCCCGACATGACCGCGGGGCGCGGCCGAGGGGCTCACCCCGACATGACCGCGGGGCGCGGCCGAGGGGCTCACCCCGACATGAC
>LKMJ01006158.1_pt1 | contig 11302 bp, 10 predicted proteins | sample 643391 | NCBI WGS metagenome assembly LKMJ01 (sample SAMN04112250, study PRJNA286221) | soda lake metagenome | biome: soda lake; feature: Kulunda Steppe; material: water; isolation source: sample PL-Br10 brine of Picturesque Lake | place: Russia: Kulunda steppe | collected 2010-07
AGGCGCCAGTCGGCCGATCAAACTTGCAGCGCGAATGTTTGGCGGCGGTTGGCAGGTTGGCATGAAGGCAAAAGGACGGTTACGAGGCATTGGTCAGACGTTTCTGGTCTGTTTCAGCCTGTTTCTGCTTTCCCCGGCCACAGGAGTGGCGGTGGCTGAGCCCGGGCCCTGGTCGGCTTTTGTTTATGGCGGGAAGTGGACCGACAACCGGTGGAACGAAATCGTCCGCGGCCGGACGGAGATGCGCCGTTCCTACGTGTGGGCGGCGGGAGCGGCGAGAAATCTCCATAATTTCGGTGATTTTTTCAGCGTGGAAGGTGAACTGAACGCGGCCAAGAACAGCGGCCGGCAGCACCATTTCGAGGTGAACTCGGCGGTCGTGTTGCGTTGGCAGGCCTTTCCCTGGAGCCAATATGTTGCCACTTCCCTAGCCTACGGCCTGGGAATGTCCTATGCCTTGGAAAGGCCGGCCATTGAAGACAAACCCGATCGAAGAGCCTCTCGCTCCCTGGTCTTCATGCCCACGGAGCTTACCATGGGGCCGCCCGAAGCCGACTGGGCAATGCTGCTTCGCATTCACCACCGTTCCGGGGCTTTTGGTGTGATCGACGACGCCGGAGGCTCCAACTTCATCTCCCTGGGGTTGCGTTTTCAGCTGTAGTTAGGACGAGGGTGGTCACCTCAGCCGGCTCGCGCTCGGTTTCCGGTGTTTTGTAATCATTTGTAATTATATGTTGACAAGGCTCTTGTCGGCCCTGGATAATCGTTTTATCCTCATGAGTTGCATGGGGGCAAGTGTAATGTGGGCCGCCCCGGGGTGGGACTCCAATTTTTGCCAGGGTTGGCATGGGGCAGGCGATCACGGGGCACCGCCGAAAACGGCGAACGTAAGTGATCACGTGGCCAAAATGGTAAGCGGTCACATGGTGCCGCAGGTTGTGGTGAGCCTTGACGGCGAAGCATACATCAGTACGTGAGCCGGCCCGATCCCCGCAAGATGCAGTGCCCTGTGATCGCTTACGGCATTGGTGTCATGTCATCACCGGAGTGGTATTTTAAAATCTTGCCGGGGAGATGCGGCCTGTGACTGATTCAGCCCGGGCCTCACTCTGAAGGGGTGCCTGTGGAATGAGCGGACGTACGCGTGCCTTTTTCGCCACTGTTAATCCGACGGTTTTCACGGCCTCGGCGATCATGGTCGCCGGCTTCGTGCTTTTCGGGGTGGTTTTTCCCGAAACCGCGACTCTGGTGTTCGATGCGATCCACAACTTCATCACCGAATATCTGGGCTGGATGTACCTGCTTTCGGTCGCTTTTTTCCTTGGTTTTCTGGTTTGGCTGGGGCTGAGCAGTTACGGCAGTATTCGCCTGGGCCAGCCGGATGAAAGGCCCCAGTTCACTTTTCTCGCCTGGTTTTCCATGTTGTTCAGCGCGGGGATGGGGATCGGGCTGGTGTTCTGGAGCGTGGCCGAGCCGATCCTTCACTTTGAGAGCCCGCCGGGGGGCGAGGGGGGCACGGCGGCGGCCGCCAACCAGGCCATGGTTTACACCTTCTTTCACTGGGGGCTGCACGCCTGGGCCGTCTATGTGGTTCTGGGCCTGGCGGTGGCTTATTTCAGCTTTCGCCACCAGCTGCCGATGACCATCCGCTCAATTTTCTATCCCCTGCTGGGGGACCGTATCTACGGTCCCATCGGCCACGTTATTGATGTCCTGGCGGTGTTCGGCACCCTGTTTGGTCTGGCGACCTCTCTGGGGCTGGGGGTCATGCAGTTGAATACCGGCTTGAATCTGCTCATCGACCTGCCGGTGTCGCACTGGCACCAGGTGGGCCTGATCGCCATCATCACCACCATTGCCGTGATGTCCGTGGTTTCGGGGCTCAGCCGGGGCCTTAAATGGCTGAGTGTGTTCAATCTGGGTCTGGCCCTGGCCCTGATGTTTTTTGTGCTGCTGGCCGGGCCCACCCTGTTTATTATCCGTTTTTTCCTGGAATCCACCGGGGGATATTTCCAGCAGTTGATCCAGCTCAGCCTGACCACCGATGCCATCGGCGGTTCCGAGTGGCAGAAGGAGTGGACCATGTTCTACTGGGCGTGGTGGATTGCCTGGTCACCGTTCGTGGGGATCTTTATTGCCCGGGTTTCCCGGGGGCGGACCATCCGTGAGTTCATCGCCGGGGTGCTGTTTTTGCCTTCGTTGTTTGTCTTTGGCTGGATGTCGATATTCGGCGGTACCGCCTTGTATCTGGATCTGTTCGTGGAAGGCAGTGGCATAGCCGCCGCTGTTGCCGAAGACACCACGGTGGCGCTCTATGTCACCCTGGAGCAGCTGCCGCTGGCCACCATTGCCACGGCGGCGGCCACCCTGCTCATCGCCACCTATTTCATCACCTCCTCGGACTCCGGAACCCATGTGGTCGACGCCCTGGTCTCCCGCGGCAGCAAACATTCCCCACGGCGACAGCGGGTAATCTGGGGGATTACCGAAGGAGCGGTGGCCGCCACCCTGCTGATCGTCGGCGGTGAACGGGCTTTGAGCAGCCTCCAGACCGGTTCCATTACCGCCGGCCTGCCGGTGGCGATCATCCTGGTCTTTGCCTGTTTTAATCTGCTGTGCGCTCTGCGGCGCGAGTACCGTAGCGAGGGCATCGGTCCGCCCCAAAACCTTGAGCATCATAATTCAGACCATAATGCCAACGGGGCGTCATCGTAAAAGGAGTTGTTCCCGGCCGTCTAGTTCCACCACGTCCCCGGCGTGGAGCTGGCGGCCGCGCCGGGTTTCCACCTCGCCGTTGACCTTTACCCTGCCCTGTTGCACGATCTGTTTGGCCTCGCCGCCGGTTTCGGCCAGATCGGCCATTTTCAGGAATTGTCCCAGCCGGATCATGTCGTCGGTGATGTTGATGGTTGTCATTGGCTCAACGGTTGATTAAGGGGATTGACGGGCCAGGCGCAGGCCGATGACGAAGAAGCGGTAATCGGTCTTGTTCCAGTCCCGGTAGGTGGTGCGGGCGTTCATGGCGTTGAAGTTCCAGGAGCCGCCTCGCATCACCCGGCGGTTCTGGCGGCCGCCGGCGGCCGCCGTCAGCCAGGGGGAGGAATTGCGGGGGGCGCCCTCATAGTTGGGGTGCCAGATATCCTCGCACCATTCCCAGACGTTGCCGCTCATGTCGTGCAGTCCCAGGTCGTTGGCCAGCTTGCGGCCCACCGGCCGGGGGCGGCCTTCACTGTTGGCGCTGTACCAGGCGTATTCGGGGAGCATTTTCTCCTCGCTGGTGCCGGCCCATTTCTGTTCCTTGCCGCCGGAGCGGGCGGCGTATTCCCACTCCGCTTCGCTGGGCAGACGATAATTTTCCCCGCCAAGGGCATTGAAGCGGCTGATGAATTCCCGGGCGTCATCCCAGCTGACGTTGACCACCGGCTTGTCGTCACCGACGAAGACCTCGCCGGAGGCGGTTGCCGGGTTGTCGCCCATCACCGCCTTCCATTGGGCCTGGGTCACCGGATAGCGGGCCAGGTGGAAGGCCGCCACCTCCACCAGATGAACCGGCCGGTCATCCAGGGTGCCGTCATCCCAGATGTTGCCCATCCGAAAACGGCCTTCGGGTACCGGGACAAACTCCATGCCGGTTTGCGGGTCGACCAGAACGCCCTGGTCCTCCATCGCCGGTCCCACATTTTCGGGCAGGGCCTCGCCGCAAAACATGCAAAAACGTGACTCCGCCGGGATACTGCGCTCACAGGCTGGACATTTCACCAATGATTCCCCCACAGACAAAAACCAAAAATGCCGTTGCCGGCTCAACCAAGCTCCCGACCCGGCCGGGCTGCGGGTCACCCTCAAAGGTAATACCGCAGCCCGGCCTGCCATGGCGGAAAATATCCGGCGGTGCCGACAGGGCTTTTCTACAGTTTGAAGAGCAGTTCACTGTAACACGGTACCGGCCAAATATCCGCCGGCAGCAGTTCCTCCAGTTGATCCACATCCTCGCGCAGGGCGTTCATGGCTGGGAGGACGCGGTCCCGGAAGGCGGCGGTTTGCTTGCCCACATCCTCGATTCCCCGGGCATTCCGGGTTTCCGTTTCCAGTTTGTCCACCTTTTTGCTCGCCGAATCCAGCAGGGAGGAAATCTGTTCCAGCAGCTTTTTCTGGACCCCGCCGTGTTTGCCGGCAGCCGATGCCGAGGCGCCCAGGGTGCTGATATAGCGGATCACCGTGGGGATATACTGGCGCCGGACCATCTGTACCGCCGACCGGGCCTCGATGTTCAAGTGCTTGGCGTACTGTTCCGAGTAGATCTCGTAGCGGGAATGCAGTTCGTCCTTGGTCAGGACATTGTATTTGCCAAACAGCTCGATGGCCTTGGGGATGATCAGGTTTTTGAGGGCGTCAGCGGTGTTGCCGACGTTGGGCAGCCCCCGTTTCTCGGCTTCCCGTACCCACTCCTCGGAATAGTTGTTGCCGTTGAAGATGATCCGGCCATGGTTGGTCACGGCCTCCTTGATCAGAGCCTGGATCTCTTGGTTGATGTCCGTGGCCTGTTCCAGGCGGGTGGCGATTTCGTCCAGGGACTCGGCGGCGATGGTGTTCAAGGCCACGTTGTGGCCGGAGATGGACTGGGATGAGCCCACCATGCGGAACTCGAACTTGTTGCCGGTGAAGGCGAACGGCGAGGTCCGGTTGCGATCGGTGTTGTCCTTGGGCAGATCCGGCAGGGAATCGACGCCGATCTTGACGAACTGGCAGCCTTCCGGCGAGCAGATCTTCTCGCCCTTGGCCAGCTTTTCCAGAATGTCGGTCAACTCCTGGCCCAGGAAGATGGAGATAATCGCCGGCGGCGCCTCGTTGGCCCCCAGCCGGTGGTCGTTGCCGGAACTGCCGCAGGTGGTCCGCATGATGTCGGCATGCCGGTCCACCGCCCGGATCATGGCGATCAGGAAGACCAAGAACTGGGCGTTGTCGCCGGGGGTCTGGCCGGGCTCCAGGAGGTTGATGCCGTCGTCGGTGGCCAGCGACCAGTTGTTGTGCTTGCCGGACCCGTTGACCCCGGCGTATGGTTTTTCATGCAGCAGACAGACCATCTCGTGGCGCAGGGCCACCTTCTGCATGGTCTCCATCACCAGCTGGTTGTGGTCGGCGGCGATGTTGGTGGAGGTGAAGACCGGGGCCATTTCGTACTGGGCCGGGGCCACTTCGTTGTGTTTGGTCTTGGAGGTGACCCCCATCTTCCAGAGTTCCGTGTCCAGATCCTTCATGTAGGACGACACCCGGTCCTTGATGGCCCCGAAGTACTGGTCGTCCAGTTCCTGGCCCTTGGGGGAGGGGGCGCCGAACAGGGTGCGGCCGCAGGTCATCATGTCCAGCCGCTTGAAGTAATATTCCTTTTCCACCAGAAAATATTCCTGCTCGGCCCCCACCGTGGGGATCACCTTGCTGGAAGTGGTGTTGCCCATGGCCCGCAGCACCCGCAGGGCCTGCTTGGAGACGGCGTTCATGGAGCGCAGCAGCGGGGTTTTCTTATCCAGGGCCTCACCCTTGTAGGAGCAGAAGGCGGTGGGGATGCACAGGGTGACGTTGCCGGCCCCGTCTTCCTTGAGGAAAGCCGGCGAGGTGCAGTCCCAGGCGGTGTAGCCCCGGGCCTCGAAGGTGACCCGCAGGCCGCCGCTGGGAAAGGAGGAGGCGTCCGGTTCGCCCTGGATCAGCTGCTTGCCGGAAAACTCCATGATCACCGAACCGTCCTGGGCCGGGGAGATGAAGGAATCGTGTTTTTCGGCGGTGGCCCCGGTCAGGGGCTGGAACCAGTGGGTGTAGTGGGTGGCGCCCCGTTCGATGGCCCAGTCCTTCATGGCGTTGGCCACCACCGCCGCCACGTCGGCCTGCAGATTGGCCCCGGCGTTGATTGTCCGTTGCAGGGCCCTGTAGGTTTCCTTGGGCAGGCGCTCCTTCATTACAAGATCGTTGAACACGTTGGCGCCGAAAAGTTCGGGGACGGTCGGCTGAGCGGTGTGTTTATGCCGGCAGCAGCAGCCGTGGTACTTGCCGTGTTTGCGGTGTTTGTAAGATGTCATGGACATTCCTGGTTCCTCCTTGGGAATTGATTGGGCGGCTCTGGCGTCTGTCCGCCGGGCCGCCCGGAACTTACCCAGCCAGGCCGTTCCTCGCCGGTGGCTGATCTTCTCGCCGGCCCTGAACTTCGGCCGGGCGCCGTTTAGCACTTGGTGAACTGAGGGAGCAAGAGCCGTGCCAGAATGTTTGCGGGGTGGCCATATGGTTGGCAGTGGATCGGATTTGCGGTTTTTTTGGATGACAACCCGTTGTTGATACGATTTGCTCGGCCGGAAGTATGTGCTACAAAATTGTAATTGACCGTGAAGGGAACTACGTTTTTGTCGTTTTTGCGTTCGTGTTTCATCAGCTGTTACCGGCGGTTAAAATCCCCCTTCATACTCCATTTTTGCCCATATCGCAAAATGTGGTTGGTTAAGCCGCAGGCAGCCGAGACGTTCAGTGGCCCGGGGTGCGCCTAAAGTGTTTTTGGGGCTGATAACTGGCGCAAAAGTTTTTATTACATTAACAAATTAGCGAAAATACCGGAACTTGTCAAGTAATGGCACGGTTTTGAAAAAAATGCTGGACAATGACGGCATAAAGAGGATAATTTCAGTCCGAAATGCAGATAACCCGTGCCACAGATTATGCCATCCGTTGTGTTTACTGTCTGGCTCAGCAGCCGGAAAAGTTGCGCATGGTGGATGGGGTTGCCCAAGAGATGGAGATTCCCCCCAGCTTCCTGGCCAAGATCGTGCAGAAATTGGTCGGGGCGGGGATCGTGGAGTCACGTCGGGGGGTAAAGGGCGGCTTTCGTCTGGCCCGGCCGCCCGAGGAGATCACGCTTCATGACGTGGTGGTGGCCATCGATGGGCCGGTGGCCATGAATGTTTGCACCGTGAGCAAGGATCAGTGCAGCCGCAGTGATCAGTGCCCGGTGCATCCGGTATGGGTGGCCATCCGCCGGGACGTGGAGGAAATCATGAAATCCCGGAAGTTTTCTGAGTTTTTGTGAGTTGCCGGGCCGGTGAATGGTATGCCGGGGCAGGGCGCGCATGATTTATGCTGGTTTTGCCACCGGGGTCGGTCCCAGGAGGCAGCACAGTCATTGGGGCGATGGGAGGCCCCGAAGAGAGAGGTTTAAAGCAAGGAGGGAACATGGATAAACCCGAGTACAATTATGAAATCGTCAAGCACTTTGTCCACTGGAGCATCCTCTGGGGTGTGGTGGCGGTGCTGGTCGGGGTGGTCATCTCGTTTCAACTGGTGATGCCGCAGTTGAACTTCGGTGAATACTTCAGTTACGGCCGGCTGCGGCCGGTGCACACCAACGCCGGCATCTTCGGCTTTGCCGTGGGCGGCTTTTTCGCCCTGTTTTATTACATGGTGCAGCGCCTTTGCCGGGTGCCGATCTGGAGCAACGGCCTGGCTCGTTTCCAGCTCTGGCTGTTCAACATTGTCATCGTGCTCTCGGCGGTGACCCTGCTTTTGGGTTTTTCCCAGAGCAAGGAATACCACGAAATGGAGTGGCCCATCGACATCCTGATCACGGTGCTCTGGGTGGCGTTTACCATCAACATCCTGATGACCATTTTCCGGCGCCGCGAGGCGCAGATGTACATCTCGCTGTGGTTCATGATGGCGTCCCTGATTGGGGTGGCGGTGCTTTTCGTGGTCAACGGGCTGTCGGTGCCGGTTACTCTCTTTAAGTCCTATTCCGCCTTTGCCGGCACCAATGACGCCAACGTGCAGTGGTGGTACGGCCACAACGCCGTGGCCATGGTGCTCACCTTGCCGCCCCTGGCCGTCTTTTACTATTTTCTGCCCAAGTCGACGGGGGTGCCGATCTACAGCCACCGGTTGGGGATGGTCGCCTTCTGGTCGCTGATCTTTATGTATCTCTGGACCGGGGCCCATCACCTGCTGTGGACCCCCATTCCCGACTGGGTCCAGACCCTGGCCATGGCCTTTTCCATTCTGCTGATCGCCCCCTCCTGGGCGTCGGTGATCAACGGCTACCTTTCCATGAACGGGCAGTGGCATCAGATGCGGGAAAATTACCTGGTCAAGTTCTTCATCCTGGCCATTACCTTCTACGGTCTGCAGACCCTGCAGGGGCCGCTGCAGGCGATACGCTCCTTCTCCGGCTTCATTCATTATACTGAGTGGGTACCGGGGCACGTCCACATGGGCACCATGGGGTGGATTTCCCTGGTTATCTTCGGGGCATTTTATTACCTGGCGCCCAGGCTCTACGGCCGGGAGCTGTACAGCGTTCCCCTGGCCAACCTTCATTTCTGGCTGGTGCTGGTGGGTCAGCTCATCTTTTCGGTCAGCATGTGGATCGCCGGGGTGGTGCAAGCCTCCATGTGGCACAGCCTCAATGACGACGGCAGCCTGACCTACACCTTCATGGAAGCCGTGCAGGCCATGCATCCCTACTGGGGGATACGGAGCTTGGGCGGGGTGATCTACCTGCTGGGGGTCGTGGTTTTTATTTATAACATAGTCATGACGGCACGGGGGGCGCAAACTCCCCGGAATGCCGCGGTGCGGGACTAGAGGGAGGCTGACCATGTGGGAAAAAAATTCGGTTTTATTACTGCTGCTGGCCACGGCGGCGATCATGGTGGGCACCATCGTCACCATGGTGCTGCCCTTTGCCTACGTTAACACCGACCGCGACGCCATCGAGTCGGTGGTCCCCTACACCGCCCTGGAACTGGCCGGGCGCGATGTCTACATTAAGGAGGGCTGCAACAACTGCCACACCCAGACGGTTCGCCCCCTGGTGGCCGAGGTGATCCGTTACGGCGATTATTCCAAGTCCGGCGAGTTTGTCTACGACCGGCCCCATCTCTGGGGATCGCGGCGGACCGGGCCGGATCTCGCCCGGGTCGGCGGCAAGTACCCGGATCAGTGGCACTACGAGCACATGCGCGATCCCGCTTCCATGGCCCCGGGCACCAACATGCCCCCCTACGATTTCCTGGATCACCGCGAGGTGAACCCGGAGCTGACCCGGCGCAAGATGGAAGTGCTGGCTTTTCCTTACACCGAAGAGGAAATCCGGGCCCTTGAGGGTAAGACCGACATGGACGCCATGGTCGCTTATCTTCAGAAACTGGGCAGCGATATTCCCTGGCGGGAGCAGGAACAGGTCGTCGCGGTGGGTGAGCTGACCAACCCCTTTGCCGGCGATCCGGCGGCCGTCGCCGAGGGCCGGGAACTGTATGATCGCAATTGTGCGGCTTGTCATGGCGCCGGCTTAAGCGGCGGCTTTGCCGCCGACCTGTCGATCCTTAATTACCCTGAGGAGGTCTTTTTCCGGATCATCCATGAGGGCATCCAGCCCCTGGGCATGCCGGGTTTCGCCGCCCTGGGCAGCGAGCGGATCTGGAAAATCGTCAACTACCTGGAAAGCGAGCAGGTGGAGCCATGAATTGGGCCGGAGCAGTATACCTGCTGATAACCGTCGGCCTGTTTGCCATTTTTGTCGCCATTGTGGTCTGGACATACAGCGGCAAGCGCAAAAAGAGTCTGGAGTTACCCAGGGAGCGAATGCTGGAACCCGATGAGCCGGGACAGTCCGAGCAAGCCGCTGAAGCCGGTGAAGCCGGTGAATCGGCACAGGCCGGCGAAAAGTCTCACAAGGAGGAAGCGCAATGACTGAAGAATCGACTGTATTCCCGGCCGAGCCCCACAGCGACGGGATCCGGGAGAGGTATGCCCCCATGCCGTTCTATTTCAAAGTGCTGTTTGGCGGGTTGCTGGTCTGGGCCGTTGTGTTCACGGGTTACTTTCTGTTGAGTGGATGGAGTTCCAGTGACTATTTTGAAAGGAAGATGAGCACTCACCAGGAGGCCCTGCAGTAGCCGATGATTCGCCCTTGGCGTCGCTTGGTGCAGGGGCTGGGGGCACTGCTCTTCTTTGCCCTGCCGCATCTTGGCTGGCAGGGCGAAAGCCTGCTGCGGCTGGATATTCCGTCCTGGACCCTGTTTGTGGCCGGAGGGCAGTTGCGGCTGGAAGAGTTTTATCTGCTGGGCTTGTTTCTGCTGGCGCTGCTGTTTTTCTTCCTGCTGCTGACCATGACCCTGGGCCGGCTCTGGTGCGGCTGGTTCTGCCCACAGACCTGGCTCAACAACCTGGTCGAAGGGGTGGCCCGTCGGCTGGGTCTGGGGGTTGACCCCTGGAAGATCAGCGGCCCGCGGGGGCGGACGCTGGCGCTGCACCTTTTTTATGCAGCGCTGGCCCTGTGGTGCGGGGCCACTGTGGTCTGGTACTTCGTGGCCCCGGAGGTTTACTGGCAACGGCTGGTGGCCGGGGACCCAGGCCCTTGGTCCCTGGGTTTTACCCTGGGGCTGGCGACCCTGTTTTTTCTTGCCGGTCAGCGTCAGCCGGTGAGCCTGCAGGTGGCCCGGCTGGTGACGGCACAACCGATGGTGGGAGAAGACGGGATGCTGAGTCACCGTTTCCGCGCCCAAGTGGCCAACCGTACCGGAGAGGACGCCGAATACCGCCTGGTGGCCCGCCTGGTCAATGGTGATCAGTTGTCGCCCGGGTCCGCGCCGTTGGTCTTGTCCCCGTACCTTGACGGCCCCGGTGTTGTATCTCCGGGGCCGGCGGCTGTTGCCCCGCCTTTACCCGGGGAAATTCCGGTACTCGGCCAGGGTGCCGATTTTTTTCCGCTGGCACCCGGCGAGCGTCGTCGCCTGCTGTTTGCCGTGACCCTGCCGCCGGCCGGCCAGGGAGAAACCCACCATCTGGCTTTTGCCCTGGTGGACCGCCGGGGCCGGGAACAGGCGAAGATCGATATTGCCTGGTAGCCGGCGGTGAGTATGCCCGGCCGATGCCGCCTCATTTTGGGTGGCCGACCATGAAAGACCCCGGTCAAGAGCCGGAAATGAACTTATTATCGGAGGTTAAAAACCATGGGTGTCAACGCCAGCGAACCCGCGACTCAAACCGTTCCGCCACCCTCGCCGACTTTTTCTTACCGCTGGCCGCTGTTGCTGGGCGGCATTTTTCTGGCTTTTCTGCTCTTTAGTTCCTGGGCCATTATCCAGGCCGGGACCCGGGGCAGTCCGGTGGTGGATCACGATTATTACGCCAGAGGCCAGGCTTATCACGAGCATGACCGGGCCTGGCGGGCCGCCGCCGAGGCCGGCTGGCGGGTGCTGCTGGCCCGTGAGGGTGAACTGCTCCAGGTCCGGCTGGTGGATGGTGAGGGGAGGCCGGTGGCCGGTGGTGA
>LKMJ01006159.1_pt1 | contig 11300 bp, 22 predicted proteins | sample 643391 | NCBI WGS metagenome assembly LKMJ01 (sample SAMN04112250, study PRJNA286221) | soda lake metagenome | biome: soda lake; feature: Kulunda Steppe; material: water; isolation source: sample PL-Br10 brine of Picturesque Lake | place: Russia: Kulunda steppe | collected 2010-07
CCGCAGTTGTCGCAGTCGCCGCCGCCGCTGCCCCAGCCTTCGTGCTCCCACTCCCCCCCCTCAGCTGGCCTTGCTGCTGGCCCTGCGTAGCCGCCACCGCCCAGGCTACCAAGCCCGCCCGCGCCAGCACCGGCACTACCCCACGACGGCCTGGAGCCGTGCGCGCTGCCCCTCCTGCTGGCCGCCCGCCCAGCGCCTCCGGTCAGCCCCGCCTCCTCCGCTTCTTCTAGGTGCAGTGAGCGGATGGTCTCCGCTGTGCCCGGGCAGGACGGCCAGCTGCCCTGGTCTTCCTCGGGCAGGCACCTGCTAGCGTGCAGGCCCGGGGCGCTGCCACCTTGCACACGCGCGACTGCCCCCCCGTTGTGCGCATTGCCCGCACCGGCGGCAGCCCGCATGCGTGTGCCAGTGTGTGGGGGCAGCATGAGACCAGGGGCGGGTTCGGGGATGGGGGAAGTGCCAAAGAGGGTGCCGGCAGCGCGCAGGGAGGCGGCGGGGGTGGCGGCGCCGCTGTTGCCGCAGTGGCGGCCCTGGCTGCGCACACCAAGGGGAGCAGGGCAGGGCGCTTGCGCTGAGTACTTGGGGATGCCCATGCATGTGTATGGGCATGCATGTATGTGAATGCGTGCATTGTGTGTTCCCGTGTGAGTGCGCGCCAACATGCTGATGGGTCAACATGCCAAGGAGCATGCAAGGCAGTGAACCCCAAGCAAGCCCTCTGGAGCAAATGCACAAGTGACGCGTGTGTGCCAATGACACATCAGAGCCCCCAAGCACCACTGCTCGTGCGCACCTGCCCTTGATGGGCCGCCCCAGGCTGAAGCCCGTCTGGGCGCCCATGTCCACGCCACCTGCACAAACAGAACACGGCGCGCTCCGACATGTCCACATGCTCCAGCAAAGGAAGCGCCCGCAGCACCCCCCCCAGGCTGCGGCAGACAAGTGCTCTCCCGCGCGCGGCACGCAGCAGGCAGGGGTGGGGGCAGCGTGTGCTGCGCACGTCCTGCCCATTGCAGGCAGGCAAGCGCTCGTGCCTGGCAGCTGAGACAGGCAACAGCACAGACAAGGCACAGCCCACCTTCAGGGCTTTGATCTGCCAAAGCAGGCGGTGGCGCCAGCACCGCTGTGCCGCAGCAGCGTCTCCCACACTCAACTGGTTGCAGCAGGTAGCAGCACCGCTGTGCCACAGCAGCGCCTCCCACACTCAACTGGTTGCAGCAGGTAGCAGCACCCCTGTGGCTTCCAGACCCCGCCACAGGCAGCGGTGGCACCAGCAGCTTGACCCGCGGCCACAGCACCTCCCGCGCCCAGCTGGCCACAGCAGCTCCTCAAAGCACGCCACCTTCAAGCTCCCCGCCACCGGCACTGCACTGCAGCACCTCTTGCAGCACACCCACCTTTGGGGGGTCGCGGAGAGGGGGCGGCCAGTGGCTGGGCCTCAAACTCTTGAGGCTGCAAGGCGCTGCAGGGGGCCATGTGACCCGGGCCCGCCACCAGCACCAACTGGAGGGGGGTGCTGCCTTCGGGCGGGATGCCGCGTGGCGCAGCTGCGCCACGCATTTGGGATGGGCAGGTTTTGGTGCACTCAAGAGGATCATGATGGGGTGTGTGTGTGCGTGCGTGCGCGCGCACGTGTGTGCGCATGCATGCGTGTGTGTGCATGTGCACGCCTGTTGCCTCTCTAGCCTGGGCACGTGCGTAAGTCGGCTGACGCCTGCACGAGCTTTCCCCATGGTCGTGGGCGCATGACATGGTAACACTTACACATCTGCGGGGGCGATGGAAGCTTGGAGCAGGTGGACATTGCTCTGCAGCTGCAGCGCACCTGACGCACACAACCTCCTTAGCGTGCGACGTTGCCAGGAAGGTGGCGCACGCGGCATGCCCCAGGCGTGCACACACACACACACACACACACACACACACACTTACAAACACAGACTTGCACACAGACTTGCACACACAGACTTACAAACACGCAGACATACGCACAGACACACACATGCACACAAACGCACACAGACACACACTTACACAGACTTGCACACACATGCACAGACTTGCACACACATACAGATAATACATACAGATACACAAACACACACGCTCGCACACACAGATTCACACACACACACACACACACACACACACACACATGGCGTGCTTGGCCTGGTGCGCTCCTGAGGCCTGACGCAGCACGCACAGGGGGCGAGCACCGAGGCGTGCACCGAGGGGCGCGCGTACCTGCATGGTCCTCATCGCCCTCCGATGCTGAGGTGGCGCCTGAGCCGTCACCTCCCTGGGGGCTGGGGATGCCTGCTAGCCCGGCGCCCTCAGCTCCAGATGCGGCTGCGCTGCAAGCGCCCTCTGCTACTGCGTCTGCCCCTGGTGCTACAGGGCTGCCAAGAAGGCTGGCCAGGCTCGCTTCAGGAGCGGGCGTGGCAGCGGGGGTGGGGTCGCGGCTGGGCAGCAGTGCACACGCAAACCGGCTGCTGCTGCGGCGCTGCAAGAGCGCATCCTGGGGGGCCTGCACGAATGCGGGGGGCGCCAAGTACTGCGGTCGCCAACTCTTGTGCCCTTGCAAGCTGCATAAACCAGCAACTGGGCAAACACACACACACATGAAGATCAACAAACACTGACGGCTAGCAGGGTGGTGGCGCATGCAGCCACAGCGCCTCAGCCTTTCTCCCAGCTCCCTCAAAGTTTCGGGCGCGCGCATGAGCAGACACTCACCCACTGCCACAAACACACACACACGCCCTATCACCTGCTGTTGCTGCTGCTGGGCAAGCAACCGTCCTACTTTCTCTGGCACGCCCTCCACCGGGGTGTATACAACAGGGGTGGGGGGAAGGGGCGAGAGCGCGGGACGTGGCGGCCTGCACGGGCGCATTTAGGGATGCAGGGTTAAGGTTGGCACCCATTACCTCTCGAAGGCGCACATATTCATGCACAGGAGAAGCGCGGACGCCCTCCCTCATGCATGCGCGCATGCGTATTATTACGTGTACGGATGTGCACGTGAATCGGGCCTGCTTCCCATGCTTTGTTAGCCCTTGCCATCATGGCCCCCGGGAAGCCCTGTGCGTGCAAGCCTCCTGCATGCGCACGGATACTAGCCTTCATGAGCAGAGCATCCGCAAGGGTGTCCTCGGCCACACACCAAGGTCTACCTTGTCTCAGGGAGGCTAAGGCACATGCATGCTCATGCCTCTGACGGGTGAGGCTCAGGTTCCCGATATCCATGCCAGTGCATGCACTATTAGTCTGCGCTTGTGACATTGTGCAAGGCATGGCCTCAGGGGCTGCCCAACCCAACACGCGGGCTCACCTGCAAGCGGTCAAGCCCAGGGAGCGTTCTGGCACGCCCTCCACAGGGGTTGGCCAAGTGTACATAGTCCCAGAGCTTGCGGGGTGCAGGGGTGAATCTCGTGCATCGAGCACACGTGACAGTGCGCCCATGGGGGTTTTGGGGAGGAGGGGCCTGCCCGGGGTGATGCGCTCGGGCACGCCCTCCATTGGGCTGCAGACTGAGGGGAAGCGAGGGGACTCCAAGGGAGGTAGGCTCACTGCGTCTGATGGACTTAAAGAAGGTATGGCTGGTGATGGCGGAGGGGGGGGGGCTGGAGGCGGAGGCATGGCCAAGAGCAAGCGGAAGCTGCGCAGCTGGGTGGCACGACCAGAACCTTGGCGTGGTCGGGGCCGTGAGGTGCGCCGGCACTGCAGAGCTGCTGGTGGCTGGTATATGCTAGAAATAGGTGCCTGCTGGCGCACGGGGGCCAGCACTGTGCTTGGAGCGTGGTCATGGAGTTTGGGCAAGCATGTGCGACCTGCCTGCAGCCCTGCACAGCTATTGTTCTCCTTGCCTGGCGCTGCTTGCTGTTGAGGTGAAACACGCTTCTGGGGAAGGCAGCTGTCCTGCTGGGGACAATGCTGCTGCAACTGAGGAGTGCTGTTGGGGTGGCCAGCACCTGCATGCTGACCAGCAAGACCCAGATGCTGCCAGTCCAAGCCGAGCAGGCCAAATGGGCGACGCTTGGTCACGCGTCCAGTGCCCAATCGGGCATGGTAAAGCTGCTGTGGCCTGGGGCCTGCTGTCGTCGTCACCATCGGTACCGCACAAAAGTTACACCCGTTGACCGGGTCAACTGGGACTTATCACACATTTTGTCATGCTTGAACAATCTTATGAGATATTTTTGTGCTTTGTATAAGAAGGACGTATCCAGGTGTGTTTGAGCTTAGTACGGATCGAGGAATGCAAGATGTAGGAACAAATTAACTGAATACTTACAATTGTAATCTTGACTGAGTGAATCGGCAGGTGCGTATCAAAATGTCGGTCTACAAATGTGCATTTGATTTTTTAATTCAATTCTTCCTCAAAATTTCAGGTACACAGCTAGCAAATTTATGATTCGCTTACACTGGTTAACCGCTCATCATGATGAATCGACTGTACCATCATGATTTGACGCTTTGATTTATTGATATGTAGAGACTGACTCATTGATATGCATTGAACTATCGCTTACAACGTATCACATGCGTCTGTTGATAAGCAAGTCACAACCGCGTTAGAAAGCACATTTGTATTGCATTAGCTACTTTTCACAAAGCACTTCACCAATGCAAGCCAATGGCGAGGAGCCCCCGCTGCGTCCCGAGGAGCCCAGATTCCTGAATGTGGAGGTGAGCGCTGTGCACCGTTCAAGCCGACGGTGGGCTTCGCATGCTACCAAGGCTTTGTCATCGCCCAGTGGGGGTGCGTGCAGGCAGCAGTGTTGAGCGAACCCTTCCACCAACCTGTGCCGGTGCCCAAAGCCTTGCCACAGCTGTGAAGGCGTGACAATGCGCGGCTTGCCCGCTGTGTGCGTCGGTCCAGGGGGCGTGGAATTTGGGGAGGCAGGCAAGGAAAGACCTCAGATATCAGCAACTTGGCCGGGGCGAAAACCGTCGCAGCCTCCATCCAAGAGCACATGCTGAAGGTTTAGGCTAAGCACAACCAAGTCTCCCTGCTTTCTGTGTTCGGCCATCTGCAGACCCTAGGCACTGGAGCTTTCGGGTCTGTGCGGCTTGTACATGACAAGGCAACCAAAAAGCTGCTAGCTTTGAAGTCCCTCAAGCGTCGCAACATAAACAAGTACTTGGAGTCTGAAATTGTCAACCACTCTTTACTGAGGTGGGTAGCCTGGTATAAGAAGGCCCAGGCCTGATTGTGCATGACGCATGTGCGCACCAGTGATTGAACTGCTTTACATGGTAAGAACTCCACAAGACAGTGATGTAATTTTTTCTGCATAAGGGGCCTGGTCAGGTGCTACCTTAAAGGCATAAAGAAACCCCCTGTAGCTGGCCAGCGTCTCGGTCTTGGCCAGAGCATCCTTGTCGAGCACACAGCGCAGGCTGGCACTGAGCTGCGGAGCTGCTGGATCCCTGCACTCGCAGAGCTCATGCTCACCATATGCTCAAACTGTTTCTTTGAGCAAGCGCCAAGGATGTGCGTGCCTTTCCGCCATTATCCTGCTCGCCCCAGGCACCCTCATGTGATCCAGTTCCGCGAGGTCTTCCTGACCCAGGAACACGTATGCATCCTCATGGAGTACGCCAACGGAGGAAGCTTGTTTGACCTAGTCCGCACCCAGAAGAGGTTAAAAGAGACACAAGCGCGCTGGTTCTTCCAGCAGGTGGGTTTCATGGGCATGAAGGGTGAAGAGCACGCAATTTGTCCTGCTAGAGCTGGGTAGCCAGAGTCGGCATCACCACCACCACCACCACCACTTCCGCCATAACCATTGTTTTTATCATCATCACTAGTCATCAATGATTTTTCAGCACCATCATCATCACCACCACCATCATCATCATCATCATCATCATCATCATCATCATCATCATCACCACCAATATCATTCTCAACACTGCCCCTGCCACCTTCACCACTACTGGCATCCTGTTCCTCTGCATTTCCATCATTTCGCTTCTTCTCCTCCTGCAGCTCATCCTGGCCTTAGACTACTGCCACCGGCGCGGGGTGGCCAACCGAGACATCAAGTTGGAAAACTGCCTGTTGCAAAATGAGGAGGGCCTGCCGCACCCGCTGCTCAAGATATGTGACTTTGGGTACTCCAAGGCCGACTTCCGTAGCGCAGCCAAGTCACAGGTGGGTGGGAGAGACAGCGCAGGTGGAGACCAGTGCCTGGGCCCGCATTCTAATGGGGAGTATGCTGTGCGCACCTTGCTTCCGGCACACAGCATTGCTGCATGCGCGTCGCTCCCTGAGCACGGCAGTTCTGCATGTGGGCTGTATGTCCACAAGCGCCAGTGCAGTGCGCTCTTGGGCTCCGCTGCTGCATGCAGGTTGAGCACAATGCCCTGATGGGGCATGCATGTGCTGGCACGCCATTGCACAGGGCCTTGCACCATCTGAAGAGAAAGTGCATGGGCAGCAGCTGCACAGGCTGGCGCGCTGTGTTGCTTTGCTTGGCAGGTCGTCAAGTCTACAGATACAGTGTCACATTGCTTTGCCCCATGTGCTTGGGTATGCACTCCAACGGATACAGCGTCACGTTGCTTTGCCCCATGTGCATGGGTATGCACTCCTACCCCAGGCTGCCTTAGTAAGCACATAGCATGTGTTGCCTGCTGTGTACGTGCTGAGTGTGTGCTGCCTGCTGAGCACATGCTGCCTGAGTCTGTGCTCCTACCCCGCGCTAGTCTGCACACTGCTTGTATGGCACCTGCAGTGGTTGATGTTTGGGATGTAGTGTCATGTGTGTTTGTGTGCCCATGTGCATGCTTGCACATGGCTGCTGTGCGCAGGTTGGTACGCTGTCCTATATGGCCCCTGAAGTGGTCAAATCGGGGGGCACCATGTACGACGCCAAGCAGGCGGACATCTGGTCTGCAGGCGTGGTGCTGTACATCATGCTCTATGGTGAGGTGCCACCCCCCACTCTCACTTCCACCCTCACCCTCACTTCCACACTTACCCCCTCTGGCACACGCGCCCTCACTTGCACCCTCACTTGAAGTACTTTCTGAACGTGCTCACTTGTTTTTTGCTGCCAGTACAGCTTATTTAAATCATTTCAAAAGGACTCATCTTGTTCATGGACCCATACTTTGACCAGCAGAAGGGGAGGCGGTGATCTTTTTCTTTGTTTTTCTTTCTCATTTTCACGTCTTCTTAAGATCCCTAAGGCCCTACAATCCCAATCCTAAGGGTTGTCCCGTGTGTTGGTCTTGCGCTGCCCTATGGACTGTGTTGAGCCAAGCACAGGTTGCTGCACTACCACACCAAGTCAGTGGCATGCTTGGTGATCAGGCAGTCGCGCGGCTGCTGCTGTGCACGTAGCCAGACACTTAAATGATAACCTGGTCCCACATAGGGCCATCGGATGGAGGTATTTTGTGTTGCATGGCCATATAGATCAGTTTGGGGGGGTCGCTGGGCTTTGATGACCCCCATGGCCCAGCTTTTGTTGATGCCATGGGATTTCAAGGTCTAGACGTACAAATACAAATTAAGCAAAAATGATATTGTTGTGGACCTCGCCGGTGTTGCCTCCATCCCCGAAGAGTACAAGTGTGTCATGATGCATTCTTCATATTGTGCTGCTTGGCACGATCGTCTGTTTTGCTGCTTAGCACACAGGTTTATTTGGTGAGATGATGCATGTGTATATGTGTCTATCACAGGCAGGCACGTGGGGCGGCTCTTGCAACGCATGCTGCAGCCCTGATTGCTAGCTGCCACCCTTTGCGTGCGTGTGTGCTGAGGAGCGAGCATTCAGGCAGGTGGCGCACGTGGTGGCGTGCTGTTCTGCAGGGAAGTACCCCTATGACCTAGAGGACGATGTGGAGGTGTCGCCCTCCAACCGCAGCCAAATGATGCTTGAGCGCATGGAGCAGGAGAAGTACCCGCTGCCTTCCAAGTGAGGCTGCGTTATCTGCTTGCTACACCCCAATGGAGCATGCCCCGGCATAACACTTTCTCATGTTCCCTGGGTTAGTTCTCAGGTTGCAAGCTCCATAGCATGCATCAAGCGTTGCTCACAGGAGAAGTACCCGCTGCCCTTCAATTAATACTGTGTAATGTAGCAGGCAGGTGTCGTGCTTCCCCAGTTGTATGTGTAATTGTGGAAGTGTCTGGGTAAAGGGATGGGGGGGTTAGTGCTGTAGGCAACATCAATTGCTCCAAACTAAGATGGAACATAGGCATTGCCTGAATTTATCTTTCACACACATACTATCTCTCATACATGAGCCTGCCTTGCTCCCCCCCCCCGTTCCCCGACATTGTACTCCGTGCGAGCCCATGTATTTGCATTCTTGGCAATCTTTTGGTAGTCTCGGCTGTCTTGATGAGCAGCAAAGTTGCCCAGCTAATGCGTAACTTGGATGAGGCGCAGTGTTGAGTGCAGCATGCATGACATGGCCATGTAGCAAAGGACACCTGGTCTATCATTGAGTTCCCCTGTGTCTGTGCCGGCTGTGTGGTAGGGAGTGAGCAAGGGTCCTTGAGCAGCCAAGGCGATGCAGGAAATGCAGGGTAGCTGCATGGGCTGTCATGCGGGCATGCAGATACATACCTTGATGGATGTGCTGACAGCAATATGCAGGCACGCACCTGGATGGATGTGCTGACAGCAATATGCAGGCACGCACCTGGATGGATGTGCAGACAGCCGCAGGCAGGCAGGCTGCGCTGATGGGCCATGTCAGGAAAGCTGCAGAATGGATTATTCTGGTGGGCTAGCTGGCCATGTTCCACTGGAAGGCTGCGCTGGCTATGGCGCAGGCAGGCTGCGCTGATGGGCCTTGCGAGGAAGGCGGCACAGCTGCAGTTTTTGCTGATTGTTTGTTGGCTAATGCATCAGGGAGGCTGCAACACGCCTTGCTGACTCAGCCTGCCATGGCCAATGACTTCACCCCTGCCCAACCACCCCTGCCCCTGCAGCGTACTGCTGTCCACTGACTGCACCGACTTCATTCGCCGCCTGCTGAAGCCCAACCCCAAACAGCGCTTGACTTTGGAGGGGGTGCTCCAGCACCCCTGGTTCCTCAAGAAGCTCCCCCCCCATGCACAGGTGCGTGCACACCATGCCAGCACCTTGCTGCTGCAGCAACTCAGACACATGGTGCGCTGCCGCGGCCCTGGGGCTACCAGATGCTGCGCCCCACCTCTTGGCAAATATGTAAGTGTGCAGGTGGGCCAGTGCATTTGCAAATTCTTGGAATAGCCCCAGGGAAGGTGCATGCAGAAGATGCCCTACCTGCTAGCAACAACTCAGTCTCAAAAACAATGGTGCTCCTGTGCGCTCAGACAGCTAACCTCTCAGTGCTGCCAAGCTCCCTATTTCCTGTATGACCTGGAAATGCATTGTATGAGTGATGACCAATTTTTGGGACGTTCTTGGCTGCATGTTTGTTTGCCCTCACGCCTGCGCATGCCCAGGCACACGTGTGTTTGATGAGCCATCATGGCTTAGAAGCCTTCCTGCACCCCCTTGCTGCTTGGCACAACAGGCCCACGTTGGAATCAAATTGTGCACTTTTGATTCAATTGTGTGCACTTGATCCCGCCAATGCTGGACAAGCTGGGGTACAGTGCAGGCTCGCTGCAGCGCGCTAATTGCACACCCTGCCTGCGTGCCTGTGCACAGGAGATGAACGACTACTACTTCAACCTGCCCATGCCGGACGAGCACCAGCAACCGGAGCAGATTCGGCAGCTGTTGCAGAAGGCGCGGCGCGAGACTGCTCTGCAGGTGGCCCCACCTATTGGCCCCAGCTGAGCCCAAATCTTAATTGGTCTGAGCTGTAAGGATCAAACAAAACCAGGCGGTGTACCAATGTGGCCCCATGCTGGCCTCTTGTCCCGAGCAGCTTCTGTTGTCCATAATCATCAACTTTCCTTTGTGAGTACAGCCCATTGCTTGCATGCAAATAATGAAATACATCACCACAGCACAAGTCTTGTTGCAAGTCCCTGTGCTACCATGTGTGAAGCTCTTGCGTCCTTGCCTCTTTTGCCTTTTCTCTTGCTTGCTTTTTCTCTTGCTTGCTTTGGGCATAAAATGCCATTTACTGGGATACCAACAAATTAGGCACGACTGCAGAATTTTTGGGGTTTTGGTCAACGAGCTACAGCGTGCGCGGGTGCTCATACTAAATATCCCAAAACCGGGACCTTTTTTAGGTACACAGCGCATGTGATTCTTCCATAACATCCATAATAGAATTATTGAATTAGGAAAGGATGAGCCTTCGTGGTTCCTGGCAGTTCTTGGATTGTGAACAAGAACTAAGTATTGAGCAACTGTTTATACGCACGTGTGCGCATGTTTGTATGCGTGTTGTATTGTGTTCCTGCAAAAAAGAAAAGATCACTTCTGCTAGTTGGAACATACTGCTACGCTTTTGCACCTTCAGGGTTTTTTCAAGCACACTAATTCCAAGTTTAAGCAGTTTCGTTTCTGACACATTTTTTGCTATATTCTTTTTCTTTTACTGAGGGTGGGTTGTGTGTTATTGAGGTACTTATCTTAGTGCAAGTCGACGCATCAGTTAAAGGATATCGATGCGTGTTGGCTTAAGATATGCTGATGTCCGCATGGGATCTTCCTGATACCCATTGGGTCACACATGTTTTTATGGTTTGGTCTGCCTGGTGCTTGCACCAAGTGCCCCCTTCGATCAAGCTATCATAGCTGGGATACCCTGATAATTAGACGGCGCTAGATCCAAGTTTACAAGTTTAAGCTTCAGCCAGGTAGTTTGACTGTTCAGGTTGCTGGTGAACACCAGCCCGGCTGTATGGGCCATACAAAAAACATCCATAAGCTTTGAAGTAAAACGAAAGGAATCATCAGTTTGTTTCTGATGAAGACATCCTCAGAACAAGCTTGGGAGAAATAAGAAGCTCCAGTCTGATTGACAGTAATTTTGTGTGCCTGTGGTAAATCGTGAAACAAAACAAGTCTGCAGAGTGAAGGTTAGGTTAGGTTAGGTTACAAAGCTGTACCTGCCAGACGAGGGCAGCTTAGCTGAAGCCAAACAGGCCTGCAACTAAAACCAAATAAGGCAAGCTAGTTCGTGACCTGAAAACTAGGCACAGCACTCCAAGCACTCATGCACATACAAGGCTAGGCCTTTGGTGTCTGCTTGGCTAATTAAGTCTCTTAGCCTGTTTGAGTTTCTAGAGGGGGAGCGGAACAGATGATGGTGCTGGATGCGCAAGTCTGCCAAGTCAGCACTCGGGCAATCTAAGAGGACATGCTCTTCATCTTGCACGC
>LKMJ01006160.1_pt1 | contig 11297 bp, 16 predicted proteins | sample 643391 | NCBI WGS metagenome assembly LKMJ01 (sample SAMN04112250, study PRJNA286221) | soda lake metagenome | biome: soda lake; feature: Kulunda Steppe; material: water; isolation source: sample PL-Br10 brine of Picturesque Lake | place: Russia: Kulunda steppe | collected 2010-07
AGAGAGAGAGAGAGAGAGACAGAGAGCTTGTTTGCAACTCATGCCGCAGGTGCGTGTGCGCTTGCAGTATGAGCCGCAGGTGAACGCGTGCTTACGGTGTGAGCCGCTGGTTTGTGCAATTGCATCGTGAGCTGCAGGCTGAGTACTCGCAGAGCATGCCACAGGTGAGTGCCACAGGTGAGTGCCACAGGTGAGTGCCACAGGTGAGTGTCCACAGGTGAGTGCCACAGGTGAGTGCCACAGGTGAGTACTCGCAGAGCATATGCCATAGGTGAGTGTCCACTTGCAGCGCGAGCTGCAGGCGTGAGCGCTTGCAGCGTGAGCCGCTGGCGGCAAGCAGTGCACTGACAACCAGGGGGCCCTGTCCGCATGTTGCGTGCACCGTGCAGTGAGAAGGAGGGTGTGGCACAATTGCATCCATTGATGGCGTATCTGGTGTGGCCCATCAAAGGGTGGGCTGGGGGGAGAGGAGGGGGGGCTGCAGCAGGCACGCATGCCCTGCTTGCAGGCACACCCCTTGTGAGCCGCAGACCTGCCCATCTTGCCAAGATGCAGGCCCGTTGGAGGGCCATGGTGCGCCTGTTGGAGAGTCTGGGTGCGCCTGGCCCCCTGTTGGAGAGTCTGGGTGCGCCTGTTGGCCCCCTGTTGGAGAGTCTGGGTGCGCCTGTTGGCCCCCTGTTGGAGAGTCTGGGTGCGCCTGTTGGCCCCCTGTTGGAGGGTCTGGGTGCGCCTGGCCCCCTGTTGGAGAGTCTGGGTGCGCCTGGACCGAGGCGCCAAAGGTCAAGAGGCCAAACAAGAGGGGGAAGCAAGGGAGGTCCTCCTGCATTGCCTGCGCCTGCTGGCAAGCTTTGGGCCCCTTTGGCCCAAAGGAGGAAGGGCAACAACAGACCTCCACACAGGGCCCATGTGCATGTCCAAGCACGTGGACGTAAGCACGCACGCACATACACACACACGCGCGCATGCATATGTATAGGCACATTCTGCAATGCTCGCCATATGCACGGGCGCAGGCCACACTGAGGCACAAGGAGGAGGGGAGAGGGAAGCGGCTGCCGTACGGCTTCAAGCGGCCTTACTCATGGTCCTGGGCCTACCCAGCCATGCTCAGGAACTACAGCAACAATGGGCCCCTGACAGCGCACAGCTGGCGTCACAGCCGTGCGCACATGCGCCTTGCCACAACAGCCGTGCCGTGGCTCACCTCGCCCTTGACCAGCCACACAGGCGCGTCCGGCTCGTCCAGCGCACGCTCTTGGTCTGAGAACCATCAAATAAAGGTAGGTCAGGCATGATTGACGTGAGAGTGGGACCCTAATCCTATGCTGGGTGGAGCAGAGCGCGGTTTTGCTGTGAGCTCAAAGCCAAGGCTGACCCTTAGAGGGAATGGGGCATGAGGTTTGCTTTTGAGGGTGAGGAAGGATGCTTCAAGTATTGAAAAAAAGGGACGACTTTTCCTTCACAGACCGCGGCACGCTTCAATCACAAAGGGCACAGGGGCATGCATGGATCCGTGTGCAGGTGCAGTCCTTCATCCAGCTTCGCCCTTCTATGGGGAGCAAGGCCTAATCTTCCTGCACGCATGCTCATGCACAGGCGTGGCACGCGCAAAATGGGCTTTACACACCCAAACAATCGGTTTGTGCAGGCGAAAGGGCCCCTCAATAGCCACAGCCCCCCCCATGAGACAGAGAGCAGGTGTTGCCTGACTCAAGGCATGCACAAGCCCACAATACTGCAAACAAAGTACGGACCCCAACAGCAGCATATGGACTTGCCTGGACCACATAAGCGGCTGACGATGGAGCGGAACACGTGCACTATGCTGCGCCTGCTGCTGCTGGTGTTGCTGCTGCTGCTACTGAGGAGGACAGGTCTACCCAGGGTGTTGACGTGCCCCCTCTCATGTGCTGCCTGTTCATGTCAGCAGTTGGCCAAAATTCGAGCTGGAGGCTCCGGCTCGCCGAAATGCCCTACACAAACTTTCGGCTCTTTCTTGCTCAGCAAAGCACTTGCTGTTACGACCATGCAACACACATGGGGGAGACCCTATCAGCACAAGTTAATAATTCAAACATGAGATGTACTTCCACATAAAGCTTAAATTGTTTCCGCCAGCGGGAATCTGGAAGGGAACAGCTTTCTTACCTTAATCAAGGTCCCCTCTGTGGTCCCCTCCAGTTCGGGCTCCCTGCAAAACTTTCTCCACTGTGCATATCAGAAGCAGACATCCATTGGATAAGGGAAGTGTGGGGTAGAGCAGCATAAAGCAGAGCAATGGAGCACAGCTGCAGGAGCGCAAATCCATTCGTTCGACCAATGGAGATTTCGGACGCCCTTGTGGACCCAGGAAGCATGCAATCAGCCATGACAAGCCTCAATATGTGTAATGATATGCAGCACATGCACTTTCCACCTTGGAGTAGGGGACATGAAGCAGGGCAACAGATTGGGATTGAGCACTCATGCTTCATTGGACGATGTCACTCCTAGTTTGCATTAACCATTATCATTGTTACAATGAGTAATTAACAAACGACGGTCCAAACAGTGCCACTCATCATCTCGCCCACACTTTGTTCATAAATTTATTATTTAAAAGTTGTCTTGTAATATTTCCAGCCTGTCGACCACGCGGTTAGGCCAATGTAGGCCAGGTCACAGCTACACATGACCCTACACAGCTACACATGACCCTACACAAATGCCAGCACATGCTTTAACCCATGGAGAGTGCAGCCACAGAAAATGGCAGCCCTGCACCTGTCTCTAAGGCGAGTCCAGCACTGCAACAAGCTCCGCAACAAGGCGTGGAAGGCCTGGCACAGCCCTCCCCCATAGCTTCAAGCTCAGGAGTCCAGGGCATCCCTGCCATCCAGAAGCAGAAGCCCTCATCTGTGTCCTCGGCAGTAGCCAACGGCAGCTACAGGCTGCACAACCGTGGCAGCACAAACTCAGCGGTGACAGCAGCCTCACCCTTTTTCCACAAGGAACAGGTGTGCTGGCCCAATATTGATGTGCTTGTGTATAACATGTTGTTTCAAGTGTGAATAATCCAGACAGTTGGGGAAGTAAGCAATGTGCATTCCACTGAGCAGGATGAGGCTGGGTTACTGCCCAGAGCAAAGCTGGACCAGATGCTTGAGCAGCTGGGCCTCAGCAGCGGTGGTACAGACGCGGGCACGCAAGAGGTGATCAGCGTGATTGCTGGTGATGCCAGCAGCCTCACCTTTGACCAAACGTGAGTAACGTGTGGGCCTATGAGCGTTCCCATACGTGGTTGTGGCTGCTCTCAGAGGATGCTGCGTAGATTTAACCTAGCAGCTGATTGCTTTTGTGTATGATCTGGGGACAGGCAGGCGCGTGGGTGTCTGCAAACCTGATGAGGGACCATGCTGTGCCAGGTCTGCGAGCGCCTGCACGCACACACATGCACAAACACACAAACGTGCAACACACATGCGCGCACACATGCACGGCGCGCATTGCATGCACACATACACGCACAAATATTCACACTCGCACACGCACATGCACATGCACACACACTCACACACGTGCCCATGTGTGCGTGCCTGCTCCGTGCAGCATGGCCATTGTGTCCATGCTCCAGAGCTCTCAGCAGCCGCCCTCGCCCAGCGCCTCGTTCGCTTCCTTTGCCAAGTCCGAGCCGGGCGCCACCGCCTCCAGCTCCGCCTTGTCGTACAACATGCCCCTGCGGCGCATGCTGAAGCAGAGCTACATGACCACCGGCAACGTGGATCAGCGAGACGGGGTGGTGATCAGCTACCTGAACAAGCTGCAGGAGCACAGGAGGGCGTGCGTGGAGGAGGGGCGGTATGAGGAGGCAAAGGTAGGTGCTGGGCGCTGGGGGGTGTGCTTTTGCTGTGCATGCTCATAGCCCGTGATAGCTCGTGGGCACGTGCTTGCGTGCGGCATCGTGCCAAGCAAGCGCTGCGCCTGTCTGTCTCTGGTCTTCTCAGCAGCAGACCTCAGAGCAAAGTCCCGAATACCCCTAGCGAGCTTCCCACAGGGCATCAGTGCCATGTTCAGAATGCTCAACCCCCTGCTCTGTGGGGCACGCGCGCGCACACGTAACTGCAAAGTGCACTCATGCGCACAAACACACGCACACACACACATGCACACACACACACAATCTGTGCACAGGTCACCGCGGAGCGCCTGGCGTCCTTGCGCACGCAGCAAGTCGAGCGCTTGCGGCAGGTGGGCGCGCCTTCTCCCCCTGCCCTTGTCTCCTCTCTTCTCTCCCTCCCTGTCTTTTCCTTTCTTTCCTAGGAGTTAAAAACCATTGCTAATGGTCATCTTGGCACTGAGGGCTGTGTGGGGGCGTGAGCTCCACCCTGAGGGGGAAGGTTTCCGGGCCCTGGGCTCCTCATGTGCGCATGGGCGTGGTGTACTCCCGCCATGCTGGTGGTGCCTATCGTCCAGGCACCAAGCCTGGGTTTACGTCCAGCAGTGCCGCTGCTGGCATAGCATACGTCCACCCCTACAGCTTCAGACACTACAAGGGTGTGTACTTGCATTGACTCTCTCCTGAATTTCGACCTGCCTGTGCGACATTCGGCAGCAAGCACGTGCTTGCCTTGCCTCTGTCGCGCGGGCGCGGCAGGCCCCCAGCGGCTTATGCCTCAGCCTGCTCTTGTTGGCGGCATCACCCCTACGGGGCTTCCTGCACTGGCTGCCTGCCTTGTGGCTGCCTGCCTCAATGCATGGCCGGCAGAGCATGGCAGCCGCCTGCCCCTCAGCCGCCCCAGCGCGGCGCCGCACCTGACTGCACCAGCTGCAGCTCCTTCGCTCGCTGCTCTCCACGGGCACAGCTCATGGGCTGTGAGGAGATTGCGCACGCGTGGCGTGTGCTGGCCTGGCCGCACAAGGGCAACGCACAACTTAACTGGCTGCGTGCTGGCTACACAGGTGCGACAGCATAGGTGGAGGAGGGGGAGGAACAACACCCCAGCTGTGCCCGTGTGCGCCCTGTGTGTGTGCCTGCGCAGGGCCTGCTGGCCCACCAAGCGCACGAGCTGGGGGACGTGAACAAGCTGTTCGCCGAGGAGACGGCGAAGCTGGTGCGGGCGTGGAAGGGCCGCGTGAAGGAGTATGAGCTGGCGTTCACGGCGTCGGTGGAGGAGTTGCGGGCGCTGCACGAGCAGCAGCAGCAGCAGCTGTACACGCAGATGCAGGGCAAGTTGAAGGGCCCTCGGCCGTCCAAGGTGAACAAGATTGCAAGGTTGCTGTGTCACAAGTGCTAAGGGCGTGCTACATAAAGTGACAAAATGAAGGGCCCGCGGCCGTCCAAGGCGCGTGTGTGCTGGCTGCGGCGCCTGGTGCCGGCTGTTGCGCTTGCTGCATTTGCACGTGTGCCAGAGCTCGTGGGGTTTAGGGCCATTACCAGGAAGATTAAAATACGATGGTGGCTGTCTGGGTGGTGTGGTGGTGCGTGGGGGGGGGACCGCCAGGAGAGGAGGGCAGCTGTGCAGTGGTGGCTGTCCAACGGAACATGTGGTGTATGGACCAGGGTGTGCCGCCGGCAGAGGCAGCTAGTATGCTTGCATGCCAGCAATGCGCATAGCCACCCGTCCAACAGGTCGGCTGCAGTGCTCTTTGGCCCTCCTCAAGCAGCGGCTGCGGGGCTTGGAGGGTAGATTAGATCCACACAGCAGAGGGAGGGCGCGCTGCTGGAAAGCCTGGGGTGCACGATCCCCCTTGCGAGCTTGTGGTGTCTTGAGTGCGTGTGCTGCTCGCATGTGGGCCAGGGATGGGAGCACGCTTGTGCACCCGCACAGGCATGGTGCTGTGCTGCGTACGAATGTTCACGCGCATGCGTGTGTGCGTGCGCACCCCAGCAGCGGGCCTGCGCATCTGAGCACCTCCCTGGGTGGGCAGGCATGCACAGCTATCAGCACCAACAATTGGCAAGCCTGCAGCGGGCATCATCTGTTTCAATCAATTGCAGCCTGTCAACGAGCTCAGAGCTTCTCTGGCCTTGTGAGCCAATAGCGGCTTCAGATCTCAGGGCACCCAACACTGTTTTGCTCCCTTGCCGCTCAGGAGTACTTGAGTCATAGATGGTTTGAGGAGCGCCTTGCACAAGCGAGCGAGTACGACCGCGCAAAAAAGGTGGGCCGCAAGCAGCCCTTGCAATCGAATGTGTGATGTGATTGGTCTGACAAGCTGTGCCGCATGCAGCATGCAGGCGCGTTTGTTGCTTGTTTGTTGGTTCACGCACGCGCGCGCGCTTGAAGGCTGTGTGCAAGCGCATCCTGCGCAGCAGCTCAAGGGCTTGGCTGGGCTCGCGGCGCAGCTCAAAGTGCAGATTTGTCTCAAGCACACACACCTCCTGCAAGGCTTGCCGGTCCTGCCCCTGGGCTGGCTGTCTTGGTCTTTTGAGGCACTCCGTCTGATCCGTCAATCATGGTGTACGAAGCCCAAATGGGTTGATTGCGTTGACGAGGCACCGTGCCTACCGAGGTTGGTCGCATCCAGGCTTGCTCAAGAGGACCAGCTGCTCCTCCTGTGCATCCATGCGTCTGGGAGCAGCGGCCGCGCACCTTCGGTGGTGGCGCCGCCCTCTGGGAGCTGCGCATACCCTGTGGGGCCAGCCTCAGCGAGCCCGCAGGGATGTGTGGGATGTGGCCTGGGCATCCTGTTGCCACGCCCAGGGAAAGCCACTCCTCCATCTGCCCCCTTGCTCGCAGGCGGCGGCGGCCGCAAACCGCAGGCGGCAGGTGGATGCTCGCGAGGCTCAGCTCAGCTTTGAGGCCACGCACACAATCCGCTTGGCCAAGCTCACGGCCAGGCAGCAGGTGTGCGCGCAGCTTGCGGCCGCACCTATGCACAGCATACGCACGGCTGCGCGGCTTACGCTCAACTTGAGGCCGCACCTGCGCATGGCTTGCGCACTCTAGCACAGCTTCTGCACTTGCGCACGGCTTGCGGCCGCATATGAACATGACTTGCGCACTTTCACACAGCTTCTGCACTTGCGCACCGTTTGCAGCCGCACCTGCGCATGGCTTGCGTACTTTCGCACAGCTTAAGCACTTACGCACGGCTTTTGCACAGCTTGCCGCCAAAGCTCACGGCCAGGTGCGCGCGCAGCTTGCGGCTCTATTGTTGTGGTGCGCGGTCAGTGGCGCTCAGCACGCAGCGGACGTCTGCCCTGTGTGGTCCTAGTGGCTTCGGTGCTCTTCTTTCAGACCCCGCCAATGAAAGACATGCCCTGTTACTGCAGGGTGTGCCACAGTGGGCAGGTCATGTGTCGTGCATGTGCATGCACCACATGGGTGAGCGCCACGTGCAAGGGGACCGCTGTGCTGCCCCCCTGCAAACTTCTGCCAGGGCCGCTTTCTCTCGATCCACCAAGAGCCCTTGGCCTAACCTGCTAGTGGACAAACCATGCATGCAGCTCTGCATGCACATGCATGTTGACTCCCGCAACCCAAATGGCTCGGGCAAGGTACCCCTGACATGGCACCAGTGCAAAACACATGCCTATCAGAGCCTCGCGCATGCCAGCACCCACAAGTTGCACACCCGCCCATATACGCCTCTTCTCAACAACTGGGTCCAGGCCCTTCTCTCTGATAAAACGGGCAGTTACCCAGGGCATGAGCCGCTCACGTGTGGCTGGCACAGAGTCTCAAACTCACATGTGTGCTGACTGCTCCGGATCTGCGCGCCCGGGTGCAGTTGCCTTTTCAGAATGGCGGTGAATCATGTCACCAGTTTGCTGCGCTTTGCGCTGAAGGAGCGCATGACCCTTCAGTTGTGCCTGTGCTTGCATGACGGCCATGGGTGGGCCGCTGTGCCGTGCTGTGGTGTGTCCAAGGGTCGCCTGCACCGCAGCCTTGCCTCTTCAAGCGCCTGCACCGCAGCCTTGCCTCTTCGGGAGCGTCTTTGTGTCTCACTGCACTCTGTCCCCATGCCTTCTACTGCAGGTCGAGATGGAGGCTTTGCTTCAGAGGGGGGCGAGGGGCCGGGTACGGTGCTGTGTGTCTTTGGCATATGCACACCATTGAGCTCCACCAATGCTACCCCTGGGGCCTGCTGCAAGCATACAAGTTCAAACGCATGTGTGTGTGTGTGGCATTGATGGAGGTTGACCCGCTGGCTGCTCCTGGCCTCAACCACCAAAAGTGCTGTCTGCAGCATTTTTTTACCGACAGCTGGCTTAAACAGGCATCATAGTACAAAACATGGGCCTCAAGGGCACTGATGCAGGATTTTGGAGGTTGTCAGGTGTGATGTCCTGTCAGCTCCCCTTCTCCTGGCCAACCCCCCACACACTAAAACCAAGGAAGGCAAAATCCATGATGCTTTGAAGATGAAGTCCGCAGCCACTAGCCTCCTTTTGTCGCGTTCATGGATGCGCAGGATGAACTAGAGCTGAAGCGCATAAGCGAAGTAGAGAAGAAGACCCTGCGGTTCAAGAACGTCCTTGCGGTAGGGTCTCTCAAAATCAGTGCACATTGCAGCCACTCACAGCCTAGGGCCAAAGCTATGCATAGCAAGGCAAGGGTTTGGCAGGAACAATTTCAATTCCTCTGCTTGTGTGCAAGGATATTATGAAGTTGTTGGTGGCTTCAAGCCCCTCAAATCAAGCATGATTGCACACTTTATGTTGTCCTGTTGCCTGTCCTGCGACTGGGAACGCGCTAGTAGTCAAAGTAACGTCCTGGGGCCTGTAATTTCAGTACGAGAAGGTTGAGAGGAGGTAAGCATCAAGGTCTGTCACACTCTCGCTCGCAAGGGTTGGGGAACCCCAACATCCTCTTTAGCATGGAGGGGGTCAAGACCGCCAATTGCAGTAGCGTTGCATGTCCAACGCAATGCTGCCTCCCTGTTCCTGCTTCTCCCTGTGCCTGAGCCTACCTTGCTTGCAAGTCATCCTCTTGCAGCCCTCCTCAAGTACAGCTGACCCCCAAAGTCCTACAACATCAGCATTCAATGCCGCCATGGAGGCCAACCTCGTGGCAAAACTCAAGCAGCTTGTGCAGGTGCTGCACAGAGGCACGCGCCTCATCCAGCCTGGCCCGTAGTATCAGGAGACTGCTCCCATCTCCATAGCCTGTCTCTTGTTTCCTTGGCTTGCTTGCCAACCCCTAACGCACATTGCCCTTGGTGGGCATCCCCCCCTGCAGGAGCTGCACTCCCTGCACAAGCTAGAGCTGGTGCAGCTTGAGAGCTGGCTGGACGCGCAGGTGCAAGCCGGCAAGGCGCTACCCTTGAAGGACGGCGAAGCCTACAAGCGGCGCAGAGAGGCACTGTGCAGCACTGAGGTGTGATGACCCAGCGCGTTACGCGGCAGGGTGTGGCAGGGGGCAGGGCAAGGTAGGGGCCTGCACTGTGCACAGCAGGGCGTGGCAGGGGGGGGCAGCGCTGTGCACAGCAGGGCATGGTGGGGGCCTGCACTGTGCACAGCAGGGCATGGTAGGGGGTGCAGGTGCCCCACAGGATTCAGGGCAGGGGAAGAAAGCGTTCTGGGGCATCAGCTTGCCTCCTTCTCATGGAACAACAAGAGGAGAGGAGGCTGGGCCTAAGCCTTTGGAGAGAGCAGGAGAGAGCAGCCAGGCTCACCTCCAGAGGAGAGGGCCTCGTGGAGCCTGATGACACGAGCCTGGGGCGCCAGCTTGCCTCCTCATGGAGCAAGAGGAGAGCAAGGTGCTACCTGCAACTAGGGCAAGGCAGCAGTCTGGCTTGGCCCAGGGCCGCAGCGCAAATGCCCTGTGCTGCATGCAGGCCAAGAGCGTTGGGCAAGCTGCAGCTGTACTGCAATGCGTGTGATTTTGCAGAAGGGAACTGCAAGGCAGTTCCCCGTCAACGTCTGGGGACACAGCACTTAACACTTGTCATCATGAACTACACTACTTCATTGCCATCTCATTGGTGTGCATCATCAATGAGTCCAGCGCACCCATTCATGGTCTCACCATGGCTGAGTCCTCATCACCAGTGCTTCCGTAATGCCACGTAGTGCAACTTCCACCACTAACCTGCATACCTGAGAACTTGCACTCTATCATACAGTCTATATCATAATATCCAGCTAAGTTGCATTGTAGTGCATGGTCGACAACCCTTAGACCGTCCAAGATGAAGTCAGCCTGAGTTGTGGAGCATCATTCTTGGTTATAAGATAACGCTGGGCATGTTTGTCACTGTCGGGGAACTGCAGGGGGGGAAGATGCTGGCAGTCAGTAGGTAGCACACGCTTTGCATCAGATGTTGTATGTAGATGGACAGAGCCAGGTTGCAAGATCCGTAGAGTAGGCAGCAGCCAGCAGGTAACTGCCCTCTTAAAAGTGGGCATGCTACTAGATTATGCTATTGTGTGTCTTTGCCAAAACTCTGCAGATGATGATGTTGCCCTCAATTCCTTGGCTCCTTTTTTTGTGTGACTGCTGTCTGTCTTTCTGTGCTACAGTCGTACCATGCAGAACAGACCATTTCTTATCTGAAATTTCTGCCTTTCTGTGAATATGCTGTGCATGGACAAGTGTTGGCAGCCAAGCCATAAATATGATGAGCCTGATGAAAAGGTCGCCGGCAAAGGAGTGTAACTGTTGTCAATCACCGGTGTGCCACACTGCCATACCTACAGGCAAGCAAGTTTACATTCAGGCTTAATTATGGCTTGATTTCAGTGAACCTGGTCCTCAGGCTGCTTGGTAGCTTATGTTTTTTTGTTACAAGACGCGAGCGGACACAGCAATGCCCTTAAGGCAGGAAAGGCAGAAGAGCCGAAAAAACGCTAGGAAAAGGAGAACTGCCAGAAAAGCCAACAAGCTAGGAGATCGCCCCAAAGGCTACAAGAACAGCTCAGGCTAAGGCTACCAGTTTGGCCTGTGGGCAGGCCGACTCAGGCTCAGCTACCACTGGTGGCACTACGGCTAAAAGCTCGCACAAACGAAGGCAATGGGAAGGGGCCTCCTAAGGGCACCAAGACTAGGAACTAAGTACAGAGGCACCAGCGCGCTAGAGCAAAACACACTCCAGCTTAAAAATTTTGAGATTGACCAAAAGTTATAAAGTTTGCCTTCAGTGTTTTGTTCAACAAAGACTCAGTGTGCTGCTTTCAAACCAAACTCGCCGCACGACCATAACAAGGCAGTGAAGTTAAAGTTAAAAAGTTAAAAAGGATTAACCACCAGCCAGATCGTTAGGCTGATTGGTTTGTTGCTGGTCTTCGCCAGCCAAAAAAATAGTCCATAATGTCCGAAATGAAATGGCAGAGTCTATTGTGCCGTTGAGAAAGAAAATCAAAGACAGTCTGA
>LKMJ01006161.1_pt1 | contig 11296 bp, 9 predicted proteins | sample 643391 | NCBI WGS metagenome assembly LKMJ01 (sample SAMN04112250, study PRJNA286221) | soda lake metagenome | biome: soda lake; feature: Kulunda Steppe; material: water; isolation source: sample PL-Br10 brine of Picturesque Lake | place: Russia: Kulunda steppe | collected 2010-07
CGGCCCATCCGTTTTCGGTCGGTCATGCCCCCGGGAAGGCAGCGATCTACGTGAACGTGTTTTTGCCTCCGGGGAAACGACCCGAATTCGTCCTCGAGGAACTCCGTGAAACCGTTTCGACGGTCAGTGATAATGCTCGTGTCGAGACCTATAATGCCGCTCGCGGGTATATAGCAGATCAGACGGCGGTCAAACCGCTCGTTGCTGGGATCGAGCACGCTCACGAGAGCATCAGGGACGATTCTCCGCCTCGGCCCGACGCCGCAGTGACCAGCATGTGGCGGGATATCAACATCTTCAACGAGATCGGGATTCCGGCGGTGACGTATGGCCCATCGCGGTCAACTGAGGAGTTTTCGGGAACCAAACACCGGTGTATGCACGTCGACGATCTCGTTAGTGCGGCCAAAATCTATGCCCAGACAGCACTGACTGTGTGTTCTGCATCTGCAGACTGACGCTTCTCTTGAACACCGTTACCACTGCAAACTGAACGCTTCACCTCGAACATTATTACCGAGAACACCTATGATTAAGTCCGCAGAGAAGTAGTAATCTGTATGAAGCCGCCGATAGCTGACCAGCGTGCTCCCTCTGACCACCACCGGGCCGTCGGTGAGAGCGTTCCACGGGTCGATGGCATTCAAAAGGTAACTGGCGAAGCCATATACGGTCCTGACCTCACCCGAAACGACCTCCTCTACGGGAGCACATGCCGGTCGGAGAAGCCCCACGGGAGACTCCTTGAGGTTGAAACCGACGAGGCAGCCGCCCTCGAGGGTGTTGTATGCGTCCTCTCCCGAGAGCAACTGATGGGGCAGTACGATGACCGAATTCGGTACTGTGGCGACATCGTCGCCGCGGTCGCCGCCGAAGACGCCCACACGGCACAGCGGGCGGCTGCGTTGATCGAGTACTCGATTGAACCCCTCGAGAGCGTCCATGATCCGACCGATGCTCTCGAGGAATCAGCCCCGGTCATCCACGAGTCGGGAACGCCCCTTCGCGAGCACTCTCGCCGACACGAGTTCACCGTCGAAAATGAGGCCTACCAACGCAATGTCGATGACTATCATCGGTTGACTGTCGGTACTGTGGCAGACGGGTTTGCAGCGGCGGATATTGTCCACAGTGGGACGTACACGACACCACGGGTGTGTCACTGTAATTTAGCGACCCATTGTGCGACCGGTGAATGGATCGGTGAGACGTTGCAGTTGACCGAAACAATCGCCAGTGCCGGCCACGGGCGGACGCTTTTGGCCGACTTCTTGGAGATGGACGCGGCGAACATCCGGATCGAGACACCACCCACAGCCAGCTCGAGTTTCGGTGGACGGTCATTGCCGAAGCTGTCCCTCGAGCCTGTTGTCGCGTCCCTCGCCCGCCGAACAGATCGGCCAGTGAAGCTCCAATTCGATCGACGGGAGGAGTTTCTGGCTACCTCGACCCGTCATCACACCCAGTATTCGATCACGACCGGTGTGACAGAGGAGGGTCACATTACGGCGATGGAGATCAACGCGGTGACCGATACCGGTGCCTACCCGAACGGTGTCGGCCATATCGTGCTCACGAACAGCGAAAACAGACCGCTTGATCTCTACCGGATACCCAACTATCGGTATGAAGGGGTCTCCGTCCTCACGAACAATCCGCCTGCTGGGGAGTATCGTGGTATCGGTTCGACGCAGCTCATGTTCGCCTTGGAGTCACATATGGATGAGCTTGCTCGCAAACTCGAGTGTGCTCCCTCGACGTTCCGTCTACAAAACGCCGTCTCCGAAGGGGACATCCGGCCACACACTGGTGTGCCGATTGAAAGCTGTGGGTTGGTCGAATGTATGGACCGCAGCAGGGCCACCTTCGATGAATTGTGTACGACGACCCCGCCAAACTCACAGACGGTCATCGGGAAAGGGGTTGCGGCGGGGACGCATACGACCGCGGCCGGCGCTCGAACCGAGGACTCGACGGAGGTTCGTCTTGTCCTCGATCAAAACGCCACCCTCGAGGTGCAGAGTACGGCACTCGATCTGGGACAAGGAGCTGAGACGGTTCTTTCCCAGATCATCGCCGAGGAAGTCGGGATTCCGCTTGCCAATATCGGAGTCCGAACGATGCCCTCGGACAGCGGGCTCGATGACGAGTTGGGTTCCGTTGCGTCACGAACGACCTACCTTATCGGCACCGCGGTTCGTGACGCCGCAGTCACGCTGACTGAACGACTGCAGTCTTTCGGGGCGGCGGCGTTCGACGTCCCCGCTGAGACGGTCGAACTCAGCGATGGGCGTGTTCATGCCGGGAGGACTTCCCTTCCTATCGAGGCGCTGGTGGCGGAACTTGACGACTTCCCGCTCGTCGTCGACGGGGCTGCTGAGTCGGGGTTGAACCCGCCGAGTTACGGCGTCCACCGCGCGGAAGTTGCGGTTGACATCGAAACTGGACAGATCGATCTGCTCACGTATGTCGCCGCACAGGATGTCGGCTTCGCGATGAATCCGACGCTGATCGAAGGGCAGATTGAGGGGGCGTTGGGACACGGCATCGAGTTTGCGCTCTACGCGGAGTTGCAGTTAGACGATGGCATCCCGGCCAATCCGACCCTAGCCGACTACCCAGTTATTTCTCCGTTTGAGATGCCTGAGGCCATGGCCTGTGAGCTCATCGAATCGAATGAAAAGACCGGTCCCTATGGAGCGAAGGGTGTTGGAACGCCGGTGATGACGCCAATCGCCCCGGCGATTTTAAACGCAGTCAGGGACGCAACGGGGATCCGGTTTGCTGACCCACCGGTCAGCAGCGAAGACGTGTACACCAAACTGAACGAGGAATCCCAATGAGTTCGCCACCAACCGAAACGGAGGTACAGTTTGCCGTGCCGACCACGGCTACCGAAACCCGAACGACCCTCAAACATGGCCCACCACGGACGACACTCGTGGCAGGCGGCCAATCGCTGTCGCTGTCGCTCACACCGGGTCAGGGTCAGGAGAACAAAAAGCCCGAGTTACTCGTCGACATCAGTTCCGTCCCCGAGTATAACGGAATCACGGTGGGCGAGCAGCGGGTCGAAATCGGGGCGACAACAACCTATAGGGAACTCACCGCCCACGGACTCACATCGGTGTATCTGATTCTCGAGGATGCAGTCTCGATTATCGGCGATGTACAGGTAAGAAATCGTGGAACGATTGGTGGGGCAATCGGCCAGGCGGACCCGGCGTACGATATCATCCCACCGCTGCTTGCACTCGGGGCGACGGTGACGATCGGGTCGTCGACCGGTCAACGGTTGCTTCCGTTGGCTGACCTCTTTATTGATCAGTCGACAACTGCGCTCTCAGACCACGAACTCATAGAGGCTATCACGTTCGATCCGCGCACCGTCGGAACGGGGTGTTACTGCTCCCAGGCGACGGTGAAAGGCGGTCGGTCCACAGTGGGTGTTGGGGTCGATATTCAATTGGCGAATACAGATCCAAACGCACCCCCAACCGTTTCTCAAGCCCGGGTCGCCCTTGGAGCCGTTGCCCCGACACCGGTCCGAGCACCGACTGCAGAACGGATCCTTACAGAGACAGATCTCACCTCAAAGACGGTTCAAGCAGCCGCTGACGCTGTCACCGAGGATATCGACCCGGTGTCCGATCAGTATGGGAGTGCCCAGTACAAACTCGAGCTAGCAACAGTCCTTACCACTCGTGCCATCACAACGGCTGTAACGAGAGCTGAGGGGTCGGTCGAATGAATATTCGGTTTTCGCTGAACGGGTCGCCGGTCAGCGTGGATGTCGATCCGTCACGGCCGCTTCGGGATGTCCTCCGAGGGGAGTGTGAGCGGACCGACCTCAAAGTCGGTTGTGACTCCGGGCGTTGTGGGGTCTGTACTGTCCTGCTTGACGAGGCGGTCGTCAAATCCTGTCTGGTTATGGCTGGGCAGGTCGATGGCTCGGCGGTCGTCACCCTCGGTGGGATGGGAGAGAACGAGACGATCCGGGAAATTCAGCAGGCCTTTCTGAAACACGGAGCGCTACAGTGTGGCTACTGTACGCCCGGATTCATCCTCGCTGCGTTCGCTCACGTCACAACCGACGGGTCGACTGATCGGGAGCGGATTGAGCGAAATCTCAAAGGGAACGTGTGTCGATGTACCGGCTATCAAAAAATCATTGACGCCGTCCAAGACGTCTCTCAGTCACACTGAACGGATCTGCGTGTCCTTCACGTTCGCCACCCAGTTGGGCCCGCTTCGCCGTCTCAGACACTTTTATATATGCACCGTTCGTTGCATCTCATGCGCATGTCAACTAGCCCTAAATTTGGAGTGATACTGCCACACTTTTCCGAAGACTGTTCGAAGGAACGAATTATCGAGACGACACTAAAAGCCGAGGAGTTGGGCTTTGATTCTGTCTGGGTCCGCGATCACGTCTTCGTTCCGCCAGAACACCGTCATCACGGTGGTATCCAAGAGGACAAGTTCACCGAACCACTGCTCACCTTGAGCGCATTGAGCTCCGTGACCAGTTCAATCACGCTGGGAACGGCCATTTTGATCCCGATTCGAAACCCGATCAAATTGGCGCAGAACCTGAGTACGCTGAGCTATCTGTCTGATGACCGCGTCATTGCCGGCATGGGAATCGGGCGCTGGCAACAGGAGTTTGAAGCGCTTGATATGCCGTTCGACAAACGGCCACAACTGATCAAAGAGAATTACAAGGTTCTCAACGAGTTGTTTACCGAATCGGATGTCAACCATGACGGCGAGATTTTCCAGTTCGAAAACGTCACAATCAACCCACAACCCGAGACAAAGATTCCGTTGTGGTACGGTGGCTTCTCGAAGATTGCCATGAACCGAGCGGTGCGGATTGCAGACGGCATTCTCCCCGGCCGGGTACCAATCGACGAGTTCGAAAAGAAAATGAGCTATTTGAACGACCTTGAGGAGGAACATGGCCGGGACCTGACTGTCGGGTTGGTGCCACCGTTCGGCGTTGCAGAGACAACTGAGGAGGCCGAAGCCGGGCTCAACATCCCATCACTCGTTGATGAAGCCGATAGCTACATGGCCGGCGATTACAACAAGAAAGAGGACATCCGAGGCTACTACATTGCGGGCACACCCGAGGAGTGTGCAACGCAGATTCAGGAATTCGTCGACGCTGGCCTCGATCACGTAATTTTGGATATGCGCCATGCCTTTGAGGATATCGAACAGCTCATGGAAACGGCAGCCGATTCCGTGATTCCGTTAGTCGAGTAAGTGTCCGTATTGATTCCTGAGTGTGTGTCGCGTTCGGCCGTTTGGACGTTGGCGCCGTAATCCCCTCTCATATACCAGCTATCGGTGTTGTTTTGTACTTCCCATGAGTAGCCGGTTTCATGTCTACAGTAGAGGACGCTGAAATTATTGTGACGGGTGCAAGCGGAGGGATGGGGCGGGAGATGGCCCTTCGCTTCGCTCGTGAGGGGGCGAATGTAACGCTCGTTTCGCGCACCGAAGCGAAACTGGATCGCCTCGCCGAGACGATGGCTGGTGAACCCCTTGTGTGTCCGGTCGATGTTCGGGACAGCGAGGCAGTCGAATCGGCCATCGAGACGGTCATCGAAACGCGTGGGCGGATAGACACCCTCGTCAACAACGCTGGCGTCTCCCTCCTGACGATTGGAGAGGGACACAAACGGGTGACCGACGTGACCGAAGCGGAGTGGGATACCGTCATGGAGACCAATCTCAAAGGCGTGTTCCTCTTTTCGAAGTTCGCCCTCGAGCAGATGCAATCCCAGCAGTACGGCAACATCATCAACATCTCCTCCGGACTCGGCCGGCGGGCGGCCGCCAACTGGCAGCCGTATCTCACCTCAAAATGGGGACTAGAAGGGTTTACTAGAAGTATCGCCCTCGAGTTCGCCGATGACGGGATCAATATCAACGGACTCGATCCCGGCGGCGGGGTTATCACTTGGAAGGAAAACCGACCAAAATCGAGACACGACGACCTGTTACCGGCTGACATTATGAACGACGCCGCCGTGCTGTTGGCCGCTCAAGAAGCCAATGGGATCACTGGAGAATCGATGACGGCGGACGAGTGGGAACGGCGGTTCACGGAGGTCTAAGCGTTTTCGTGTTCGGGTTTTCCCCTCTGAGGCCATGCTGTCTATCTATCCGCAGCAGACAATACCAACGGGCCGGCTCACCGATGCACTTCCGGCATAGTTTCTCACTGACAACCCCCTACGCAACTCCTCGACCCCGTGTCGCATCCAACGGTGCCTGCCCACGAAGAATGACGCCACTCACACCCCCACGATGAACGTCTTTGGACTCCCTCGAGCGGAGTATCTGTTTGGTCTGATTATTGCCTCCGTCCATGCGGGGCAGCATCTCTTCTTTCGTCTCCTCCCGCCGCTCATCCCGATCCTCGTCGTCGACTTGGAGACGACGCTGTGGCAACTTGGTCTACTCGTGACGATCAATATGTTCACCGGCGGCTTGTTTCAGGCCCCGATGGGGGTGCTGTCAGACCGATATGACCGGCTCTTGTTGCTGATCCCAGCATTTTTCGCTATGGCGACGGGCTATCTGATCTTTGCAGTCGCCCCACTTCTCGGGCCGGCACTGCCGATACTGTCTCTCGGCGGTCACCTGTTCGATGGTGTCTATCAGATCATGGCCGTTGGCATGGTCGTGGCCGGAATCGGCTACAGCGCGATCCATCCCGTCGGCTATCCGCTTATTTCCGCGAACGTCTCGGCTTCGAACAAGGGGACGGTGTTGGGGATGTGGGGTAGTGCCTCGAAAATCGGCGACGCCGGCGCGCCACTCCTTATTGGCGTCTGTATTCTTTTTTTCGCGTGGGAATGGATCGTCGTCGGAATCAGCCTGTTTGGCTTCTGTTTTGCGGGCTACCTGTTTCTCGTCTTCCGTACGGACACCTACGACACTCAGCCGCCGGCCCCGAGAGCGGAGGGTCCCGACCTGAACGACGGGGTCAGTGACTGGCGAACCAACCCACGTCGGTTTCTCGTTCCGATGGCCGTCGTCGTCTGCAGCTCGCTCTGTATCCTCTTTGCCGGCAACGGCCTCATGACCTATACCGCCGTTTTCGTCACGGATGTCTACGCCTACTCCGTCTCGATACGGGGGCTTGAACTCCAACCGGCGTCGATTGCCAACTTCTATTTTGGCGTCCTGCTGATCAGCGGGGCCGTTTCCCAACTCATCGTCGGCGCTTTGGCCGACCGGTTTGATTACCGGGCCGTCCTCCTTGCGCTCCTCGGCATTTCGACTGTTGGCCTGCTTGTCGTTTCGCTCGTTCCGCTGAGTCCATTTCTGTTGTTCGGCGCGTTCGTGCTCCTCGGGGCCACCCTTTTCGGGTTGAACCCCGCTCGAGATGCTCTCATTAGCATGATTACGCCTGCAGCCTACGAAGGCCGGACGTTCGGATACATCTGGACGATTGCACTCGTCGGGAGTTCGGCCTATCCCGTCCTCATCGGCTATCTAGCGGACACGATTGGGTTACGAGCCAGTTTCGGAGTCCTAGCGATCGGGACGGTTGGCGGCTTCGTCTGTATCGGCCTATTATATACTCCATACGTGTATCGACCTCGAGTGAAGCCAACTTCGTCTGTCGAACCGTCGAAGAATCAGTAATCTAGAGGCCCTATATCACCGTCTCACGACCGCTGTAGCAGCCCCTTGATTCGGGGTTTCAGATACGGATAAAACAGGGAGAGAACCGCTAATGAAAAGATCAATACCGTCAGCGGTCTGGTCACGAAGATCATATACGAGCCACGAGATACCTGCAGCGACTGGTGAAACGCGTCTTCCATTAGTGGCCCGAGGACTAGTCCGATAATAAATGCGACTCGAGAGATATCGTATTTGATCATGAGGTAGGCAAACAGGCCGAGAATAATTGCGAGGACGACGTCCAAAAACATGAAGCGGGCCGTGTACGCTCCAAGCAAGGAGATAATCAGAATTGATGGGGCGAGCAACATGGGGTCGACGTTTGTTAGTTTTGATAGCTTCGATGCCGTCAGTAACCCAATCGTGGACGTTAACAGATTCGAGAAGAGAATCGAGAAAATGATGAGGAAGACGATATCAAGGTCGTTTACCAGTAGCCCAGGTCCCGGTTGAATGCCATGGAGTATCAATGCGCCAAGCATCACTGCCCATGTTGCACTCCCCGGAATGCCGAATGCCACGGTCGGCACCATTGCCCCGCCCTCTTTCGAATCATTGGCTGCTTCGGCGGCGATGACGCCCCGGATGTCCCCGGTGCCGAACGTGTCCGGGTCGTCTGCGGTTTGTGCCGTGTACATGTAGGCGACAAACGTGGCAATGGTCCCTCCAACGGCAGGAACCAATCCGACGGCGATTCCGAGCGATGAGGAGGTCACAAACACCTTTTTGTTCTGGAACACGCTCCGTATCCCGTCAAGGACGGATCCGCCCATTTCAACGGGTTTTGAGGCAATTGTTTTGTTCTGGCTGTAGAGTTTGAACACCTCGCCGACAGCGAAGAGTCCAATAACGACCGGTATCAGGTCGATTCCATCGATTAGATAACTAGAACCGAACGTGTAGCGCTGTCCACCGAGGACCGGATTGAAGCCGACAAACGCTGCAAGTAACCCCAAGGCGGCACCGATCATGCCGGTCACAATCGATCCCTTTGTGACGACAGCAAGGACGACGAGTCCAAACAGTGCCATCGCGAAAAATTCAGTGACACCGATTGCCCGAAGGAGAACCATCAAAAACGGTAGCATAGCGACCAGAAAGACAAGTCCAACGATTGCCCCTAACGCGCTTGCGGTTGCACTTGCGCCGAGGGCAACATTCGCATCACCCTTTTGTGAAAGCGGGTGTCCATCAAGTAAGGTGGCCGCGTTTGGTGCTGTTCCCGGCACGTTGACGAGGATTGCTGAAATCGAGCCACCGAACGCAACCCCACCAATGGCACCGGACATCATCACGAAGGCAAGACGAGGATCAAACCCGAATGTGATCGGAATCAACAATGCAATGGCAATCGGGCCGCCAAGCCCCGGCAACGCCCCAAACACTAATCCAAGCACCGTTCCGAGAACTAAAAACAGCAATACTTCGGGATTCGCGAGATACGTAAGTGCTTCTAGTGCTGCTTCAAGAACCATTGCATTGACCTGCGTTGTGAGTTTCAGTTAGTATCCAATCCGATTTCATGGCATCATTTGACGTTGTTTGTCTGACTGCCGGTGCAGAAAGGTGACCGTTCATGGACTCTCACCGCCGACGGACCGCAACGAAAAGACGCCCAGCGAGCTCAGTATGACTCCCGAATATAGTCGACTCTCGAGCAACACAACGAACAACAAATAAACCACGCCAACCACCCCGAGGGTGAATATGAGTATTCGCAGGGCATCCATCTCGGACTCGATTTTCAAAAACAGGGCCAAATACAGCGGAATAGCAAGAAGGAACCCAAGCAGATAGACGACGATGCCGAAGGAGAGAATCCACCCCGTTGCTCTGAGTTCCCGTTCGAACGTGACCGACTCCGGTGAGAGGTGTTCCATACTGAACCGGTCGTCCGCTGTTTCCTCGCTTGATTCAGTACCCGCTGCATTGTCGAACGGATCGAACACGAGTTTCAAAAGCTGTATCACCAGCAGGACGTTCAATACACCAACGATCATCAGTGGGAATATTCGTGCATTAGGCGAATAATTGAACGATTCATACCCGATATACACGCCGACTCCCAGTAACAGCAAAAAAAATGCTTCCTGTGACCGGCTGAGTACGACTCGTTTTATTGCCTGAAACGTTGTCGGTTGGTTCTCTTTCATGTATCAAAACGGAAATTGCTACTCTTGTACTGTTCTGGTGTTACCCGAGGAGATCGCTTAGAAGTTCTTCTTGGTCAAGCCAAACGTCGTACAGTGTTTCCTGAAGCGCTGCCGTTTCTTCGGCATCAAGTGGATCGACAGGACGCCCGTCTTCCTCGGCTTCCGCCCGGAAGTCCTCGTCGTTCAACGCACTTAGGAAGGCCTCCTCGAGAATATCTTGGACGTCACTTGGCGTTCCTGGTGGGGCCGAAAACGGCCGAGGGATACCCAATGCATCAACGATTTCATCTGCCTCTGGGGCACCAATCTCTTCGATGGTGGGAATCGAATCCCACACTGCCATCTCGGGCCGCTCAGGATGAAGCGAGGTGACCGGTTCGATGTCTTCGCCATCTTCGATGTATGATACTTGCGTGGCGTCTGTATAGAAGTTTGAACCGGCTTCACCGCGACTGATCCCGGCCATCATCGGTCCGGACCCGTCGTAGTGGACGAAGTCCAGATCGTCTTGGGTCCACGCTCCGGTAATACTTCCCATCACGATTGGGCCAGTGTGGGAGATGTGCCCAACACCGGATGTCGCGATGTTTTCCGTTGTGATTAACTCAACAAAATCATCCCAGTCTTCGACTGCAGGAAGGTCTGCACGCTGGACCCATCCCATCCGTGTGACCGCGATTGAGGCAATCTCGGTATACTCCCGGACATCGTAGGAGACTTGCTCACTTGGGAGACCGATCTGCTGTGTTGTGCTGTTCAACATATCTCGAAGAAGGAACGTATAGCCGTCCGGGTCAGCCGTTCCAACGTAATTATACGCCTCTAACCCTCCTGCCCCGGACATATTCTCTGGTTGAATGGTTGGGTCACCAGGAAGGTACTCTTCGAAGTACGTTGCCAGCGTTCGCCCGTACCAATCGAACCCACCCCCTGGTGAGGACTGAATAACAAGCGTCATTGTTTCATTTGGCTCTGGTGAATCGCTAGACGGCACCGACTTGATCCGTTAGAACTAGGAAGTTGAAGCGGGAAACGGCGGATGATTCATGTCCAAAATTTCCCGCTTCACCGAGAAAGTTGTGACGTTGGCTAAAAATGCTGTTGGTGGCCAAGGCGAAGTCGCCGCCCCGCAGGGCGGCGGCGGCTTCGCCGACTACGCCGTCGTTTCGCTCCACTGTCTGCGGATTTACCTGGACAAATCCTATCGTGAATCACTTGACTTGTTGAGCGAGATGCCACAAATACTGGCGGAGATCGGCCTCAACGCGGCCAATCTCCCGCATCACTCGACGCTAGTAAAGGCATTTGATAGGATTAAGATGGACGTCTGGCGAGTGCTGCTGCGACTGTCGTCGCAGCTGCACGAGTCCTCTGGTCAATCGGCAATGGACTCGACGTATTTTGACCGTGAAACCGCGAGCTGCCGTTACACA
>LKMJ01006162.1_pt1 | contig 11296 bp, 8 predicted proteins | sample 643391 | NCBI WGS metagenome assembly LKMJ01 (sample SAMN04112250, study PRJNA286221) | soda lake metagenome | biome: soda lake; feature: Kulunda Steppe; material: water; isolation source: sample PL-Br10 brine of Picturesque Lake | place: Russia: Kulunda steppe | collected 2010-07
ACTCACCTCGACGACCCGACTCATTGTCGTGTCTCGTCTGGCGGCGAGTAAGAACTTTCTGGATGCGCTCTCTCGAAACCTTCCGCTCAGCACTGAGGCAGACGAAAGCTACATACTCTAACCGCCACAGCGTGTGGATATGGACCGGGAAATAGGGAGGCGGGCATTTTTTGCGGCGGTGGTCGGTGCGGGTGTCGGCGGTGCGTCGCTGTCGTCCGCAGACGGACCACTCGGACAGTTCGCACCCCTCTCAGGCTCAGTGTGGCGGGCAGCACGGGCAAGCCGACAGGACTCTGTCGAGAACCCGTACGGTTCGGCAACTGTTCACTACGACGATGACGGTGTTCCTCACGTCAGTGCTGCAGACGAGCGGGCACTGTATTTCGCTGTCGGATACACGCAGGCGACAGACCGTCTCTTTCAGATGGACCTCCAGCGACGGCTGTTTCGGGGCACACTTTCCGAAGTTGTTGGTGAAGGGGCCGTCAGCACCGACCGTTTTCATCGGAAGATGGCGTTTCGGGAGGCCGCCGAGGTGACCGCAGAGAATCTCGACGGGACTGCTATCGCGGAGATAGTCGATGCGTACGCAGACGGTGTGAACACGGCAATCGAGGAGGAGACGCTGCCACTGGAATTCCACCTTCTGGAGTACGAACCCGAGCCATGGACCCGGACGGATACGGCACTCGTCGAGAAAATCATCGCCTGGCAACTGACCGGGAGCTTTCGGACTCTGAGGGTTGCACTGGTCCGGGAGCGCCTGGGCGAACTGTTCTCAGGCGAGCGGGGCCATGTCCTGACCGATGAGCTGTTTCCCGGGCGGTTCGACCACGAGGCACCGATCATTCGCGACCACCACGACGCCGGAGAGTTTACCGCGGGAGTGCAGTCTACAGAGACGGAATCCTTCCAGCAACCACAAAAACAGCGCGACCACGACGCAGTAAATACGCCGGATGGCGCCCTCGTCGACTGGGTGAGCCAGTTCGACCCGCCTCGCGGATTCGGCTCGAATAGCTGGGTCATCGGCACCGAACACACTGTCGGTGACGCGCCAATCCTCGCAAACGATCCGCATCTGGCGTTGCAAGCACCGCCGACGTGGTACGAGATGCACATCGACGGTCCCAATCACCGTGCCAGGGGTGTCACGTTCCCGGGAGCGCCGGTGGTGACCATCGGGGAGAACGACCACGGTGCCTGGGGATTCACGAATGCCGGTGCGGATGTCATCGACTTCTATCGCTACGACCACGACGGAGACACCTATCAATACGGCGACGAACGCCGGGAGTTTGACGTCGAGACCGAGGAGATCGTCGTCGATGGCGGGGACAACGAGGAGGTAGAGATCAAAAAGTCGGTTCACGGGCCGGTTATCGAGCAAGCAGAGCAGGAGGTCGGGGTCGCCTGGACGGGCCACACCGCGACGGAGACGATGCAGTCGCTTTACGAGCTAAGCCACAGCCAGGGGATCGACGAGGCGATGGCGGCCGCAGAGAAGTTCGACTCACCGACACAGAATCTCCTCTACGCTGACCGCGACGGGAATACGCTCTATTACATGACCGGTCGAATCCCGATTCGACGGATCGATGGCGAACCGGTCAGGGGCGACCAGGTGTTCGACGGGTCAGCGCGAGAGGGCGAATGGGAGGGGTTCGAACCCTTTGGCACGTCCAGTTGGGAGGGATTCGTCCCGCTGTCGGCCAATCCGAGTGTCGAAAACCCCCCATTCCTGGCGACGGCGAACCAACAGATTGTCCCCGACGAGCAACTGGACTACTACCTCGCTGCGGGGTATGCCAGTCCATACAGGGGACAGCGAATCTACGATCTACTCGACCAGCGACTCGCCGCTGGCGAGGATATCGACCTCGATTACCTCCGGGAGGTCGGGCGTGATACGTACGACGGTCGGGCAGCAGAACTCGTCGACACGCTCGTCGCGGCGGCCCGTGACAGCGAGGAGGACACGCTTGCAGATGCGGCGGACCTGCTCGAAGACTGGGGCTACCATCTCGATCCCGATTCTCGGGCGGCACTGGTTTTCGAACGCTGGTTCGATAGCTACCGGGAGGAACTGCTGGCAGACACGTTCGAGGAGATCGACCTGGACGAGTCCTACTACCCGGCGGACGCAGCGATTGTGCAGTTGCCACCGGATAGCCCGTGGTTCGAAACCAGCGGGCGGAGACGGGTGATGCGGGATGCGCTCCGAACGACGCTCGCGGAACTCGACGATGAGGGCCACGAAGTCTACGGTGACGTGAACCACACGGGTCAGATCGAACACCTGACTGAACTCGGGTTTCTAGGCTATTCCAGCCATCCCCGCGGCGGGAGCGGACAGACTGTCTGGAACTACAGTCGCGGCGGGCCGTGGGGCGGTAGCTGGGAGATGCAGGCCGACCTCGACGGCGATCTGCTCGGGGTGCTTCCGGGTGGCAACTCCGGACGATTCTTCTCCGATCACTACGACGACCAGATAGAAGCGTGGGCCGAGGGGGAGTACAGGACACTCTCTCGGGAACGGGAGGGCGAACTGGGTATCGAGTTCGTGGAGGGAGGGCAATGAGTGGGCTCTCCGACCGAACCTTCCGAAACCCCCTCACGACGGTCCGCGAGAACCCACGGTATCACTGGGTTGGCCTCGTTATCGCTTGCCTCCTCGGACTCGTCGCCGCGACGGCTCACTGGCTCGGACTCGTCGTCGGCGGGGCACTGGTCGGCCTGCTGGCAGCAGACGTCAAGCGGGCTGTCCTCTCTGGAATCGGGTTCGGACTACTGGTCATCCTGGTCTGGGCCGGCCTGCTCACACTGGCTGGCTCGCTGGGGAAGATGATGGCAATGGCAGAATTTTCGCTGTTTCCGGTGGGTATAGCACTGGGGCTTGCGATACTCGGGAGTCTCGTTCGCGGCGTGTTCCCCTGAGTCTCGCAGTCTGTAAGTCAACGTCGTTCTATCACCCGATAGCAGTTTCGACGCGGTCGATAACGGTCGCAACAAGTTCGTCGACTGTCTCACTCTCAGCGTAGACACGGATGTACGGCTCGGTTCCGCTCGGACGGACGAGCGTCCATCCGTCGTCGGGGAGATCTAGACGAATCCCGTACTCCGTTACGACGTCGGCTTCCGGGAACGTCTCCGGGAGCATCGTTTCCAGTTTGGCCATCACAGAGGTTTTCTTGGTGTCGGGACACCTGACGCTCTGTTTCCGGTAGGGTCGTTCCTGGACTGGTTCTCGAAGTTCGTCGAGTCCCGAGTCGGCGACGAGGCGTGTGAAGACAGCGGCTGAAACGACAGCGTCAATCCACCCACCAAACGCCGGGTGGATGTGTTTCCACGGTTCGGCAGCGAAGACGACTTCCGTCCCTTCGGAGCCGTGCGTACGGGCGGAAGCGATACCTTCGTGGAGCGCACCGAGGCGGACGCGCTCGACGCGACCACCTGCTGTTTCGACGCGCTGGTCGATACGACCGGAGGCGTTCGGGGTCGTGACGACGACGGGGTCGGCGGCGTCGCTGGCTCGGACCGCGTGTTCAGCGAGTATTGCGAGGATGGTATCCTCGTGAACGACCTCGCCATCGCCGTCGACGATGACGATGCGGTCGCCGTCGCCGTCGTGACCGATACCGAAGGTGGCCTCCCCGTCGGCGACGAACTGCCGGAGGTCGGTGAGGCTCTCAGCCGTAGGTTTGCTTTCGCGTGCCGTGAATCGGCCATCGACGTTGGCGTTGAGCGAGAGCACGTCCGCTCCCAGACTGGTGAGCACCTGGGGCGTTGCGAGACTCGCCATGCCGTTGCCGCAATCGACAGCGACGGTCAGGTCTGACTCGTTTCCCTGCGTGCGGGCGTACTCGACGACGGCCTCGCGATACTCGGGGAGGACAGTCAGGCGCTCAGTCTCGGCCCACTCATCCCACGTCGCAGCGGGTGGCCCGTTCTCGACGCGCTCTTCGATGCGACGTTCACCGTCACGGTCGTACTCTCTCCCGTCTTCGAACACCTTGATGCCGTTGTCCTGTGGCGGGTTGTGGCTGGCAGTGAGCATGATGCCGTGACGACCCTGCGACGCGTATGCGAGGGCCGGGGTCGGCAGTTGTCCGGCGCGTCTGACGTCCGCACCTGCACTGGTGATGCCAGCCTCGGCAGCGGCGACGAGTGCCGTGCCACTGTCCCGTCCGTCGCGGGCGAGGACGACGGTTCCACTCTCCGCTCGTGCATCCATACCGACTGCCCGCCCGACTGCGAGTGCGAGCTCGGGCGTTACCTGTGTGACCGGGCCGCGAATACCTGCAGTCCCGAACAGTTCCATGTGGGTGGCTACAGAGCGGGTACATATATAGCATGTCTCTCGCGGCCAGTACATACGGAGACCAGAGACACGGCTGACGGACAACCGCGGAATTTTAATCGGTGAGTCCCGTCTGACCAGACACGCGTGGCTATCACGGACAAAATATACGTCAAAAACCACCGACAACTCGTCTCACAGCTCGAAACGTCGTTCCCAAAGAGCGCGTTTAGCGGCGCAACTCTCGATATCCTCTTTCAGGGTGAGGGGCTCGCAAAACTCGACGATGCAACGCAGGACCGCGTTCTCGACTTCGCCGAGGACTTCCTCGACTGTGACTGTGAGTCGAACCCCCACTGTGGCTGTCCCCAGCGCAAGTTCGTCCGGTACCTCCTCGAACTGCGCGAACAGGGGCTCGGTCCCGATGCCATCGTCGACGTCATGGGCGAGGAGTACATGTTGTATGCTTATCCGGGAGACATTCTGTCCTTTCTCGACGGCTCTATCAGGACGCTCGAAGCGGCCGAGAATCTCGCAGACGTCGACGATAACCCCGAGAAAGCCCAGGAACTCCGGGAACTTCGGGAGAACCTGGCCCGCTGACACAACCGGGAGCGGACCGATAGCACTCTCCTGACGATTGTGACTCTCTGTTATAATTTTATCACACCTGATAGATATCACTCTCAGCGTAACATTGTACGAAATATGCGACTGTATGAAACATAGTTGGGGATGTGAAGGGGTAACATTTAATACTGTAAGGTGAGACAGCAAATCGCATGGGGGTGTGGTAACTAATGACGGATTCGGACGAAATTGTAGAGTCGACGAATAGACGACGGGTACTCAAAGGAATCGCAGGTGCCGGTGCGGGGCTGGCCGTGACGGGCGGTATGACCGGCACTGCACTCGCCGGGAAGGGAGACGACTGTGATCCGGACGGGGACATCGGCCGTCTCGACACGAGTGACCATATCGATACGACCTGGTACGGAAGTGTCTATCACGAGGACGAGTACGACGATGACGAGTACGAACTCGTCGGAGCGGACCTTCCAGAAGAGCCAGACGAACTCCTCGTCCACGTCCACGGGTGGCAAAACGACCGAGACTGCGGTATCGACGCTATCGAAACGACAGCAGAAACGTACGAGGACGTCGAGTACGAAGGAACGGTCACTGGGTTGACCTGGGACTCGGAGTACGCCTGGTGGAACGCCAAGGAGATCGCCGAGAAGAACGCTTTGAAACTGGCGGCGTTTCTCAGAGAGTTCGCCGAGGACAACCCAGACACCGAGATTAGACTCCAGGGACACTCACTTGGGGCACGCGTCCTCGCGGAGACGGTGCTCGAACTCCACGAAAGTGACGACGAGGACGACGAACTCGTCACGAGCGTTGTCTTCCTCGCGGGTGCAATCGACGACGATTCAGTCTCCCTCGATGGAGAGTACGGCGAAGCTATCGAGTCGGTCGTCGACCACGCAGAGAACTTCTGGATGGAAGACGACAGCGTTCTCAACTGGGCCTACGAGACCTACGAGTGGACGTCGGCTATCGGCAACGCTGGCAGTGACGGGGAAGCACCGGATAACTACACCGACCACGAGATTACGAGGGATATCGGGCACAGCGATCACTACCAGGACGAGCAGGTACTGGAAGACGTTTCGGAGACGTTCGAAACGTCGGAGTAAGCTTGTGTAGTTCGGTCTGACCTCCTCAGGTCACCCGCCGGACACCGACGTCCACTGTCGTGTCGTCCACTGATAACGTCGCGGTCGCCTCGGCATCAGCGGTATCCGAAACGACCCGTTCGGCGCGGGTTTCTTCGGCCAACTCATCTCGGTACGTCTCGACTGCTTCCCTGACAAGGGTGTCCTCGGCATCGACGGCAAGCACGACCCGTTCGTTCATCTCGACGTCGAGTTCGTCCCGCAGGTTCTGTGCGCGTCGTCTGAGGTCACGGAAGATCCCCTCCCGTTTGAGACTCGTCGTCATCGAGGTATCCACGTAGACGGTTCCATACTCGAAGGAGACACCGAAAACCTCGTCTGGCGTCTCCTCGACGACCTCAACCATCTCTTCAGTGACGGTTACCTCAGCCGGATGACTGTCGCTTTTCTCACTCTCCACGGACACAGTCGCCGGGAAATCGGTCGCCGACTGCTCTCGTACTGCTTGGGCGACGGCAGGTGCACCGTTCCCGAATGCGGGACCGAGTTCGTCCATCTGTGGGACTGGCTTCTCGACGATGCGGTCGTACTCTCGGGTTGCAACAACCTGCTGTGCATTGAGGCGACGTTCCAGGAGCTCTCGGTGTTTCCTGATCCCATCTGCAAGCGTCTCGTCTTCCGTTTCTACGGCGACCTCGACGACCGGCCAGCGGCGTTTTCGTCCGGCGCGTTGTCGTGCCGTCGCGGTGGCTTCTTCGAGCGCCCTGAAGCGCTTTACGTACTGTTTCTGTTCCTGGTCGCGAACCCCTTCACTCACGTCGGGGAACTCCGTCGCGTGTACCGTCACACTGTCGCCGTCGAGGGCCTGATAGAGCTCCTCCGCGAGGAACGGGGTAAACGGTGCAAGGAGTCGCGTTCCCTCGTGCAGGACTGTTCCGAGCGTATCGTACGCCCCGAAATCTCCATCCCAGACCCGATTCCGGACCGCAGTGACGTAGTATCGGGAGACGTCCTCGACCAAGAACGCGAGCACTGCGTCGAACGCGCGGTCAGTCCGGCGGTTTTTCATCTCCTCGTGGACGGTTTCGACTGTCGCCTGGAGTCGCGAGAGCACCCAGTCGTCGAGGAGGGTCCGTTCAGCCTTTGTTGTCTGGAGCTCCGGAACTGGTGAGTGATCGTCCATCTCCATGTAGAGCAACGCGAAGCGGTAAACGTTCCAGACGACGTCGAGTCTATCAGCCACGGTACTGACGCCGGTCATCTCGCTTTCGAGGTTCACGTCCTTCGTGGGATTGTGCGTGAGGAGGTGGCCCCGGAACGCATCGCGGCCGTGCTCCTCGACGACTTCGGGGGGCCGAAGGACGTGACCCGTCGATTTCGACATCGCTTCGCCATCGAGATTCGCGAACCCGTGCATCAACACCTCTCGGTAGGGCGCACGCTCGGCGAAGACCACACCTATGTACAGTTGCATGAGGAACCAGCCGCGTGTCTGGTCGTGACCCTCGACGAGCAGGTCCGCTGGCCAGTGTGGCGGAGTTTCGGGCGGAGCAGTGTGTTCGGTCGCCCACGACGCAACGGCCGAGTCGAACCAGACGTCGAGCACGTCCGATTCGCGGTGAGCGTCGCCACCACAGGAGGGGCAACTGACTGTGAGTCCGTCGACGGTCGGTCGGTGGAGGTCGCCAGGCTCCTCTTCGAGATCGGCCAGTTCCGCGAGCGTTGTTACGTCGCCGACGACGACATCTTCGTCGCAGTCCTCACAGATCCAGACCGGAACCGGCGTCCCCCAGTAACGCTGACGAGAGACGTTCCAGTCCGGTGCATCTTCGACCATCGACCTGAAGCGGTTGTCTCGTGCGCCCTCGGGATACCACGTCGTCTCCCCGACAGCGTCGAGCAGGTCCTCTTTGAACGACGAAACCTGGACGACCCACTGGTCTGCCGCCCGATACAGAACTTCGGTGTCACATCGAGGACAGCGTGGATACTCGTGAGTGTGGTCGTGTGCTCCAAGGAGTGCAGTTCTCTCTTCGAGGTCCGACAGAACAGCCGATCGAAGTTCTCGTACTGCGAGCCCCTCGTATGGACTTTTGCCCCCGCTGGTTTTTTCATCGCTGAACTCACCGGCTTCGGTGACCGGGGCGTAGGCAGGCAAATCAAGTCCCTGGCCGCGTTCGAAATCCTCCTCGCCGAATCCCGGCGCGGAGTGGACCAGTCCGGTCCTGTCGAGTTCGACGTATTCGGCAGTCGCCACCGTCCCCTCTTTGGCAGGCGACCCCTCCGACAACTGGTCGGCAAGGGGGTTCCGGTAGCTCCAGCCCACCATCTCTTCGCCCGACAACTGCTCTGTGACAGTGTACTCATCGACGTCGAGCACTTCAACCGCGTCGTCGAGACACTCCGCTGCGAGATAGAGGCGTCGCTCCGACGTCTCGACAGCGAGATACGTCGCGTCACCATCGACAGCAACGAACTGATTGGCCGTTACTGTCCAGGGCGTGGTCGTCCAGGTGACGAGCCAGCCATCCCGGTCTCGTAATGGAAACCCGACGTAGGCTGCAACTGCCTCACGTTCTTCGTACTCCAGACGGGTTTCCGCGACCGAGGTTTCACAGTCGGGGCAGGTGTTCACGACGCGGCGCTCGCGTTCGAGCAGTCCGCGGTCGTGTAACTCCTCGAACGCTGTCCAGATGACGTTCATGTACTCGGCGTCCATCGTCTGGTACGGGTCGTCCCAGTCCATCCAGACGCCGAGATCCGCAAACTCCTCGTCCATGGGCTGGCGCTGGTCTTCGACGAACTCGCGACAGTCTGTGACGAACTCCTCGACGCCGTATTCCTCGACATCCTGTTTGGATTCGACATCCAGTTTGGCCTCCACCCGTCGCTCGACGGGTAACCCGTGCGTATCGTATCCGGGCCGGGCAACGACGTTTCGCCCCTGCATCCGGTAGTACCGCAGGAAGACGTCCTTGAGGACTTTCCCCCAGGCGGTACCACAGTGCATCCGTCCGCTCGTATTCGGTGGGCCGTCGACGAAAAAGAACGACTCACCGTCGGCTGTGGCCGCTTTTGCGTGTCCGTACGCGTCGACTGTCTCCCAGTGTTGTTTGGCGTGCTGTTCTACTGTCTCCGGATCGTAGTGTTCCGGAAGTGTCGTGTCTGTCATCGTTGTATCTGATTTCTGTCATACGCGTAGCTATCGGTCGGTCCCTCTAGGCCATGTTCCTCTATGCGGCGTCCCTCCGAGCAGTTGTATCCGAACTACAGACGCTACGGCGGCTCAACGCTGGATTTCTGCCGTTTAGAAGGAGTAGTAACTAGTGCCCCATCACGGGGCAATAATGGTGCGGGCGTGGCCGACGAACCTGGCCGTGCACCTCATCTTACAGCTACATTATAGTTTAGAGTATAAAAATGTTGTGCCACGTCAGTGCTCAGAAACAGATCACTCGACAGCACCAGCGACCAGAAGGAACTCGACGCGTACAGTGTTGTCGGCGAACCACTCTTCGAGGCTCTCCAGTGCGTCCTCGCGGAGATTCTCTCGCGCTTCGGGTTCGTCGAGTCGCCGGAGTGCCGGTGAGAGCGGACCGGCTTCCTCGGCGAACTCCTGCCAGAAGTGCTGGGGTGAGACGTATCTAAAGCGGGCCACTCGGCGCTGGAAGGTCAGGTTACAGTGGTCGCCCAGCACCCTGCGGACGAACTCGGTCGTCCCCCATCGCAGATGTCCCCGGGGGTCGTGGTCGTCGTAGGTGACGTGGTCAGTGACGATGTCGGTGAGCGCGCCGACGAGTCCGTCTGGTGACCAGGCAGTGAAAGCAATCTGGCCGCCGGGCCGTGTCACACGACACATTTCGTTTGCTGCATCGGTCGCGTTCGGCGCGAAGACGTGACCGAAGTTCGACAGGGAAGCGTCGAACTCGTTATCGCCGAACGGAAGCGACTCGGCATCGCCTGCTGTCCAGTTGATATCACCGTACTCCGCCAGTGTCGCGTTCTCCTCGGCCAGCGCAAGCATCGGTGGGCTCACGTCTGCACCGACCACGCTTGCTCCCTGCCTGCGCGCGGTCAGCACGACGTTCCCCGTCCCACAGCCAACGTCCAAAACGCGGTCCTCTGCGGTGATACCCGCGGCGCTAACCAGACGCGCCGTCGCTGGGAGGAGGTTCGCAGCCAGGGACGGATACTGTCTCGTCGACCAGATGTGGGTCGTTGCGGTTGGCGTTTCGTCCGGAGTCATGAGAGGTGTTATCTGCGTCGAATCTCGTGCCGGCCAAACCCGTACCGGAGGCGATTTGCGAGTCGCCGCGAGAATCGCTCGTTTCGGCTGCCAAAGCGCTCAGCGAGGGATTGGTAGATGAGTGGGAGCGGCACTTCCTGTTCGAGTGCCTCCTGAACTGTCCAGGTCCCAGTCGACCCGCCTGCGACGTAGTCGGCAACGTCACCGAGGTCGCTACCCTCCTCCCGGAACGCCTCCTCACAGAGTTCCAGCAGCCAGGAGCGGATCACTGCTCCGTTGTTCCAGGTTCGGGCGACCGCTTCCAGGTCGAGATCGTACCGTCCCTCGTTGAGCAACTCGAAGCCTTCCCCGTACGCTTGCATCAGTGCGTATTCGACGCCGTTGTGTACCATCTTGACGTAGTGGCCCGCTCCAGCAGGTCCCATTCTTTCGTGCCCGCTTGGTCCCGTGGCGACGGCGCTGAAGACGGGTTCCAGTTCGTGGTAGGCCCACTCGGGGCCGCCAATCATCAGGGAGAACCCGAGTTCGGCTCCTGCCGGGCCGCCGCTGGTTCCGCAATCGAGATACGCCGCTTCGGTCGCGTCTGCCCGCCGGACCGAATCCTCAAAGTGGGAGTTACCACCGTCGACGACGATATCGTCATCTCCGAGGCTGGGCTCGAGCTCCTCCAGGGCGGCATCGACCGGGTCGCCCGCCGGGACCATCAGCCATATCCGCTTCTCCGACCCGAGCCGGTCTGCGAGGTCGGGAATCGAACTGGCTCCCTTAGCTCCCGCCTCGACCGCCCCGTCAACCGCATCCTCGTCCACGTCGAACGCGATAACGTCGTGGCCTGCAGCGAGGGTCCTGTCGACGACAATCTGCCCCATTCGACCGAGTCCGATAACACCGAGTTCCATATCTGTCACTCGCGGGGCGGGAAAGTAGTGGTTGTGATTCGTCCTGGGTGTTCCGACTCCCGCGGGGCCTGGCTGTCTCTTCAGTACGTCGGTTGTAGAGTCTCAAGACGGAGTTGTCACTCACAGTTCGTTACTGTCGCAAAATTGTGAAAGAGGGGGGATAGATAGGTGC
>LKMJ01006163.1_pt1 | contig 11296 bp, 18 predicted proteins | sample 643391 | NCBI WGS metagenome assembly LKMJ01 (sample SAMN04112250, study PRJNA286221) | soda lake metagenome | biome: soda lake; feature: Kulunda Steppe; material: water; isolation source: sample PL-Br10 brine of Picturesque Lake | place: Russia: Kulunda steppe | collected 2010-07
CCCCCCCCCCTCTGTTTACCACAAAATACTTTGCAGTTGCACTCCAGGACAGTTTTACCCTCAGGAACCCATAAACACGTGACCAAAGCGCGTCCGCAGCTACCCACAAACAAGAGCAGCCAAAGCTGCCTGAGAGCGTCCACGGTGACCTGCTCAGACTTGGAAGAAACTCCCAAGGCAGCAAATCCCCGCCCACAGCTGGAAATCCTTAACTGGTGTAGGGAGTGTCGTCACTGCATACGTAAATTATCTTTTCTTTCCTTCTTTCTTTCTTTCTTTCTTTCTTTCTTTCTTTCTTTGGAGATTGCAAAGAACAGCAGCCACAGGGCTGCCTGAGGCGCACCTCTATCTTTTGGAGTCGCTCCTGGTCAGCCTTCATCACAGATGCGCTCTGTGCCTGCAGCCTGTCTACAGCTTCTGCCGCGTTCCTGAAGGCTGCAGCACTTGCTGCCTGTGCCACACACGCTTGATGATGCCTGGCATGCGCCTCCTGCGCGCCAGCAGTGCACGCAGCACATGATGCACACTGCATGCCTGGCGCATGTGCCAGGTGCGTGTGGCAGCCTTAGGAGTTGCTCCTCAGGAATACAAATGGCCCTGGCAATGCCAGCACAACAAGCTTGCAAGGAGAAATACAAATGGCCCTGGCAATGCCAGCACAACAAGCTTGCAAGGAGAAATACAAATGGCCCTGGCAATGCCAGCACGACAAGCTTGCAAGGCAGCTCCTGGGAGAAAAGCCCTGGCAACAAAGCAATGGCTAGCAAGGCACATGTGAGTCACGGCAAGTGACCTTTGCTTTGCTTGCCTTGATTGTGGAACTATGGTGTAGAACAGGGATACGCAGGCGGTGTTCCATTTACGTTCTGTGCTTGTGAATGGCGTCGACAGGGTCCTGTGTGCTGCGACGTCTGCCACTTTTGCACTTTGGAGGCACTATGAAGGCACTATGAAGGCACAGGGGCATGCCTGGATGGCTGGTGCTTTGCCAAGGTTGCGTGGAATCCAGCCCTCCACCGTCCCCCGGCAAGCCTCCTGCGCCCCTGCTCCATTCGTCTGTTAGCCAACCTCCTAGAAAGGTCCTTCTTCCCCACTCACATGCGAGCACTCAAGCATTAGATCACATTTGCACGCTTGTTTCACCTGTAGCTCACGCAGGTCCTCCACCACACGCCGCACGCGTATGTCCAGGGGAGCCTTACCCTGCAGCTGAAAGGGTAGGATGCCAAGACAGACCTGCAGCACAAGAGCGCGCAGCACACACCACCCTGAAGACGCCAGCACATTCTGCTGAACGGGCGTTCCTGCAGCTTTCTGGCTTTGGTAGTTCGTTGGACCCTGAAGCAGATCTCATTCTGAGTTATGGGCGGTTAACTGGGGACACAGCTGCATCATGGTGCACTTGTGCGACAACTGCTGCATCATGGTGCGACAACTGCTGCATCATGGTGCACTTGTGCGACAACTGCGACAACTGCGACAACTGCGACAACTGCTGCATCTGGTGCACTTGTGCGACAACTGAGACAACTGCTCAGGGCTGCCACACCGCCAGGACAGACAAGATACTGAGGGCGCAGTTCACAGCGCAAGACGGCAAGGAACATAGCGCATTGATCACGAGACTTGCACACAGTTGGCCACTGAGCGGGCGAACGTAATCCCTGACAGCCAAGCAGCCCATGACCACCAGGTAGGCGTGGCCATCAGGCAGGCACAGCCACCAGGCTGCTGCTCATCGGGTGTGTACTGTTTCTGACCCTTCGGCAGCAAATGCCTTTTGTGTGCTAGAAGCGCACTTTCCCGGCACAGACAGATTTGGGCACATTGCTTTTCGTTAGAGCACGGCCACCAGCCACTGCTCATCATTCAATGATCGTTCACCATAAAACGGCTGACAATTATGAAATGAGTGGCTACTTCAAAATGACTCTGCGATGACTGCAGCGTGGGAGGCCTGCCCTCCAGCCACTGCGTATACTCACAACCAGACTACCCGCCAGCCATCAGCCATCATCACCCTCCAGCCATTGTGTACAATTCACAACGAGTGCCCCACCAGCCATCAGCTATCATCGCCCTCCAGCCATTGTGCAACGTTCACAACGAAACAGCCCACCAGCCATCCTCCCTCTATCGTCATCAGCAAGTGACAGCCCAAACTGCCACCTGCAAGGGACAACCAAGCCTCTCACCGGCAGCTGCCTGCTGTCGGCGGCAGGGGTTTTGCCCTCCAGCAAGCCTGGGGACATGTTGTAGCGTGAGCCGTCCAGGCCGATGATCTGTGTGTCGTGCCTCAGTGGGCAGTTTAGGGCGGACCTGAAAGCCTGCCAGCCATCCCGGGACTCAAAAACCATCACCTGTGGGTGCCCAAGCGCACACACGCACACATGCAAGTGAGACCAGAGCACGTGCCCCGTCCAGCACCTGCCCTGCAGAGTGCAAACGCTGTGTGCTCACCCGCTTGGGCACAGCAAAAGCACAGAGCAACTGCTAATCTGTGTGAGTGTGTGTGTGTTTGTGTGTGTGTGTATGTGTGTGTGTGTGCATGTACACGCGCTGCACACCTTTCTAAAAAGGTACATCCCTAGGGTCTGGCGTATCGTGAGTTTGCGCTGTGAGCTGGTGCGTCCGCCGGGCCCCTCAGCAGGCGGCTGCCCTGGGATCACTTGCAGCTCCAGCAGAGCCTGCACGCACCCGTCCAACACATGAGTAATGCAATCAGAGCACACGTGCAAGTGTGCTATCAGAGCACGCACGGGCACAAGCATGCAACCAGCGCACGCACACTAGTTTAAGACCTGAGCACACACAGTCCACACAATGGTATGCGTCAAATAAGTTCAAGAGCGCATGCACACATATACAAACACTTGACTCAGTGCACACTGCAGCCAACACGCACAGGCACGCCAGCATGCTTGTACGCACACAAGCAACAAAGCATGCAGCCACACAGTGTGCAGGGTACATCTGCCTTTGTAAGATCACGTGCACAAACCTGAAGTGCTGCTGACCAGTCCAGCGCATGCTTGTTACTTGGATGCAGGATTATTCAGTCTGATTTAAGATGCATGATAGCATTAAATGATGATCGATACAATGGCATGAAACCTCAGGGTTTGCATGCCCACACTCAAAGTGGAACACTGCCAAAAGCTGGGGAGATGATAGGTCCGTTTCACACTCTGCTAGGATTGTTTTGAGTATACGCTGCCATTTGTCTGGCTAGAGTTGACTTTCTTTCTCTCTGGAGCACTGCCAACAAAAGGGGATGTGCTGCTGTCCAGGGCGGCTTGGGTAGGGCATTACAGTCAAGGGCGAGGCGGCAAGGGCGAGGCACTATGACCTGCCCACACAGCACACACATAGCCTCTCCCATCTACCCCTTTCACGCATAAGAGGTCTCCAGCCGCCGAACAGAGCCAGAACCGCATTTGTGTGTATGCGTGTGTGCGTGTGTGTGTTGCAATGCAAAGCACTGCCAGGCACTGATGCAGGCAGGGCTGCAACCTGACCGCCGGCAGGGAATGCAACAGGCTGGGCGTGCATTTATTTTGTTGAGTGTTGTTTACATGCGCATGCATGCATGCATGCACGTGTGGTGGTCCATCTGTCAGTGGGCACAAGCGCTGATGGCGCATCTGCCCTCACTGTGGGCAACTCTTGAGGATGTGTAGTGCATCCTGACTTGCCGGCAGGAGGCGCACCGCTTCCCCGCAGGCAGTAACAGCGGTGCGCCTTGGCAGGAGCCTGCTGCTCTCTGGCAGGTGGAGGCTGGGGTGGTGTGCTACTCACCAGCAGGGGGAGGCTGGGGTGGTATGCTACTCACCAGCAGGAGGAGGCTGAGGTGGTGTGCTACTCACCTGTGGGAAGTGCACCAGGTTTGCTGCATACCCTACAAACCCCCACTGCTTGCCCTCCGGGTCGCGGGCCAGGACTTCATTGACCCCCGGCTGGGGCTGGACGCAGAGGGGCTGCTGCTGGACAGCAGGATGGGTGGTATCGATCTCCTGTGGGTGGTACTGGATATCTCTGCTCTGCAGCGGCAGCACCTGGGGATAGGCAGGCACGTGGCGCGTGCTCATGCAACGTGTGACCTCACGCCTTCTATGCATGAGTGCACATCCCTGCATCTTCAACACCCTTACACCCGAGAGAAAATGGCACCCAGCTTCCATTGCCAGTTGCGCATGGCGCCCTGCCGTCCAATTACAAGAGGAACACCTTGAAGCACGCACACACATGCACACACACGCCCACACTCACACACACACGCATGTCGCTATTCTGGCCTTTGCAAGGAAGGAAACAGGTGCACACAACTGCATGCTCTGCTAAGTCTTGCCAGCAGCATTTGGAGCCGAGCACATGCTGCACATCTGTGCATGGGTGGTGCCTGAGTATATATTGCGCACACCCACCTCATTTGTCACGCCGGGCCCCTTGAATCAATCAATGATCTCTTTGCTATAAACCATTGCCTCCTTGCTATAATCCATGATCTCCTTACTATAATCCATTGCCTCCTTGATTTGATTCATTGCCTCCTTGCTATGATTCATGATCTACTTGCTTAATCCATTGCCCCCTTGCTATGATCCACCAACCCATACCAACTGAGCCCACCTTTGATTTGAGTCCGGTCCTCTCTAAGTAGTCCACCACCTCCTTGCTGCGGTCATCCTTCAGCATTATCCACCAATGAAGCCTGTCACCTAAGAAGGATGAGAGTGCACACGCAACGTCCTTCCTCTCACAAGAAAAGAGCGTTGCAACTGGGCCCAAAACCTGCAGCAGAAAGGAGCATGCACACACACAGGTCACGAGGGCAAGGGGATTAGATGCAGAAAAGACAGGGCCAGCCTAGCAAAGCTTTCAACTAATTTGTGCACCTGCAAGTAAGTGTACAAATTGAAGTATCTACAAAAAAAGGGATGCCCGTAAGGAGGGCCTAAGGATCCAGCATCGGCAGCAGGAGCCTGTGCCCCTCACTAGCAAGGTTCGCACAAGGGCAAGAGAGATTCAGCATATGGTCAGCAATCTCTTAAATTAAGAGTCTTAATGCTAATAGGGATGCTATCAGGAACTGAAACTGAGGAATGCGCATGCCGGGACAAGCTCAGCAAACGCGGTGATTCATTAGGCTGTCGGTTCTTGCCAATGGTGTCTCCACTCCCTGTGCTTCCTATCACGACCTGACCTGTGGTGCTAGATACTTGGCATCACCACCAACACTCCTCTGTGGTGGGGGTACAGGTACTTTGTGAGCTGCACTCATGGACCCCTCCTGCATGTATCCTGCCTGACTGGATTTACACTGAGCTGTTCTGCCTGCCTTCATAGTGTTGCCCATAGCTGCACATAACAGCATGCACCTTGCCCCCAAATGTGGGCGCCCAGATGTGGACTGCACGCTCCATCTGTGATGCACGCACAGCACACGGAGAAAGCAACGGTGCGTGCAGGAGTACTCACCGACATGCCCTTGAGATCGCCTGCAATGGTCTGCTCCGCTTCTTGCAAAGCCAAGGCTGTCGCGCCCTTCACAGAGGGTCCGATCACAGGCTGTGGCCTCCAAGCAAGCGCCACTGCCTCATCCAGCGAGCTGCCCTGCGCGGCCCTGCTGCTGCCCGGCCTCCCCAGGTCTGCCGCAGCTGCTGCTGGATCTGCTGTGGCTGCCTGCATGTGCAGGTGCATACCTCGTGTGATAAAGCATTGTGGTCATGGTGTGTGCTGGGGTCAATTTGAGTGCACTTGCGGCATCGCTCCCCACTCACTGCAAGTGCAGTGGGTTTTGCAAGGAGCAAGGTTGGTGCGACTAGACGCCCTTCCTGCTTGTGAGGGTGCCTCAATCAAACTTATTTCAGAACAAAATCCATCCCAGGGCAGAACAGCATCGGGTGAGGGGTATGCTCAAGATGTCACACATGCTCAAGATGCCACACAGGCATATTTCATCCCACTTGTGAACATGGCACATGGCCCGGCAAGGGCCATGGGAGGATGGCCTTCCTTTTTTCAAGATGTTGGGCCATGTCCAGGAAACTGCACGAGTTGCCTTTGCAGTGTGCACTGCCTTAGTTCGCCTTTCTGAGCAGCACCCTCCCACTCTCTCCCCGTCTCACCCGCTTGCCTCCTTGAGGGCACTGCAGCAGCCATACAACAGCGCACTTGCGCAACCATGTTGCTTCAAAAACCTTTGGGCATCTTTCGCTGCGTGGTACGGCACAAAACCCACCCTCAACTTGCCGCCCTTCGGTAAGCACATGCTGAGGCCTTATATGAGATGGCTTTGATTCAAACCCACAAACCTGCTGTCTTGGGGCCGCTGCAACCTTGTATTGCATGGCGGTGACAAGGTCATCAAACGTGAGTGGCGGAGGCGCAGAGTGTGCTTGCCTGCCCCCCCGTCTGTCGCTTCCTGCGGCTGCCCTGTCAGGTGCCAGGTTATGGTCACGGGCCACCTACACCAGCACAAGGATGGGTTGCACACCTGTCAGGTGCCAGCTTATGGTCACGGGCCACCTACACCAGCACAAGGATGGGTTGCACACCTGTCAGGTGCCAGCTTATGGTCACGGGCCACCTGCACCAGTACAAGGATGGGTTGCACGCATGCCTCCACACCATGTTCATGCTCTGAACCCGTGTTAAAGTTATGTGAACGTGTTATGCATGAGGTTGGGAGGGCCGAGGGCAGGAGCAAGGGGGGGTACTGAGCTGGGAGGTTTGGCGCAGAAAGCGACAAAAGGAACCACAGTATCTGACATGATGCGACGATCAGGATGCAAGGTCAAGGATTGTCTCCCTGAGAGCCTCTGAGGGCCATGCGCAGCTGCACAGGCTGGCAGAACTTGTGTACCTTGGCAGCCGCATCATTTTGGTGTGCCCCTCACTGAATGCTGCTGACCTATGGGATTTGCACAGTGGCGATTTGGGCATGTATGCCGTCCCACTGCTGACCTATGAGATTTGCACCGTGGCGATTTGGGCATGTATGCCGTCCCACTGGCTGCCTGAGCCAAATCAAGGTGTGCATCTCGCTAATCAAGCTCAAACAGCATTTTGGTGGAAAAACCAGCTTTGGATGTGCACTAGAATGCCCTTTGGCGCAAGGAATGCAACTGACCATTTCCAACGTGTCATGGATGCAGAAATAACCAGAGCAGGCTTACAAAACATTGTGGCATCCTTTGTAGATGACATTCTAATACACAGTGATAGTGCAGAATCCCACCTGGTTCACTTAAAGGATACGCTCAACATGCTTGAGAGTTGTGGTCTGAAAGCACACCCAGATAAAACAGTCATAGGCTCCGCCACGGTAGAATTCTTGGGGCACAATGTCAGCTTTCATGGGCTAACATCCAGTGAGGCGAAGGTGGCGGCCATCAAAGCGCTCAAACCACCTTCAACCGTCAGTCAATTACGCAGCATACTGGGTTTTATAGGATACTACCATTGTTACATACCCTTATTCAGCAAGATTGCCTCTCCACTTAACACACTCTTGGGAAAACATTCACCTTGGGTTTGGGAAGCAGAACAACAAGAGGCTTTGACCGCCTAAAAGCTGAAATCAGCACAGAGGGTAGAATACTGCGGCATCAGGACCCCAACAAACCTTTGATACTGCACATGCTTACAACCCACCCACCCCTTCATACACTTGCATGCATGCCTGAGCAGGCAGCGTCCTACCTTTGCCTCCAGTGCCTGTAGCTTCTGCTGGGTTTCCCCGAGCCTCTCATCCTCAGATGCCAGCGCCTTTTTTGCACGATCATGTTCCTTTTGAGCTCGCTGCATTTTGTTCTGCGTGGACATGAGCCTTCCCTTGACCTCCTGCTCCTGCCGCCTCAGCTCCTCCGTCTCAGCAGACGCCACCTGACACACAACCAAAGGCAGTTTGTGTGTCAGTTGATACAAGCTCATGCGAACCAAAGGCGGTTTGCATGTCAGCAGACGCCACCTGGCAGACAACCAGAGGCAGGGGCAAGCAAAAGCTTCAGGCAGTGCATGCAAGCTTGCTCTTGGCCTTGCCATCAGTGTAGCTGGCGAGCCTCCCCCATGCAGTGCGCCCTGTGTGACCTCAGCCCAGCACAAGGTCACATCACTGTCGCGTAACCTCAGCCAGTCTTGCAAACTATCTGCCAAGGGTGCCTTGTGATGAGCACAATGATGGGACAAACTGTGATGAGCACAAGGATGGGACAAACTGTGATAAGCACAAGGATGGGACAAACTGTGATGAGCACAATGATGGGACAAACTGTGATGAGCACAAGGATGGGACAGACTATCTGCCAAGGGTGCCTTGTGATGAGCACAAGGATTGTGATGAGCACAATGATGGGACAGGGTCTCCCTGAGGATGGGGAGGCTGGGGTCTGTTTTGTTGCTGCCCAGTGCATGGCAACCCAGGCATGGCACCGGGCCTGCTCTTTCTGGCTTATGCAACAGCGCAGCGCAGGCTGTGAGGGCCACCCTGATGCCTGGTTCCAGCATATGGGGCCATGCAACGTTAAAGCAGGGCGCATGCAATGTCTGGGCAGGGCTCATGCAATGTATGGGAAGGGCTCATGCAACATCTGTGCTGAGAGTTGCTGAGCACAAATGACCAGCGGCAGTGCAGGTTGGCGATCGTGGCCCGCTCACCACAAGGCTGCGCAGCATGGGCGTGTGGAGCACCCACCACAACCACCACAGCCACTCCACCCACCACAAAGCTGCACAGTGTGAGTGTGTGGAGCACCCAGTAGCCTTTGTCATCGTAGCCCGCGCCTGCGGAGGGGTCGTGCAGGGCGGCCGTGGACAGGCCCGGCAGCAGCGGCGGCGCTATACCCAGCGCAGCCTCCGCGCCTGCCTTGGCGCAGCTGCGTGGAAGCAAAGGGAGGGCGCGCAGGGCGGCTGCTTTTGGTGCAGAGCGTCCCCAAGTGCTTTGAGGCAGCGCTCGATGTGCAGAACAAAAAAGGAAGACGTTGTGCACAAGGGCTTGTCTTAGAATGCTTGCAGGTCCGCAGAGGAGGTGCTGGCAAAAGCAGCGGGGGGGCGGCAGAGTCTCGCAGAGTCCCCCAAAGCTGCCGTGCTCTCACTGTGTTGGTGCACCCGCCGTCCTAGCCCACCTGTGTCAGTGCACCTGTCACCTGTGTCAGCCCACCTGTCCTAGCCCACCTGTCCTAGCCCACCTGTGTCAGTGCACCCATCGTCCCAGCCCGCCTGCATCGGTGCACCCGCCGTCCCATCCCTACTGTGTCAAAGCACCCGCCGCAAAGCCCGGCAGCATCACGCACCAGGCTACCTTCAAGTCCTGCACCCGCCCGCATTGCACGCAGCCTTACCTGCGCGTCACGGGGTGGCTGCCTGGGAGGCGCACCCGCACGCGCAGCGCATACACGCATCCATCTTGGAATGTGAGCGGGGGCGAGCGGCCTGCGGCGGCCGTGGGGATGCTTGGGTGTGACAGGGGACAGGAGCGTGCGTGGCAGAAACTAGGGTGCGCCAGAGGCCAAATGTGAGCGCCAGAAGACAGGAGCGTGTGCCAGAAGCCAAATGTGTGCGCCAGAGGACGGAAGTGTGTACATGTGAGTGGACATAACTTATGGCATAAGCGATGCATCGTGGCTCATGATCCCTGCCAGCGCACCTTGGCTCATGCTCTCTGCCAGCCGAGGCAGCTCCTCCAGGTCAAGGCAGCCAAAGTAGGAGTTGCACTCCTGGCATGCCGGAGTATTCACACCTGGGGGCTCGAGGCTCTCCGCCTGCAACACAGACGTGGGCAACGGCAAAGCTCACAGAAAGCCCAAAATAAGGGACTCTGGTTGTTTGCAGCATGCCACCCCGCAGGGGACCCCCCCTGCACTGTTGCAGCTCCCTGTGGACCATCCATGCACACGCGGTGGCAGATCAGACAACAACCAGCAACGTGCATTTGAAATCTACGGAAACCTACAGGGTTGGTTCATGCAAATCTCATTGCATTTTACCAAAGGGGGTCATCTGACCAAAAGTCTGGGCATAATCCTTTTTGATGTCAACCGCAATGATATCATACAAACAGACTGTTGGCAAAATTTGGGTTGAAGAAGACAACCCTGGTGGCCTGCATGGGTGCTCAGCCTCGGTTTTTGTCCTATTTTTGGCATTGATAGCGCACGTGCGCCCTTACCACGAGCCCATCAGAGCTCCTCTCACCCCCATGGCCCCACCAGTACACTTCTATTGTGTTGCAAATTGATAATGGATGTTGAAGCCCGGGGTCGGAGGGGGTCGGTTTATGACCCATTTCGGCACCCATTTGCTGGATTTTTTGAAAGGTAAATGCACATCTCACCAACCGTTGGGTGTTTTCACTCCAATTTTTTGCGATGATGTTTGTTTATTACAAGAACACCAAAATACCAATAAGCATGTGATTTGGTGCAGTGGGTGATCTGGTGAGGACACTTGGCTGTGAATAGTAGGGTTCACGCCACGGCCAATTGCGCATGGGCCCCATGTCGGGCACCTTTCAAGCTCAGGTGCTGTGGAAAGCTTGCAAGCAGGGCTACCATCTAATTCTAAGCTTGAAAGGTGCCCGGCACGGGGCCCATTCCCTGGGATCATGCCAAAACCATACCCATTTTGGGCCTCAGATAACCCTCTCTGGCATTTTATATGTTGCTGTGTCAACATCGAGTGGATGAGAGGGTAGCAGCGGGGGAGACAGAGGGAGAGGCAGAGGATGAAAGGCAGAAGGGGAGAGGCAGAGGGGTAGGGCGTCAAAAAGAAAACGAGTCAGGAGCACGCCGGGGGAGGGTGGAGGGAGAAGGTAAAGGGGCGCGCACTCCCTCTGAGATGCACGGACGGTGCATTGCCGGATCCCCGTTCACGTGTGCTTGCATCTGCGCGCACAGCCCCCTTGACCCCCACGCTCTCACCCGCCTCCGCCGGCACCCCACCCCCTCCCCTGCACACCATTGTTGATGTTGATGCCTATCGCACGCAGTGCGGGGTGCGCTGTGCTGTGAGGGGCGCCTGCGCGGAGGGGCAGACCGACAGGCGGGCCTGAGGTGTCTCATGCAAGCATGCGTTGGAACACCGCGCCCCCCGCCCATCACGTGCCTGCCCGCATTACCAACATACCACCACACAAACAAACCATGCACCAAATCACACAAGCGGGGCACGGGAAGAGGCACAGCGCGACACCTGCAGGCCGGGAACAGGAAGCACACAAGAAATCACACAAGAAATCACACAAGAAATCACACAAGCGGGGCACAGGAAGAGGCACAGCGCGACACCTGCAGGCCGG
>LKMJ01006164.1_pt1 | contig 11296 bp, 9 predicted proteins | sample 643391 | NCBI WGS metagenome assembly LKMJ01 (sample SAMN04112250, study PRJNA286221) | soda lake metagenome | biome: soda lake; feature: Kulunda Steppe; material: water; isolation source: sample PL-Br10 brine of Picturesque Lake | place: Russia: Kulunda steppe | collected 2010-07
AAGAGGACGGCGTAGGGATCGGCGTCGGGGTCGACGTGGGCGGCGTACTCTCGTTTCAGTTCGACCAGTTCCTCCAGCGTCGGGGCAAACGCCTCGAAGTCGTCGGTCGCTTTGGCCTCCTTCCAGACCGGGTGGGCGTTTGCCGTCGTCTCGGAGATGGCTTCGACCAGCGCTTCTGGGACACTCGTCTTCCGGTCGTACTGTCTTTGTACCTCTCGGACGACCGCGGCGCGGTCGCCCTCGAGTTCCTGGGCCTCGAGGTCGTCGAGTAGCTCCCCAGTCTCGTCGGCTGTCAGGAGGTCGTGACTGATCGAGGAAAGCGTCGAGAGCTGCTTTGCACGGGCGGGAGTTCCCGCCGCAGGCATGACGACCTCTTGATCCCAGCGGAGGATGCCCGCAGCGTTTCCGACGTTCGCGATCCGTTCGACACGCCGCTCGAGGGCCTCGTACGCTCCCTCGTCGTCGACTGACATACTCCGGGATAGCCGTAGCAGGCAAATCAAGCTGTGGTCTGGCAGCAAGCGGTTTCCGGCGTGAGCCCGTGGTGGGAGTATGGGACTGTTCGAGAACCTGGGGCGAAAGGTCGGCGCGTTCACACACGAGGCCAAGCAGGCCGTCGATACCACAGCCGTCGCCACGTGCACAGACTGCGGCGAATCGGTCCACACCGACCGCGAAACGTGTCCAGCCTGTGGGAGTCAGTCACTCGTCGAGGCGGCCGGCAACTGAGTCGGGTGGCCAGCGCTCGGCAATCTGCTGGTAGGTCTCCCGACAGCGCTCGAGGACTGCGAGTGAGACGCTCTCGTCGGCGGTGTGGGCCTCGCCCGGTTCGGCCGGTCCACAGATCACACACGCAGTCCCGGCCTTGGCGAGCCAGCCGGCGTCAGTCGCGTGGGGTTTCGTGACCAGTGCCGGGCTGTCAGCTTGAGCGTCGGTCGCAGCCGCCAGCACCGCCTCCGCGAACGCCTCGTCCGAACAGTACATTGGCGGAAGATCCTGCTCGACTGTCACCGAGACGCCAGGCAGCGACTCGAGGCGTGCGAGGTCGGCCCGCTCACCCGGTACCGTCCGTTCATCAACGGTGATCGTACAGACATCAGGGACGACGTTCATCGCCGAGCCGCCTTCGATCTCGGTCACCGTGAGACGGCCAGTGAGCTGCTCACCCGCGACCTCGACAGTCGGCTCCGGGAGCGATCGAAGCTCGTCGATTGCCCCACAGGCCCGGTAGATGGCGTTGGTCCCGGCGTCGGCTTCACTCGCGTGGGCAGCCACGCCGTCGACCTCGAGTGTACTCCCGCGGCGACCTTTGTGTGCGACCGCGACATCTGTGACACCTGGCTGTGAGTAGCCCGTCGATCCCTCGCCAACGACGGCGTATGCCGGGCTGAAGCCGTTGTCGATGGCGTGACGAGCCCCGACGCCGCCGACCTCCTCGCCGACGAAGCTGGCGAAAATGAGTTCACCGGCCGGCGCTGCGTCTCTGAACGCGAGCAATAGTGCGGCGAGTGCACCTTTCATATCTGCCGTGCCACGGCCATAGAGCCGGCCGTCGCGTTCCTCACACGCAAGCGTCTCGTCGTCGACAACCTGTGAATCGGCTGGTTCGACCACGTCGTGATGGCCAACGAGTGCCAGCGACGGGCCAGTCCCTCGACGGGCGATAACGTTACCGACCTCGTCCCGGTCGACGCTGGCTGTCGTCTCTGTCTGGAGCCAGTCTGTGAGTACGTCGCCGACTCGGGTCTCGTCCTCGTGACTTGGAACGGTCACGAGCCGCTCGGTGAGTGACCGGAGTGTCATACCGAGGAGACCGGACGCACTCGTGTTCAGTGCATCGGCTGAACGGGATCCGAACGCTGGTGAGCAAGCGACCCCATCAGCTCACGGCCATCCTCCTACCCATCACCAGGTTGTCACGTCCGAAGGTGAGCTTAGAGGGAAATTCGGACGGGCTTATCCCAGCACAATGGATATGTACGCATTGCTTATACCACCCCGGCGTCAACTCTGAGTGTGAACTCCGAGGGCGGTGTCGATAGTGCGCTCGTCGTCGAGACAGTAGCCGGTGTCCAGGCCGTTGCAGCAGATCCAACGGTCCCAATCGAGCAGAAAATTCGTCGGATTCTCCGGATTAGCATCGAGAACTTCGGGTTCCCTGTCGCCTACTTCACCGAACTCGAGGCAGATTCCCAACAGATCGTCGCGACCGTTGGCTCCCACGACCACCTCACACCGGGGCGGACTGACCCGCTTTCGAACACCTACTGTCGGAAGACCATCAAACAAAAAGAGCCGGTGGTCATCGCCAACGCAGCTACAGATGAGTGGGCCGAGGATCCAGCATACGACACGTTCGGGCTCAGTTGTTACGTCGGCGGACGCGTCACCGTCGGCGGCGAACTGTTCGGCACAGTCTGCTTTGGAGACGACCAGCCACGGGAAGAACTCACAAACACTCCGTTGCTCAAGACGGCCGTCTCCTCGATTGCCCGTGTCATCGGCTACGAACTCCAACGCGACCGTGTAAACGAAGCGTTGGCACAGCGCGAACAACGACTAACTCTCTTTCGACGGGCCGCCGACCAAGTCGGTCACGCCGTAATCATCACCGATCGAGAGGGAACGATCACCTACGTGAACGAAGCGTTCGAACGCCAGACTGGATACAGCGCCACGGAGGCACTCGGGTCGAATCCACGGTTCCTCCAATCCGGTGTCCAGTCGGAGGCGTTTTATGAGGCACTCTGGGAGACGATTCTGTCTGGCCAACGGTGGCACGCCGACATCGTCAACCGGCGTAAATCGGGTGAGCTGTACCGAGTCGATCAGGAAATTACACCCATAACCACCGAGTGTGGCGAGATCACTCACTTCGTGTCGATCCAAACCGACGTCACCCTCGAGCGGCTACGTGCCCAGCAACGAGCGGTGTTGAACCGACTGCTGCGCCACAACTTGCGGACGGGCACCAATCTCATCGGCGGTCACACCGCGTTGCTCGACGACGAGGTCGAAGATCCCGAGATCAGCACACAGCTCGATTCGATCGAGGACGAGGCCGACCACCTGGCAACACTGAGTGAGAAGGCAACCACAGTGCGCCGGCTATTCGACGCCGGCCTCTCAACCGACCAGGCATACCACGTCCGGGCACGGTTCGACGACCTCGAGTCGGTGTTCACCGCTGAGTATCCAGAAGCGACCATCGAGAGCCAGGTCCCGACACCGGTTGGCATCCAGGCCGACGACCGATTGGACCTGGCGGTGAGAGAACTGGTAGACAACGCCGTTTGCCACAACGACCGCACCGAACCGCACGTCGTCGTCCGGGCAGTTCCATCACGGGCAGACCGCGCCGGAGAGTGGATCGACGTGATCGTCGCAGACGACGGCCCAGGCATTCCAGCCCACGAGCGCTCGACGATCGAGTCCGGCGAAGAGACGCCGCTGCAACACGGCTCCGGGCTCGGCCTTTGGATTGCCTACTGGGCAGTCTCACTGTTGGGTGGTGAGGTCTCGATCGACGACAACGAGCCACGGGGTTCACGGGTCGTACTCACCTTGCCGCGGGCCTGCCGGAAAACCACTCACTGAGCCGATGGCGCGATTTGCAGACAGTCGCCCGCCGTGAGGACACCCTTATTGGCGCTCGGAATCTCAGCGATGATATGAAGGTCGTGCCGGACACGAGCGTGGTCATCGACGGCCGCGTCTCGGCGGAGATCGACGATGGGCAGTTCACAGGCGCGACGATCGCGGTCCCCGAGGCCGTCGTCGCTGAACTCGAGGCCCAAGCCAACGACGGGATCGAACGCGGCTGGGATGGACTCGAAGAACTACAGCGGTTGGCAACCCGCGACGACGACGGAGAAATCGAGTTGACCTACGTCGGTGAGCGCCCGAGTGCGATCGAACGCGGCCACGCCGCCGAAGGCGAGGTCGACGCCCTGATTCGTGACCTCGCCGAGGAACTCGAGGCCACCTTCCTCACGAGCGACGTCGTCCAGGCCGAGGTCGCCGAGGCGAAGGGACTGCCTGTCGAGTACGTTTCACCGAAAGAGCGAGCAATCGGAGCGCTCGCCATCGAGGAGTTTTTCGACGAGCAGACGATGAGCGTCCACCTCAAAGCCGGGGCCGTCCCGAAAGCCAAACGAGGAGCACTCGGCAGGATGGCCTACGTCGACATCGGTGACGAACCGACCGACGAGGCGACGATCGACGAGTGGGCCCGCGAGGTCGTCGACCTGGCCAAGGAGACACCCGATGGGTTCATCGAACTCGCCGAACCGGGGATGAAGATCGTCCAGTTCAAAGAGTACCGGATCGCAATCGGGCGTCCACCCTTCGCCGACGGCATCGAGATTACTGCCGTCCGCCCGATCGCCCAGACCGACCTCGAAGACTACGAGTATGCCGACGACCTCGCCGATCGGCTGCTCGAGCGCCAGCGTGGGGTCCTCATTTCGGGGGCACCCGGCGCTGGTAAATCGACGTTCGCACAGGCGGTGGCCCGGTTCATCTCCGATCACGATTATGCAGTGAAGACGATGGAGAAACCCCGGGATCTGCAGGTCGGTCCGGAGATCACCCAGTATACCGAACTCGGCGGCGAGATGGCAAAGACCGCCGACGCCTTGCTGATGGTTCGGCCCGATTACACCATCTACGACGAGGTCCGCAAGACAGACGACTTCGAGGTCTTCGCTGATATGCGCTTAGCCGGCGTCGGGATGATCGGCGTCGTCCACGCCACTCGTCCGATCGACGCCCTCCAGCGACTCGTTGGCCGCGTCGAACTCGGGATGATCCCCCAGGTCGTCGACACGGTCGTCTACATCGAAGCCGGCGAGGTCCACACCGTCTACGACGTCAAGACGACCGTGAAAGTGCCAGCCGGACTCACCGAAGAGGATCTCGCCCGGCCAGTGATCCAGGTCACGAACTTCGAGACCGGCGAGCCCGAATACGAGATCTACACGTTCAACCGGCAGGTCGTCACCGTCCCACTGACCGAAGACGAGGGTGGCCCGGGCAGTGACTCCGGTGTCGATCGCATCGCCAAACAAGAGATCGAACGCGAGATCCGCTCGATCGCGCGTGGCTACGTCGACGTCGAACTCAAAAGTCAGAACCGGGCGGTCGTCTACGTCGACGAAAGCGACATCTCGAGTGTCATCGGCAAGGGCGGCGGCCGGATCACCGACGTCGAGAACCGGCTTGGCATCGACATCGACGTCCGAACCCACGACGAGAATCCCCACCACGGAACCGGCAGCCAAGCGGGTGCCAGTGGTGGCTCGAGCAGTCCCCAGGCTGGCTCGCTCGTCACCCCCGAGATCACTTCCAGACACGTCGTGATCCCGGTCGATGGCAACCACGGCGAGACCGTCGAGGTCCAGGCCGGCGGCGAGTATTTGTTCACTGCAACGGTGAGTCGCGGGGGCGAAATCCAGGTCTCACGTGGCAGTGCGATCGCCGACGAACTCGAGGTCGCGATCGATCACAAGGAACCAATTACCGTCGTCCCATCCTCGTAAGGACCGACGGCTCACTCGTCGTTCGGCGAGAGTTCCTCCCACTCACGGGTAGCGTCGCTGCTGGCTGACTCGTTGTCACTCCTGATTGGCTCGTCACGGCCCGGCTCGAGTGGGTCACTCGAGCGCTCAGGCTCAACGTCGGGTGATTCGACTTCTGATATCGCGTCCTCGGTCTCATCGCCGAGGTCGTCGACAACGTCCCCACGTGTCGCGCCGTCGAGTAGATCACTGGGGGTCCCGACTGCCAGGTCGTCGGCCTCGATCATGGTCTCGAGTGTCGAGACGACCTCGGCGAATGCGTCTCGCTCTGCTTCCGACGATAGGCTCGTAAACGCGAGTGTGGTGAACCCACCCTGTGTGGCCGTCCACTCGAGGAGGGTCGTTGCTTCGTCGGCGTCTGGATCGGTGACGACGGCACATCGGTGTGGGTCGGCGGGATAGCCCTGGGAGACGCCCCAGCCGGCAAACGCCAGGTCGTAGTACTCGCGAGCAGTCCGGTAGGCGTCTGCAGTGTACTGTGAGCCAGGGACGGCAAGGACTCGTGGCCCGTCGTCGAACCCGTACTCGGTGAGCCATTCGGTTGGGCTGGCGATTGCCGCCTCCATGGTTTCGCCAGTGGCGCTGAACGATGTCCCGCGAGCGCCATAGCTTCCGATCGTCCAGCCCGCTGCAGAGAGCGTCTCGAGTGCTGAGAGTGAGAGCCGGTCGTCCTCGCCGATTCGATCGGTCGGGACGAACGCCGTCGGCTGAATGTCTGCGTCGGCGTCCTCGAGAATCGAGAGCGCCTCACTGTAATGAGAGGCATGCCCACCATACAGGTGCAGACAGACGGTTCCCGTCTCGACGGTTGGCACGAAGTAGAAGTCATCCACAAGCAGGTTCCCGCCATCCTCGCCGATCCAGCTGACGATCTGGAGGACCTCGACGCGCGAGAGATCGGGATCGCCGCTGACCCGGCTCAGCCCGAAGTTATCCCGAACGAACGGCATCCCTGCCCTGACCTGCCGGCTGAACTCGACGTAGTGGCCATCACTGTCCTGGAGCTGGAGTCGAACGCGTGCGTCTCGATCGGCTGCCATCGCGACACCGGGGGCAACCCCACGCACGTCGATCGGCTCGTCGAGCTCCCGACGGACCCGAACCTGGCCATCGTCTGAACGGGGTTCGAGGAGTGCTGACTGGCTGCCCGTAGCGGCATATGCAGTCGTCGCCGTGATCGAGCCGATATCCTGGTAGGCCTCCCACGGTTCGAGAGACTCGAAGTCGTCGAATGTCCCTACGAGACGCTCGTTTCGGTGGTCGTCATCGCTGCTGTCGGGGTGTGACTGCCCACTGACTCGAGGAGAGCCAATCGACACGCCTGCAACCGATGCTATCGTGGTCAGATACGCGCGGCGATCCATGCTCGAGGGGGCTCCAGTCCCGACAATATGAGTTGGCAGCCGGCAGTCGCAAGGCGTTTTTTGTACTCAGCATGTCTGATTTCTAAAACGAGCAAATCTGAAGACGCAATCGGCTCTGTTGGTTGAGTGTACGTGAGAAAACAGGTGTACAGTCGGATTGGGCAAACAGCCGGTGGCCGAGCGTTTCGAGGAACATACTGAAAGAAACAGGCGGGTAGGAGTGTCCTACACTACCGACTCGCCCGACTCCGAAAGCCAGCACGCTCTCTGTGACCGACCTACGCTAGTTCACCTGAGGAGGTCACTCGGTGATGACAAACTCCGTCTCGACCACGCTGAATCCGGTAGACAGCAGATTGGGCACAAAATTCGAATGACGTACACTCTCGACACCAACTACAGCAACACAAACCAACCAAAACCGATTTATACCATACGATTGTCAACCCAATTGGGAGAGAAGACAAACATAATACCAGAATATGAGTACAGAGAAAACGTTCGCACACCGAGAGAGGCAGTCTGCATTCGGACCGCTGGTCCTCGGAGGGCAGTCCATAGACGCCGCCCGCGCCCGGATCGTCGAATCGATCCGCACAGCCGTCGCCGACGCCGCTGCCGACGGTGTCGTCGTCGCAATGAGTGGCGGCCTCGACTCGACGACGACCACGATGCTCGCCATCGAAGCCCTCGGTAGCGACCGGGTCCTCGGTCTCGGAATGCCCTGTCATAAGGCAGACCGACCAGGCGTCAGCGACGCTCGCACGATTGCCGACGGGATCGGCATCGAGTTCCACGAACTCCACCTTCGACCGTTGCTCGAGGCCTTCGAGTCGCTCGTCTCCCCCGACCTCGAGCCCCACGACGGGGACGTCAAACGGCCACACGAGCGCAACCGCGAACTCGGGAACGCCATCGCCCGGTTGCGGATGACCACCGCCTACTACGCCGCGAACCGTCGCAACTACCTGGTTCTCGGCACCGCGAACCGATCGGAGCTGTGCTGTGGCTACCTGACCAAGTTCGGTGACGCTGCTGCAGATTTGTACCCCATCGGCGACTGTTACAAACTCGAGGTGAAGGCACTGGCCAGCCGGATCGGCGTTCCGCGTCGCATCGTTACCAAGGAGCCAACGGCCGGCTTCTGGGCAGGCCAGACCGACGCCGAAGAACTGGGCGAGCCCTACGAAACGATCGATCCGTTCCTCCGCCAGCTCATCGACGAGGGCATCGCAATCGAAGACGCCGCTGCAGCCCTCGATCTCGAGGTCGAGACGGCTGCCGCGATCGCAAAGCGGGTCCGCAACTCAGCACACAAACGAACCAGACCACCCACACCGGGCATCTGGGGTCGGAGTGATCCGTCCAAGGTCGGGCCACCGAAGGACTGATACAGACTGTTATACCCCATTTGCCGGTGGGACGGGAGCCGTCCAACCGTCGCCCCGGTAAACAGTAACAATCCGTATGGCTCAGCCCGTCGACTCAGCGACGTAGACGTCCGGGTTACGCCACCAGAACAGCGCCCAGCCGAGCATGAACCCACCAGCCATCGCCAGCAGCTCCTCGAGAATCCATGGCAGGCCGACCTCGAGGACCATGAACAAGACTGTCGCTGAACCGATCAGCGCACCAGCGAGGACAAACGCCAGGTCGGCTAGCACTCGCGTCCGGGAATGACGCCAGTAGTGGTGGCGTTCGTCGTCATACCAGAGCCCGACAAACACCAACACAGGTGCCATCGCCGTGATGACGGTAACCACGAAAAACGGCTCGGGCACTCCAACAGGGCCGAGAACGGCCGCGTTCAACAGATTCGCGAGGATTGCCGCCCCAAACAGCCCCACCAGCAGCCATCCCCAGCGTGGCAGTGTCTCTTTGTCCATATGCAAACCCACTGGATAGGTCAAAACGAAGGTATCGATCCGACGGGAACGCGTGTTACTCGGCACAGCAGGCGTCGTTTTTCGCCGGTTCCTCGACGCCGCTGCCGTCTGCGGCGACCGGCTCCTCAAGCCGATAGAGACTCTGTCTGGCATCTGCAAAATAGATATCCTCGTCGACGATCCCAATCTCAGAGAGACGCTCGAGGGCGTACCGGACGGTTCGGGCCGAGAGCATCGATTCCTCGACGATCTGTTTCTGGGTGAGCGGCCCGTCGTATTCGAGTACTTTGAAAACCAGCTTCGCACTCGGCGGGAGGTCTTCGATCGTCTCCCCGTCGGTCTCTTCCATGTTGTGAAACCGGACCTCCAGTAGTATAAAAGTTGAGCCTTACGGCGTGATTCGGGTCGTGAGACGGCCGTTCAGCGGAGCCAGGCAACTCGTTTATAAACCGATTATTACTGCTCATCCCGGCTACAGAACGAAGCGAACCCGAACGGCTTTTGCCCACTGCCAGTCGACGTACGGCCATGTCGACCGAATCGATCAGCGACCGGCGCGAACACGTCCGGTCGATCAGCGTCACGGCGCTTTCTGCCCTCCTCGGCGTCGGCGCTGCGCTGGGCTCGTCGGTGCTCACCGGCGATATGGCCCCAGCCGAAGCCGCAGGCGATACACAGGGGCTGTTGCTCGTCCTCGGGGCGATCCTCGCACAGTTTATGCTGTATGACTTTACGAGTATCTACAGCGACGACGAGTTCGGAATCAAACACTACCTATTTATTCTCTTTATGACGTTCACCTTCTGGTTTCTGACCTGGGGAATCATCCTCACTGCGGAGGCGACCGCATAACATGGCCGACGATAGCATCGCAGTCGTCGACCTCGATCGCTGCCAGCCAGATCGGTGTAGCTACGAGTGTAAAAACTACTGCCCACCGAACCGAACCGGAAAGGAGTGTATCACCCTCCGGGGCGAAGAGGCTGACCAAGGCCAGCCCGAACAGGTCAGCATCTCCGAGGAGATCTGTCTCGGTGAAACCTGTGGCATCTGCGTCGAGAAATGTCCGTTCGACGCCATCGAGATCATCAATCTCCCCCAGGAACTCCAGGACGAGCCTGCCCACCGGTATGGCGAAAACGCCTTTTCGCTCTATGGGCTCCCCGCCCCACAGGAAGGACAGGTCACGGGGATTCTCGGCCCGAACGGAATCGGGAAGACGACCGCCGTCCGTATCCTCGCTGGCGAGCTCGAGCCAAACCTCGGCCAGTACGAGGGCGAAACCGACTGGGAGGATGTCTTAGAGGCCTACCGTGGCACCGAGATTCAGGACTACCTCGCAGCAGTTCGAGACGGCGAGGTCACCGTCGCCCGGAAACCCCAGTACGTCGACCAGATCCCACACAGCTTCGACGGCAACACCGCAGACCTCCTCGAGCGAACGAACGAACGCGGCGCACTTGAGGGCCTCATCGAGCGACTCTCACTCGAACCCGTCCTCGAACAGTCGATCGACGACCTCTCTGGTGGGGAACTCCAGCGGGTTGCCCTGGCGGCGACGCTCGCCCGCGATACCGACTTCTACTTTCTCGACGAGATCACACCCTACCTCGACATCGGCCAGCGGGTAACTGCTGCCCGACTCATCCGTGAACTCGCCGAAACAGAAGGGAAGTCGATGCTCGTGGTCGAACACGACCTCGCAATCTTAGACTTACTCGCCGACACCCTCCACGTCGCCTACGGTGAGCCCGGCGCGTACGGTGTCATTACCTCCCCGAAGTCGGTTCGTAACGGGATCAACGAGTATCTCGCTGGCTACCTCGAAAACGAGAATATGCGCATCCGACCGGACCCGATCGCCTTCCAGGAACACGCCCCACGCGCCGTGACCGAGACCGAGACACTAATCGAGTATCCCGCGATGAGCAAGTCCTACGGCGACGGCGAGTTCGAACTCACCGTCGAGGCCGGTGAGATCCAACACAACGAGGTCCTCGGAATCGTCGGCCCGAACGGGATCGGGAAATCGACGTTCGCAAAGTTGCTGACCGGTAAACTCGAGCCTGACGACGGTGAGGCCGACCTCGACCTCGAGATTTCATATAAACCCCAGTACGTCACCATCGACCAGCCGATGCGTGTTGACGCTTTCCTTAGCTCTATTACCGACCAGTTTGGCTCCTCCTACTGGAACACCGAAATCGCTCAGCCACTCCAACTCGAGCGGATCATGGAACAAAACCTCTCGGATCTCTCCGGTGGGGAACGTCAGCGGGTTGCGATTGCGGCCTGTCTTTCAGACTCGGCGGATCTCTATCTACTGGACGAACCCTCGGCTCATTTAGACGTCGAACAGCGGGTCCAGGCAACGAGTGCGATTCGCCGGTACGCCGAACAGCAAGACGCGACCGTGATGGTCATCGACCACGACATCTACATGATGGATCTGCTGGCGGACCGACTG
>LKMJ01006165.1_pt1 | contig 11295 bp, 13 predicted proteins | sample 643391 | NCBI WGS metagenome assembly LKMJ01 (sample SAMN04112250, study PRJNA286221) | soda lake metagenome | biome: soda lake; feature: Kulunda Steppe; material: water; isolation source: sample PL-Br10 brine of Picturesque Lake | place: Russia: Kulunda steppe | collected 2010-07
AAACTGCCTTCCTGCCCGCCATAAAACGCTGAAAAAAGATACTGGGTTTTCAGATCGAGGCTGGTGTAGTTCCAGACGTAGTAATACTGGAACTGGTGAGTCATTATCAGGTAGATGAGCGCTGCAGAAGATAAGAGCAGAAGTACACCTTTAACTCCCCATAACCAGTGCGAAATTCTTTCAATTTTGACGCTGTCTTTCCATGCAGAAATGGCGTAAAAAACCATAGCTGCTATAGATGCAACAAAAGCGCCACTGAGCAACAAGTGACCAATTGTAGAGATCATAAACTATCAGCTCTCCTCAGCGTTAACAAATTCAAGCTGACTGGGATCATTATATTTAGAAGGGCATTTCATAAGCATTTCATTGGCATGAAATGTATTATTGCGCATCTCGCCAATCACCACAAGTTGCGTGGCTTCTTCAAAATTATTTGGTTTGGGCCGCGGATAAACAACACGCCTGACATTTCCATCTTCATCTTTCATGTGGAAAGAAAATTGCATCGTTTCGCGGGAAAAACCGTATTCCTGTGAATCATCCCAAACCCCAACAACATGAGAACTGGTTCGGTTTTCAGCTTCAATAAAATTTACATATGTACTAATGCTGTTTCCGAAATTATACATCAATAATGATGTAAAAAAAACAATGGATACTATACCTACTATTAATTTTGGCTTCATGAATCTTTTTTGTTCAGTGACTCTTCAAGTTTTGAAACATTTCTGTCTACCTTAATCAGATAAAAAAGCAGTACAAACCAGATAATTAAACTAACCCCCAGCACCACAAATATCAGGTCGTTTGATGCCATCATTTGTATAAATCCTGACGCTTCTTCATACTGTCCCGCCCCTTCCCATTTATCTGAATATGATTGGGTCAGTGTATCAACGGGGGTCTGTTGTGAATCTTGTATAATTTTGTTCGTCATGATTTGGTTTCAGTAATCAACTCTAATTTCTTGTAGCGGTTAACGATATCCATAATCCACAATGCCAGCCCGATAAAACCAACAATTGCCGGGTAAAAAATATAGCGCAATTCCGGAGCAGTCAGATCGCTGAATGCTGGATTACCTTCCGCACCGGGATGCAGACTCGGCAGCTGACGCGGAATGATGTATAACAGAAATGGAATCGTTGTGACACCAAAAATATTATAGACCGCTGAAATTTTTGCACGTTTTTCACGATCATTAAATGCAGATCGTAAAATAAAATACGCCACAAAAATCATCATGGCCAACGCTGACAAATTCATTCTCGGTTCCGCAAACGTCCACCATGTACCCCAAGTAAAGCGAGCCCAGAGCGAACCGGTTAACAAACCACAAATACCAAACAGAAGCCCAACCGCGGTAGCAGTTTCTGCTTTGCGATCCCATTCCATTGTCTCATCATTTAAGTACCTTATACTGAAATAAAAAGCCATGCTGAATGCAACCATCATCGTAAACCACATAGGCACATGCAGAAACAAATTCCTGGCTGATTGTTCCAGAATTGGAATATTGGGTATCGAAATTAAAAAGCCGGCGCTTATGACTACGGTCATCCAGATTGCTACTACGTATTTCCAGACTTTCAAGACTTTCTGTTTTTCTAATTTTTGATAGATTTTGAATATACAAAAAAGGAACAAGAAATTTGTGAATTGGGTGTGAAATCAATCCATTATCTGAATGCCTGCAATCTGTTCATTGTTTACACTATGAGATTAAAAATGCAATTTTGTATAATTCTAAACCCGCTCTTACTTTAAATCTATGAGTGAAAAAATTATTACACTGACTCCCAGCCACAAATCACAATTCTGGTGGTATCTTGCCGGTTTTATATTGATACCGCTATTTGGAGCAGGCCTGTATCTGATTTACAGGGTTTATAAAAATCATAATGCCATTATCTACACGGTATCAGACAGACAAATTACTGCCGAAGACCTAAAATTTTCTGAAAACATTGACCTGGCTAATATCAATGATGTTGACGTTGAACAGCGATGGATTGATAAAAATTTTGGTATCGGTAATCTCATTCTCAAAACTGAAAAACGCTCCCTGAAGCTCATAGGCCTTGAAAGCCCTGAAGAACTGTCAAAAATGATCATGCAGGCAGCCGAGGCAGAACGCATAAGAATTAAAAAACTTGAGGCTCAGAAACAGCGGAGCAAAGAAGAGACCAAACCCGGCTCACTCGATAAGATGGATTACCTGACCGGACTCTGGCAGCAGGGACTGATAAGCAATGAAGATTTTGAAAAAGAAAAAAAACACTTTGAAGACTAACCTCCTCTTCAATATCAGAGGAATAAAATTTCGATTAAGTCACTAATAAACATCACAATGAAAAATCCGGTAAATATCGTTGCATCATCGTTAGGCAGTATTTTTCACTCTACCGGCAGCAGGCATCTCCACCGAAAAAAACCGGGACAGCCGCCAGGAACTCTTGTACACACTGGTGCCAGAAAACTCGATGATGTCATTATCACCGTCCATGATTATGATCTTGATCACTATGATGCAATTCCGATCAATGAAATTGATAAATCTGAGCCTTTTTTAAAGAGTAAATCTAAAACCTGGATCCAAATTCAGGGGTTACACGACATTGAGAAGCTTCAGTCCGTATGGCAATACTTTAACCTTCATCCGCTTGTACAGGAAGATATTTTAAGCACAGGTCAGCGTCCTAAAGTTGAACCTTACGACGATCATGTTTTTGTAGTTCTGAGAATGATTGTGCCGGGCAGCAATGCAAAAGATGAAACCGGATTAAAATCAGAACAAATCAGTATTGTACTGGGCGAAAATTATGTTTTATCGTTCCAGGAGAGTGATGAACCCATTTTCGAACCTATTTTTAAACGGCTTGAACTACAAAATACACGCCTCAGAAAGTATGGCTCAGACTACCTGATGTACGCATTGATTGATAACGTTGTGGATCACTATTTTCACGCCCTTGATTTGCTTGGAGAATCCATCGAATCTATAGAAGAGCAGATTATCAAGAAACCTGATGAAAAACTTCTTGGCAAAATACACGGCTTGAGGCGAGATCTTATTTTTTTCAGAAAATCAATTTGGTCTTTGCGGGATGGCATAAACCTGATGGTTCGGGACGATTCATCCCTTATTGATGACAAGATAAAAATCTACCTGCGTGATGTGTACGACCACATCGTCCAAGTAATAGACAGTATTGAAAGCAGCCGGGAGATGGTGTACAGTCTTTATGATATGTATATGTCGGGCCTCAGCCATAAAATGAATGAGGTCATGAAAGTTCTGACCATTATTGCCACCATATTCATTCCCCTTACCTTTGTTGCCGGAATATACGGAATGAACTTTGACCCGGAAGTAAGTCCGTACAATATGCCTGAACTCGAATGGTATTTTGGTTATCCCCTGGCGCTGCTTTTGATGACTTCAATAGTTGCTGTTATGCTGGTTTATTTTAGAAGAAGAAAATGGATTTAAAAACCTGACTGAATAAAAAACCCATTCAATTTTTCTGATATCTACTTGAAAAATTGAACGGGTTAAATGTTTTGAGAATATTTTCAGGCTTTATTGATCACCACCTATTTTAGCATCAACAGAGTATTTTCCGCTTCCTGCAAAGAAGAGTGCTAAATTTGCAAGCAAGAGCATCAGATCCAGCCTTGCTGCGCTAAACTCGCCGCCCAGTTTGGTAGTAAAGAGAGCAACTACCATAATTATTGCCAAAAGCAGATACGGAATTCTTGCATAGGCTCCCAGCAATACCATAATTCCTCCTACAAATTCAACGATTGCAACAACCCAGGCCATTAATCCTGCCATAGGTATACCGAGATTACCGAAAAACCCCTGAACACCTTCAATTCCGGTCAGTTTCCCCCAGCCGGCTACCACAAATATTACACCAACACCAATTCGCAGCAGTAAAAGGCCAAGATCTTTATTCAATCCATTAGAACCATTCATAGTCATCCTGTTTTTAAGTTAAAGTGAAATCACAATACTTCTTGCAGACAGTTAGTAATTAGCATGTTCTATTTTAATCAACTCAGCGGTATTTCTCAAACCATGCCAGAATATGATCAACTTTGGTGATTAACTGGCTTGGCCTGTCTGCAATGAAATGCCAAGAACCGGGAACTTCCACATAAGCCGTTTCTATATCCCGAAGTTTTAGAGCGCTGTAAAGCTGTTTTGACTCAAACGTTGGAGTTCGTAAATCATCTGTTCCCACCATCACCAGCGTAGGTGTTTCAACATTTCCCACAAGTGATATTGGTGAATACTCCCAATAAATTTCAAAGTTTTCCCAGGGCTGGCCCGGATACCGGTAATCCGCATAGCCGTAATAATTATCAGCGGCAAGAGTTTTGCTGATCCAGTTCATAACCGGCTTTACCACAGCCGCAGACTGAAACCGATTGTTCATCCCAATAATCCATGCGGTCATAATTCCGCCGGCACTTCCGCCTGTTACATACAAGCTATCTTCTGATGTGATTCCGCGTTCAATAAGTACATCAACACCATCCATAATATCGTGGTAATCGTCTCCCGGATAGTCGTGGTAGAGCAGGTTTCCAAACTCTTCGCCATAACTCGTGCTCCCTCTGAAGTTGGGATAAAACACTACATATCCCGCCGAGGCAAACAGCTGTATTTCAGGCGAAAACCGATCCCCATAATTAGAAATTGGCCCACCATGTATTTCAACAAGCAGCGGATAGGTTCTGTCCGGATTGTAATTTGGCGGCTTGACTATCCAGCCGTGTATATCTCTGCCGTCAACAGTAGACTGGTACCAAATCTCTTCAACCTCACCTAATTGACGATTTCCAAGCAAATCATCATTTAAACCGGTTAATTTTACGGAATCACCTCCCCTTTCAGCCACTGCAAGTTCGGCAGGATAGTACGGTGTGGTTTGGTTCATAGCAACAACGCCAGTATTCGACACCGAAAACGATCCGCCACCATATGGCCGGCCGATGGCAGTTCCTCCTAAATTGTGTGCCACTATTTCGGCATTACCCGATAGATCTGTAAAACCAACTTTTGAATTACCCTCATCATCATACTGAAAATAAATCCCTGAACCATCGCTGTTCCAGGCTATATTTGAATGCGATCTGTCAAGCCCGGTATCGAGTTCCCTCATATTTGAACCGTCAACATCCATCAGATAAAGATTGGTGGTTTGATAGGTTTGAACCCTGTCTTCATAGCCCAGGAATGCAACCTGACTGCCATCAGGAGAAACCTGCGGTGTATGATTAGGCCCGTTTCTGTCGGTCAGTTCAACAATTTCTCCGGTTGAGACGGATACAGAGTAGAGCTCAGAATTTCGAAAATTTCGCTCCCAGTCAGCTCTCCGGTTCGCTGAAAAAATCAGATACTCGCCATCGGGTGTCCAGGCTGGACGACTGCTATGGTGATAGTCTTCCGAAGTAATTTTCCGTACAGAACCGCCATCTGCATTGATCACAAAAAGATGTGAATATCCCGGCTCAAGATAGCCAACGCCGTCCTGTTCATAATTCAGTCTTGTGGTTACCCTTGGGTGCTCGGCCCATTCGGCACCATCCGGTTTTTGAGGGGGTGATACCAGCACGGGATTTGGTTCCGGTACGTGCATGGAAAAGGCTATATAATTTCCATCCGGCGACCATGACAAACCGCGCGGACTCCTTTCAAGCTGAGAAATCCGGGCCGTTTTTCCCGATTCTACCCAGTAAATAAAAATTTCGGCTCCGTGTACTTCATCCGAGCTGGTAAACGCAATTCTTGAACCATCGGGCGACCAAAGCGGGTTCGATTCATCAGCGGTACGGCTTGTAAGTTTCCTGTGATGAGTGCCATCAGAATTAATCATCCAAAGCGCGGAAGTTCTTCTGTCTTCCATTATATCCATACCTCTTCGAACATATACTATTTGATCACCATCGGGTGATATCTGCGGGTCTTCAACCCATTCAAGGTCAAAAACATCCATATTAGAAAATGGCTTTTCCTGGGCCAAAACATATGCTGATGTAAACAAGTAGAGCAGGACGAATACTGTATATTTTTTGAGCATAATCAGTTTTAATGTGTTTTAAATTGAGCTTAGATATAAAAAACCAAGTTAAAGGATCAAAACCAATAGAATTTTTACTTTCAAAAAGTAATGAATCCCTTCAAATTACTAATACGAGAGCTGTAATTATTCCGATGGCGGCAGATAGGAAAAGAAGTCCAATTAACTGAAGGCTTTCTTTATACCCGACAAAAAATGCAAATATGAAGCCTTTAACAATTGTATTCATCCCAGATGCCAGTACAATTCCCATTACGGCAACCTGCTCACTCAACTCTCCAAGGGCAAGTCTCGACAGGGAGATTGTGATCGCATCCACATCAGCCAGCCCTGATACAATTGAAAGCATGTAAATACCCTGATCGCCAAACCACTCCTGCATGGCTGCGGCCAGAACCATTATAAATGCAAGCAGAACACCAAATTTGATCGCCATCGTTATTTTAAACGGGTTATCCAGTTTAAGCTCCGGCTCTTGACCCACATCAGTGTTTTGTTTCCATAAAAAATAACCGCCTCCCAGAACGGAAAGGAACATTAGTAAAATGGGTATCCATAATGGGTGTAAAAGTGAAGCATTTACGACTGCAACCTCCACTATTACCCTGATAAACATTATCGACGATGCGATCATCACCCCGCCCGTAAAAAGGTTTTTAATTTTATACTGCCGGGCAAATTGTGCAAGGCTTAATGTAACCGCCGTGGATGAAGCAAGGCCTCCTGTTATGGATGTTACAAGCGTACCCATTCGGTTTCCAATGTGTTTGATGGCAAAATATCCCACAAAAGAAATTCCGCATATCAATACTACCATCCACCAGATCCAATATGGATTCAGAGCTTCCCATGGCCCATACCCTTCATTTGGCAGAAGCGGTAATAAAATTACAGAAATTATCAGAAGTTTGATCCCTGCATACACCTCCTCTGTTTCGATATTTTTGAGCCATTTATGCAGTACCGGTTTCATTCCAAGTAAAGCCACTACCAGCACAGAGGCTCCGAGTGCATACACATAAAAACCGAGTGCCGCCCAAACTGCCAACAGAAAGGTAAGCATCATAGAAAAAGCTGTTGTAGTACCAATATCACCACTTTTGCGGGTCTCAAAGATATGTCCCACTATAATCAAAGCCGTAATAGCAATGATAAAGGCAACAATAATCCACTCCCCAAGAATATTAGAAACTTCAGCCGCAACACCTCCAAGAAGACCTATCAGGCTGAAAGTTCTCATACCTGCAATTCGGGCACCCTCCTCTTCCTTACGGCCGCTCCAACCCCTTTCGATTCCAATCAACAACCCTATAGCGAGTGCTGAAAGAAGATGAATTACGATTTGATACTCCTGTACCATAACTGTGAAAATTTACACTTTCAACATCTGCTTTTCTGTTATTCGGGTTCAATATGAAAAAACGGCCCAGATAGCTTCTCTGATAACAAATAATTTTCCGTTGATGTTTACCTATATCGCGAAGTAAATAATCCGCGGATCAGAGCCGGGCGGAATCTTTAAGATATCTATTGATTCACGCTGCTTCGTACTGTATCTAAAATTTCATCCAGTTCTGCGCGATTTAAGTACACCCCCTGGCTCAGAACACCCTCGATGTTCCCATGAAATGGAATGGTTTCAAGCGGGTTTGCCGATAACAACAAAAGGTCAGCCCTGAACCCTTCGGCAACTTTGCCGGTCTGCTCTGTTTCTCCTAAATATGTCCCAACGTTAACTGTACCTGTCTGAATTGCTTCAAAGGGTGAAAGCCCTGCATCTACCAGCAACTTTAACTCCCTATGGGTTGAAAAGCCCGGTGGATTAAATATTTGCGGTGCGTCAGCTCCCAAAAGTAGTCCGGCTCCATGGTCCTGAAGGGCTTTGGTCAATTCATTCCGGATATCGAGAAAATTTCGCGCCTGTGTCTCATCATAGATTTCATTGTTTCTCATCTGGTTAACAAAATTCGCCCAGTTTTCCTGTGTGCTTTCAGGGATAAACTCCATTCCGGGCCACTGTAACATCTCTTCCACGCTGTTATCGGGGTTGAAAATATTATCAAGCAGTGTGTTTGTAGGCACATTCCAGACTCCGGCTTCCCGGGTTTTCTCAGCAGCTTCTGTGATGCGGTTCCGATCTGCCCGGGGGGTGAGATCATATCCAAAGTAAATAATAGGCGGGTCTTCTCTGTCGGCAGGATCACCGGCAAGAAATTCCATGTATCGGTCGAGATGATCGATACTTCCCTTTCCTGCTTCAAGGCTTCGTTCCAGGCCAACGGCATGCGAGATATGGCCTGAAAACTCTATTCCTAATGAGTTGGCTTCATCAGTGGTGGCCTGAAAAACTTCCAGTGATAATCCGGGATGGAATTTCAGCAGATCATAACCTGCTTCATGCTGATTTCTGACCATTTGCCGGGCAGCATCCAGACTGGTTACAGAATTTCCGCTAAACGAAGGGCCGGATGTAAATATCCTCGGGCTGAATATTTCACTGTTTTCAGCTTTTTGCCTCAATTCAAGATGGGCTTCCTGACCCAACATCCCGCGAATAGTGGTAATACCGTGAGTAAGATAGAGTGCCAGTGTATTTTCCATTTGTTCAGCTCCCTGGTTTGCTGATGGAATATGCGCGTGCATTTCTGCCAGGCCGGGAAGTACATAATAGTCACCTTCTACAATTGTAGCATTTTCGGGGATTTCAGCATCATCTGCATTTCCAATCCAGATTATATATCCATCCTTAATAATAATTGTCTGTCGTTCGGCGATCTGGTCATTTTCCATCGTCAGAACATTAACATTCTGCAGCACAAGCGGATCTGCGTTAAGAGAGGCGGCAGAAATAAAGATAGAAATCAATAAAAGAGCCATCCATTTTAATACATTTAACATAGCAATCCTGTTTTTATGTTTATGAACAATGTTTACTTAAATAAAGATTACTCCACATTCTAAGTCAACTAAGTATATCAGAAATATTCGGTATTGATTTGTAAGACATCAGGAGAGGTTAACTTTATTTTTTGCTTTCTCTGAAATGCTTTTGATGCGTTCAGCCAGCGGCCCTTTCTTCCGCTCTTTTTCACTTGGAACCCGCCCCAGCAAATAGCCATAGGGTTTCAGAGAATCAATTTCATCAAAAATAGCTTTCAGAATTGCCCCGATGGGAATAAATAATATCATGCCTACCAGCCCCCAGATCTGCGCACCGATAAATAAAAGAAGAAGGGTTGAAAAAGCATTCATACTTACCTGGCTGCCAACAATTACCGGCGTGAACAGGTTGCTCTCAAACAGCTGGATGATATAGAATGCAATCAGAATAACAAGCGGATAAATCAATGAATCCATGGTTACAAGCGCATAAATTATCGGTAATATGGATCCCATAATCGGTCCCAAAAACGGAATGACATTCAGCATGGCTGCAAAAACACCAAAAAAGAGTGCGTGATTTACACCCACAATCAACAGCATAACGGAATTGATAATGGATAGAATAAATATCACAATGAGTAAACCAGCAATGTAGCTTTGAACCAGTGATTTTACCTTATCAATGATTTTTTCCATGTTCTGAGTGGTTCCCTCATCGTAACGCGAGGCAGCCATTAGCAGAAAATCTTTTAAGAAATCCCGGAATATCAGGAAGAAAAACATGAACACCGGGATCAGAAAAGTAATGGTTATTACCGACGCAGCTCCGGCTATTCCGGATGTAAGCCGACCGCTGTTATCCCTGATAAAATTAATAATGGTTTCCCTCGCATTTTCGAATTCCACAATAAGTTCAATGCCAAACCATGTTGCCAGAAACTGTTCGGAACTCTGCATGAGTTCTCCTACCCGTTCCGTAACCATATCCACATCATCTACAAAATCGATGAGCTGAGTGTAGAAAAAGAACCCGATTCCGGCGACAAATAAAACGCCTAATATTAAAGTAATAAGTGCGGCCAGTACCCTGGGAACTTTATAATTTTCCATCCAGCCGCAGATGGGCGATAATAAAATGGAGAAAAAGAGGGCAAAAAGAAGTGGAATTAATATGGATTTTGCCACGATCATGGCATAAACCGTCAAAATTAATCCGGCAAGTATGTAGGTGTATTTTACGTACCAATCTGTTTGGTTATCCATAAATGATTTATTCAATCAAATCTCCGTTTAAATAGGCTAATAAAGTCTGCTTTAAATGATAACAATCCCATACATGAAATAAACGAAATTAATTTGAATGGGTTACAGCGTTTGCCAACTTTTTCAGATGCAATGCGTGCATTTACAAAAAATGCTTTTAATTCTCTTTGAAGGCGAACTCAATCAAATGGTCCATTTCTACATATTGAAGTACTTTTTCGTGAGTGGCCTGCATAACAACCTTTGGCGCTTTACCGGCATCGTACGCTTCTTTCCAGCGCAATGCGCACAAACACCACCGGTCTCCCGGGTTAAGTCCCGGGAAGTTGTAGCGGGGCATCGGAGTGCTTAAATCATTACCGGCTGCTTTTGAAAACTGCAGGAATTCTTCTGTCATGATAGCACAAACAAGATGTCTGCCGCGATCCTGCGGTCCTGTATTGCAGCAGCCATCCCTGTAATAGCCTGTCAGCGGATCAGCACTGCACTGACTCAGGCGTTCCCCAAATACATTTTTCGAAGCTTCTTTTTCCATATCAATCAAAGATCAAGTTTTGTTTTGATGTATCTACTTTTCTGTAGAAACAAGACTTTCTGAATTCAGACTTTTTATTTTTGGTATGACATGCTCCCTTTCCCTCCAGTTTAACAATATAAACCAAGGCATCCTGATCACAATCCACCCTGATTTCACACACATGGAGTCTGTTTCCTGATGTCTCTCCTTTTATCCACAATTCCCGGCGGCTCCGGCTCCAGAATGTTGCCAGATTATGCTTTCGAGTATGTTCAAATGCTTCTTCATTTGTATACCCAAGCATCAAAATTTCGCCTGATTTTTGTTCCTGGACAACTACCGGCAATAACCCGCCCAATTTATCGAACTGAAGGTTCAGGCCGGTTCCTTCTTCAAGTTTGCTTTTACCTTCTTTGTTTTGAAAATTCTCTGACATTCAATTTTGGATTTACCTTGTTCTAATTTACTGTCGGTAAAATAAGTGAAAATCAGCAGAGTCCTCAGTAAAGTTCAGCTTTTACTATTTTGAACAAACGA
>LKMJ01006166.1_pt1 | contig 11295 bp, 10 predicted proteins | sample 643391 | NCBI WGS metagenome assembly LKMJ01 (sample SAMN04112250, study PRJNA286221) | soda lake metagenome | biome: soda lake; feature: Kulunda Steppe; material: water; isolation source: sample PL-Br10 brine of Picturesque Lake | place: Russia: Kulunda steppe | collected 2010-07
CTCACCTTGTGCTTGGCCGCTTCATCCGCATCAACCCCTCACCTTGTGCTTGGCCGCTTCATCCGCATCAACCCCTCACCTTGTGCTTGGCCGCTTCATCCGCATCAACCCCTCACCTTGTGCTTGGCCGCTCCATCTGCATCAACCCGTTACCTTGTGCTTGGCCGCTTCATCCGCATCAACCCCTTACCTTGTGCTTGGCTGCTTAATCGGCATCGACCCGTTACCTTGCGCTTGGCCGCTCCATCTGCATCAACCCCTCACCTTGTGCTTGGCCGCTTCATCCCCATCAACCCCTCACCTTGTGCTTGGCCTCTCCATCTGCATCAACCCCTCACCTTGTGCTTGGCCGCTTCATCCCCATCAACCCCTCACCTCGTGCTTGGCCTCTCCATCTGCATCAACCCCTCACCTTGTGCTTGGCCGCTTCATCCCCATCAACCCTTCACCTTGTGCTTGGCCGCTTCATCCGCAGAAGGGATGGAGCATTCGCGCATTTCGCATTCGCAAGTTCGAATTTTTCCGCCAAAACTGTAAAACATCAATTCGCGGATCTTAAAGACCTTCCCCTAATGGGCAACTTGAAATGCACCTGTTTCGCTCCGTTTTGCACCTTATAGTGCCCACGTTAACAATATAGTCTTAAGCATTGTGTTTAAATGTATACAGGTGGAATCAGGGGGTGGAGGGAGGGCGGGAGGGTCAGCTGGCGTCAGTAAATGCCTCCCCCTCCTCCGCCTGATCTTGAGGCTTACAGGCAAACGTTTGATCAAATCATTTGGCGTATTTCAAATTCTACCCAAATTATTCGTGCATCATAAATCCAAAACAGGCGAATGCTCCATCCCTGATCCGCATCCAACCCTCGCCTGTGCTTTGCTGATTCCACTCAACGCCTGTGCTTAGCTGCTTCAACCCTTTGCCTGTGTTTGGCAGCTCTGCCTCTTGCTCAGCCCCTCACCTGTGCTTTACTTACCTGTGTACACAGGTGTGCGCCTGGATTGCAGCTGTGCCAGGTGTTTCTGCCACGCTCTCAGCGCCTGACTTTCAACGAGGAGGCTGGGGGGAGGCGCAAGGCGCGCTGTGGCAGCTGCTGACAGCTCACCTGCCTGCACCACAAGCGGGTAGCCACAGAAAGGCAGTACCCGGAACCATGCCCGGAGGTGGCCAGGCCTGCCCAGAGCTTAGGCAAAAAAAGGCACTCGAAAACGGCAGCAAGAAGGGCCTGCCAGCAGCACAGGGCTACGCCTGCGGCAAAGGGGAGCAGCAGCCCGCAGGAGGGCTCTTGCTGGAGGCGCTGCTTGAGGATGGCATGCGCTGCTGTGGCCTGCCTCAGGTGCGCATGTGACTATGAGGGAGGCGTTTTCCACAAATGGGTGCCTCGTGGGAAGTTTCGGGGGCCTTGCCTCAGGCCCAGTCAATTGGGGCTGCATGTCATGATGGAGCTGCTGTTGGACACCCCGCTACCCTACATTGCTGCACGGCTGCTGCCTCAGGCGCATGCCGTGCTGAAGCGGCCTGCTGGACATCCTGCTACCCTGCATTGCTGCTCTACTGCTCCCCCTGGCATATGCCGTGCTGGAGCTGTTGCCCACCTCCCTGGCATCCAACACAGTGCCACCCTGAAGCTGCAATGGCTATATGTCACGCTGCCGTGCTTGTTTGATACCTCCGCTGCCCTGTGCTATCACCCTGCAGCTGCAACAGCTACATGCCGCGCTGGAGCTGCTGCTCAAGGCCTGGCAGCAAGGCGGCCGCAGGCGCCTCTGGAACCCGCCCACCGACGCTTTGCTGCGAAACACTCTGGCTTCGCTGAAGTCTCACTTGGCTGCTAGCGAGGGCCCTTGCAGCGTGCACAAGGCTGCGCATGCAGTGGCCGGGGCAGGAAGCGGCTCTGGTCACATACAGGCCCCCCAGCCCTTGCATCATGTTCCGTGTAACGGGCGCCAGCTCAGTCCCCATGGTGCTCAAGAGGGCAACCCCACTGAGTGTGCAGCTGCGCAGCAGCGGGGGTTTGGAGCAATGCCAGACAATGCTGACACGCAAACAGGGCACAGCAGAGGGCTGAGCCTGCGATGTGAGGTGGCGCAGGTTGCGGACGGGCACAATGGGGGCAGCAGATCCTGCAGAGGAGTTGGGGGACACAAACCGCAGTGTGCTGGTGGGGGTGAGGTCGGGGTTGGGGGGCTCGGCTGCAATGCGCTGGCAGAAGGTGAGGCCGGTGCATGTGAAGAAGATGCAGGCGATGAAGCCAAAACCTGCAAAGTTGATGGGTGTGCGCTAGAGGTGAAGGGCGTGCAGCGAGTAGCGGGTGCTTGTGTCAAGGCGCTGAAGGAGCTGTTGATGTCTGAAAGCAAGATGGACTAGCGCTGGCTTATATTGCACGACCATGACCATGATCCACACAGTGCACACGTCTGGGCAAGATCTGCACGCACATCTTGCACACTGCGACCATCTCCCTGCTGATCAATGCTCAGTGAGCATGCACCCTTCTTAAAGCTCTTTCCCATTAATGTTTCCCTCAGTCTTGGCTTACGATCTGCCTTGCTGTATTGTTGTGTCCCCTTGGGACTTCAGGAAAGCTATCTGGCCGCACGGAAATGCATGCCTTGAATGGTCAGGTTGAAAAGGCTGTCTTTTCATGGCGACCTGCGCCCATTGGACCTCTTTGCTGAGGCAACAGCCACTCACAGAGTTAACAAGTTGAGGAACAGGGAAGGGCTTTCAGCATATTTGCTTTCTATAGGCTTGATAGATCTCAAACAAAAAATGCCTGAGGGCAACCTGGACACTGACTGCATGCCTTGTGGGACAGTAAGGTGGCCTTGTTTGGCTGGTTTTAAGTGGTTGGCGTTGGGGTTAGTTGGGCGGTTGGTCAGCAAGGGCCTTCCTCTGGCAACCTCTACTGAGGGAAAGGGTGCAAGGCAGTTTTTTGTAAGGGCAGCTCAGCGGTGGGCCTCGGCGTCTCTATAAGTTTAGTTTACAAGTTTACAAGTTTAAGTTTCTATAAGAAAGGTTCCTAAAATTGGATTCGTTGGCACACAACCTTCACAGACATGCTATGCTATTCAGTATGTCACCAAGATCACCAATAGTGGAAGCTGCAGTCATGGGATCAACAAAGTTAGCATGGGGGGAGAGGGATGTCCTCACAGAATCCCTTCGACCCCCAACAAGGAGGCCGGAGCTTGCACCAGAACACACCTCTCCCTTTACACATGCCATGGGGGTCATATCATGATGATCCCTGCAGTGCTAGCGTTGTCTTTTCTTTTCGCTTTACACAGCTCCGGATACTCGAGCAGGCGGCAGGGCACCTGAGATGGAATGTCGATTATCAACCCTCGCAACCTGTGGGTTCGGGGTTCAAACCTCACTGGAGGCCACAACCGGCTAAGCTGCCCTCGTTCGGCGGATACAGCCTTGAAACCTTACCTTACCTTGCACCAGGACACACCTCTCCCTTTAAATATGCCACCAGGCTTATCCCTGTTGGCAGACATCAACTTGATGCCCTGCGGGGCAGTATGGAGACCCGTGTTTTTGAGAGGAAGCCGCTGCAGCCGCTGATACTCCCAGGGCTCTGACAAGCCGCCCATTGGTGCCGCACCGATGCGGAAAGCGTGCGATCAGAATCAGAATGCAATGACGCGAGCGAACAAATGAGTCGCAGATGTCTGGGGGTCAGTGACAGAGCAGCAACGGCGGTCAAGAATGCAATTGCATTGCTTGCAGGTGTGGATGCATATGAACTTTGCGCAGGCCATTGCACGCGTTAAAGCTGGTGCACGCTAATGCAAATCGTACAGATACCCTATCGCGGTAGCGCAGGCATATGCAGTCAAAGACGTGTGCAGTGCCATTGAGTTTTGCGCCATCAATTGTGATGCAGGCTGTGTGGTGCAAGCACGCCTGCTGCCGGCACACACTTTCTCCGATGTGCACCCCCACAAAATAAAGCACATGCTGCATTGTCCGCATTGGCCCGGCAAGTCAAAGGTTAGGTTAGGTTAGGTTACAAAGCTGTACCTGCCAAACGAGGGCAGCTTAGCTGGGCCCGGCAAGTCAAAGGGCAGCAATGCAGAAAAACCCGCCTGCAGGGCGCCACGCAGTGCGAGATACACAGCACCCACCCAGCCCTACAGCGAGGCGTGCATTGCCACCATCACTCCAGCACTGCTCGTCGCAGGAGCTCAGTAAAGTGCTGCATGATATGGGCAGTGCTGTACACGGGCAGGACATCCATGCATGCGCTGCAACTCACAGCGCGCCCGCCCTCACTGCACTCCCCAGAATTGCTTTTCCATATTTTCTCCCTGTCTTGACTTTTATCAACCGGGGCCCTGCCCTGACCCCAGCCCTGCCCCCCAGCCTCCGTGGCTTGAGCCCTCCTCCCTTGCCCCGCCCCTCCTCCTGCCCCCAACCCTGCTCCTCCTCTGCCCATCCTTTCCACCCCCCTTGAACTACCTGCCCTCCTACACCCTCCACTCCTAGCCAAGCTGCCCTCCCTGCCCCTACCCCTTGCCCGACTGCCGCTCCGAACCTGCCTAGAAAGTAAACCCCCTTTCACCAGGCGCCACTGGTGCACACAAGCAACGCAGCTGCAGATTCCCTTTGCAGCTGCCGTCCTGGCCCCTGCCCTTCCCTCCCAGTTCAAGCACCTGAGCAAGACAGCATGTGAGTGGTGCATGGACGACTTGGCCTTTTTCAGACCTGCTAGCTCTAGCTGCTAGCCTACTGGGCCAAAACTAGAGACAATCAAGGGCCTAGAAATCTAGGCAGAGCAAGGGTGTTTTTTTGCATTTTGTGTGAAAATTGACGTTTGTCTTTATTTGGAATCGTATGGATGGAATGAGAATTGTTCGACTGATGGCTCTATAGGGCTGGATGGGAGCGGTTGGGCGCACATGCTCGTTGGGGGCATAGTAGGTTTATGAAAGGCTTTTGTGTATTCATTGCTGCCGTGGCTTGCAGTGGCTTGCAGTGGCCTGCAAGCAAACCCGGATTAACGCTAAAAAATATTAAGCAGTACATAAATTAAAATGTCAATGTAGACAGGAAGATTCGCTCCTCGTTCTTCGTTCTTTCCGTGGGTCAAGCTAATCAGCCAACGAATCGTCCCTGCTGGAGCAACCAATTCATTTCTCTTGCTCGGCAAGGCTCTGCTGGCTTCGCACCACGTAGCGCCTGCAAGACCTCCGTGGAGCAGTGAGGATGCATGCTCTTGCTACGAATGCGGCGAACAACGACCCGAGGTTCAGCCCTGAGCTGAGCTTCAAGAGTATGGTGGAAAAGCTGTCGTTTGGTGAGTCGGAAGGTTGTCCGGCCCGGGATGCCCCCTGCAACTTGTGTCCCCCGCTTGGACCCTCCTCTCTCCCTCCATGGAGGTGCCTGCCTACCCTGAGTACCGTCTGTGGCCATGCCTTGGTTGCCCATGTCTGAATGTTCATCTGCGACCTTCCAGGCCTCAGGGTGTACGGTGATGGCCAAGAGTGGTGATGGCCATGAGTCCGGACTTCCTGCAGATTCCACACCGGACTCTGTTCCCCTCACATTTGCTCCCTTGCAGCGCTTGGAAACCTTGACCCCGGACCCCTGGTTCTTCGGGAGCTCATGAGAAGGATAGGCATAAGGTCGCGCCGGGTAAGTTTTCAGCAGGGACCAGGTGGCTGTTTCGAAGGCTGCGCGTGGCCCTGGCAGCTCAACCTTGGCACGCTTCCTCCGCCTTATGCACCTGCAGGAGCCCGGACCCAAAGGTGCTTGGTTCTTCTCGTTTGGTGACAATCCTGTGGAGTACCGAGGCACGACTAAGGCAAGCCTCGCAACTCTTGACATCTATGTGACATCTGCTGCCACCTGCCCTTACTTACGAAAGCCCTTCTAGCCCCGACTCATCGGCACGAAGCCACAAGCGACTGCCCACTGTCCCAAACCTGTGCAGGCAGCTGATGCTCTGCTCCCCATGATTGAAGACCTGCTGATGCAGCACGCTCCGCCGGAACCATCCGACCACAAAGTGCAGATGAGCAGCTTAGAGCATGCCATTGTAAGGACCTCGGACTTCTTCAAACCTTGCCATATATCCCATCAAATCAGGAAGCAGCATGAAAAGTCTGCATTCGTTCCAGTTCTCTCATAGGCCAGGCTCCAGGCGTGCACCTGACCAAGGGCATGGCATGGCACATCATCTCTTAATTCCATGGGCCCAGCCGGAGGGTGACGGCAAGCATCAGAGTGTACCTACCTTGGTGCTGACAAGGTATCATCATCTCATCCATAAGCGCGCAGTATGACCATCATAAAAGCTGTCTCATGCAAGCAGGCTGTGGATTCCTTGCGGCAAAGCCCAAACGCCAAAAAACAAGATTTTCCACATGGCCCCCACATTTTACCGCATGGCATCAGCGTGTCCAAATTGATATTGCTGCTGACGCCCTTTTTTCCCTCTGCTGACCAACAGCATGCGCGTCAGCCAAGGAGCAGCAGCAGTGGCACCAACACACCCATATGTTCACAACAAAGCACTTTGAATGGATTTTTCCTCGAGCAGGAAAGCCATCAGCAGCAGCTCCAGGAGCACTTGCTTGAGAGCCAGCTGCATCAGCCGCCCAATCTTGCTGCTGCAGCTACTTCGCCGCAGCTGCAGCCGCAGTCACAGCCTGCACAGTCGCAGCCAGCGCAAGGTCAACAGCAGCCGCAGCATCAGCCGCAGTCGCAGCCGCATTGGCCACAAGCGCAGCCGCAGCAGCCGCAGCCGCAGCAGGCGCCAGCACAGCCGCAGCCACCGCAGTTGCAGCCGCAGTCATTGCCGGCACCACTGCAGGAGCTCAGCCAGTTCCAAGTGGGCCAGCTGTGCAGCTGGTCCCACCCCTGTGGCGCTGCCCAAGCAGGGGCCCCCTCGCAGCAGATGCTGGACGAGCAGCGACGGGTGTACAAGGAGATGTCGCGGGTGCTGCTGCAGCAGGACATGGAGGAGCTTGCAAGCATACAGAACAGCATCGTGCATGTGAGCCAGGTGGCCAAACGCAAGCGCGACGTGGCAGAGCTGGCAGCCAAGGTGTGTCAGGGGATGAGGTTGCGCTTGCGGGCATGGCAGCAAGACGTACAATTCAGGATTGCCTGCCAGCCTGGTGTTTGTGCTTAAGTGCAGTAGCCAGAGTCAATGACAATAGTGGCGAAGGGGGCAGCCGCGCACCTGGCTGGCAGACTGTGAGTCACAGTGCCGCCTTGCGACAGGTTAAGTCAAAGGGGTGCGTTGAGCCTCTGCCTGTGCAGTGCCTGTACCTCGGGGGTGTGCCGTTGCCTACCTTAGCCCAAGGGGGGGTGCTGATGCCAGCCTGCGTATGTAGCTGTGTGAGTTCATAGGTGTTCAAAACGCCACCTTCCGGCCAAAGTGACGGCTTCCTGCAGGAGCAGATGCATTTGAGGGCTGGTAGGATTGTTGCAGCGCTTTATCAAGTGCACCTTCGTCACATCTTGAGCATGTCTAATAGCTAGGAATGTCAGAAATGTAGTTGGTCACACAGAGCTTGTGCGACACTTTTCTCAGTGTCTTACAAGCGTGCGACGACTGGGCTTGCAAAGCAGTGTTGAGTTGCTGCCTTCCCTGCCTGTGTGCTGGCTTTGCCCAGACAATTAGGAAATTGACTGCGTGCCCGGTGGGACAGGAATGTGGCCTCTGTTGGGCTTATCTTTAGGTTGGGTGGGCGGTATGTCTGTTAGGTTGTTGGTCGCATCATCTGGTTCCAATTCTCGCCTTCTTGGATGGCAGCAATTTGCCGGAGTAAGCGGATGCCAACGGCACGGCGACGTGGGTAGTGCATAAAGATGAGACTTCATGATTTGTGACTCATCATTGATTCATGAACATGATTGATTAAGGCACAGCTAATCAAGCACGCATCCGAACGAGCTTTGAACAGCGGAGTTCCCTGGTGTGAGAGCCAATGCAAGCACGTGCAGCCTGCGCTGTGCACCCTCATAAGCACTCCAGCACTGACTGCATGCAATGCGTGCGGATCAATGTTGTGATGTGTGGGTCCTTGAGATGCCGCGCCGCGATCCATTGCAGAGACGCAAGCACAGCGCAAGCGCTGTTGCGATGCCAGCAGGGTGTACTACAGCAGAGTGCGACCCGCCCATGGCGCGCGCGCGCAGGCAGGCAGCAGCACGGGCAATGCTGAAGTGCTTTCATTGACCCGCAAATGCGCAGCCTCCTGTGGGACATTGCGTGCGTGAGGACAAGGGAGGCGGGCAAGCACGCTCAGTGCGCACACTGGTACACGCCCCACTCCCCATGCTCGCGCTGGCCACCTGCTTGCTACGCACGCTGCTTGCCTGCTTGCTGGAGTGTGCAGACCCAGGGCCCGGCCATGCAGGCAGGTTGCCTGCTGTGTGTGGGCGTGTGCAAGCGCTTGCAGATGTACACTTCGTGCACTGCGCGCACCTCACAGCGTCATGCTAGCTAGCTCTTTCCTTCCCTTACCATGCTTCTTACAAATGCTTTGGGGGCCTTCATGGAGCAATGTTCTGGTCTAGCTGGGCCAGCGTGTGCATGTGTATACCCCCCACCCGCAGCCCTGCGAGTCTTGCTCATGAGCTGCAACTAGCAGTCAAATAGGCTGTTGGTTTTTGAGCTCTTGGTCAAACTCGTGGAGCGCTTGAGCATGTGCAGATGCATGCTTGGTAAGAGGGCAGCTGCAGTCGTGTGTTGAAGTTGGCTGCTCCTGCGCTTGAGTGCCGAACTTGAGTTGGTCTTGGCGTGTCCTTGCAGAAACTGCATTCCTCCTGCTTGCACGCCCGGGTGGCGCCTCCTGAAGAGGCAAAAACCTGTCCATAGCTTGCCTTTGCAAAAGCTGCCTGCCGCATGCTTGCGTCCCTGGGCGGTATCTGCAGGAAGCTGAGGAGGCTGAGCTGAGATTGGAGGTACATGAGAGGAAGCTGGTCACCCTGCAGCGGCGCATCCAGGCAAAGCAGCATACGCTGGCTATTGAAGAGGAAGAGGAGGATGCCAAAGCTGCAGAAACGCTTGTGCACACCTTTCAAGGCAGGTCTATGGATGCACTCAAATAAAAGCAAGGCCAGACAAGGAGGGGAAGAGAGAGAGGGGGGAAGGAAGGAGAGGAGGAATAATGCCAAGTAAGAACATTGCGCAAAAGGACGGGGACAGAACAAGGGTGGCTCAGCCCTCTTAAACTAAAAACCAGGGCTGGGTCAGGTGTTGGGTTGCCCAGACGTTTTGCTCCAAAAATTGTTGTTTCTTTGACACTGGGGTTGCATCAAGGCTAAATTGAAGGGGCTTGCCCCCAGCTGCCTCCCTAGAGAGATTGTTTGTTTGAATAAATCTGACACACTTGTTCAAATTGCATTTCTGCAGGTTCCAAACGATGAGTCAAGACAAATGTTCAGCCGACCAAGCTAAAACGATGCCAGCATGGTACGAGTATCAGCGCTTTCGCATTTGCAAGTATTATAGCATGTTTGATGAAGATGATGGGAGCAAGGGGAGTGGGGGAAATGGGGAGGGTAGTCAAGGCAAGTTAAGCCAAAGGCCTGAGATACCCCTTCTCCCACTAAGGTGGAGCAAGAAGTGTAAGAAGGCGGATTGAATGAAAGTAACAGCTCGCATTGGAATGAGGGTGTTGTGTCTGCCGCTGATTGAGACTGTCTGCTCACCTACCTCTCACTTTTAAGAGTATCATGCATCAGCACTTACTTACGACGTAATATGTTTCATGTGTTTATGCCGATTACTTGTGCCATGTCTCGTGGCCACTGCTTCCAAACAAAGAGGCAGGTATTGGAATGTTGCTTTTGTACAGCAGCAACAGCCGTGCCATGGCCTGAGGGTGGTTTGGTTGCATGGTGATCCTTGCTGGCAGCAGCACAGCTGCAATTAAGTAGATTGTTCAAGGCAGTATTCAAATATTGACGAATTTCATCGTGAGGATGGTTTGTGGTTGGTTCCTGTTGTTGGCAGCCTATCTGTGTTTGCCTGCCTGTCGCATGGTTCTCTACTGTGTGATGCACTGACTTGAACGAGCAGATACCTTACTTTTGTTCTTCAACCTTTTTGCATGGCACTTGTTAGCTTATATACTTATGTTTTACCTGTGGCAGTCTGGTGCTATGCCTCCTTTTTCTTTTGCATCATTCATTTTTAGCAACTCGCAGAAAGTAAATAGCAGGCTTGCGCGCTACAATGTTGCGGAACCCTCCGTGACGTGACCATTGAGTTCTGCAGCGTAGCTGTGTGCTACGTTACGAAGGGCTACGGGGCTTCGGACTTGCCCTCCTCTCCGTCGTAAAACGTGCGCCGACCTTTGCTGACTTAATGCCAAGCTGTCCCAAAAATGCATCTAATCTTACAACATTTCAATGAGATGAATTGGGTGGAACAGAGCTTAATTGTAGGCCAAGCAGGTGTCGCGTACACTCGCAACACCAGTACAGTGTGTTTGCTTACGAGCCTCTAAAAAGAGAGTACTATTGCAGAGGGGAGCCTCAGCATAAAGTTCTTTTTCGAAGCCAGCACCATGCAAGAGAGCAGGGGGGGATGAGCATGTTCTGGTGGGGCCTCGCCAGCACCATGCTGGACCACCACCATGGGGCCTCGCCAGCATCATGCAAGAGAGCAGGGGAGATGGGCATGATCTGGTGGGGCCTTGCCCTGAGCATGTTCAGTCTCATTCGGAGTGGAGCTCGCATCATGCAAACTCCACTACGAATGAGACTGAACACGCTCAGGGCGAGGTCCCACCAGATCCCCTCCCGCACGCGCTTGGTGAGGAACAGGAATCAGGAACCCCAGAAGGCAGATAATGTATATTTTGTCGTTTTTGTCCCTCTAACGGCGTATCACCACTGTCCGGATGGTGATTTTTTTTGTAGAGAAAGGGACTCGAACCCCCGACCTCCTGGTGTTGATCATGGTGTACCACTTTGTAGTAGTTTGGTCGCTCAGCGAGAAATTGTACCAGATCTGGAGGCGGTCACCTGACCTGCCCATTGCACAAGAAGAGGAAGAGGAAGAGGAAGAAGAAGATGAGCTGCAGAACATCATGCTCCAGCAGCAGCAGCAGCAGCAGCAGCAGCAGTAACAGCTGCAGGAAGAACGTCTCCTTCCCGATAACAAACTTGATCCTGCTCAAGGCCAGATACTATTTGCGCTGGGATGTACACCTCATTGAAGTAAAATATTGTGATGATACACGACCAGAGCAACAACTAGCAAGAGCAACTGAACAGCATAATGGATTGAAACACGCCCTTGCACAGCAATGCCACAAAGTA
>LKMJ01006167.1_pt1 | contig 11293 bp, 14 predicted proteins | sample 643391 | NCBI WGS metagenome assembly LKMJ01 (sample SAMN04112250, study PRJNA286221) | soda lake metagenome | biome: soda lake; feature: Kulunda Steppe; material: water; isolation source: sample PL-Br10 brine of Picturesque Lake | place: Russia: Kulunda steppe | collected 2010-07
CACACACACACACACACACACACACACACACACACACACACACACACACACACACACACACACACACACACACACACACACACACAAAGGGAATGCCATCTAACTCAACAAGGACCTGCGGACCCAACAAAGATACGTACCCCACTCCCCCAGGCCTGGCAGGCCCTTAGTTACAGCTACAGCAGCTGCAACATTGGCATGTGGGGGCATGGTGCACACAAGAGCAATTTGGTTCTGGCACATGGCTTAAACAAGCCACAGCACAAAAAATGTGCCACAAGTGGGCATGGGCGCATGTGCAGCGCAACACCTCAGGTGAACGCAACGCATGTCAGGCACAGGGCAGGCAGGTGGGTGGTCCAAGCAACCCCTGACGTGCGCAAGGCTCAACTGCTCCGTTCAAGTGGGGGGACAATCTCTCAGGCGCAGCTCACCGAGACGAACATGATGAACAGCGACAGGCCACCCAACGCCAGCAGGAACCGCGCAGACTGCAGTAGGGGCAGGCAGGAGGCATGGCAGGTGTGCGTTTGCGTGTGTGCGTGCGCGTGTGTGTGCTTTTATGTTTTTGTGTGTGTTGGGGTGTCACTGTATGCGTGTGTGCAGAAGGGGAGCGGGGGGCATTCACACGCAGACAGAGGGTTGAGGTCTTAGCACGGGAGCGCCAGTCACTGCAAGCCACCCATGAGGCTTCCCCTCTACAAACTCCTGGCAACATAACATATATGCTGCAGCACTGTGGCGTTCAGGAAGCACTGGTGTCTGTGCGAGCAGCCCATGTGTGGCACAACTCTGGCCGCTGAATCAAGCAGGCCGGCGCACCTGTGCGCCAAGCACTCGGCTGGGCAGCTGATTGGAAGAATGCGTGGCATGCGAGCTGCTTGCATGTGTGCAGCTCAGCCTGGTGAGTCTAGGGAGGCTTGAATGATGCTAAAGGCCTAAAAGCAACAACCCCTGGCGCACCTCAGAGGACTCCAAGATCTCGTAATGGCTGTCAAAATTGGAGAAAATGAGCAGGTTGTACATGTTTTGCCTGCGCATTCAGAGCGGCAGGTATGGATATGTGTTTATGTAAAGGGTGATTAAACACATTTGATCCCAGCAATGGGCCCATGGTGGGCCCGAGCTCACCTGCTAGCGCACGCGCGCAACCCCAGCATCCACAGGCAGGCTGAACCCACAATCCTGCAGAATTCTTGCCTCTGCTGCTGGGGGACATGCTGCTGAGGGGGCATTATGACTGTCGCTAAGTATTTAGCTGACTGTCTCTCTGTCTAGACGGAGGGCTGTCTCTTAGTCTTTCCAAGAGGGCTCTTCAGATGTTGCTCACTCAGCCGGGCTCTGCCACTGAGCAGTCAAAGTGGTTTTGGAGCCAATCTGTGAGTATTGTGGCAAAGGAGCCCTAGGGGCCTAGGCTCTGGGTCCCTTCCATACCCTCCACTCGTCCCCGAGGAGCCAAGTCCCCGAGCCCGCTATCGGAATGAAATTCTCATGCCATATATAAGTTCACTCTTACAATTGCAATTTGAACACGAGCAGCCATCACTATTTATTTGAGATGTTTGTAAACTAACATGACATACTTATTCGCATAATTCATAAATGTTCTAGGTATTCTTCAGGTGTGGATCGTATAAAACTGATACGGGCTGATGAGCTAGGTCGCACTTGATAGCTAATCCAGCCCCAGGCATGCATTTGCAAGGGGGTCTGGCCAATGGCATTGTCCCTGCCACTGGATCCAGTGCCCCTGCAGCCAGCTACCACCCATCTCTCCGTAGAACCAGGCGTGCAGCCCCGCACCTGCGCCATGCCCCGAACGCAGCAGCGGCGGCAGCAGTGGCAGTGGAGAGCACCAGCCAGCCTATGGCCCTTCATCAGAATTATCCCGAGGAGCAGCAGCAAGAGATGCAGAGCTTGATTCCTGTAAGTTTGGCTGCTTTGTGTCACGTGGTACCGTGGTACACTTGCATGATGCAATGCTAGCGGCTACCAGACCCTGCCGCCTCACGCGCAACCATGCATGCACAGGTGTATGACTGGGAAAAGAAGCGCGGGGATGGCGTGCCCAAGGTGAAGTGGGTGCCTGTCAGCGATGATGAAGTGCGCGCCTACTTGGACAAGGCCACAGCTCCAGTTGGATTAGGGCATGAAGGGATCCAAGGGAGAGACCTCCACCACTTGGGTGCTCTCCAGGCGGCAGCGGCAGGTGCGCAAAAGGGGATGTGCAGGCTACCATTGTAAACACGGCCCGCGCTGCGTGGTTGACCACACGAGCATGCCGGGCAGAGGCAGCAATCCCATCAGTGTGGCTCTTGGGGCGCAGGCTGCCGGATTAGGGTGCATGATCCTCAATTGTGGGCGTGCGCAAAAGGTGGCATTTCTGAGGCTGCCATGTCCCATGTGCGCCATCAACCATGCTTCCCGCGCAATGCATGCATTCAGCAGAGAAGACAGGCTTCCATTGGAGCATGGGAAATGTGCTGAGCACGCATCCTGGTCACTTTAGAAAGGCTGTGCTGAGCACGCATCCTGGTCACTTTGAAGAGGCTGTGCTGAGCACGCATCCTGGTCACTTAAAAAAGGCTGTGCTGAGCACGCATCCTGGTCACTTAAAAAAAGGCTGTGCTGAGCACGCATCCTGGTCACTTTAAAAAGGCTGTGCTGCATCAGAACAGTGCAATATACTGGAATGCACGACAGGCCCAAGCGTCAAGTTGACACATGTTCGCATGTGCGCCAGCAGCATGGCCACGCGTCCACGTGCGCGCACGGGCACGCCTTTATTTCCCAGTGATGCATGCACAAGTGTACAGTAGCGTCTTGATATGCTGCAGGTAAATTGGCAGTGGGTCAGCTGGACATTACAAACCTGCGCATGCATGCATGCATGCACACACACGCGCGAGCATGCAGCCCATGCCCATGCATGCACACACTGTCATGCGCGAGCATGCGGCTCACGCCCATGCGTGCACGACTGCGCATGCAAGCTCAGCCGCGGCTCCTGGTGTTTTTGCCTGGCGCGCGCACATTGCAGCTCGCCCCGCTGATGTGGAGGTGCCCGGGGCACGGATCATCAGGGACGCAGAGGAGCTACAGCTCATAGGGCGTGGCCTGCCGATCGTGCAAGGGGTGAGCGAGCACACAGTCTGGACACAGCAAGGGTGATGTTGCGTGTTGCGTGGGTGCGAGCGGCGCAGCAAGCGAGTGTTGCAGCCTGGGCCAGGACACGGATCACTCGGGGGGTGCGTGTGGTGCCAAGGTGTGCACAACAAAGTGACGCAACGGAGTGACACATTTAGAGCTGTGGTGTCAAGGTGTGCACGACGAAGTGACACATTTAGAGCTGTGAGGGTAGCTGTCCGTGAGCCACACGACAAAGAGGTTGGTGGAGCTTGAGGGCATGGGCTCGTGGAGCACCCCACGCATCTGCCGCGCGGCCCGCCTGTGCCTGCGCACACTTGCACGGGAGGGCGTGGGTTCATGGAACACCCACCTCACACGCCGCTGGTCATCCCCAGCGGATGGAAAGAAAAAGGGCTGCTTGCGTGTCTGCCAAGGCTGCCCTGGGGCTGCAGCCGCCTGTGCGCAGCGCGCGCGGGGCGGCGGCTGGAGCTGTCGGCGGCGGGCGAGCCTCACGCGCGGCTGGTGCGGATGGGGCTGGGCCCTTCAGGGCTAGGAGGCTCTCTTGGAAGGCTGGATGCGCGCGTCGGGGTGCCTCCCTTATAGACACCAGGCCAAAGATAGAGCAAGGAGAGCCGTACCCCTCTGCACTCTCGCCACCACAGAGAGGGGGGGGGGTCCGCGTGTCAAGAGGGCACGAGTTCTCAGCGCTGATGCAGGCAGTGCCAATTTGCTCTGGGTCTGGACGACCGCGGCATATGTTCTTGTGCAGCATGCGTCCACGTTTCGCACGCAGCAGCCTGGGGGAAGGAGCAAGTCTCCATCACTTGCGTTGGGTCACCTCGCGGCGGGCGACAGAGGTGCACATGTGTGCGTGTGCGTGTGTGTGTGTCCCCCCCCCCTGGGTGTGCGCCGCAGGAGGAGTGGCCGGGCGCGTTCTGGAGGGCGCAGGAGGCCCTTGAGAAGGGCCAGGCCGTGGAGGTGCCACGCCCACACCCAAAGTTCTCTGTCAAGGTGCGCGCATCTGGCGGGGTGCTGCCTGCTGTATGGCCGGCACCATGCACGCCACAGCTGACGCTTGGAGTGCACACAGTCGCACACGCACATGCACGAGCACACACGCAAGCATGCATGCATGCACACACACACACACACGCACACACACAAACACACACAAGTGTGCGCACTCTCGCTTGCAGGACCTGGAACGCATTGCGAAGCGCGGGCCGTCATTCTCCGACATCGTGCTACCGCACGCCGAGCGCAGCCTGGAGGAAGGGCAGCAGTGGGCACACGCGTACAACTACGTGCCCATCAGCGTGCTGGGCGACTGGGCGTTTGAGGTGGAGCCGCGGTGGAGCAAGCTGGACCAGGTGCGATGCCTGCTGCGGTACCTGCCTGCCCGCACGCAGCCTGAAGCAGGGGCTGGGCCAGGTGCACGGCAGGCCCTGCCTTGCTGCGGCGCTGCAGGCAGAGCTGGCGTGAAGCGGCCGCCATATGCGTACACCAGCTGCTGTGCAGGAGCGCAGAAGCCTCCCTGCTACGCGCTGCAGGATGCTCGTGCCCTGCCTGTCTCTGCCTGCTCTGCTGTCCTCCAACATATGCAACACAGGGAATTACCCGTGTCAACTGCTTGGCAAGGCAGAGTGCAAAACGTGTGCCTGGTGCATCCCGGGGCATTTGTACTGCTGGCAGAGCTGCAGGCAATGCTGCTGTGAGGGCTGCCGGCAGTGCCGCTGTGAGGGCTGCTGGCAGTGCTCCCAGCAGTGCCGCTGTGAGGGCTCCCAGCAGTGTGGCTGTGAGGGCTGCTGGCAGTGCTCCCAGCAGTGCCGCTGTGAGGGCTCCCAGCAGTGTGGCTGTGAGGGCTGCCAGCAGTGCCGCTGTGAGGGCTGCCGGCAATGCCGCTGGCAGTGCAGCTGCACGCAGGCGGGAATTAGGCCTACCGAGGCGGGCTCTCGAGGGAGGTGGGGCGGTGTCAGCAGGGGGGCTGGCTGGCACGGCAAATAAGGCATGGCAAAGCAGGCTCAGCAGTGCGAGCAGGGCAGGGCCGGTAAAAAGAAGGGCAAGGCAGGGTGTGCGAGCGCTCATCGCTCCCAGCCGTGCTGCTGTGCCGCCGCTTGCAAAAGTGGGGCCCAGCACTGCACGAGCAAAGCACAGCTGGGCCCATGGCATGCGAAGATCTGGAGTGAGCAGGGCCCGGCGCTCCCAGCCGTGCTGCTGCTGCAGTGCCAAGTGCAATGGCGCTGCGACACCACGTGCGTACGCGCTCTGTTGTGCAGGTGTCCCTGCCGGAGTTCTTTGCAGGCGTCCGCGCGCGCAACTGGACCGCCCGCCCGTACTTCAACCCCTCGTCCGCCCCATGGCGCGTGCAGCTATTCCGCTGTGCTTACCAGGTACGGCATGCGCCCGGCCCTTGCTGTTAGGCCAGCTGCCATGTCACCCATGCACACAGAAGGGCCCATGCACGGGCGGGGTGGGAGTGCCGCGACCAACGTAGTGCGCCACGCCTGCACTCCATGCAGAGGGCAGCTTGCGCAGGCAGCGCGGTGTGGGTGCGCTTGCTCATGCAAACGCACAATTGTGCAGGATTGTGGGCGTGCACGTATGCCCACGCGCACGCACGCACAGACGTGCACACATGCATGTAGTCAAGCGCCCGTGCGATGAAAGACGCTTACACACACACACACAAACACGTGCATGCATGTGCACACAAGCATAAGCACACACGCAAGCCGCAAAATTGTGCACACACTGACATACTCATCCATGCACGGCGCCAACACTGACATACTCATCCATGCACGGCGCCAACACTGACATACTCATCCATGCACGGCGCCAACACTGACATACGCATCCATGCACGGCGCCAACACTGACATACGCATCCATGCACGGCGCCAACACACTGACATACTCATCCATGCACGGCGCCAACACTGCGTGCGTGCAGGATGCCCCCACTGGCTGGCCTGGTCTGCGTGCGCTCGTCACTGAGCAGCCCGCGCAGCAGGAGCAGGCGCAGCAGCCGCGGCAGTTCTGGGTAGACATGCCGGAGCCGGGGCCGCCTGCGTCCCTGCACAGCACGGTGGGTGGCAGCCCTGTATCCATGCGTGGCAGGGTGACCGTGGCCCTGCGTGAATGCACAGAGCTGTGCGTGTGGCCCTGCGTGCATGCACCGAGCTGTGCGTGTGGCCCTGTGTGCATGCACAGAGCAGTGTGTGTGGCCCTGTGTGCATGCACAGAGCAGTGCGTGTGGCCCTGACCAAAGCCTCGCGCTCGTGCACGCGCAGCTCTTGGTGGGAGCAATCCCCCCCCCTTCCCCCGACCTGCAGCAGGTTCCTGGCGCGCAGATGTGCATGATCAGGGAAATTGGGTCCGCATGTTGGTCCGCATTTGGGCAGGTCTGGGACCGAAGCTGTGGGCTGGCAGGCTGCAGGGCCATGCACATGCATACACATGTGTGGTGGTGTGGCGCGGCCGGCTGTTTGTGCCACCGCCGCGCCCCATGTAATTGTTGTGCCCATGTGTTGCGTGCACCTGTGCTCTCGTGCGCCCATGCTTTCATGCACCCGTGCATTCGTGCGCCCATGTGTCCGTGCGCCCGTGCGTGCATGCACCTGCCCAAGCAGGACGCAAGGGCATGAGCCATGGCTGCTCCACGCGGCCTGTGGGCTGCCCATGAATGCAGCATGAGAATGCGGTGTAGCATGAGAATGCGAGCGCGCGCACACACACACACACACACACTCACGCTCACACACATACACACACACGCGCGCGCGCACGTTATCGCGCGTGACACACATGCCTACATGTGCGCGTGCCTGCCAGGTGCTGGAGGACCCAAGCTCTGCTGGTTACCATGCGGTGCTGTCCCAGATCTACCAAGCATATGAGCAGCGCCTGACCAAGGCTGCCAAGGAAGAGCTGCGGCGCAAGGGCTACCTGCCGCCAGGTGCGGCTGCTACTGCTGCCGTGCTGGCCGTCTATGGTTGCCATGTTGCTGCCGCTGCAGACTGAAACCTCTGCTGCTGCTGGTGCTGCTGCTGGTGCTGGTGCTGCTGCTGCTGCTGCTGCTGCTGCTGCTGCAGCTGCTGTTGTTGGGGGGCTCCAAGTGTTATTCATGGTCTAGTGGCCAGAGGCGCGTGTTGGATTGCATCCGAGAGCGCTGCGGGTGCGCGCTCGCAGGCGGGGATGCGCTCTCCCCTCCAACCCCTGTGTGCCCCCTTGTTCCCCCAATTTGGTTCTGCCGCACGCCTGGAACGCGACGCTTGAGCAGAAGCGGCCCTGTGCGTCAGCGCAAGCCTGCTGCGCTGTGTGTGTGCGTGTGTTTGCCAAAAGCGCGCCTGCTCCGTCCCATTGTGCCGTGCCGCTGGACACTGTGCTGTGTGTCCCACTGCGCCGCTGCAACCCGCTGCCACCACCTGAGCCCTGGGCAGCCACAGATGCAGGTCGGTACACACGTATGCATGTTTGTGTGGAGAGCGCACACACCCAGGCATGGCACACACGAGCGCACGCGCGTATGCACCCATGCACATGCGCGTATGCACCCACGCAACCGTAAAGCTGTGCAGGCCTGCGCGCCTGCACGCAAGCATACGAACAGCTTACCACGTGCATCGCAGGTAAGCACATGTACAGCTGCCCGGGCGACAGGCTCCTGGACGTATCGTGGCACGAGACGGAGGTCGCGTCCACCCACCCCCTCACCCGCTTCCTCATCTCACCCTCCCTATCGGACGCCACGGGCTGGATCCAGCGCGGCATCAACGCCTCCAACATCTTTGACCTCAGGGTGCGCATCAACATATCCTCTGTGCCGTGCATGTGTGCGTGTGTGTGTGAGCGTACACATGCTCTTGATGCAGCACACGTTTCCTTGTGTGGTGCGTGAATGCATTTGCTTCTGAGTCCGTGTACATGTGCTCGTGCGTGCATGTGGCTGTTCGTGTGTGTACATGTGTGTGTAGCTGTGCGCATCTGTTGCGCGAAGCTGTGCGTGTATCATAGCAAAGAAAAAGCAAGTGTGCACCTTGTGCACAGGGCTGGAGAATCTGGTGCAAGTGGGTCCCAGGTTCAAATCAGGGTGCCTGCTTGGCAAGTGCCCTGCAATCGAGGGCTGCCCAATTCGAGCAATGTGCCCCTGCCTCTGCAAGCGCGCCTCAGCTCACTCCCTGGCCCTTCCCTCCACTCCCCTCCCCCCTCTTCCACTGAGCCATGCAGCACACACAAGTGCCCACGCCCCCAAGCCCTAGCGCCTCTCGCCAGCCGCCGCTGTGGGGGGCCCGTGTGCACCCAACCACACCTTCAAGTGTTCAGCATTCAGCACAAACCCTCTGGTGCACAGCAAACAGCCTTTGGGGTGCACAGCACGCACCCTGTGGAGCACAGCATGCATCCTTCGGTGCACCCAAAAGCCTGCTAAACCCCACGCCGTGCGCCTGCGCACGTGTGCGTCATGCGCGCAGATGTTGAGGGAAAAGTTCATGAACCTGTATGGCCCCGAGCCCATTCAACTGAACATCCAGTTTGACCCCAACAACGCCGGCCCCCTGTACTTCCTGGTGTGCCTGACGCTGGGCATCGTGATCCCAGGTGCGCTGAGGCATCCTGGTGTCTGCAAAAGTTATGGTGCACGGGTGCTGAGGCATCCTGGTGTCTGCAAAAGTTATGGTGCGCGGGTGCACACATTGAAACCAGCAGAATCTCAGGTGCGCGCAGACACGCGTGAACCCGCAAAATCCAAGGTGCGCAGGTGTGTGCTCCCGTCTGCACTACCAAGTGCATGGGAGCACGCTTTGATCTGGTCTCCCAAGTGCGCAGATACCTGCCTTAGTCTACAAAATCCCAGGTCCTGGGCCTTGCAGCTTCAGGTTCCGGGTTGGACTGTAGGGGACCGTAGGAATTCCCAGAGTGCGGGTGCTGCCCCCCTTCTTGGGGGTGTAAGTGATGCAGGTTGGGTATTGCTTGTGTTTGCGTGCCAGGCAGGTAGGCCTCAGGCTTTGTCCTCTGGGTGCTTACCAAGATACACCCACACCTTTGCGCGCTTGCACTCAACGTACAAGTCTTGTACACTGGCTTCTGCACGAGCGCAATGGAACACTGACTGGCCCCGCCTGCGTGCTTTTGATGGGCGTTGTCCACATTTGTGCATGCTTGCATTTGTGCATTGGCTTGTGCGCGCGCGCACTTGAGCACTAGCCTTGCTTGCACGCTTGCTAGGCTACATCCACACTTGCGCACGCGCGCACATGCTGTGCTTGGTTGCCCTTCCTGATTGGTGCGGGTCCGCTGTTGCACTGTTGTGCTTGCACACATGCTTGTGCGCACGAGCATGCATGCATGCATGCTCAAACATGCACTCGTGCGCACGCGCGCACATACACAAGCAAACAGACACAGACACACGAACATGCTCGGACACTCGAGGCACTTGCAGTATAGCAGCACACAGTCGTGCCGCCATCCACCCTGCCCTGCTCCCCAAACACCATTGCTGCACTGGAGGCGCTGCATTCTGACTGACTACCCATCAACAAGTCCCAGCCTGCCTGCCTGTGCTGCCCTGCCTGCCCACCTGCAGCGCTGCGCCGGAACCGCATCCTGGACATCAGCACCTTGGAGGAGGATCCGGGGGCTGCGCAGGAGTTTGCCAGGTGTGGGCGCACAGGCTGCGCTGTTGTGTGCCAGGTGCAGGCGCAAAACCTACCTTGACACCTGCTGGCTGCTTCTGCTGCCCCTGACCCCGTCCCCACCTCCGCCTCCATCGCCCCTGCTGCTGCTGCTGCTGCCTTGTTCTCTTGACTGCCTGCCGACCCCCCCTCAGCATCGCCCATGCTACTCCAACAGCTGCCGTGCTCTCCCCGCAGAGCAATGCGCACCCTTGCCTTGCACCCCTTCTCCTCACGTAGGCGCCCCCGCGGCTGCTGCCATCGCACACCCGTGCACATTCTTCTGCTCTTGTTCCTGTTGCCGGCCCGCTAGGCTTCTGCTAAGCTGCCTTTGTTTTGGCTTCTGCTAAGCTGCCTTTGTTTTGGCTTCAGCTAAGTTGCCTTTGTTTTGGCAGGCACAGCTCTGCCATGCTTGCCTTCAACCTCCCAGGCCTATGCGTCACAACCCTTATACGTGCGCCTCCGCTGCTGCTGCCCATACACGCATGTGCCTTGCACCCCTTGACCTCAAATGCAAGCGTCGCTGCTGCTGCTGCTGCTGCTGCTGCCCCCATGCGCCTGTGATCTGCACCCCTTGACCTCAAATGCAAGCGTCGCTGCTGCTGCTGCTGCTGCTGCTGCTGCTGCTGCTGCTGCTGCTGCCTCCGTGCGCCTGTGATCTGCGCCCCTTGACCCCAAATGCAAGCGTCGCTGCTGCTGCTGCCCCCGTGCGCCCGTGATCTGCACCCCTTGACCTCGACCAACCGATGTCGCTGCTGCCGCCCCCGCGCGCCTGCGCAGGTCCAAGAGCACTGCCCGCAAGGAAGGCCTCACGGGTGTGGAGTTTGGAGACGTGGCCGGCATTGGCCCCATCCTTGGCGAGATCATGGAGGTGGTGGAGGTGCGTGTGCAGGGCGGGGGTGCATGCTTGCATGGGTGCAGCTGGGTGAGGGTGGGACAGATGGGCAAGCCTGCTGTGTTAGCAGGGCAACGCCTCAGCTGTGTTAGCAGGGCAACGTCTCAGCTGTGCTGCCTCAGCTGGCAGAGCAACCCTCCAGCAGTGTCCGCAGGGCAATGTCTCTGCTGTAATGCGCCCCCTGTTGCACCTGCAGGGCCTGCACGCTTTTGCTGCTGTTGCGCTACGCACCCTCTGACCCCCTGCGCATCTCGCCTGCATGCACGCCTCTGCAGTTCCTCAAGGACCCCAAAACCTTTGGCAAGCTGGGCGCACGCCCGCCCAAGGGCATGCTGCTGGAGGGCGACCCCGGCACGGGCAAGACGCTGCTGGCCAAGGCGCTAGCAGGTCGGGCAGTCAAAGGGGGGGCGGTGCGGTTGCAGGCTGCTTGGCACTGCTGGACAAAGGCATTGGCAGGTTGGGCGGGCAGTGGGAGGCGGTGCAGTTGCAGGCTGCTTGGCACTGCAGGCCAAGGCGTAGGGGCAGGTCGGGGGGGGGAGCGGTGCAGTAGTAGGCTGCTTGGCACTGCTGGACAAGCCGGGTAGCAGGTCGG
>LKMJ01006168.1_pt1 | contig 11293 bp, 8 predicted proteins | sample 643391 | NCBI WGS metagenome assembly LKMJ01 (sample SAMN04112250, study PRJNA286221) | soda lake metagenome | biome: soda lake; feature: Kulunda Steppe; material: water; isolation source: sample PL-Br10 brine of Picturesque Lake | place: Russia: Kulunda steppe | collected 2010-07
GTGGCGGCGCAACCAATCTAGTGGTTTATGGCTTACTCGTGCGCTGGTTAGACCCGGCGGTAATATTGCTGCCCATTTTAGTGGCGGTGGGTTCATTGGCTGGCATGATGGTAAACCTAACCTTGGCAAGGCGCGTGGTGTTTTCAAGCGCGCGCAAAGAGCCACTGCTGCCGCCGCTGCCCTCACGATCAGTGTGGGTGCCACCGTTATTGGTATTACAAGTTTGGCTGGGGCTGTTGTTGGCAGTGGCCTTGGTGATGCCCGCCTCCATTACCGTAGAGGTTACTGCGCAAACTGAGCAGGCGGGTGATTTAGAGCTATTTACGGCAGCCCCTGCGCAGCCGTTTAGCCCCAAGCGCCGCACAGCAGTTGCCTTTGAGCCCAGCCAAACCCCACAAGCCTTTACCCTTGAGCAGCAAACTTGGCTGCCGATAAGCCGGGTGCGCCTAGACTTAGGCCAGTCACCGGGCCAGCTGCGCCTTAGCGAGGTAGTTATTACACAGCGCTGGGGGCAGGTCACGTTAAAAGGACAGGCACTCAAAGATGCGGTGCGTGACTCTCATGATTTAGCACCGTCAATGCGGGACAATGGCGATGTGATTTTTATCTCCACCGGCAGTGATCCGCATTTTAGTTTTAATACAGACCTAACGGCAGGCGGCATGCCCTGGCAGCAATGGGCCATCGCAGTTGTTGTTGCTGGCATAACGCTAACGCTACTGTGGATGGTTGTGGTTGCTATCGCGACCTCGCTTGCGTCACGCAAAACTGCGGTGCAGGTGGTAACGGATGTGCGGCGGTTTATGGCCCTTGGCGTAGTGGTGTTGGCAATGGCTTTTATGCTGGGGCAGCGCATTTCGGATGCCACCATTACCGGCGATGGTCGGCAAAATTTATGGGTGGCCATGAACCTGATTGAGCATGGCAGCTTTGCCCATCAGCTTGGCAACCCACCCACACCGAGTAATTTGCGTGAGCCATTGCCGCCATTGGTGGCTGGGGTTTGGATTGGTGGGCTACAAGCGGTTGGGTTAATTGACTCTATAGCAGATATCGATACGCCTGCCGGTGGCCGAATGCTCAAGTGGTCTAACATAGCGTGGGTGTTTGTTGGGCTATTGTCTACCTATCTACTCACGCGAACGCTGACCAATAGCCGCATAGCCGCCACCGCCGCGCTAGTTGGGGCCGTGGTGGTGTTTTATGGAGATCCCGCGCGTATCGATACGCTTTATACCGAATTGCATGGCGCGGCTTTACTGAGTGTGTTCTTGTTGCTGCTGATACATGCTTGGCGGCAGGCATCGCTACTACTCGCAGTACTGGCTGGCATTTTTTTAGGCCTGTTGGTCCTTACAAAGGTAAAATTCTTTTATTTGGCCTTGATGCTGGCGGTCATTTTCCCGATTTGGCTACTATGGGCCGATCGAGCTCAATTTGCACAGGCTTGGCGTGGTGCCATTGTTATTACTTTGACGGCGTTACTGTTCATCTCGCCCTGGGCCATTCGTAATTATATGCAGTTTGATCGGCTAGAGCTTACCTCTGTGCGTGATTCGCATGTTTTCTTGACTCGAGCGTTAATGAACGAAATGACGCTAGAAGAACAAAAAGGGGCGCTATATATTGGCGGCCCCACGCTTTATCGGCAATGGGTTGAGGGAACAACATTTGGTATGCAGCCTGGCGATATTCAGCGTGATGGGCGCTGGCAGCGCTTAAACCCAGGCCCTTCAGATTTTTTGACAAGCGATTGGCAGGCACGCCAGCAAGGTAAGCCTGAGCAGGTGATTAGTTTTCATCATAAGGCCGCCGCAACCATTATCCATGAGCGGCAGCGGCTATCAGAAACTGGCATTGCCTTTGCGGATATGGCTGCAGGCGATGTGGTGAGCAAAAAAGCGTTGCAGCAGTTTGCGGCAGAGCCAGTTAAACATCTACAAACCAGCGCCATTGTTTTATGGCAGGGCTTTTGGAGTTTTCCACCCTATTTAAGCCCTTGGGTGCGCGACGGGCTTAACTTGCTAGCGGGCTTGGCATTAATCACCCTCGCAGTAGGCGCTTTTTTGTGGCGTAAAACAACGCTATTTTTGGTGATGGCCCTGCCTTTTGGCCTGTTAGTCAGTTTTGCGCTTTTTTCGCATGGATTAAGCCGGTATATGACGTTAATCCACCCCATGATGATAATTGCCTTGGTGGTTTTGGTGCATCAGCAAGTTGCCCGCCATGACTGAGCCGTTGCGGGTGGGCGTGGTTGTTGTGGCCTACCAGGCCACCGCTGAGCAACTCAAGAAACTACTTACCGAAATAATTCCTCAAGCCACGGCGGTTTGTGTTGTGATTAATCAGGCAGGCAGCGCTTTAGACCTGCCAGCATTGCAGGCAAATCACCCCCAAGTTGATTGGATAATAAATGATAAAAATCAGGGCCTGGCGGTGGCCCAAAATCAGGGTATCCATGCCCTGCTTGATGGTCGGGTAGAAGCCATTTTGCTGCTTGATCAAGACACCTTGCCGGGTGCTAACGGCATCAATCAGCTAGCGGTTGTTTTGCAGGCTGAACAAGCTAAACAGGCCCAGCCAATTGGTGCCATTGGGCCGGCCTATGTGCAAGATGGGCAAGCGCATTGGCCAGGCTTTGTGCAAATACAGCGCTTTGGCTTTGGCCGCATTCACCCGGCAAACAATCAGCCTAGCGTTTCTGTGGATTTTTTAATTGCCTCTGGCATGTTAATGCCGGTTGAGGCTTTACAGGCAGTTGGGTTAATGGATGAGCGGTTATTTATTGACCATGTGGATACCGAGTGGTGTTTGCGTGCTAAAGCCAAAGGGTGGTTGTTGTTAGGAACTGAAAAGGTGTTTTTTCATCATCAGCTCGGTGAGCGCCGACACTGGATATGGCTGGGGCGCTGGCGGCAGGTAAGTACACATGCACCATGGCGGTATTACATGATGGTGCGCAACAGTGTGCTACTGACCAAAATGGGTCATCTGCCCGCCCATTGGAAGCGCATTAATGCGCTACGGGTGCTTTGGCTCGGGTTATTTGTACTTGTGATGGGCCCAGAGCGCCGGCGTAGTTTGGCCATGTTTTGGTTTGGCTTGCGTGATGGGCTAGCGGGCGGTGCGGGTGCGCCACCGGCCAAGCGTATACGGTAGCCAGCGCTCAACAATTAACACGCTGGGTATAAGGGCAAGCGCAGTAACCGCCAAAATAACGCAACCCGCCAGTACAGAATGCTCCATTTCTGAAAAAGACACGCCAAAAATGCCGGCGCCAGCTACCTTAATGCTCTTAATCAGCAACATATGGAGCACTAAAATTGCCAGGCTATGTTGGCCGATACGTGCCAGCAGCCCGCATAGCGGGGCGGGTATGGCTCTGGCAAGCAGTAGGCACAAAGCAATACCGTTGGCAGCAAAGAACATAAAGCCTAGCGGATGATTAACGGTTGGCCCGGCTAGGCCAACTGCACCATTAAGGGGTGCGAGTAACGAAATACCGACGCTGCCAAGCAGCAAAATCGCAATAACTGCGTTATTTTTAGGCAGTGGATAGCCGGCGCGTTGGTATTCATACCCCGCTTGTATAAATGCCACGGCAATTAACCCTGCTACGGCACTCATCGGTAAGGCCAGATGCGGAGCCAGTAGCAGGCCAACACCAGCAATGCCAAGTGCAGCAATTACCGCAGCGGCGCGATGTGTGAGTTGGCGATTAATGGTCTGAGTAATCACAAGGGCAATTAATAAGGCTGGTAAAAACCAAAGCGGGCTATTCACAAGTCGCCCGTCACCCGCTCGGCCTTCAAGGATGCCCAAAAGGGGCGTCCATAAACCGTAGTCAAATGCACTCGGCGGTGTGTCTAAATGCCGCGTGGCCATAAAACCGAGTAGGTAAAACGCATAGCCAAGCAGGGCATAGCAGAAGTAAGGCACCATCAGCTGGATAAGCCGCTGCCGCAGAAACGGCCGCAGCGCGGTTGCATTAGGTTTTAGCGTAAGGCCGGATACAAAAAAGAATACCGGCACATGAAACGCAAATAACCACAGGTAGAAAAGCGGCGGATTTTCCAGCGACCAAATATGGCCAATAACGATAAGGCTAATCGCAAGCCCTTTAACCGCATCGATCCATGCAACGCGCATTAAAATTGATGAGTTAGCGTGAGCATACCCAGGTCACTTTGATTACCGTTTTCTTCCGTTACGGAGTAGCCCAGCGTGATATCTACCCCTTGCGATAGGGCTAAACGCGCTGAGATACCCCCAGTCTGGCGTGTAAAGCCGGGTAGGTTAACCGTTTCAGTTTGCCTAACGCCTGGCAGAGCAGCCTCAGTAAACTGTAGTGACACATCGCTACGATGCAGACTTTGTTCAACGCCAAAAGAACCACTGAGCTGTAGCGTATTGCCATAACCCAGCGCAATTGGCTGGCCAAACATTTGCACGCCGTTGCCCAACACAAGCTCTGAGTAGCTGTCTGAAGAAACATGAGTTCTTGAGGTGTAGAGCGTTCTGTAGGTGTTGTCATCCATGCTCACACTGCGGTGAGTGATCCCTAACCAAGGCGCAAATGCCATGCCTTGAACACGGAGTATGCGCGAGAACTGTTGCTGAATTGCCAAGCTGTTAGAGTCAACTCGCTGGCGAACGCCCCGGTCAATCAGCCCATCATAAGCGCTTGCATGCTGGGTATGTTGCAGGCTGCTGAGCTGCGTTCGGCTGCTAATCCCGGCTACGGTGGTGTTGTGATAAGCCGCAAACCCTTCGCTGGAAATATCACGACGATTAGCCACATCATCAACCATTTGGTTTTCAAGCGATTGATTTCTGTTAAATAAAGCCATGCCAACGCGGGCATTGTAGTCGAGCAAAACCCCTTGGTTACTGCCTGTTTCGCCTAAGTTGAGGGCGCGTAGGCCTAAGGGTTCTGTTGAATCATTAAAGGTTTCTTGGAACTGTAAAAACAGTAATCCGCCATCAAGATCACGCTGTAGTTGAGCAGAAGCCTCGGCACCGGCCGACAGGCTGTTTGCCCAATCCCAGCCGCGGGTAAGGTAGTGGTTAAAAGTGCGCGCAATAATAGAGGCGCCTTTGGCGCCGAAGTGAATTTCGTCATGATACAGAAAGTCGACGCGCGCACGACTGGGGTTAACGTCGGTCACGTTCACCAGCCCAAATCGGCCCGGATCACGATACACGTTTTCAAACACGGTATATAGATCGACGGCAACAAAGTTCGATGACTGATTAGCAACGCTAGCAACATAGTCATTCCATGCGAGCACCTCGGCGCCAACGGCCGGATTAACCCCCGGGTTTTTGCTCCAGTCATGAATCTGGGTCAGGAATAAGCGGTTATCACCCTCAATAACCCCCGCAGCCACTAATCGGTTAACTCCAAGCTGATAACCCGCGCGCGCATTGGCAAGCCCATCGCCACTGCCACCGCGCCCTATATCGTTATAGCCAAAATAGGCCACTGTTAGATCTCTAGGGCCCCGTGGCGCGCCAGCGGTTAAATACTGATCAATCTGATTATTAAAGGAGTTACTACGACCCATGCCTGCTTGGGCACCGCCTACCGCATACTGATCAACACTGACCACACGACCGGCCGCCTGAAGTTCGCTAGACCAAGGGGCGCCCCATGAGCCACTCACCGAGTAGCTATCGCCAAAAACGCGCATGGTGGCGACTTGCGTGCCATTTCCATCCGGAAGTACATAGGGGTTAGGCACGCTGGAGAAATCTCCATCACTGCTGGAGCAGCCAATAAGGAATAGAGCGCTTACCAGAGTCGCGTAGCCTAAGCGACGAGGTTGATCAGAGCGTTTCATGGAACATCCCTTTCAGTACGACTGTCAAAAACTACCATATTTTATTGGGATTTTCTTTTGCAATCCGGCAATGTGCTGCAGCAAGATCGTCTTGCCATTGATTACCCGCAAGATACAGTGCTTCGGCTTGCCGGGCATGCCCATGTTCAGGTAACGCAGAGCTACCCGGGTGCACCATCAGCAATCCACCATCGGCCAATTGTGAAATCCAGCTTTGAATGTTCAACCGAAAGCTATGGGGCTTGGCAAAGTTGTAGACCCCCGCAAAGTCAGGGTTGCTGGCCCAGCCTTTCTGCCTGAGGCGTTTTTTCATACCCAAGCCGCCGAGCGCCGCGATAACGGCTGCTTTGGTGCCACGCCACTGCAGCGGTACGGTAGAGCGAATGGCGGGGCGTTTGTCTGTGGGGTAGCGTTCGGCCAGTGTTCTTAAGACCGCGTCTCGAATGCCGGGCAGGGTGTGAACATGTTGATGCCCATCCAAAAAGGCAGGTGGGCGCCCTAGGGTCTCCTCAAAGCGATCAAGCTGATGGTTGAGCCGGTCGTTAATTTCGTTAATGTTCAGTCTGCCGAGTAATGATTGGCGAATTAATGCGGCTAGATCACTTGAGCCCCGCTCAGGCGTCCATGTGAGTGCAAAATGAAGCCCAAGGTTTAGGCCTGGCTCGCTGTTAGTAATATCTCGCCAGGCCTGAATATTGGGGCCATCAACCAGTAGGCTCACAGCGCTAAGGCGCCCTTGACTAGCCAGTGCGATGAGCACCTTGTCGGTGGGGGCATGCCAGCCCCCATCATCGGCGCAAACAAACAGCTGCCTCATGAGTCTGGCGGCACCCATTGATAAATGGAGAGCACTACTTCGTCTATCGCTTTTATTTGGTGGATGAGCTCGTAGTGTTTGGGTTGAGTCATCAAATCGCCATGCCGCTCCCAACCGTAGTAGTTGTTAATAAGGTAGTGCGGCTCATCAGTATTTTCTGGAAATACAAGCCGGCTGCGATCTTCAGCCCGTAAAATGGGTATGGTAAATTCAAGCGGCGTAAAGCTACGGGGTACCACGCGAATTTGCTCTGCATCGTCATAGGCAAGCAAAAACTCAAGGGCTTGTCGGTTCGCTAACCCCCAGTAATCGAACTCAAACCGCTCTCTTATTTCGCTTCCTGCCATAAAGTTGAAGTACACATTTTGTAGGGGGTGTGCCCTTACCATCCAACTTGACGTGGTGATGAAAGACACGGTTAGCAAAGCAATTAAGGCGATGCGGGCGGGCTTGCCGATCGAAAACAGCATGTGCGCACCGCGCAAGGCGAGGAATATAAACGCCGGATAAATAAAATAAAGCTGTCGCCAGCCGTTATAGAGCACAGAATTCAGCGCAATCACCATAAGTAGGGGCAGTGTAAATAGCGCCAAGGCAATCAGATCTTGTAGTGCCTGAGTACTTTGCCATAGGCGTAAGCGCGCTTTTAAAAGCTGATAGAGGGTTGCGCCAACGCCTAATATAAATAAGAGCAGGTATAACGGCGGGGTGGTTAGACCAATCCAAACCAGCGAGTAATACCAAGGGATGTTATAGCCTGATATGAATTTGCCAAAAAACAAGATATCGCCATTCCAGCGTTGGAATTGCGACATATTTTCAAAGGCAAGCTGTAGGTGGCCAATAGGATCTGCCCAAAGAAAGGGGAAAAAAGCCACAATCAAACCACTTGTGGCCACGCCGTAGGCCAACACTAAAACACCAAGCCGGCGCCATGGTATGTCGCCGCGGAAGCCCTGAATCAGCAGCACGGTCAAGGTGCCAAGCACGATCATTAACCCCATGATCCGAATATCGGTTGCGATTGCGCAGGCAAATGCGTGCAGCAGCGCGCTTTTAATAGTTGGGTGGTTGATAAAGCTAAACATCGTGCTCATCGCAAAGGCGAAAGCAGCCATGAAGACAATATCTTTGGAGTTATAAAACGCTTCAGCAAAAAAACGCGGGCTCAACAGAAGTAGCGTGGCCGCTAGCAAGCCTGCCAACACGCTGTTATAGCGCTGGCGAGCCATCCAAAACATCGCAGCAACACCGCCAAGAAACACCAGGTAATTTAAATAATGGCGCAGTAAAAAGACGGCTCGTGTATCACCCAAGCCCAGCCAACGCTCAAGGGCAACGGCAGGCAATTCAAAGACTACGCCATAGTCGCGATCCCGAAACTCCATCAATGATGGAATACCGTACAGCGGCTCAAACCAAGCCGGGAAAAGTGTTTGTGTGACGTAGTTGTAGGCAACATAACCAATCAGCCGCTGCTGCCCTTCATCCCAGCTAATGCCGTAGTCATCAACCAAAAAGACGCCGAGTATGGCGAGTAGACCCAGAGGAATAAGGGGCCAAAAGCGCAGAAGGGCTAGCATCCGTTTAGGTTATCCTTCGGTTGGAATGATTCGAGGGCCGGCCACACGAAGCGCAAGGCTTAGCAGTTGATAAGTGCCCCGGGGTGACCCGGCCGCCAGAGTGATCATTGTCTTTTCCATCATCCGTGAATGGGGAGATTTTAGCGTGCTTGGTAGCCCAATTCTTAGATTTTGTTGTAAACGTTTGGCCAGAGCAGCATCCCAATACCGGCAGGCTAGCATTTGCAGTAACACGCGTAATGACGAGCGGGCGCGGCGGTATCCAACGCTTGCCTTTATGCCTGAACTAGCCTGGTCAGTTACCGCGGCAATGCGTTCAACCGCATCAATAATGCTGGCATCTTTCGCCGTAAACACACGCTGGTTATAAGCGCGCCGCGTAATGGAGTCGGGATGCGAAACATAGTTGTATAGGGGCAGGTCTACATGCCAACAACGCTCAGCAATCAGGGCATATTCAGTAATAAACAGCATGTCTTCGCCCACCGAGAGGGTGGCATCAAATCTTAGCTGAGCCTGTTCAATTAGATTACGCCGAAAGAGCTTATTCCAGCAGCCACCGCCAATACGCTCGCTGCAGAGTGTGTGGGCAATCATTTCATCTTGGCTAAGCGGGCCGCTGCGGCCAAGGGAGATAGCACGGGGGTGTGGCCCCACTCGACGGTAGCCGCAGCTAATCAGGTCTGCCTGTGACCTAACAGCCATCAGGCTGGCAATAAAGTTTGGGTCCACCGTGTCATCGGCATCAACAAAGCCGATCATTTCTCCAGTGGCATGATCAAGGCCGGTGTTTCTTGCGCTCGCAACGCCGCTGTTGGGCTGCGCAATCAGCGTAAAGCGGCTGTCCTGTTGGGCAAACTTGTTAATGCATTCTTGGGTGGCATCGGTTGAGCCATCATCAATCACCAGTACTTGCAGGGCCGAATGTGTTTGCTCCGCGATTGAGCTAAGGCAGGCTGGCAAACTATCTGCTGCATTATAGGCGGGCACGATAACGCTAACTGGGGCTTGCATGCTGCCTCCTGCGCCCCCACCGTGCAAGGCCAAGCCCTGCTAAAAACGCAACGCCATCGCCAAGTAAGGTAGCCACACGCATGGTTACTCCCAATGCAGCCGCCACTGCTGCCCCAGTGGTTGGTGTTAGTAGCAATAACATGAGCGCTTCTCGAACCCCCACCCCGCCGGGCGCGCCAGGCACCAAGTAGCCAACAACCCAAGCACTAGCAAATAAAAGGGTGAATTGCAGGAGGTTGACATCAACAACCCCAAACAGCCAACGCGCTTGTAAGTGCAGCATGAGGCCAAACAGTAAAAAACTCAGCAAAAACCCCAAGCTGAGCATAACCGCAGCACCTAGAGAAGGCACCACCACCGGCGTGCCGTTGCCTAAGCGAGCGGATAGACTGGGCAAAAATCGATTCAGGATAATAACGGCCACCCAAGGGGCAAAGACCAGCCCGCCCCCGAGGATGATCAGCCCTAGGGGTGTGATGGTAGGTAGCCAATCAATATTACGGTTGGCAGCCAGCTCAACAAGGCCAGGGCCGCCAACCCCAATGCCAATGGCTGTCAGCCAGACAGTAGACATCACTAATGTGGTAACCGACACCCCAACGGGGATGCCTGCGGTGCGGGCTAACGCAACCTGCCCTACCATATGGCCAACATTGCCTGGCAGATATTTGGCGATTTGAGACAGGGCAACAATGCGCACCGCAACCAAGGGGGGCGTGGATAAACCTTGATCACGCAATAGCTGGTGCCAGATCAGGCCCCCAACAAAAATCACCAATACCATCGTTGCGATAGACGCAATTAGCGCCATAATTCCAGAGGCCGTCCAAGCGATTTCGCGAAAAATCTGCCGATGTTCAATTAGTTCTACAATGAAATAGCCGGTGGCAGCCAGCATGATGAGAAGCCCTAACCAGCGTGCTAAACGCATGCTCGAGACTCTAGTCATCCTTTTTGGGGTCGTATCGTAGCGCTAATGCGTGACTACGGATTTCCTCAAGCAGCTTGCGGTTGGCAGCCAGCAGATCAGCAATAAAGGCAATAAGAATGGTTTGAAACCCCACCACGAGCAGTGAGCCTGCCAAAATCACCGACTGAATATTGCCAAGGCCCTGCCCCGTCCAGCGGAAATACAAAAAGCGCAACCCAAGCAGCAGACCGGCGCCCATAATCACCACACCTAGCGTTGCAAAAAAGCGAAACGGCCGATAAATCACCAGCACACGGATAATGGTGCCAATGCTGCGCTGAATATAAGAGGGAATGCTGCGGAATAATCGCGATGGGCGTAGGTCGGGGTTAACGGCCACCGGCACCGAGCGGATCGCCATATTCTTTTGCCCAGCTTGAATAATGGTTTCTAGCGTATAGGTGTATTCGTTAAACACGACCAGATGACGGGCTGTTTCGCGGGAAAAAGCCCTAAAGCCACTGGGTGCATCAGGCACTTCTGTGCGGCTGGCCACCCTAACCACCCAACTGCCCAAGCGCTGCAGCAATTTTTTTAAGGGGCTGAAATGCTGAATGGCACCAATGGGGCGCTCACCAATCACCATGTCTGCCTCGCCACTTAGAATAGGGGCCACTAATGCGGGGATGGCGCCGGCATCATATTGATTATCGGCATCGGTATTGACGATCACATCTGCGCCGCGCTCAAGCCCTGCCTGCAGCCCCGCCATAAACCCCCGAGCCAGGCCTTGGTTGTTACGCAGACGAATAATATGGTCAACCCCACATTCACGTGCGACATCCGCGGTTTTATCGGTACTGCCATCATCAATAATCAGCCACTCAACGGTGTCAAACCCGGCCACCTCACGGGGCAGATCCCCCAGCGCAATGGCGAGCGTTTCCTCTTCGTTATAACAAGGGATTTGGATGATGAGTTTTTTCAAAATATCGCTGCCCTAATCGCCCTGATTTGCCCGGTGCGCATTATTGTCTTGCGTAATGGTTTCAGCCACGACGTATAACGGCCTTTGTTTGACCTCATTGTAAACGCGACCGAGGTACTCCCCAAGTAATCCGATAGA
>LKMJ01006169.1_pt1 | contig 11293 bp, 22 predicted proteins | sample 643391 | NCBI WGS metagenome assembly LKMJ01 (sample SAMN04112250, study PRJNA286221) | soda lake metagenome | biome: soda lake; feature: Kulunda Steppe; material: water; isolation source: sample PL-Br10 brine of Picturesque Lake | place: Russia: Kulunda steppe | collected 2010-07
CTTGGGTTGTAAACCTGCCAGATCCTTCACAGCACGTGCTTTGAAAGTTTTCATGTGCATTCAGGCATAGAGGCGCTCAGCGCATGCTTTGCACCGCTCTCCCCAACCCCCTTACCTGATCACCATCCTGCACGAGAAGCGCGAAAGGTGAGCTGTAGGGCACGCTTGTGTCAGAGCAATCAATGAAACTGGCCTTTTTACGGGCATCCATTTTGCTTGCCTTCACAGAGACTTTGCAGTAGTAAGTATGCCAACCAAACCAGCCCTTCTCCAGCGCAATTTGAAAGTACCAGTCTGGTGAAAGAGCATGATGTATGGCAACAGACACACGCGTCAGTGACCTAGACCGCATCGCTGAGGGTGTGCAAGGAGGAGCCGCCACTGGTACACACGAGGCCATGCTTGCCGTTCCCTTGCTTGGTAATGCCGATGGATAGACATTTTACTCGCAAAGGTACCTCTGGTGCTCTGCAAGTGCTGCTGACCAGGATAGCTTGTGCGGCGAAACCCAACCACCCCGTTGCATATCTTCTGCCGCATCAGGGTTTCCCACATGTCACCTCTTTTGGTATGGTAGCAGGTCCACACAGCTCAAAAGACGTGCTGCTGTGTCAGCATGGAGGCGCACCTGACACAGGAGCTGGGGTTTGCAGTGGCAGGTTCCCGCCCGGATCAGCAGGCACCGACAGGCCTGCGTGAGCGCGTGCGCAACTCGCGCCTTGCACCAGGCGTTCAGGCCGCAGTGTGTTTGACAAGCTGCAGGACGTTGACAATGGCACTCACTGAGAGGAAGCACACACAGCAGGGTGCGGAGCAGCAGCATCTTGCACAAGATGCTGAAGCTCTGGCCAATGCTCAAGCATTCATTCTGCCAGAAACGCCGGAGGGAGCATGCAAAAGCCTTTCATCTACACTATTTGCCATCATTTTCTTTAAGGAAAGAGTAGAAAGGGGACCTTGCTACGGGCTATGGACTGCCTTTCATCAAAGAACAGCCTGATCTTGGTTAGTTAAAGTGCAGGGAACACTTCAGTTAGGGCTTTCTCATCAGCATATTTTATAAGTTGTTTGTGTGTGCGGGTGAACGGGTGTCAGGTGGAACCTGCTGCCTTGCTTGCCCTGGTGGGCGTGCCGCTCCCGCAGAGGAGCAGACAGGCACCAAGATGTCCAAAATAGCGCACATGAAGGGCCTCCAGGTCAGTTGTGCAGCACAGAGTGTCCAAGGCAAAGTGCAGGCCCCGGCGATGCCCAATTGCCAGCGTGCACCTGTGCTGTATGCGCCCTAGGCACGCACACGCCCCCCCAACGTTGGGGCGCCTGCGGCCCGCCCTCACGCCATGCCGCTTGCCTTCTATCGCAGAATTTCATCTCTGATATTCGGGGGTCCCAAAACAAGGAGCAGGAGGCACGCCGGATTGACAAGGAGCTTGCAAAAATCCGGGCCAAGTTTTCGGACGACAAATCGCTGAATGGTGGGCCCTCAGCCAGGCGTGGGGGTGGTTGTAGTGGCACCCTGATGTGAATGTGATGCTATGCCCCGGGGACGAAGCTGCGATGTGCCATCAGCAGGCAGCACACGCTCAACTAACTTTCCTCCCCACCCCCATTTCTCTGACTTCAGGTTACGATCGCCGCAAGTACGTGTGGAAGCTGCTGTATATCTACATGCTGGGCTATGACATCGAGTTTGGGCACAAGCAGGCTGCAGACCTGATCCCCCTCACCAAGTAAGTGTCCCTACTGTCAGCAACAGCAGCAGCTGCGCGCGTGCTGCGTCCAGGCCCAGGCTTGTGCTCATAGTATGGGATGTGCTGTCCATGCAGGTACAAGGATAAACAAGTAGGCTACATGGCGTGCTCGCTCCTGCTGCACGAGGTGAGGGCACTTGAGCTGCAACCCTGCTAATGGGATGCTTCTGCTTTTGTTACCGTGTTTTTCATGAACATTGATGCATAAATTGAAATGTGCATGGCCAATGGGAAGACATGCACAAAATGTAGAGGCATCGCAAGCGCAAGCATGAAATGCTTGAGCTCCGTAGTGCGCTCAGCTGAAACAAACTACAAGCACTAGCTGTTCCACACATTGAATATGGGCGTCCAGACCCTTGTGGTTTTTACCATGGTGATAAGAGGTTTCTTTTTCCAGGAGAGCCTGGCTCACGCCCTGTCATGCTGCTGACGCGACTCATGCAATCGGGGGCATGCATGGGCTACCACAACCTAACAGGTGTTCAGCCATAATCCTTGTGAAGACGGCAACAAATATGGAAAGCCCGGCACAAAATGCGCATTGGCATGCGTGATCTTAGAGACAGACATTTCCGAGCAAGCTTGCAGGTGCCCCACATGCTAATTAGCACTGCCCCATAAATGGGATGATGCCCCCGACATTGCAATTGGGTCCTCAACCTGCAAGGCCTCAGCAGGCCTTGAGGACTGCGCACACCAGCCATTATTGGCCTTTGTGCACAACTGCCCCTGTGCACCTGCGGTCAGTGCCACGCCAGAGGCAGGCATGTTATGTTGCGCATGCAAGCGTATGCGAGGAACAGCATGCCAGGGGGCCAAGCGCGTGCATTTGCCCTGCAGAATGATGAGTTCCTCCGCCTGGCCATCAACGCCATCCATGTGGATCTTACAAGCCGCAACGAGGCGTTTGAGACCCTGGCGCTAAGCTTCATTGGCAATGGTAGGCAAACACGGGGAAGAACGGGGGCAGGCGGTGCAGGGAGGTGTATGCCTTGCATGCAGATGTGCGCTGGGGAGCAAGGCGTGCAGGGGGTTGTGTGTTTGAGCGTGGCTGCACTTGTGCGGCTGCGTGCATGCGCGTGGGGAGCAAGGCGTGCTGTGTGTGTGCGTATGTGTGTATGTGCGCACGTTGCATGTGTGTTCGTGCAAAAGTGATGGGTGCGCTGTGCTGTGCCGTGCCTGCTGCTGCGCAGTGGGCGGCTCGGAGATGGCGGAGGCCCTGGTGCAGGATGTGATCAAGCTGCTGGTGAGTGCACGCGTGTGCAAGGGCTGGGAGCTGTGGCGGCTGTGGGGCCGAGCTTATGGGCCGGCACAGCATAGTGCCTGTGGCGTTGGGTGCAAGGCCGTACCTCATTCTGCCCCTGCCACTTGCAGCAGGTATACTTATGTAGTATGTATAAATCGTACAGTATGTATATAAACCTATACATCCAGTACTGGACTGTACTGCAGTCGGGCTGCAGTACAGGACATCTGCACGGTCCTCCTTGCCACACCTGGTAGTCTGGGGGCCTCTCAGCACCTGTCAAGCTGCACTTGGGTTGCACTGCCTGGCGTGCATGCTAACCCCCTCCCCCAACAAATCTCCTGGCAAAGGTGCGGCTCCCCGCCAAGCCGAAAGGAGCCTGTGCGGATGATCACGCGCCCCTCCCCTCTTCTATTCCCCCTACTTTCTTGCAGTCGAGCGGATCGGCCCGGCCTGTGGTGAAGAAGCGCGCAGCGCTAGCGCTGCTCCGGCTCATCCGCAAGACGCCCCCCGAGCACAATGTAGTGGCCGCGGACACATTCTCTCTAGTCATCAATAGCCTGCTGGACGAGCAGGACCTGGGCCTGCTGCTGTCATCCACCACGCTGCTACAGGGCATCTGCGCGCGCAATGGCCCAGGTGTGCACGCATCAAATGTGTGCACGCGTACTGCATTCGTCCAAGGGTGTATGCGTGTGCATGCTCATGTAATCATGTGTGCGTGATTCTCTGTGGCCGCACCATGCGCCGCTGCTTGTCCCTTGACCGGTCGCACCCGAGGCTGCAGCTCGCCTGCTGCGTAAGCAGCATGTGGGGCAAGGTCTGCGCCTGGGTCGCAGCTCGCCGCGCTGGAGCATCCCTTCATGTTGCTGCTCGTGCCTGCCCTGCACCAACCTCCTGCCTGCCTGCCTGCCTGCGCGCCTGCAGCTGGCTATGAGGGGGCGCAACCACGTCTCATCAAGACCCTGGAGCGGCTAACGGTGCACAGGGCCACGGAGGTGCCCCCCGAGTACCTGTACTACGGCATCCCCACGCCCTGGCTGCAGGTGCGTGGGCGCTGCTCTTGCCTCCCTCCGTGCATGCACGCACGCGCTGCATGCCCCCCCGCCCCTGCCCTGCCCCTGCCCCTGCCCGTGCGCAAGCTCTCGTGCGCCAGAGCAGGAGGGAAGCGAGGCGCTGTGGGTCCAAGCGTGTGGCCCCTGGCCTTGGCTGCGCGCACAAGCCTGCGCAGCCCTCCTCGGCCAGCCTGCTAAACGTGCGCAGGCCTGGGTGGCGTGCTGTGCACGCACACGGTCACCCAAGGGAACACCCTGCCCCCTCACTTTTTTGCCTTGTAGCCTAGAGCCCCCTGGCCGGCCCAAGTGTGCAGGCCAAGCAGTGGGGCATCATGCACAGCTGTTTGCTTTGCTTATGGGCTCGCGCAGCCTGCGACATGCGCGTTTGTGACCTGGATACCCTTCCTCATGTGCCACGGCTGCAGTGCAAGTGCATGCGGGTGCTGCAATTCTTCCCGCTGCCCGAGAAGGAGTCGGAGCTTACGCTGCTGACCACAATTGTAAAGAGCACCATCGAAAGCAGTGAGTGCGCCCCAGCACAAGCCGCTGCCCCACAGCTGCAGGATTCTGGGCTGTCTGGTTTGCAGCATGTGACTCCTGCCACCTGCGAACTGTGGTGCATGAACCGCAAGTTGCGAGCTTCTGCCACTTTATCCCAACCCCCTTCAGGCAAGAGTACTGCATTGCTACACCTGCATGCCTGAAGCCGAGCTGCCCAATGCCTCTCTGCAAGCCTGCAATGGTGCTCCATGGGCGATGGCTGCATGGGCTGCTTCTGATGAAGCCAGGCACATGCGCGCACTCATGCCCAAGTATGCGTGCCCACTGGTAGTGGAAACACCTGCGCACGTGCGCTTGCGCCATCCTTTAGGGATCCCATTTGTGGCAGGAGACGTTTGTGCTGCCCCCCCCCCTGACCTCACAAGACAGTCATAGCCCCCCCCTGGCTTCTCCCGCCCACACACTCCCCTCCTGCCCACACACGCGCACATGCGTCCCCGCAGTCGGAGGCGGCGACTCCGCGCGCAGCGCCAACCCCAACAAGGCCAACGCACTGTACAGTATCCTATTTGAGGCCATCGCGCTGGCTATCCACCTGGACACCGACCGCGTGCTGCTCAACACCTGTGTGTCGGTGCTGGGCAAGTTCCTCGCGACCAAGGTGCGCGTGCGCTTGTGGAGTTGGGGTTGGGGTTGGGGGTGAGGGTGTTGGTGCATGGCTATGGGGGTGAGGGTGTGGCTGTGTGGCTGTGGGTGTCCAATTGTGGATGTGGGTTGTGGTATGTGTGTGCACGCGCAGGCGCATCTGGCAGGCACAGGCTGTACTTAAGCAGCGTGTCTGTGAGCAAGCCTGAGTTTGGGACATACAGCTTGCAGGATGCAGCATGCAGAATGCAGCATGCAGAGGGGGCTGTGCATGCGTAGGTTAGTGCTTGTGCTATGCACTGCCGTCCTCACAACTCTGGCAGTGGCCTGCCCATCCTTCTGCCCCAGTGGACATTTCAAACACAGCGAACCCATCAACACAGCACAACAAAACATAGCTAAGTGCAGGGTTGGATCATTTGCCAGTTTTGGATTTGCAATGCGTGGATGATTTGATTTTACTCGAAACACGTTGGTATTTGATTGAACATGTGTCTGTGAGCTGAGGAGGGGGAGGAGAGCTGGGCACAGACTGACGCCAACTGACCCTTAACCCCCCCCCCCGAATACCACAAACACACACCTCAAACAAGCATGCCAAAGACTACGTTGTTAACGTGGGGCCACTAAGGTGCAAAATGGACTAAAACAGGTGCATTGCAGGGCCCCTTTGGGGGAGGGTCTTTAAAATCCGTGACTTGGTGTTTTACAGTGCGGCGAATGATCGGATAAAAACCGAATTTGTAAGAACGCGTTTGAATGACCCACCCCTGACAAACTGCCGTTCTCAGTCAGTGAGCAAAGTGCCACCCTTTGACAGCAAACTAACCTCCCTAAATGACATCCATTGTGCACAGGAGCCCAACGCCAAGTACCTGGCCCTGGAGACCCTGGCCCGCCTGGCCCTCATCCCTGAGATTTTGGAGGCCATCCGCGTGCACCAGCCCACCATCACTGCCAGCCTCAAGGTGCGGCAGGGGGCGACTCCATTGCCGCTTCCCCCCGCCTAAACTGCCCTTTTTCCCCTTGTTACACCTTCGCTGTGCCTCGGGCCAGCGCACATGCCTTGATGGGCAATGCTTTAAGCTTTTTATGGTGTTAAGCGTATCCTAGCTTCTTAGCTCATGCGTGCTTCTTAGCTCATGCGTGCTTCTTAGCTCATGCGTGCGTTGGTGGGTGCACTTTGAGGGGGACACCTCCCAAAGCATTCGCCGGCACGGCCAAGGTGTGTGATCGTTGGAGCCCTTAGGTTTCCTCTCCTCAAGCTCAGGAGGCCGCCGCTCGCTAAATCCCTCCTGGTGCGCGCACTGCCTTCTGCCGATGGAGTGCTTTCAGGGCAGTAGCACCTGTACAAGCGCAGCTGTGTGCCTGCACCCTGTTCTGGTATGCGCGCAGGACGCAGACGTATCCATCCGCAGCCGTGCGGTGGACCTACTGTTCACCATGTGCGACAGCACCAACGCGGACGTCATTGTGGATGAGCTTGGCTACCATCTGGTGAGCTGCTGCTGCTGCTGCTGCTGCATGTGTGTGTGTGTGTGTGTGTGTGCAAACATGTGTGTGCATGTGCTGGTTGTCTGCTGCTGTGAGTGCATTATTGAGTACGCTGCTGCTGCTGCTGCTGCATGTGTGTGTGTGTGTGTGTGTGCAAACATGTGTGTGCATGTGCTGGTTGTCTGCTACTGTGAGTGCATTATTGAGTACGCAAACGTGCCTTGCGTCAGGTCAGGAGACCATGCAAGCTGGGTCTCCTTGCCATGCCTTGAGCTGCACGCCTCTCAGGTATGTCTTCAGCTGCATCCTGCCTTTGTTGCTGCGCCAACGCAGGTGGAGGCAGACTACGGCATGCGCGAGGAGCTGGTGCTGAAGATCGCGATCCTGGCCGAGAAGTTCGCGCCTAGCGTGCAGTGGTGCGTGCAGCGTGCAGTGGCACACGCAGTGGCGCATGCATGTGGCGTGCACATGTGCCAGCACGTGCGTGCGTGCATGTGTGCATGTGTGTGTTGCCCTTGCACCAGCCTTGGCCTCCATCAAGCGTGACTGCCTCATTGCTGGGCGCCCATCAGAGCGTCCGGGCTCACTGATTGGATTGGGTGTATGTTGAGTTTGCTCGCTGCCCATGGCCCGCCATCAAGGCGTGCATGGTAGGGGCTTGCTGTGTGCGATGCATGACTGTGTATGGCCGCCATTGAGGCGTGCTCCGCAGTGCGCAAGAGCCCACGTTTCACTTTTCGCGCACCGTCCGCCATGAGGACAAACACTGCAGCGCGCTTCTGTGGTCTGGGCAGACCCTGCTTGGCGCCAAGCCCAGAATCCTCTTCACAGGTGGCCTCCTTCGCAAGTGGCCTTGCTCGCGAGGCCGTCCAGGCCCCGGCCAAGTTTTCGGTGTGCCACAGTGCAGGTTCTCTGACGCAGCCACTGGCCGCGGTGCTGCACTGTGTAGCGCACCTGCGTCTGCTGCTGTGAATCCCATACTGCGGAGCCGCACGCGCGCCTTACCTCAGGCCCTGCGCCTGTGCAACAGCCCGGCTCACAGGCAAAAGCAGGTGTGGTTGCCCTGCCATCTCGGCAGGGCGGACCTGACAGAGGCTGGCGCCACCAAACTGCAGAGAGGCCTGGGATGGAAAAGCCTCACGCTGCGCTTGTTGCTCTGCTCACGCGGCTGCGCAGGTACGTGGACGTCGTGCTGCGCCTGCTGGAGAAGGCTGGCGACTTTGTCAGCGACGATATATGGCACCGCGTGGTGCAGCTGGTGACCAACAACCAGGCCATGCAGCAGTACGCGGCCAGCAAGATCGCTGAGGCACTGCGCAGAGGCGCGCAGGATGAGGTGCGTGTGGGTGTGGGCACAGGGGCACGCAGCGCGTCACGACCACCATTGCAGCAGCAGCATCAGCAGCGGCTGCAGTGGCTGCAACTGTCTGTCGCACTGCCCAGCTTTTGTTGCCGCCTTGCGTGTTCCCCATTTAGCCCGCAGCGGCGACGCCTGCTGTTCTGGATGTGTGCGTTGGGGTGCGTCGTGTGCTGTTTGCCGCATGCGTGTGCGCGCTCCTGCCCCGGCGCCGCCATGCGTGCGCCAGACCCTTTGCAGGCTCCTTGCTGTGTGCAAGGCCTTATGCTACTTGCATGCACAGCGTGCACAGCACACAGCATGGTACTATCAGAGGCTGCGCACATGTCTGATGGACCAAGCCACTCCGTTGTGTAGCCCCTGTGTGCCATCCAAATACTCATTCAATGGCCTTGTTTAAGCCTGGTTCAAAGCTTGGAAAGAGATCCACATCGTGCAGCCCGTGTGCGCTCTTAGGAGCCTTGTACAGCACAGTGCAGGGTGGCTTCAAGCCCCCGCCCATGCCTCGCCCCCAGCCACGCCCTCTTCCTTCCGCACGACGCTCCGCATAACCAAACCCACCTTCCCCCTTTTTTTGCGTAGCGGCTGCAGCGTTTCTGAAGCGCGTGCTCGTACTAATGTGCGTGCCTGTGCGCCATCTGCAGTCGCTCATCTGCACCGCCGCGTACATCCTAGGCGAGTTTGGGCGCCTCATCACCGACTCGGTGCCGGCCATGGAGCAGTTCAAGCTGCTGCACGCGGCCTTCCCGCAAGCCAACCCCCTCACAAAGGGTGCGCGCGCGTGTGCGGATGCGTGCATGGGTGTGCATACAGGGGCACATGATTGTGTGCAACACACTGGCATTTGCGCTCTTGGGCTTGTCAAGTAGGTTTAGCTGCATCAGTAGGCATGCAATCATGCCTGCGCACGTGGGGTTGCGGATAATGCTCTGCATACAAACTCTGTGCGTCCCGATCTGGGCAAAACATGCATATGCATTTTTGGTGGCTCGGTGTGTGCCCTCTGCAGGGGGCAGCGTCTCCCCCCGTGTTTCTCCCAAGCAGCCGCTCATGGTGGCCAATCTCTGAAGCAGCACAGGGCAAGCAAGCATGCCTCCTTAAACCGGCTACCAACACGCCTTAGCATGCTGATGCTCATGCTGGCGATGCTCTCATGCGTGCACGCTCACAGGTTTGCTGATGACCGCATTCATCAAGCTGTACCTGCTGGACGCGGCCAACCCCAAGTTCAGGGAGGAAGTCATGAACCTGTTTGCGCGGCACCAGACGCTCATGGACGCCGAGCTGCAGCAGCGCGCCTCAGAGTACCTGGTGTGTACGCATTCCCCCTGCTTCTGATGGCACGTGCACATTAGCTTGTGTGCCCTAGGCATGGGCGCGCATGCACACACGCACACACAACCTCAGTTGCAGGGCCCCCCCTTGCACAGACACACACATGCACATGCACATGCCTGCCCTACAGAGCACGCGCCTGCCCCCGGACCCTGCCTGTAAACCTCCTTAGCAGCAGCCTGCGGACGCCTTCACGCCTGCCCCCGTGCCCTGCCTGCCTGCGCCTCTTGTGCAGCAACTTGCGAACAACCCCCAGGCCGCACAGCAGCACTACCTGCTGCCCATGCCCAAGTGGGAGGAGCGCGAGTCCACGCTGCTGCGTCGCCTGCAAGCCCAGGAGGGCGTGGACGCAGACGCTGCAGGCAAGTGCGCTTGCTGCGCCGCCCTCGAGCGGGTCGGCGGCAGCGACTGCTGCAGGCAAGTGCGCTCTTGCTACGCAGCCCTCGAGCGGGTCGGCAGCAGCAACTGCTGCAGGCAAGTGCGCTCTTGCTGCGCAGCCCTCGAGCAGGACGGCTGCAGGGACCGCTGCCTTTTTGCGGGTGTCCTGCAGGGACAACTGCAGGCGTGCGCTCAGGCCTCCCTGCGCTCATGTGCATGCGTGCGCATGCGGTTGCTCACGCGCCTGCAAAGCCCCCTCCAGCTACCTTCCAGTCCCACCCACACTGTGAGCGCTACAGTCCCACACTGTGAGCATCCCACACAGTGAGTGCTCCATTCCCACACTGTGAGCGCTCCCTGGCGCACAGCTCCCCCAACCTGGCACCCTTGCTTACCCTATGCGCACACACTCCTTGCACGAGGGGGGGGGCCATGGCGAGCACGAGGGGGGCCTAGCCCAGACTCTGTTGTGAACTGCTGCAGATGCGCAGGCATGGGCTGGCTCCCCACATGCGTTGCTCCCACGCGCTCACACTTTTGCTCATGCTTTGCTCGCACACGCTCGCACTCATGCTCACGCTTTGCTCGCACGCGCTCACGCTTTGTTAGCATGCGCTCCCACATGTAGGCCAAGCCGCCAGCGCCGCACCCCAGCCCACCCAGGCCGCCTCATCCTCAGGCCGCCCCCTGGACAGCGTGCCCTCTTACAGCATGCAGGGGACGGGTCTCATTGTGGGCGGCCCCATCGAGCAGCAGCCGCAGCAGCCGCAGCAGACACAGGCAGTGCAGCCGGGCCTGCAGGTACGCGCGTGCGCACGACTGTGCGGGGATGTGGGAATAAAGGGGGGGGGGGTAAGGTAGTTGTGGGTGTGTGGGTGTGGTTGTGTGGGTGTGGGTGTGGGTGTGTGGGTGTGGGTGCGCGTGCGTGCGTGCGTGTGCGCTTGCTCCCACCACTGCAAGCTCGCTCGACTGCTACTCACCCTGCTGCACGCTCCCCTGCCCCTGCTCGCCTCGCAGCCGGGCCCGAGCTTACCCAGCGCGTCGTCAGTGCTGCAAGGCTATGCAAACGGTGCGTGTGCGCATGGCCACCCCAGCCTGTTTCATCTGTGGCTTGTTTGACGCACCAGGTTTGACGCGCCAGGCCGTGCGAGTGTTGCCTTCACGCACATGTGGCTCACTGCTTTCAGGAGCCTCTGTCAGGTGCTTTTTACAATGCAACTGACCTGCTCCATGCCTCGCTGGGCCCTGCGGCCTTGACGAGCCATGAAGGGAGTGATGGCCCCCTGGGTGCAAGGGTCATGCGCTCCTGGAGGCAGGTGCCTATGTGGGTGCGAAGGGTGCAGCACACCAGGCAGGTGCCTGCTGCGCACCCATATTCCCACCCAGCGCCTGCAGCAGCTCGTCGCAGCCGCCCTGTGTCCTGCATGCGCGCAGGTCTCCCTGCCGTGTGATGCGCGCGCACCCCTGCGCCCACACAACCCCGCCCGCCACCCTTGCACGCCCTCACCCACTTGCAGGCACTGCGCCGGCA